>JAESGI010000013.1_pt1:182500-503596 | contig 503596 bp, 480 predicted proteins | sample 9269671 | NCBI WGS metagenome assembly JAESGI01 (sample SAMN14515641, study PRJNA621666) | algae metagenome | isolation source: Nostoc indistinguendum CM1-VF10 and co-occurring heterotrophs from gravelly... | place: USA: Clark Mountains, San Bernardino, California | collected... | reverse complement strand
GCCCTCCCGAGCGGGCGAACGGCAGATAACCGAGCTCGTCGAGCACGATCAGGTCGAGCCGCGACAGCTGCGCCGCCAGGGTCCCGCCTTTGCCGATCCGGGTCTCCTCTTCGAGGCGTGTCACCACCGGATCGGCGATGGCGGGCTATGACGGGCATCGCGGCTGGCTCTACTCGGTCGCGGTCCGGCGCAATGCAAAGCGCGCGGGCATCGGCCGGGCGCTGGTTCGACACGCCGAGGACGCGCTGCAGGCGCTCGGCTGCATCAAGGTCAATTTGCAGGTGCGGGCGACGAACGCGGAGGTCGTCCATTTCTACGAACAGCTGGGATATGCGGCAGAGGATCGGATCAGCCTCGGCCGGCGCCTTTCGGTGTCGGGCGAATAGCCGCCGCCACAGGCGCGCGTCCGCAGGTCGCGGGCGCACTTTTTATATCCCCGTTCATCGCCCCGTAACCCGTCGGGTGGTTAAGCGCGCTCGCCCCGTCCCCCTCTCTCCTACGTCTCAAACGTGGGGCGGGGCATCTTCGCCAAGCGATCGCCACCGCAACGACTGCGTGCCGGTTACGGCAACTTCTCGCCCATCGACAGCTGCAGCACCGCATACCATTCGGCGCGCGTCCAGCGCGGCGCGAAGGCTTGCGGGATCTCCCTGATGCGGTCGACATTCTGCGTCCCGACGATCGGGATCGGACGCGCCGGATGCGCCATCACCCAGCTATAGGTTGCCGCCGCCCGCGAGACTCCATAGTCCGCGGCCTTCGCATCGAGCAGCCCGGCGATGGCCCATGTGCGCTTGTCGGCCGGATCGCCGAGCCGGCCGCCGCCGAGCGGCGACCAGGCGAGGAAGGCCATGCCCTCCGCCATCGACTGGTCGAAGATGCCGTCGAAAAGCGGGGCGAGGTGGAGCGGCGAAAATTCGCTCTGGTGGCTGGCTACCGGGACGGGCAGGAACTTGGCGAGCGCGGCGGTTTGCGCCGCGGTGAAATTCGAGACGCCGATCGCGCCGATCTTGCCCGCGCAGTGCGCCTCCTCGAGTGTGCGCGCGACTTCCTGCGGATGGGTGAGCAGGTCGGGACGATGGACCTGCCATAGCTCGACATGGTCGGTGTGCAGGCGCCGGAGCGAATTGTCGATCGCCGACGCCAGATAGGGCGCGCTGCTATCATAGGGCACCCCGGGAATGATCCCGCCCTTGGTCGCAAGCACCATCCGCCCGCGCAGCCCCGGCGCTTCGGCCAAGACCTCTCCGAGCAAGGCCTCTGCCGAGCCGAAGCCGCCCGGCGTATCGGCACCATAGATATCGGCGGTGTCGAAGAGGGTCACCCCTGCCTCGAATGCCGCATCGATCCGCGCACGCGCCGTCGCGACATCGGTGCCCGCAAAACGCCACATGCCCCAGGCTATAGGTAAAATCTCATGTCCGGCCAAAATCACTTTGGCGGGCGCGGGAAGATGGTCCGTCATCGATCAGCGCCCGAGCAGCTTGCGCGCGTTACCCGACCGGATCTTCGCGCGCTCTTCGTCGGTCAGGTCGAGTTTCGCAAAGGCATCGAGCGTCTTCGCCAGCGAGATTTGCGGGAAGTCCGAAGCGATCAGCACATGGTCGACTCCGACGTTACGGATCGTCCACACAAACTCGGCCTCGATCGGCGAATCCGCCGCGAGGATCACGCTCCCCGAAATGTCGAAATAGATATTGTCGGCGAAGAGATTTTCGGCGGTGCGTGCGAGCGCTAGGATGTTCCAGAAACGGAAGCCGAGCCCCCCCATATGGCCGAAGATGAACTTCGTCTTCGGCGCGGCGAGCGCGAGATTGAAGAGCTTCTCATTGTCGCTCGGCACGATGCTCGCATTGTCCATCACCACGACCAGCCCCTTTTCGCCGGCACGCTTCACGAGCGTCAGCACGCGCGGGTCGGCGGCGTCGAATTTTTGCGTGTGGGGGTGAATCTTGAGCAGCCGCACCCCGCGCGCCGCGACGCGGTCGACCTCGGCGAGCGCGGCATCGCCGTCATAGGGATGCACGGTCGCGATTGCGATCATGTCCGGGTTCTTCGCCGCGAGCGCGATCAGCGCGTCGTTGCGCCTCGCTATGTCGCCGGGATTGCCCGCGAGCGCCTGGTTCGGGCCGCCGAACCACATCGCGCCGAACGCGTCGACCGATTGGCCCGCAGCCCTGAGCTGCGCCCGGTACTCGGCGATCGACGCCTCGCCCTTGTGGAGATGGACATGGGTGTCGATGACCGCGTCCTGCGCAAAGGCAGGCGAAACGGACGCCAGCAGGGCGATCGAAAGCAGCAAGGCTCGCATGAGGTCTCCATTGCGTCAGGCCGGAATGTCCCCGACCTGCCACAAAGCGACGCTGCGGCCAATTACCTCAACGGCGAAAGAGGTTCGGGCGGGATCATCTCCCGCCCTCCCCAACGATCATCAGAGCGCCGAACCGCCGAGTTTGTAGGTCAGCTGCAGGAAGACGCTGCGGCCGATGCTGTCGAACCAGCTGGTGTTGTAATAGGGATAGCTCGACCAGGTCGGGTCCTTCACCGGCATCTTGTCGAAGACGTTCCGCACCGTCAGCGACCCGCGCATATGATCGGTGAAATCATATTGCAGCGTCGCGTTGAACAGATAGCTCGCCTTGATGAAGGCATCCTCGTCATAGTTGGGCAGCTTGCCGAGGCGCGTGCCCGACAGGGTGAACTGCACGCCGTCCGACGCCCAGGTGATGCTGCCGTTCGATTTGTCGCGCGGCGTGTAATAGCCGCTGTCCGCCGCCAGTTTGTTTTCGACCGGATCGCCCGTGTACTGGACCAGCGTGTGCTTGAACACATGGCTGTGCGCGAGCGACAAGGTGAAGTCGCCGAAGCTGGTGGGCAGCGTACCGCGGAACGCAACGTCGATACCGCTCGTCTTTTCGCGCGCGACGTTGATCGGGTTGATCGAAATCGATTCGATCTGGTTCATGAGCGCGCCGCTGGCGAAACGCTTGATGCGCGCAAGCGCGGCCTGACAGGTCGGCGAATTGGGATCGAGCGCGGTGTTGTTCGCCCCGTCGGGACGGCAATCGGCCTCGTCGCGCGTCAGTTCGCTGGCACGCAGGTCGTTGACCTGGTTGTCGAGCGATACGCGAAAATAGTCGACCGAGACATGGAAGTTGCGCGACGGCGAAAATACCGCGCCGGCGGTCAGCGTCTTACCGGTTTCGGCCTTGAGTTCGCGGTTGCCGCTGCGCTGCGCGACGATATCGACGTCATAATCCTCGCAGTCGCTGATCCCGGCGCCGGGGGTGTCCTGACGGCAGGTGTAATAGTCGATCACGCTGCTTTCGACATTGCCGGGGCCGGTGAACAGATAATGGAGGTCGGGTGCGCGGAAGGCGGTGCCATAGGCGGCGCGAAACAGCAGGCTGTTCGTCGGGCGCACCTCGATGCCGCCATTATAGGTGAATTTGTCGGCGTGCCGCCCGGCGTAGCCAAAGCGGTCGTAGCGGCCCGCACCCGTCAGCGTGACGAAGTCGAGCACCGGCACGCGCACTTCGCCGCCGATCGCGGCATGGCTGCGCTTGCCCGACCCGTCGCTGTCCTTCCAGCTGTAATAATAGTCGGTCAGCGCGAGCGGATCGGGGCGAAGATTATAGCCCTGCTTGCCATATTCGGCGACGAGCGCGATCCCGACCGGGCCGGCGGGCAGCTGGAACAATTCGCCGTTGGTCAGCGTCGCCTGCGCATTGCTCGTCCAGCTATAGGGGCGATAGACGGTGTCGGCCGAGATGCTGTCATATTCGGCGGGCGTGAGCTGGCGATAGAGGTTGGCCGGATTGGCATTGAACGACGGATAATCGTCGTCGCCAAGCCCGTTCTGCGCGCCGAGGAAAAAGTCCTTGGCCTTCTGGTTGATGATCTGCGGCCAGCGGACGACCGACTGGTAGCGGCTGTAGTTGAACGACGCCTCGTAATTCCAGGCATTGCCGAAATTGCCGCGGATGCCGGGGGTGATGCTATAGGTCGTCTGCTTGCTGCGCTGCATTTCGAACCCGCCGGTTTCCTCCGGCGTGAACTGGCGACCCCAGTCCTCGATCTGCCCCGTAAAGCTGTTGTAGAAATAATTGTCCGAGCTGCTCGACGTTTGCTCGAAGGCCCAGCTCGTCGTGTCGTACATCAGCCGGACCTTGCTGATCCCGAGCTGGGCGTCGACGAACAGTTTGGCATTGTCCGACAGTTCGTAGGTCGCGCTGGCAAAACTGTTGAAGCCCTTGCGGCCCGAAATGATCGTGCCGTAACCGATCGATTCCTTGCTGCCGCAAAAATCGCCGTACCGCGGACGGTTATAGAGCGCGACGGTCCCGAAATTGAGGTTCGACAGCCGCTCGCACGTCCCGGCGTCGGGCGTGATATAATCGTCGTAATAGTCGGCGCGGTAGAAAGTCCGCCGCGCGCTCGCCGTCGAAGCGACCGGACTGTCTTCGGTGCTGTCCTGGATCTTGCGCTGGAAACCCCAGAGCGGCCGCTGGTCAAGATATTCGATCCCGCCCACGATGCTGAACCGGTCGGTCGACCAGCCGCCGGTCGCGGTCACGCGGTGCGACAGGCCGCCGCCATGCTGGGTCCGGCCATGGCGATAGTCGAGCGTGATGCCGTCGAGCTTCTCCTTCATCTTGAAGTTCACGACCCCCGCGATCGCGTCCGAGCCATAGATGGCCGAGGCGGCGCCGCTCAATATTTCGACCTTGTCGATCAGGCTGACGGGTATGTTCGAGATATCGGTGAAGTTGCTGCGCCCGATATAGGGGAGCGGAAAGTCGGCGATGCGGCGGCCGTTGACCAGCACCAGCGTGTGATTGGGGCCGAGCCCGCGCAGGTCGACCTGTTGCGCGCCGGGGGTGAAATCGGCGCTGCTTCCCGACTGCGGGCTTTGCGTTTCGCCGCTGTTCTGCGTCATCGCCGCGAGCAGTTCGGGAACGCTGGTATAGCCGTTGGCGCGGATCGCATCGGAATCGATCGTGGTGACCGGCGACGGCCCCTGATCCTTGATCGTCGGGATGCGCGATCCGGTGACGATGATTTCCTGTTCGCTGCCTTCGGCGGCATCCTGCGCAAAGGCCGGCGCGGCCAGCGCCGGCACGCAAACACCCAGCCCGAGGGCAATCCGAAACGCCCGCTTCCCGAAATTCGTCATCTATCAACCCCTTGTTTCTACCGCAGAGCGACTCGATCCCAAGCGCCGCCCCACCGGATATTTCAGCCTCTCGACCAGAAAACGTCGATAATTTCAATCATAATGGTGAAATGGGAAATCATATTGTCTTTTGGTGCGGTCATTATGTAACATCACGCCTTCTGGGGTCGCAAAAAGGAAGACGGATGCTGCGTTCGATCGTGCGGGGATTTTGGCTGCTGCTCGCGGCAACGGGTCTTGGCCTCGCGCCCGCCGGGGCGAAGGAGGCAAAGGACAAGCCCACTGAACATTATGTCTTCGGCAAATTGAACACGCCGACGCCGGGCCCGGTGTCGGGCGGGCTGCTGCTGATGGGCGGCGGCGACCGCAACATCGACGCGATGAAATGGTTCTTCGGCAAGGCCGGCAACGGCCATATCGTAGTGATCAGCGCATCTTACGGCAAGGAAATCGGCGAGGAATTCTTCCACGATATCCGCGGCATCCAGTCGACCGAAATCTTCGTCTTCCACGCCCGGTCGCAAGCGACGAACAAGAAGATCCTCGACCGGCTGAAAAAGGCCGACGGCATCTTCATCGCGGGCGGCGATCAGGCGCGTTACGTCCGCTACTGGCGCGGGACGCCGGTCGGCGACATCCTCAACGCGCATGTCGCAGCGGGCAAGCCGCTCGCGGGCACCAGCGCCGGCCTCGCGATCCAGGGCGAGAAGCTTTACGGCGCGATGGACGACGGCAGCATCAAAAGCCCCGAAGCGCTCGCCGATCCGTTCGGCCCCGCCAATACGATCGAGGGCGATTTCCTGCATTTCGCGCTGTTGAAGGGCATCGTTACCGACACGCATTTCAAGGAGCGCGAACGGCTCGGCCGCCTGTTCGCTTTCGTCGCCAAGGCGCAGGTCGGGCGCGCCGCCGACCAGCCCGCGATGCTCGGCCTCGGCGTCGACGAAAGTGCGGCGCTCGCGGTCGAACCCGATGGCCGCGCGCGCATCTATGCGACCGAGCCCGACGGCTATGCCTGGGTCGTCGACGGCACCGGCCTCCGCAATCTGGCGCAACGCGGCCCACTCGACGCCCCGCGCGTCAAGGTGACGGGGGTCGGCCCCGGATCGGTGCTTCACCTGCCCTCGGGCCGGGTCGATGCGCCGGTGTTCGTGCGAAATTACGCCGCGCGCGCGGGCGAGATCGTCGAGGTTCCGCGCTGGTCGCTCGCAATTCACGGCGGCGCGGGGGTGATCGAGCGCGGCTCGCTCGCTCCCGAAAAGGAGAAGGCGTATCGCGCCGGACTCGACGAGGCGCTGCGCACGGGCAGCGCGGTGCTCGACAAGGGCGGCGCAGCGCTCGATGCCGTGGCGGCTGCGGTGCGCGTGCTCGAGGATAATCCGCTGTTCAACGCCGGGCGCGGCGCGGTGTTCACCGCCGAGGGCAAGAATGAACTCGACGCCGCGATCATGGACGGCAAGACGCTCAAGGCCGGCGCGGTCGCGGGCGTCACGCGCACGCGCCACCCGATCGACCTCGCGCGCGCGGTGATGGACAAGAGCCCGCACGTCATGCTGGCGCGCGACGGCGCCGACCGCTTTTCGGTCGAGCGCGGGCTCGAACAGGTCGACCCAAGCTGGTTCCGCACCGAGGAACGCTGGCAGGGACTGCTGCGCTGGCGCGAAAAGCAGGTGTCGGCGGTCGACCCGACGCATTTGTTCGGCACCGTCGGCGCGGTCGCGCTCGACGCCGAGGGCAATCTCGCTGCCGCGACCTCGACCGGCGGGATGACCGGAAAACGCTGGGGCCGCATCGGCGATTCGCCGATCATCGGCGCGGGCACCTATGCGAAGAATGGCCAGTGCGCGGTGTCGGCCACCGGGTCGGGCGAATATTTCATCCGCGAAAGCGCAGCACGCCAGGTCTGCGACCGCGTCGCGTGGAAGGGCGAAAGCCTGAAGGACGCCGCGCAAGGTGCGATCATGGCGGTGGGCGCGATCGGCGGCGACGGCGGGCTGATCGCGATGGGTCCCGACGGGCGCCCCGCCTTTGCCATCAACGACCTTGGCATGTATCGTGGCCGGATGAGCGCCGGGGGGACTCCACAAAACGCGATCTTCGCCGACGAAAAGCTGGCCGACTGATGGCGCAATCGGGCGTCAATCTCGACGAGATCGACGAACGCCTGCTCACCCTGCTGCGCGACGATGCGCGGCAGACGATCGCGCAACTCGCCAAGGAACTCGGCATTTCGCGCGGCGCGATCTATTCGCGCCTCGCGCGGCTGGAGGAAGAAAAAATCGTCGCCGGCTATACGGTGCGGCTGGGCAACGCTTTTGCCGCAAGCCGGGTGCGCGCGCATATGATGATCAAGACGCTGCCGCGCTTTCACCGCGAGGTCGAACAGGCGCTCGCGGGCTTTTCGCTGGTACAGGCGATCCATGCGATCAGCGGCGAATATGACATCATTGCGATGCTCGAGGCCGAGGATGGGGCGCAGCTCAACGAACTGATCGACGAGATCGGCCTGCTCGACGGGGTCGAGCGCACCACGACCTCAGTGATCCTCGCGACCAAGGTCGAGCGCTAGGAAACGAGCGCGATCCGGCGGCGCAGCAGGAACAGACCCCCCGCAAGGAGCGCGGTCGGCACCAGCATCAGCGTGAAGGCGGTTTGACCATCGAGATGGGCGAAGATCGCCCCGGTGATGATCGACCCGGTGGTGCCGCCGAGCGCCGAAAAAACGACGACGAGCCCCATCAGCGGCGGGTGCTGGCGATTGGGCATGGCGCTCAGCATCACCGAGATGATCGTCGGATAGACCGGCGCCAGCGCGATACCGATCAGCGGAAAGAGGAACGCCGCGACCGGCGCATCGCCCCAGCTGTGGATCGCCCCGGGGGTGAGACCATCGGCGAGCGGCAGCACGAGGATGATCAGCGCCGCGAGCGCCGCGAGGCAGACGTTCAGCACCGGATACCAGTCGAAGCGCGCCATCACCGCGCCCGCGCCGAAGCGCCCGATCGCGAGGCACCCCGCGAACAGGCTCGCCGCCTGGACGCTCATTTGCGCGGGCAGGTGCAGCACCTCGTTGTTGAAGGTCGGAAGCCAGCTCTGGATCCCCTGCTCGATCAGCACGAACAGGAAGGCGCAGGCGACGAAGACCAGCACCAGCGGCAGCGCCGCGAGCTTGAGCATCGCGACGAACGGCGGCCCTTCGCCGGCCGCCGTTTCCTCGCCCTCATGCGCGCGATGTTCGTCGACCCGCGCGGTAAGCAACAACGCGAGGGCCAGCGCGGTGATTGCGCCGAGCACCCAATAGGCGTTCAGCCAGCGCAGCCCCGTCGGGTCGATAAAGGCGCTGAACACCCAGTAAGAGGAGAGGACGCCGACCATGAACATGCCCTCGATCAGGCTGGTCAGGCTGGCGTGCTTTCGCGGGCTGTCGGTGACGAGGCCGATCATCGAATAGACGACGACCTTGGCGACCGCGAAGGCGACGCCGACCATCGCGAAATGGAGCTGCGCGGCGCCGAAGCTGCCGATCAGTGGCATCACGATGCAGCCGGCGACGGCGAGCAGCAGCGCCCCGATCAGCGCGTTGCGGAGGCCGAGGCGCGGCAGGTAGCTCGCGGTCAGGAACGATACGACCGCGATCGTGATGTCCTTGAAGCCTTCGAGCGTGCTCGCCTCGGGCTTGGTCACGCCAAAGCTGGAAATCGACTGGAGGATCACCGTCCCGACGCTGTTGAGCAGCATCGCGAAGGCGACATAGGTCAGGATCAGTGCTGCGATCAGTCGAGTGCGCGCCATGGGTCAGAACCTGTCTATCGCGCGTTCGAGGCGCCGAAATGGCGAAGAGATCGGCTTCGCGTGGCCGCCGCCGATGGTGGTTTCATCTGCAAGGCCGCGCGGAGGCGAGATCGAAGCCATTTCGGCGTCCCGAAGGGATTTGACCGATTTTGTCCATGGCTGCGTCAGCGAGCCTTGGAATATATTCATATGCCTGCGCCTCGCTTCCTTGCCCTGAACAAAATCGCTTCAAACCTCGATCGCGCGATAGGCAGGTTCTGACCCAACCGTCCTTAGCAGAAAAAAGAGGGGTGGCCGCGAAGAGGCCGCGGCCACCCAAGGGGGGATGTCCCTTCTAGAATTTATACGCCGCGCTGAAGCGGAACGACCGGCCGAGGATCGGGCGGGCGTTGACGACTTCGCCCCCGACCTGCCCCAACGTGCGCGGATCGCCTTCGGTCAGCCCGACCTTGTCGGTCAGATTGTCGGCGGTAACCGCAAAGGTCAGCGCCTTGTTGACGTCGACCGTCACCCCCGCGTCGATCTTGAAATAATGCGGCAGCGACTGGGTGTTCGCGGTGTCGGAGAAGCGGTCGCCGACGTAGCTGAAGGTCGAATAGAGCGAGACCTTGCTGTCGTCGCCGAACTCGATGTCGTACGACGGCGTCACGCGCCACTGCCACTTCGGCTGGCGTTGCACGCGGTTGCCGCTGAGGTCGATCGTCCCGCCGCCCGCAAAGAAGTCGCGGTATTTCGCATCGAGCCAGGTGCCCGAAAAAGCGATGGCGAAATTGTCGATCGGGCGGACCTGTCCTTCGAGTTCGATCCCCGTGCTGCGCGCGCCGCCAATGTCGGCGACGGGCGCGCCGTTCTGGATCACCGTCGTCACCAGACCCTTGAACTTGGTGTGGAACAGCGTGGCATAGAGCGACACCAGGTCGGTGCGGACCTTTACCCCGCCCTCGAAATTGTCGACGCGTGGCGACACGAAAATCCCGTCGCGCAGATTGTCGAAGAAGGGGTTGGTGTTGCCGCGGTTGTAGCGGACATAAGCGCCGACCGACGACGAGAAGTCATAGTTGAGGCCCGCGGTCCACGACCAGGCGCCCTTCTTGTACGCGATATTGCGGAAGGTGCCGTTCAGCACCGCGGTGCCGTTGTTGTAGAGCGTGTTCGGATTGCCGTCGGTATCGACCGAGCTGTTATTCTCGATCGTGCCCGTCGCCTTGTAATTCTGGTAGCGGATGCCCGCATCGAAGCGCAGGTCGGGCGTGATCTGGAACTCGTCAACCGCATAGAAGGCATATTCGCGGCCGTCATAGGCGGCGTTGACGTTGAAGAACGAGCCTTGCGTAAAGCCGTTGCTCGACGCGATCTGGCCGTTGGCAAGCGTCAGGTTGAGCAGGCGGCCATGGTTTTCGGCGGTCAGCAGATGGACGTTGCCGAGGTTCCACTGATCGTCCGACGAGAAGTCCGAATAATAGGCGCCGACGGTGAACTTGTTGTTCCCGCTTTCCCATTCGACCGCGAGGTCGTTGGTGAAATCCTCGATCTGCTTGCGCACGATCCATGTGCCCGCGCGGATCACCTGCGTGGTGCCGGCGACCGCCTGCCCGCCGTTGACATAGGTCAGGCTGCCGACCGTGCTGCCGAGCGAGGCGGCATAGGCGTTCGCGGTCATCGCGGTGCTCGCGGGGACGAGTCCGGTCGTGTCGGCATCGCCCTTGAGATAGCTCGCGCGGTAACGCAGCTGCAGCCCGTCGCCGACCTCATAATCGAAATTGGTGCCGAGATTGATCAGCTTTGCACCGCGGCCGTCGGCAAGGTCGGTGCGCGTGCCGTCGGGCAGCACGGCGAGCCGCGTTTCGGGGCCCGCGAGCACGCCGGTGCCGGGGTCGATATTGCCGAACTGGCGCACCTTGTTGCCGTCGCGGATCACCGGGATCGGCAGCAGCCACTGGCCGCGATCGTTGAGATAGCGCGCAAAGACGAGGATCGAGCCCTTGTCGAGATCGTGGCGGATATTGCCGGTGATCTGGCCGCCCTTTTCGGCGGTGAAGCCGGGGCTGCGGATGCCCTCACCGCTCGAATAATAGCCGCCGACCATGAAGCTCGTATTCTCGCCGAGCGGCCCCGACAGCAGCATGTCGCCGCGCAGGTCGCCATAGTCGGTGACGCTCGCCTTCACGAGCCCTTCGAAATCGCGGCCGCCCTCCTTCTGGACGAAGTTGACGGTGAGGCCGGGCTGGCCGTTGCCGAACAGCGCGCCGGTGCCGCCGCGCACCGCTTCGACGCGCTCGATCGTCTCGTCGATGCGGATCAGCTGGGTGTTTTCGAGGAACGACAAGGTCGGGGGCGAGAAGAAGGGCACACCCTGCACGGTCAGCGTGACGAATTCGGCGTCGCCGCCCGAGGGGTAACCGCGCACGAAGATGTTCGCGCCGTTCTGGCCGCCTGAGCTTTCGGCCGACACGCCCGGAATGACCTTAAACAGGTCGGCGGTGCTGTTCGGCGCAGCGCGATTGATCGCGTCCGCATTGATGCTGGTGATCGCGAACGCCGCGTCCTGACGGTTGATCCCGCCGCCGGCGGTGCCGGTGACGATGATTTCCTCGTTCGCGGGCGCTGCGTCGTCGGGTTGAGGCGCTTCCTGGGCGAAGGCCGTCGCCGGCAGCGCGATCAGCGCAATCGACGACAGCAGATAGGTCCTGTTCAACATGGCAATTCCTCCACGGTTCCTGTTCTGGTTGATCGGCGTCCGCGCGGGGCCGCTGCCTGTTCTGCCGACAGGATCTGGCCGAGCGTGAGATCGCCGATGGCGGGAATGTTGAAGTCGGCATCGGGCAGCGCCTCTTCTGACCCGATGCCAATGGCCACCATGCCCGCCGCATGGATGGCCGAAATTCCCGCCTGCGCATCTTCGATGCCGATACACAGCTCCGGGGCGAGGCCCATGCCGGCGGCACAGGCGAGGAAAATGTCGGGCGCGGGCTTGCCGTGCGCGACGCCGCCCGCGTCGGCGATAAAGTCGAACTGGTCGGATATGCCGAGCAGCCGCACGACATCGCCGGCATTGCGGCTCGCCGACGCGAGCCCGATCCGAAGCCCCGCAGCGCGCAGTCCGGCGAACAGGCGAGTGACGCCCGCAAAAAGATTGGCGGGCGAATAGGCGGCCAGCCGGGCGCGGTAGAGATCATTCTTTTCCGCCAGCATCGCGTCGAAGCGGTCCGTATCGACCGCGGTTCCGGCATGGTCGAGGATCAGCCGCAGCGACCCGGCGCGATCGACGCCCTTCAGCTGCTCGTTGACCGCGCGGTCGAACGCGAAGCCATAGGTGTCGGCGAGCGCCTGCCAAGCCTGATAATGGTCCTCGGCGGTGTCGGTGAGTACGCCGTCGAGGTCGAAGATGACGCCCTTCAGCGTCGGCCGCGGCGCGGTGACCGGATCCGGTCCGATACACAGCGCGCGGCCGTGGTCGACGATGTCGAGCGGCGCCCCCGACAGCAGGCGATAGGTGCAACCCGCGGCATCAACCGCAAGCTCGATCACGCTGCCGCGCCATTGCAGGCGGAAACGATAAGCGTTCCACGCGACGGGAAGCTGCGGCCGGAACGACGGCACCGGACCGTCGAGGCGCAAGCCGCCCCAGCCCTGCGCGAGGACAAGCCAGCTCCCCGCAAGCGCCGCCATGTGGAGACCGTGCGAGGTGTTGCCGTGCCGGTCTTCGAGATCGACGAAGGCGCATTCGCCGAGAAAATCGAGCGCCGCCGTTTCGTCGCCGAGCCGCGCCGCGATGATGGCGAAGGATACCGACGACAGCGTTGAATCATGCGTCGTTACGCGCGCATAATGGTCGAAATTACGCCGCTGCCGCGACAGCGGCATGTCGACGAGGTCCATCGCCATCGCCTGGACGACATTGCCCTGCTTCGCGACCTGATGGCGGAAGAGGATCATCGGGTGATAACGCATCAGCAGCGGGCCATGGCCGTCGCGCGCCGCGAGGCCCGGCAGTTCAGGGCGGCCGAGAAACGCATCGTCCTGCGGATGGACGCCGAGCACCGGATCGACCGGCAACCACATCGCATCGGCTGCCCTCTGCCAATCGGCTATTTCGCTGTCGCCGAGGCCGATCGCACCGGCGAGCGCCGCCAGATCGCCGCGCGTGCGCAGCCACTCCGCCGTCTCCGCCGCATAGGCCAGATGGCGGCGCGCAATCGCGTTGGTGTAGAAATCATTGTCGACGAGCGCCGAATATTCGTCGGGTCCGGTCACGCCATAGACGCAGAAAGCACCGCCGCGCCGCGCGTCGAACGCGCCGATCTCCATCCACATGCGCGCCGTCTCGAACAGCATTTCGGCGGCTTCGGCGCGAAAATCCTCGTCACCCGTCGCCGCGACATGGAGCGCGAGCGCGTAAGCGATGTCGCCATTGATATGATATTGCGCCGACCCCGTCGGATAGTGCGACGAGCATTCGTCGCCCGCGATCGTCCGCCAAGGATAAAGCGCGCCGCGCGCATGGCCGAGCGCGCGGGCGTGCGCGCGCGCTCGGTCGAGCTTGCCGATGCGATAGGCCAGCAAGGTGCGCGCCTTGTCCGGCGCCTGCAACGCGAGCACCGGCAGCATGAAGGTTTCGGCGTCCCAGAAATAATGGCCTTCATAGCCTTCGCCGGTCAGGCCCTTGGCGCCGATGCTGTGGTCCGGATCGCGGCTCGCCGACTGGTGAAGCTGGAACAGGTCGAAGCGCAGCGCCCGCGTCAGGGCATCGTCGCCGTCGATCGCGAGGGCCGCACCGTCCCACAGCGCCTCGACCGCAACGCGCTGGCTTTTAGCAATCGCGTCGAAATCTGTCGGCAGGCCTTCGAACACCGCGAGATCGACCGGGCCGCCGCGGGCGGACGCCAGCGCGACCACCCGGTCGATCGTCAGGGTGCCGCCGGCGACCAGCGCGCCGCGCACGACATGCCCCGCGCCCTCTGCCGCAACTTCGGCGGTGGGCGCGACGACATGCTGGCAATAAGCGAGCTCGACGGCATCCTGCGCGAACCGGGTGACCGTGGACGGGTCGCCCGGCAGGGGGGATGGGATGGTCCAGACCGGCCGCAAGCGGGCCGAGATGCGCGGATCGTCGGCTTCACCGCCACCAGCGCCGGCGCCTTCGATCCCGTAGGTCAGCCGCGCCTCGACCGCGCCGCCGAAATCGAGCGGCCGGATATGGATACGCGACGCGACGCAGGCGCCGCCGCCCAGCGGGACAATACGGTCGACCGCAATTTCGAGCGCGCGGCCATCGGCGAGCCGCCAGCGCGAGAGACGGTGGAGCTGGCCGGTCTCGCAATCGAGCGCGCTTTCGGTATCGACGAGTTCGGCGGCGGCAAAGTCGACGGGCTGACCGTCGATATGAAGGCGCAGCAGCACCGGGCTGGGACACGATACGCGCGTGTCGGTCGCGCTCGCATAGCCGGGAAAGCTTTCATGATAGGCGATCGGCCGGCTGACATAGGCATCGGGCAGATAGGCGCAGGGCCTGTCAGCGCGTTCGTCGATCACCCCTTCGACACCGACCAGTCCGTTGGCGAGCGCAAAGAGCGCCGCAGCCTCTGCACCGGTCGCGGCATCGCCATGACGGACAAGCCGCATCGCTTCGGAAGGATTTTCGATTGTCGCCACGCACCCTCACCCACGGCGAAGGTTGCTTGGCCCTTCGCTCTGCGGCCCGGTTTCCTGCAAAATGGTATCGATGTCAAGATATCGATACTATTTTGCAGGAAACTATTGAAAAGAAAGGAGAAACGATCTTTCCTGCTAGCTGTCGCGGACGATGAGGGCGACCGGCATCGCGCGCGATTCGACCGCTTTGCCGGCGACAAGGTCGAGCACCTTTTGCGCGAGCAACTCGCCCCCGACGCCCCAATCCTGCCGGATGCTCGTCAGCCGCGGCGAAAACAGTGCGGCGCCCGGCGAATCGTCGAAGCCGACCACCGACACATCGTCCGGCACGCGGTGCCCCCTCGCCTGCAACGCCTCGATCGCGCCCATCGCGATCGCGTCGCTGCTGGCGAAAATACCATCGAAGCCGGGTTCGCCATTATCGAGCAACGGCGCGACCGCGTCGCGGCCCGCGGCGAGGGTGAAGGCGCAGGGAATGTTCGCGACCAGCGCGGCGTCCGAACCCGCGAGCCCGGAATGGAAACCATTAAGGCGATCCTCGGCCTCGCCATGCCCGGCATCGCCAAGAAACAACAGCCGCCGCCGCCCGCGCCCCAGCAGATATTCGGCAGCGAGCCGGCCGCCTTCGCGGTTATCGCTGCCGACGACGATCCGTTCGGGCGGACCATGTTCGGCGCCCCAGACCACATAGGGAAGCCCCGTCGCCTCGATCACCGCCGCGGCGTCGTCGTGCACCCCCTGCCCCAGCAGGATCACCCCGTCGGCCGACGGCGGCGCTTCCGAAAACAGGTCGATGGTGGTGAGCACCATATTCTGTCCCGCCGCGGTCAGTTCCTGCAGGATGCCGCCGAGCAGCAGCAGGGGATAGGGCTCGCTCATCAGGCGTTCGTGCGACGGCGTCATTTCGATGACGACCGCGATCGTACGCGTGCGCTGTTGCCGCAAATTGCGCGCCGAGACGTTGAGCCGGTAACCCATGCGCTCGGCGGTTTCGCGGATCAGCGTCCGCGTGCTTTCCTTGACCGTCGACTGGTTCGACAGCGCGCGCGAGACGGTGATTTTCGCGATGCCGAGTTCCTTCGCGACGTCCGCCATCGTCGGGCGCGCATTGCCGCCGCCATTGGAACCCGATCCACTTGCCATCCCCGCCCCTTACCGCGCGGTGTCGATGTTTCACAAGCCGCGAGCGTCAGTTGGTCCAGTAGATATAATCCTGCCCGTCCTTCCACGGCGCGTCGAGCGCCACGTCGATGCGCACCGGCCCTTCGACAAGGCCGGGCCAGATCGGTTTCGCCATATCCTTGTTCTGCGCCTCGATCATCGCGCGCAGCGCGGCGACGCGCTGCGGCTCGCTCGCGGCAAGGTCGTGGCGCTCGGTCGGGTCGGCGGCCAGATTGTAGAGGCGCGCCTTTTCGGGACGCTTCGTTACCTGCAATTTCCAGTCGCCCGCGCGCACCGCGCGATAATCGCCCGAGCGCCAGAACATCGCGGGCCGCTTTGCCGGGCCAGCGAGGATATTCTCGCTGTCGATCGTCCGCCCCTCGGGCAGCTCCGCTCCCGCCGCTGCGGCGATGGTCGAGAAGATGTCGAGATGACCGGTGACGTCGGCGCGGCTGGTCCCCGGCGCGATCCCGCCCGGCCAACGCATGAACAACGGGGTCCGGATCCCGCCTTCGAAGAAGGTCGCCTTCCACCCGCGGAAGGGCGCGTTCAGGTCGGGCATCCCATTGTACCAGGCGCCGCCATTGTCGCTGGTGAAGATGACGAGCGTATTGTCGTCGATGCCCGCTTCTTTCAGCTTTGCCATCACGTCGCCGATGCGCCGGTCGAGCTGCGCGATCATCGCGCCATAGACGCGCGTCTTGTGATCCTTGATCTGCGGATATCGGGCATAGTCAGCCTGGGTCGCCTGAAGCGGCGTGTGCGGCGCGTTGAACGCGAGATACATGAAGAAGGGCCGGTTCTTGTTCGCCTCGATCGCCTCGATCGCCTCGTCGGCGAAATAGTCGGTCATATGCCCCTTGGGGTGGAAACGCTTGCTGCCGTTGAAGGTCACCGCGTGGCGAAGATTGGCCCAGATGAAGCGGTCGATCGGGTCCCATGCCAGCTTGGCGTTGACACTGTCCGGATCATCCTCGGGCAGGAACATCGCGCCGCCGGCAAGGATGGCGAGGCTTTCGTCGAAGCCTTGGCGCTGCGGCTGGAGCTGCGGCGATTCGCCGAGATGCCATTTGCCGATGTGGAGCGTGTGATAGCCCGCGGCCTTCACCGCCTCGGCGATCGTCACCTCGCTCGCAGGGACGCCCATGTCGGGATAGGAGGGGATATCGGGGGTGATCAGATCCTTGTGAAAGATCGCGCGGTGCGGGCCGACACCTTCGCCATGCGCCAGATTCTCGGCAAACTCCACCGGCACCGCGGTAAATTCGAACCCGAAGCGCGTTGGATAGCGTCCCGTCATCATCGCCGCGCGCGATGGCGAACAGGTGGCGTTGGCGGCATAGGCGGTGGTGAAATTGACGCCTTCGCGCGCGAGCGCGTCGATGTTCGGGGTCTTGACGATGCCGCCCGCAACCCCGCCGCCGTTGAGGCTGATATCGTTATAACCGAGGTCGTCGGCGACAATCAGGATGATGTTGGGCGGACGCTTGCCCTCGGGTGCCGCCTGCGGCCCCTGTTGCCAGGCGACCGCGCGGTTCGGCTGCACCGGATCGCGCCAGTCCTGAAGCATGCCGGGTATGCGATATTTATTCGCCTCGAACGCCCAGTAACCGCCGGCCGCAGCCAGTGCCAGCACGCCAAGCGCGACCCACCTTTTCTTCATCTTCATCCCCTATTCCCACGCTGTCGGCGGGCTCAAAACTATTGACACTATATGTGTCACTATATTGGCCAATACGCAAGATTGTTTGACCCCGGCGCCAAGCCGGGCCAGCAGGGGCGCCATGACGACAGGGGTGCGAAAATCGAATGCTGCAAAGGCCGGGCCCGATCGGGTCGACGGCCGGCGCGAACGCGGCCGGTCGAGCTACCGGCGTATCGTCGAAGCGATGATGGAGCTGATCGTCGAAGGCGACCTGTCGCCGAGTGCAGCGCGCGTCGCCGAAGAGGCCGGCATCGGCCTGCGCACCGTATTTCGCCATTTCGACGACATGGACGCACTTTATGCCGAGATCACGCGCACGATCACCGAACGCGTGATGCCGACCGTGCTCGCGCCCTATCCCGACCAGCCGTGGCGCGCCAACATCGGCGAGCTCGTGCGCCGGCGTGTCGAGGTGTTCGAGACGACGCTGCCCTTCCGCCTTGCGGCCAATATCAAGCGCTACCAGTCGCCCTTCCTGATGGGGCAATATAGCCGCGTCGTGATGCTCGAGCGCGAGCTGATCGTCCGCCTGCTCCCCGCGTCGGTCCGCACCGACCGCATCGGCGTCGAGGCACTGTGCGCGGCGTTGTCGTTCCACACCTGGCGCACGCTACGCCACGACCAGAGCCTGTCGCCCGACGAGGCGGGCGCGGTGATGGGGCAGATGGTCGACGCGGTGATGGCGACGATCGTCGAGGGGGCCTGACGACTAAGCCGTGCGGCGCCGACGACGACGCAGGCCCCAGACAAGCCCGGCCAGCAGCACGATAATCCCTCCGGCCCACAGCCCTAGGCGGATCAGGCGCGGCTTACCCTGTTGTTCGAAGGCATAGCGATTGATCTGTTCGTCGGCAGTGTAGCCCGCGGGCATTTCGAGCACCCCGTTCGCTTTCGCATAGGCGCGGTAATCGGCCATCATCGCGGCGAAACGATCGGGCATCGCGCCCGAAAGGTCGCGCGTTTCGCCGGGGTCGGTCTTGAGGTCGTAGAGCCGCCATTTACCGTCGCCGGTCGGCGCGAGGTTGCGCACGAGCTTGTAATCGCCGCGGAACAGCGCGGCATTGCCCGACAGCTCATAACCCAGCGGCATATCGCCATGGACGCTGCCCGGCGCGCCCGTCAACATCGGCACGAGGCTGCGTCCGGTGACCGGCTCGACCGCGCGTCCGCGCCAGCTTCCGCCATGGCCCGACACGCCGGCAAGCTCGGTCAGCGTCGGCAATATGTCGGTCACATGCGCCAGCCCGTCGCTGATACCGCCCGCGCGGACCTCTGCATTGCCGGGCCATGCGATAATCAGCGGGACACGAAGCCCTCCTTCGGTCGCGCTGAACTTATACCCCGACAAAGGCGACGCCGCGGCGCTCGCCCAGCCCGGCCCGATCGCGGCAAAGCTGCCGCGCCGTCCGATGTTCGCGGTCGCGAGGTCATATTGCATGTCGAGGAACAGGCGGTTGCGCCGGCTGCTGAAGGGGTTCGTCGGTTCGGCCCCATTGTCCGACAGGAAGACGAAGATCGTATTGTCGTAATCGCCGGTCGCCTTCAGATGCGCGACGAGCCGCCCGACCTCGCGGTCCATCGCCGTCGCCATGCCGCCATAGGCCTGCATCACGCGCACCGCCGCCGCGCGTTCGTCGGCCGTCAGCTTTTTCCAGTCGGGCGTCGTCGGCATCGTCACCAGCGGCGCGCCCGCGGGCATGACGCCGAGCGCCGCCGCACGTTTCGCCCGCGCTTCGCGCAGCGCGGTCCAGCCGTCGCGGTACATCGCCGAATAACGCGCGATATCGCTGTCGGGCGCCTGTATGGGGATATGGTTGGCGAGGAAATTGACCGAGGCAAGAAAGGGTTTGCCGCTTTTCCGGTCCGCCTCGATATAGTCGATCATCCGCTGCACGACGAAGCGCGACGAATAATAATCCTTGGGCAACGTCGCGGGCTTGCCGTTCTCGGTCCAGTTCGCCTTGTCGTACATGCCCTCGATCGGGCGCTGCTCGAAATTGTCGGCGCCCGCATCGGCAAGGCTGAACGCCCGGTCGTATCCGCGCGCGTGCGGCAACCGCGTGCTGTCGCTGCCCAGATGCCATTTGCCGGTGAGATAGGTGCGATAACCCGCCGCCTTCAAAAGCTCGGCCATCGTCACGACGCGGTGGTTCATCACCGTGTCGTATCCGGGCTTGCCGCGATGTTCGTCGGGGATCGTCTCGGGCATGTTGCCGAGCCCGTTGCGGTGGTTCATCACCCCGGTCAGCAGCATCGCGCGCGTCGGCGAGCACGACCCGGCGACATGGAAGTTCGAAAAGCGCATTCCCGCATTCGCCAGCGCGTCGATATGGGGGGTCGCCATCTCGGACCCGAAGGCGCCGACATCGGAAAAGCCCCAATCGTCGGCGAGCAGGATAACGATGTTGGGATGCCTCGGCGGCGTGCTTTCCACGCGCTGCGCCTGAACGGGAAATGCGGCGATCAACGCGCCGGATATGATGATGGCAGCACGCCGGGACCCGCCTAAGCGACCCGGCATTTAGTGGTCCTCCTGCGCACTGCCATCACTCCCACCCCCTCGGGATATGGCACTTACTATGTCAATATATTCGCGAGTCAATGGGCAGGATATCGCAGCGGTAACCTTATCGCTCGCGATAGTCCGGCGCGCGTTTTTCGAGAAAGGCCGCGAGCGCTTCGCGATGGTCCTCGGTCGCCGAAAGGATCACCTGCTGGCGGTCCTCGATCGCCATCGCCGCATCGAGACTCGGGGCGTCGATGTTGAGGTTCAGCGCCTGTTTCGAGAGGCGAAGGCCATAGGGCGAGGTCGCGAGCATCTCGTCGGCGAGCGCGAGGCCGCGAGCCAGCAGCGCCTCCTCCTCGACGATCTCGCTGACCAGCCCCGCGCGCAGCGCGCGCTCGGCATCGATGAAACGCCCGGTCAGGATCATCTCGGACGCGAGGCTCGCGCCGACGAGGCGCGGCAGGAAATAGCTCGACGCCATGTCGCATCCGCCGAGGCCGATGCGGATATAGGCAGCGTTGCAGCGGAACGACGGCGCCGCGTAACGCACGTCGGAGGCGAGCAGCAACGACAGGCCGCCCCCCGCTGCGGCGCCGTGGCCGAGTGCAATGATGGGCTGCGGACAGGCGCGCATCTTGCGATAGATATTGCCGATGCTCGTCTGGGTACGCAGCGTGCGGAGCACCGGCGTCTCGTCCGACGACCGGTCCTCCTGGATGTCGAGCCCCGCGCAAAAGCCGCGCCCCGCACCGCGCAGGATGACGACGCGCACATCGGGCCGCTCGGCGAGCCCGCCGAAATAGGCGCCCAGTTCCCCGACCAGCCCTTCGTTCAGCGCGTTCAATCGCTCGGGGCGGTTGAGCGTTGCGATCTCGACCGCGCCGCGCGCTTCGACGAGCAGTTCGCTCACAGCGTCTGCCCGTCGTCGACCGTGATCACGCTGCCCGTGATGCCGAGCGCGGCGTCGGAACAGAGCATCAGCAGCGGCGCGTGCAGGTCGCTCGGCGGGCGCATCCGCTGGCGCGGGAAGGCCTTCACCATCGCCGCGCCGACGTCGCCTTCGAACAATTCGGCGGTCATTTCGGATTCGAAATAGCCGGGCTGGATCACATTGACGCTGATCCCGCGCCGCGCCCATTCGCGCGCCAGTGCCTTACCCAGGTGCCGCACCGCCGCCTTGGTCGCGCCATAGACCGAGGTCGCGGGAAACACCTTCTCGGCGGTGATCGAGCCGATCAGGACGATGCGCCCATGCTGCTTTTCGCGGCTCCCCGCCTTGTCGAGGCGCTTGGCGCCCTCTGTCGCGGTCAGGAAGACCCCGCGGACATTGGCGGCGAGCAGGAAATCGACGTCGGCGACCGACAGGCCCATCGCCATCTTCTCGGTCGCGACGCCGGCGTTCGCGACGATCGTGTCGACGGTCCCGAACGCCGCCTCGGCGGCGTCATAGGCGGCGATGGTCGATGCCTCGTCGGTCACGTCCATGCTGACCGCGACCGCCTGCCCGCCCGCGGCCTCGATTTCGGCGACCTGCTCGGCAAGCTTGTCGGCGCGGCGCGCCGCGAGCACGACCTTTGCCCCCGCTGCGGCAAGCGCCTTCGCAAATCCGGCGCCGAGCCCCGACGAGGCGCCGGTGACCAGCGCGACGCGCCCCGACAGATCGAATTTCGGTTGTTCGGCCATCCTTGTCCCTTTCCTTCGTTTCCTATGCATTGGTCCCGATTGACGTTTACGTCAACCGGGCGAGGCCGTGCGGAAAACGACGGCACAGGGGTTGACGAAGCAATTATGTTCTCCTATTGTTCTCCTTGTGCACAACGAACCTCATCCCCCGTCGCGGCTGCCGAGCGCGGCGGGCGGGGGATAAAGGTCCCTCCGTTCGCGTGCCGGCGAACCCAGCTTCTGAAATCCGGCTGCCGCCAAGCTTTTGAGCTTGCACTCCGGCATTGATCGCCGCCGCAAACAGCGTCACAAAAGACACCGTGGGATTGACGGAAAATAGGGGCCGCATCATGTCATCGTCGTTCGGCATCGCCATGGATCGTTCTTAGTCGATGCACGCCGTCGAAGCGTTCGAGCTCGTCCTGGGGCTGCTCGTTCTCGTGATCGGGCTACACTGGCTGGCGCTCAAGCTGCACTGGCCGCCCGCGACCGCGCTGCTCGTCGGCGGCGGCGCGCTCGCCTTCGTTCCCGGCCTCCCGCAAATCTCGCTCGATCCCGAACTCGCGCTCGTCCTCTTCCTGCCGCCCTTGCTGATGGACGGTGCCTATTACACCGCGCTCGGTCGCTTCAGGCGCCACTTGCCGGGGATATTGTCGCTCGCGGTGGGCGCGGTCGTCTTCACCACCCTCGTCGTCGGCGTGGTCGTGCACACGATCGTCCCCGAGCTACCTTGGGCCGCCTGCTTCGCGCTCGGCGCGATCGTCTCGCCGCCCGACGCGGTGTCGGCGCGCGCAGTGCTGAAGGGCGTGCACCTGCCCCGCCGGCTCGAGGCGCTGCTCGAGGGCGAGAGCCTTCTCAACGATGCGACCGGACTCATCCTCTTCCGCTTCGCGGTCGCCGCGACGCTCAGCGGGGTTTTCCATACGGGCGAAGCGGTACAGAGCTTTGCGGTCGTCGCGATCGGCGGCGTGATCGTCGGTGCCGCAGTCGCGGCGGGCTGGATATTCCTCGCCAAGCGCTTTCGCGACCCGATGCTGATCATGCTCATCACCATCTTGCTGTGCTGGGCCGCCTATCTGGCCGGCGAGGCCGCGCATGTCTCGGGCGTCATCGCAACCGTCACCGCAGGGCTGGCGATGGGCTGGTACCAGCATGTCATCCTGCCCGGCGCCGTGCGCTTGCGGGCGAATTCGGCGTGGCAGATCATGGTGTTCGTGCTCGAGGCGCTCGTCTTCATCCTGATCGGCTTTTCGCTGCGCGGCGCACTCGAGCGGATCGGCGGGATCGGCGCGATCCCGATATCGATGATCACCGTGATCGTCGCCGTCGTCGTCACCGTCACCGTCGCGCGCTTCGTCTGGATTTTTGGATCAGAAGCGCTTCTCGGCCTCGCGCGCAGGCTGGGCCTCGATCGCGCCCGCCCGCTCGGCTGGCGACAGGCGACGGTGCTGAGCTGGGCGGGGATGCGCGGCGTCGTGACGCTTGCGGTGCCATTGACCCTGCCGGTCGACATGCCCGGCCGCGACCTGATGCTGATCTGCGCCTTCGCGGTCATTTTCGTCACCGTCGTTGCACAAGGATCGAGCCTGGGCATGCTCATCCGCGCGGTCAAACCCGTCGACACCGATCCGCCCGCCAAAATGGCGCTGCCCGCCGCCGAGGCCGCGATGGCACGCGCGCGATTCGCGGTGATCGAAAGGCTCGCCTATGACGAGGATGGGACGTTGATCCATCCGATGATGCTCGAAGAACATCGCAAGCGGATGAATTTCATGGAGCGTTACGAGGCCGACGCCAGCACCACGATGGACGGGCTACGGTCGCATTTCGACGTTCTGCTGCAAGCCATCGCCGCCGGCCGCGCGGAGCTGATCCGCATCCACCGCGCGGGGCTGATCGAGGACGAGGTCCTTCACGAACTCGAACGCGATCTCGACGTCGAGGAACTGGCGATGACATTGCAGCGCGGCGACTAGATCGGCGGATCGAGCCGGCAACCGCCCAATATCAATCGAGCAGGCGGAACCGGATCGCCGTGCCGCCGCCCGGAGCGAGCGCGAGCCTGAGCGTATCGGAGCGCGTCACGATACGCTTCTCGATCGTCAGCGCGTCCGGGTTGGTCCGAAAATCGGCACCCGGACCGTCGGCGTATATCTGCGCCTCGAACCGCTTGCCCGCCGGGAGGAAGCGGAGCGACTGTTGCAGCGTCCGGGCCTCTTCGTCGGTGATGGCGCCAAGATACCAGTCGCCCTTCCCCCGTTCCTGCCGCGCGATGACGACATAATCGCCGATGACGCCCTGCAGGGTCTTCGACGTCTCCCAATCGGCGGGGACGTCGCGAATGAACTGGAAGGCGTCGAGGCGCTTTTCGTAGTTTTCGGGCAGGTCGGCCGCCATCTGGATCGGCGAATAGACAACGACATATTCCGCCAGTTGCGTCGCGAGCGTCGATTGCACACGCCGCGTCAGCTCCGTGCCGCCGCGCGCGATGTCGAAGATGCCGGGGGTAAAGTCCATCGGACCTGCGAGCATGCGCGTGAAGGGCAGGATCGTCATATGTTCGGGCGGATTGGTCGGGTTGCCCCAGGCATTGAATTCCTGCCCGCGCGCGCCCTCGCGGCTCACCCAGTTCGGCCAGGTCCGGCGAAGGCCGGTATCCTTCACCGGCTCGTGCGTATCGATGACGATATGGTGCTTTGCGGCGCGCTTCACGACATCGAGATGGTGGCGCACCGCATATTGGCCGGCAAACCATTGCAGCCCGCCCTCGCCGTCGACGATCGTGCCGCTGTGGCGGACATAGCCGGTCTTGATCGCCGCGACGCCATGATCCGCATAGAGTTTCAGCGCGTCGTCGAGCTGGCGCGCATAATTTTCGATCGCCCCGCCGGTTTCGTGATGCCCGATCAGCCCGACCCCCTTGCCCTTGCCGTATCGGGCGATCGCGGCGAGATCGAAATCGGGATAGGCTTCGGTGAAGCTGAACTTGTCGCCATTGGCGATCCAGTCGCCGTCCCAGCCCTTGTTCCAGCCTTCGACGAGAACGCCATCGAAACCATATTTCGCCGCGAAGTCGATATAGCGCTTCACATTCGCGGTGGTCGCGCCATGTTTCGGCCCGCTGCCCCATGTCGATTTCTCGAGGTGCATTTCCCACCAGACGCCGACATATTTGCCCGGCTTGAACCATTTGCCGACATCGGGAAGCATGTTCGGCTCGTTGAGGTTGAGCGTGATGCGGCTGTCGGCGAGCGCCGCGGGGCTGTCGCCGACCAGCACGGTACGCCACGGCGTCGTGAACGGCCCGGTCTTCTTCGCAAGCGTGCCGTCGGGCCAGGGCATCAGCCAGGCGTTGAAACTGCCCGCGCCATTGCCCTGGAGCAGCATCGACGGGAAATCGACGAGCGCAGCCTCGTGGAAGCTAAGATAGAGGCCGTTGCCGCCCTTCAGCGTCAGCGGGGTTTCGGCGAGCGTGACGCGCCGCGCATCGGTCTGTTTGTAAAGATATTCGTCGCGTTCCTGTCCCAGCCCCTCGTACCACCAGGCCTCCCAGTCGCCGACGGTGCGGAACTGGCTGTGGTCGGCGGCGACGGCGACCGCCTGCCCCGCTGCGATCGCGCCATAGTCATAACGAAAGCCAAAACCGTCGTCGAAGAGGCGGAAAGTGACGCCGACCGCCCTACTCAGCGGGGTATCGCCCGCGAGTGTCACCTTCAGCTCACTGTGGTTATCGCGGATCAGGCGCTGTTCGCCCCACGGCTGTTCCCAGCTTGTGTCCGACGCCGAGCGCTTGACGTTGCCAAGCGCCGAGTAGCGCGGGTCGGCTTCGCCGGCGAACGCGAGTCCGAGGCGCGACGGCGCGATCACGACCGTGCCGCCGCGCTTGACCTCGTAACGCGCCTCGCCATCCTCGACCGACACGCAAAGCTCGAGCAGCTTGCCCGGCGACTGCGTACACTCGCGCGCCGCCGCGGGCGAAGCGATCGCCGACATCGAAAGGCCAAACAACAGGAACGTCTTCGATTTCATGGACAAATCTCTTTCGGGGGAGGGGTCATTTGCGGAATGCTGCGGCGATTTTCTGGCGCAACGCCGCGCGGTCGGCGGGCCGCATCGTGCCGAGCGCGCCGCGCAGCGCCTCGGGGATGTGGCCAGCCGAAATCTCGGGTTCGCCGAAAACATGCGCAGCGAACATGGCCTGCCAATAAGCGCGTTCGCCGGGCGGCAGATGTTTCAGCGCGAGTAAGGCGGCAAGAAAGGCATTATTGGGCTCCTCGCCCTCCCCCGCCGGCGCACCCCACCAGTAATTGACCATCGCATTATAGGGATCGAGCGACGTCACATGATGCCACCAGTAACGGGGGATGAAGAGGGCATCGCCGGGTTCGAGGAGAGCGATCCGCGCCGCCGCCATCGCCTCGCGGAACCGCGGGAAACGATCATGGTCGGGCGCTTCGGGGTCGACGAGCGATAAGGGGGGCGGATTGTCGAGCGGTCCGATGTAGAGGTTCGCGACCTGATCGGGCGGAAAGAGCAGGAAGCGCCGATGACCGGCGATAACGCACGCGAGATTATGATCGCGGTCGTTATGCGTCTGCGTCTTCACCGCACCGCCGAGCCAGAGCTTCGGCCCGGCATCGGCGGGAAGCAGCGGCATCGGATTCTGGCGCACGAAGTCGGGCATCGCGTCGGCGAGCGGAAGCATCTGGATCGCCGTGGTCGGCGCGCTATCCTGCCCGGTCAACGCCTCGATCCGGCCAAGCGCCTCGCGCAGCGGCACACTGCGTTTGGTGAAGGTGAATTCGCGCATATCGGCGCGATAAGCGAAGCGCGCCCCGGCCCGCGCCGGCGCCTCCATCAGCGGAACGGGCATGCCGCGGTCCATGCCGGCGAGATAGGCGTTGAGGCGGCCGGGCGAATGACGCCCGGCCGCCAGTGCGACCCAGTCGCCGATCAACCCCTTGATGACGACAGGCATTCCGGCCGCGACGATCGCGGCGAAATCGGCCGGCGCAGGCGCACCGCGGGCAGCGACGCGCGGCAGTGCGTCGAGCGGCGATGCCCCCGCCGTGCCGCTGCCGAGGCGTGCGGGCTCAGCCATGCGCGGGCCGCTGCACGATCCGCGCGAGCAAGGCGTCATGGGTCGGCTGCCGCAATACCGCTTCGCGCACGAAGCCGAGCATCTTGCGGAAATGCGCCTTGACCTCTTCGGGCGGCAGCCGGTCGATTTCGGGGCGCCAGCCCTCGGGCATCAAGCCATGACCGAGGAAGAGCGCGCGCCAGCTGTCGGGCGGCAGGCTTTCGTCCTCGAACGGCGCGAGTTCGCCGCGTGCACCGAAGAAATCGATCCGGTGCGCCAGCTCGTCCGACATCGGGACCGCCCGCGCGGCGTCCCAGAAAGGCCCGGCATAATGTTGCAGCGCATAATGGGCGGCCTGGAAATCGGCGACGCGGGCCAGATGCGAACGCATCGTGCGATCATATTCGGCCCGGCGCGCTGCGTGGCTGTCGCCATCGGCCGGGAAATTGGCGAGAAGATGGACAATGCCGAGCTGCAAGGCGTGGAGCGCAAGCCCGTGCACGGGGTCGAGAACGACGCCCGCCTCGCCGATCCCGATGACATTGCCCGCCCAGAGTTCGGCGGCGATTCCGGGCTCGACGGAGCGAATGGTTACTGCGTCGAGCGGCAGCCCGCTCGCGGCCGCAGCGGCATCGACCGCCGCTTCGTCCGACATCGTCATGCTCGACCAGATGTGAACGACATGCGTGTGCGCCATGGTCGGGATCAGCCCGGTCCACCCGGCCGTTCCGGCGCGCATCTCGGCATAGACGGGCACGGCCGCAAAGCGCGGCGCCAGCGCCGACAGTATCCGGTCGCCCGGTGCCTGCCATGTTTCGAACGACATGCCGGGCGTGCTGCGCAATAACAGCCCGCTCGCCGTCGCATCGACGAAAAGGTCGCCTTCGACACGGCGCTCGCCATCGAGCAACAGCGCCCGGACATCCCTGCCGTCGCGTTCGGCGACGACGCTTGCCGCCTCGACGACCTCGACCCCCAGGTGCCGCGCGATCGCCATCAAGCTTTTCGCATAGGCGGCGGCGGGCAAGTGATAGCCATAATCGGCGCGGGCATATTTCTCGCTATCGGCATCGGGCAGGAACAGCCGGCCGTTGTGCGCGGCGGTGGCCGTCAGCGAGAAATCGTCGATCCCGACGCCCAGTCCGTGGTGCCGCGCCTTGACCCAGTGCGGGAAGAAATCGCTGCCGCCGATGCCGGCGCCATGCGCGCCATAGCTGTGCAGGAAGGGTGCCTGTCCCGCACCGGTCGCGTCGACGAAATTCTGTCCGAGCGTGAAGGCCCCGCGCACCCCGCGCAGCAGCGCCGCCTCGTCGATGCCGATCTGGTTGTGCAGTGCCTCGATCGCGGGAAGCGTCGCATGGATATCCGCCGGGCCGGCTTCGGACGGCAGCGCGACCGCAGTGACCGTGATCCCGGCGGGCGCCAGCGCGCGGCGCAGCGCCGCGGCGGCAAGCCAGAGCGGCGCGTCGCGGCCGACGACGACAAGGCGGCGGACGCTCATGCCGCGCTCGCCGCGCCCGGCCGCGCAGTCGCTTTCGACGCGCAATAGCCGGTGAGGAACTCGCCATGCGGCGTCATCTCCGCCGCGTTGAGCACGATGCGCGCGGCCAGATCGTCGAGACGCGCCTGGCGCTCTGCCGCCGGCATGCGATGGGCTAGCGGATTCGCAGCCGACGGCAGAACGCCCTGCCCCTCGAGAACCGAGAGCCAGCTGTCGCGGGAAAAGAGGCCGAGACTATATTCGGGCGCCGCCGCGCTCTCGCGGAACAAGGCCAGCCGGTGCGCCAGGCTGTCGGGCAACACCATCGTGCGCACATGGTCCCACAAGGGTTCGCCGACACGCTCGTTCGCGGTGTAATGAAGCACCAGGAAGTCGCGGGTCCGGTCGTAGTGGATCCCGAAGAGCCGGTTGAACTCGCGCACCGCGCGTGCATCGATGCCCTCGCCGCGGCGCGGCATCAGCGCCACCAGATCGATCGCCGCCGCCTGGATAAGGAAGATGCTCGTCGATTCGAGCGGTTCGAGGAAACCACTCGCGAGTCCGATCGCGACGCAATTGCCCGCCCAGCCCTGTGCGCGACGCCCCGCCGCAAAGCGCAGCAGGCGCGGCTCGTCGAGCGCTTCGCCGTCGAGATTGGCGAGCAGCGTATTGCGTGCCTCCTCTTCGCCGCAGAAGCGGCTCGAAAACACATAGCCGTTGCCGATGCGGTGCTGGAGCGGGATGCGCCACTGCCAGCCGCCGCGCCGCGCGGTCGAGCGTGTATAGGGGGTGATCGGTTCGACGCCGAGGCAGGGCACGGCAAGCGCCCGGTCGCACGGCAGCCATTCGCTCCAGTCGATCCACGGCACCTGCATCGTCTGCCCGACAAGCAGCGAACGAAAGCCCGAGCAATCGACGAACAGGTCACCCGCGACCTGCGCGCCCGCTTCGAGCGTCAGCGCGGAGACGGCGCCGCTTTCACTGTCGCGCACGACGCCCGTGACCTTGCCCTCCAACCGCCGCACGCCGCGCGCGGTCGCCCAGCCGCGCAGATAGCGGGCATAGAGGCCGGCATCGAAATGATAGGCATAGCTGTATGTCGATCGGATCGACCCGGGATCGGTATTCGGGTGCTCAAAGCCATTGGCATGGCAGGCGGCGACCGCGAAGCTGTACGCCTGCAGCGACCGGTCGTCGCTCGCGTCGAGCCGCGCCTGCGCCCAGTGATGCTGGAAATCGACGCCGCCCCATCGGTCGCCGAAGGTGCCGAAGGGATGGATATATCGCGCGCCCTCGCGCAGCCAGTCGACGAACTCGATCCCCAATTTGATCGTGCCCGCGGTTTCGCGCATGAACTCAGCCTCGTCGATGCCGAGCATGTCGTTGAAGGTCTTGATATGCGGCAGCGTCGCCTCGCCGACGCCGACGGTGCCGATCTCGTCGCTCTCGATCAGCGTGATGTCATAATCGGCGGCGGGAAGCAGGCCGGCCAGCGCCGCGGCGCTCATCCAGCCGGCGGTCCCGCCGCCGAGAATGACGATCCGATAAGGTTCCGCCCCGGTCATGCCCAATCCTTCATTCCCTGTTGGTCGGGATGGCGCGGCCGCATGTGGACGTGGCGGCCGCGCCATCCCGGGGATCAGAATTTGACGCGCGCGCCGAACTGGAAGCGACGGTCGACCCGGCTCCAGGCGGAGTCGAAATATTTCGCCGCAGCCCCCGGTGTCTGCGGGGAATCGCCGAATATCTGCTGTTGATACACGGTGGTGGTATTCAGCAGGTTCGTCCCGTCGACCGAAAGTTCGAGCCACTTCGTCGGCGAGTAGCGCAGCGAAGCGTCGAGGAAACCCGCCCCCTTCTGGAACACCGGCAAACCGATGCAGCAGTCGAGATTCTGCGTCAGGTATCGCGACCGCCAGTTATAGGCGACGCGCAGCCCGATCGGTCCCTTCTCGTACAGCCCCACGAGATTGAAGGTGTGCTTCGAGATGCCCGCGAGCCGGTGCGAGTCGATGACGAAGCCCGATCCGCCGAGCGATTGCTGGCCGGCACCGAACGCACCGACATCGCCGCTCGACGACGCGGTGAACAGGTTCGAATTGTTGATATCCGATTGGTGCACATAGGTGTAGTTCGCCTGCATACCGAGGCCGCTGAGGAACCCGGGCAGGAAGTCGAAGAAGGTCTGGTAGGCGAGTTCGGTTCCCCAGATTTCGCCGCCCTTGCGGACATTGCTCGGCCCGCTGATCTGCACCGTCTGCGTCGACGACCCGTTGGCGACCTCGCGGCTGAACTGCCCGAAAGAGATCGCGTTGGTCAGCTTCTTGTAGAACAAGCCTACGGTCAGCGAGCTGTTCGATCCCATATAGCGCTCGAACGTCAGGTCGAACTGGTCTGCCCTCAGCGGTTTCAGCGCCGCATTGCCCGAATTGGCGAGGAACACGAAATTATAGCCCCGGACATTCTCCGGCGTGTGCGCCGCAGTCGGCGAACTATAGACGACATAGGGCGAATCCGCCGTGGTGTTGATCACCGGCGCATTGATCGCGAGCGTATTGCGCAGATAGCCGAACTGCGGCCGCGATATCGCCCGCGAATAGGCGAAGCGGACGAAAGTCTTGTCGTCGAATCCGAAGCGCAGGTTGAGGCTCGGAAGCCAGTCGGTGCGCGACGTCTTATACTTGTCTTCCGCCGCCGCGCCGTTGGCGAACGCAATGATCTCCGGCGTCAGGTAGCAGCGCGGATTGACGACATTGTTGCCGGTCAAAGGCGCGTTGCAGGGCACCAGATTGTCGAAGATATTCGTGGCGGGAAAGGCGACGCTGCCCGTACTCTCGATCTTCGTACGCACCACGCGCAGGCCGACATTGCCCTGCAGCGCCACGCTGCCAAGCATCAGCTTGTCGCCGCCGCCGAATTTGACCATTGCATAGGCTGCTTCGGTCTGTTCGCGAACCTTGAGCTTTTCGCCGGCCGTGAAGCATTCGTCGACGGTCGCTTCGGGACGGTCGCAAATCGCAGTATAACCCGTGCCGAGCGGCGATGCGGTGTTCGCGCCGCCCAGCGACTGGATCAGCCGCGGGAAATCGCGAAGCGTGTCGCGGTTGAGGAAGACGAGCGGCCCGTTGGCATAGGCGCTGCCGTTATAAAAGTCGCCGAGGCTCTGCGATTCCCAGATACCCGCACCATAGCCCTTGAAGGGCGCATGACCGGCATTGCCGCCGCAGTTCCCGCTGTTCGTCGGATAGGCACCGCCCGTCGTATTGTCGGCATTGAAGCCCGGCCCGTTGCAATTCCAGTTGGCGGCGATCGGCGTCCAGTTGAACGTCGAATAGCGCACCGTCTGCTCGCGATCGGCGTAACGCACGCCGACTTTCAGCGAGTCGAGCCAGTTGCTCTCGGGGAAATCATATTCCACGTCGCCGCGCAGCGCGAGTTCGTTGGCATCATTGTCCTCTACATGCCCCTGGATGAACGGGATCCAATAATTGTGCGCATTGGCCAGGCCGCCCGGCGCATAATTGACGTTCGAACCCGGCAGCAGGGTGATGTGCGGGGTGCCGTCGCCATTCACGCTATAATCGTAATTGGCCATCGACCCCGCCGCGACGAGGATGTCGTTATTGTAGGTCGACGCGTCGATATATTGCGCGTCCAGGTCGAAATGCAGCCGGTCGCTGGCATCCCAGCTGATGTTGGCCGAAAAATCGCGCGTGCCTTCGCGATGGTCGAAATTGCGCGCTTCGTTCTGGAAATAGAGCCCGTCGCGCTGCGTTGTGCAGTTTCCGCCGGGGCCGGGACCGCAATAGTTGACGAACGGCTGGCCCGGTACCGCCGAGCCCGCGTTGATCGCCGCCTGCAGGCTCTCGGTCGTTCCGCTGAAGCTGCCGTGCGGCTGCGTCAGAATTCCCCCGGTCAACATGCCGTCGGGGCCGAAGGTCAGGCCGCTGCTTCCGACGAGGACCGATCCGGTCCGCGGGTTGTAGGCGCGGGTGCCGAAATAATTGCCGTCGAGGATCGCGTGGCTGGCGCGTTCGAGCCAGGCGTTGGTGTAGTGCGAGTCGATATATTGCAGCGTCGCGCGGAGGCTGCCCGAGTTGTTTTCATATTGCAGCGCGCCGGCGATGCCGCGCCGCTTGCGGTCATAATCGACCTGCGAATAGCGAATGCCGTCGGGCGCATAGGCCCAGCCCGTTCCCCCGAACGGATTGGCGGTACAACCCAGGCTGCCATCGGCACCGGGGGTGGCTCGAACGACATTATCCGGCCCCGTGGTGCCGAAACCCGCCGAGCAATAGGTGTCGATCTTGTCCATGATCACGCTTTCGGTCCGCGTGACGACATGGCTTTGCGCATAGCTCGCAAGAATGCCGAAGCGGCCGATCGCGGTATCCCACGTGTTGCTGATCAGGCCCGAGAATTCGGGCGTCCAGCGACCCGAACGATCGCCATAGTTCATCCGGAAGGTGCCCGTCACGACGAGCCCGCTCTGGTCGAACGGCACACGCGTACGAAGGTCGACGGTGCCGGCGATCCCGCCTTCGATCATGTCCGCCGTCTGGTTCTTATAGGCATCGATCCCGGCGAGCAGTTCGGGCGCGATGTCGTTGAACTGGAGCCCGCGCGCCGAGTCCGCCGAGAAGCTGTCGCGGCCGTTGATCTCGGTCCGCACAAAGGTCAGGCCGCGAATGAGGACGTCGGTCGGCTCGCCCGACGGGTGCGTCGAGTCATCCGCCGATTGCAGGCGGTTGACGGTGATGCCCGGAAGGCGCTGCAGCGCCTCGGCGGCCGATTTGTCGGGAAAGGCGCCGATGTCGGTGGCAGTGATCGAGTCGACGACCGTCAGCGCATCCCTTTTGCGGCCGGCGGCATCTTCGAGTGCCGCGCGCACCCCGGTCACCACAATCTCGTCATTGCCCGAACCGCCTTCGGGCGCTGCATCCTGCGCGAACGCGGGCGCCGCGGCGATCATCATCACCGACAGCGATGCACCACCCAATAAGCGGCGACCACAATCCTTCGCGAAACCGTTGAGCCTCATCATCCTCCCCTTCCCATTCGTGCTCCCTTGTTCCGGAGCTTTTCATTGCGGATGCGTCAGGGCGGCGCCTGCGATCCTTTTGCATGTTTTTGCGTATTGTTGCAGAAATGGCAAGCGCATTTGTCCGCGACAGAAATGCGGAAAATATATGAATATTATCAGTGTCTAAATGCCATTTTCACCGAAAGACCGGGGCGCGCGTCGGCAAAACTGCATACGTTTGCTCAACGGTCTGTTTATGCAAACATTTGCATAAACCATCAACGCGGGTGAGCAGCGCGGGGGAGCAGCAGCGCGGCAAATGCCGCGATTCCCACAAAGATAGCGGCGATTCCGAGCGCCATGGCGGGATCGCCGCCGAATGCCCCGGCGACGAGCGGGCCGAGACACACCGCCGCCACGAGTTGCGGGATGACGAGAAACACGTTGTGGATGCCAAGATACACGCCGACCTTCTCGGGCGGTACCGCGTTGACGATAATCGCATAGGGAAGCGACAGGATAGCCGCCCAGCCGAGGCCGATGCCAAGCGACGACAGCCAGAGCCATTGCGCGTCGGCAATCAGGACGAACCCCGCCATTCCCGCGGTTGCCGCCAGCAGGCAGATCGCATAGGTCGCGCGCTCGCCGATCCGCACGACGACCGCGGGGAGCAGCAGCGCGGCAACCGCCGCGACGCCGTTATAACCCGCGAACAATATGCCCACCCAGTCGGCGGCGGCATTGAAGGCCGCCGATGCGGGATCGCCGCCCCCGAAATGACGACGCGCCACCGCGGGAACGGCATAGATCCACATTGCGAAAAGGCCGAACCAGGTGAAGAATTGCACGATCGCGAGACGCCTGAGCGCGGCGGGCATCGACAGGAAATCCTCGACGATCTGGAGCAAGCCCAGCGGCGCATTGCCCCGCGCCTGCCGCCGCGTCGCCGCGCAATGCGCGAGCCCGACGATCAGCGCGGCGGCGGCGAGAACGAATATCTCCCATTGCCACCCGAACGCCGCCGCCGCGATGAGCAGCAGCGCGCCTGAAAGCGCGAGCGGCCAGCCGAAGCGGCGCACGGGCCGGGTCTCCCCGGTCTCCGGCGGCCCGGGGTCGGTTCGCGGCACTTCGCGCGTCGAAACGACCGTCCACAAGACCGACACCGACAGGCATGCGCTGCCGATGTAGAAAGCATAGCGCACCGCGGTGGGCAGGCCGCCCGCCGCCGCACTTCCCGATACGCCGAACCAATTGACCAATATCCACGGAAGCGACGAGGCAAAGACCGCGCCGGTGCCGATGAAGAAGACCTGGATCGCATAGCCGCGTGCACGCTGTGCTTCGGGAAGATTGTCGGCGACCAGCGCTCGCGACGGATCCATCGCGATGTTGATCGAGGCCGTCAGCAGCCACAAGGCGCCGATCGCGGCCCACAGGGTCGGCGCATTGGGCATGACGAGCAAGGCGAGCGCCGTGACGAGCCCCCCGCCGAGCAGGAAGGGCCGCCGCCGCCCGAATCGCGACCGCGAATGGTCCGACAAATGGCCGACGATCGGCTGGACGATCAGCCCGGTGATCGGTCCCGCGATCCACAGCAAGGGCAGTTCGGCGACGTCGGCGCCGAGCGCCTGGAAGATACGGCTCGTGTTGGCGTTCTGCAGCCCCCAGACGATCTGGATGCCAAATAATGCAAAACACATGCCCCATATCTGCAAAGGCGGCACCGCGCGCGACTGCTGAACAGGATTTTCCTTGGCTTCCAGACCGTCTACGGCATGCAAATCTTGCATACCCCTCCCCTCCTTGTGCTAACGCTCTCGCGACGTCGAACACGGATTGGCCCTTATGAGCACCAACAATATCAGATTGGAAGACCTGGCGCGGATGGCGGGTGTCTCGATTTCGACGGTGTCGCGCGCGCTCAACGACCATCCGCTGATCAGCCTCACGACCAAGAAAAAGGTCTGGGCGCTCGCGCGCGAGCATAATTATCCCTTTCGTTCGTACATGCCGGCAGCGCCCATCGGCGCGGAGGGATCGATCGTCGTCGTCACCCCGCATATGCAGGGTCGCCCGCTGCCGCTGTCGCATCCCTTCTTCCTCGAACTTCTTGCCAGCATCGGCGAGGCGGCGCGCGCGCGCGACTGCGACTTCACCGTCAGCCACACCGCGCCGCGCGATTTCGACGACCTGACGACGGTGATGAACAGCGGCCGCGCGAGCGGCGTGATCTTCCTCGGCCAGTCGATGCTTCACGACGGCTTCAACCGGCTTGCCGAGACGAACAGCAATTTCGTCGTGTGGGGCGCCCATTTGCCGGGACAGAAATATCCCTCGGTCGGATCGGACAATGTCATGGGCGGCCGCCGCGCGACGATGCACCTCGCGCGCCTCGGCCGCAAAGCGATCGCTTTTGTCGGCTCGAACGATCCCGAGGCGATGCAGCGGCGGCAGGGCTATCTGGAAGCGCTCGAAGCGAACGGGCTGGAACCCGACCCGTCGCTCGACATTCGCGTCGACTTCGGCTTCGAATCGGCCGAGCGGGCGCTGAACCAGCTCCTCTCGCGCAAGCGCAAGCTCGACGGCATCGTCGCCTCAAGCGACCTCATTGCGCTCGGCGCGATCCGCGCCCTGCGCAAGGCCAACCTGTCGGTGCCGAAGGATGTGTCGGTGACGGGCTATGACGATATGCTGCTCGCGCGGCTCAGCACGCCGGCGCTGACGACGATCCAGCAGGATACGCTGGAGGCGGGGCGACGGCTCGTTGCACAGGTCATGGACCCGAACGCCGAACAATATCTCGATTACCTGCCAACGCACCTGATCGTGCGCGAATCCTGCGGCGCCTGACGACAATCGACGGGATGCCGCCCGTCCGCTTTCCCGTTTCAGGATCGCGCCGGCTAGGCCTCCCGCTTGCCGCGCCCCGGAATGTGGCTGAGCACGCTTCGCATCGCGAGGCTGGAATGGATGCGCGCGACGCCCGGCAAGCGCGAGAGGATATTCTTGTGAATCGCTTCATACGCGGCGGCGCTGGCCGCTGACGCGCGGAGCAGATAGTCGGCATCGCCGGTCATCAGGAAACATTCCTCGATCTCGGGATATTGGCGCACCGCCTCCTCGAACCGGTTGAGATAGGCCTCGGTCTGCCGTTCGAGGCTGATGCGCACGATCGCGATGACGCCCCCTTCCTCGGGCGCGGCGACGATGGCGGTGTAGCCGCGGATCACCCTGCGCGCTTCGAGATTGCCGACGCGCCGCAGGCAGGCCGAAGGCGACAAGCCGACCTCCGCCGCCAACTGGCTGTTCGGCATGCGGGCATTGAGGCGCAGCAGCCTCACGATATTCCGGTCGATCGAGTCCATGGCGCAATATCATTCTATTTATGTCGTTAATTATTGCACCTATCATCGAAATTTGCCGATTTGAACAACATTTTGCACGAACATTCGAACGATCTTTGCCTAGAAGCGAGACCGACTGGAGGCACCAGCGGGGATATGAGGATATGGGCATCGCAGGGATAAGCGGCGGGCGGCTACGCATCGACCTGGCGGCAATCGCGGCGAATTATCGGCTGATCGCCGGGCGTGTCGCTCCCGCCGCGGTCGGCGCCGTCGTCAAGGCGAACGCTTATGGTCTGGGCGCGGCCGAGGTGGCGCGGACGCTGTACGAAGCGGGGTGCCGGCTCTTCTTCGTCGCCCATCTGGGCGAAGCACTCGCGCTACGCCCCGCCTTGCCGGCCCCGTGCCGGCTGGTCGTGCTCAACGGTCTGCCCCCCGGCGCGGAGGCCCTGTGCGCCGGAGCGGCGATCACCCCGGTCCTCAATTCATCCGAGCAGGCTTATCGATGGACAAAGGCCGCGAGGGCTTCAGGCGAGCGGCTGCCCGCCGCACTCCAGGTCGACAGCGGCATGGGACGGCTCGGAATGGCGGCAACCGAACTGGCCGGGCTCGCCGGCGACGCGTCATTCCGGTCGGCGGTCGATCCCGTCATGATCATGAGCCATCTCGCCTGCGCGGACACGCCCGAACATCCGGCCAACGCCGCGCAGCTTGCCTGTTTCAAAGCCGCGGCCGTGCTGTTTCCGGGCGTCCCTCGCGCCCTCGCCAATTCGGGCGGCGCCTTCCTCCCTGCCGATTTTCACGCCGATGTCGTGCGGGCCGGGATCGCGCTTTACGGCGGCGCCCCGAACCGGGGTGACCCCAACCCGATGCAGCCCGTCGTGGGGCTGGAGGCGCGCGTCATCCAGGTCCGGACGATCGCCGCGGGCGGCGCGGTCGGCTATGGTCATAGCCATGTTTGCGAGCGCGAAAGCCGCATCGCCACGATCGGGGTCGGCTATGCCGACGGATTGCCGCGCTCGCTCGGCAACCGCGGCGCGGCGTGGCTCGCGGGCGAACGGTTGCCGATCGTCGGCCGCGTATCGATGGACAGCATCACGATCGACGCCACCGCCCTCGCCGCCGGCCGCATCGAGCCCGGCGACTGGGTCGAGTTGATCGGCCCGCATCAATCGCTCGACCGGCTCGCCGACGATGCGGGCACGATCTCTTACGAGATGCTGACCAGCCTCGGCGCGCGATATGATCGGACCTATGCGCCGGTCACCGCCTGCCAGCGGGAGGATGCGGCATGAAGGTTGCGGTCCTTGGCGGCGGCGTCATCGGCGTCGCGTCGGCCTGGTATCTGGCCGAGGCCGGGCATGAGGTCGTCGTGATCGACCGGCAACCCGGCCCGGCGCTCGAGACGAGCTTTGCCAACGCCGGCGAAATCTCCCCGGGCTATGCCTCGCCATGGGCCGCCCCCGGCATCCCGCAAAAGGCGATCCGCTGGCTGATGATGCGCCATGCGCCGCTGATCCTCCAACCGGCGGTCGATCGCGAGATGCTCGGCTGGCTGTTCGCGATGCTGCGCAACTGCACGAGCGCCCGCTATGCGATCAACAAGGCACGCATGGTGCGCCTCGCCGAATATAGCCGCGACCGGCTCATCGCGCTGCGTGCCGACACCGGCATCGCCTATGACGAACGGATGCAGGGAACGCTGCAGCTGTTCCGGACGCAAAAGCAGCTCGACGGCATCGCCAAGGATATTGCGGTCCTGCGTGCCGGTAACGTTCCGTTCGAGGTGCTCGACCGCGAAGGCTGCATCGCGGTGGAGCCGGGGCTCGCCGCCGCGCGCGATAAGATCGTCGGCGGTCTACGCCTGCCCGGCGACGAGACCGGCGATTGCTTCAAATTCACCGGCGCGCTCGCCGCCATGGCCGCCGAACGCGGCGCCCGGTTCCGTTATGGCGAAGCGATCCGGTCGCTGGTGGTCGAAGGCGGACGCATCGCCGGGGTCGAAACCGACCGCGGCCGGATCACCGCCGATCGCTATGTCCTCGCGCTCGGCAGCCATTCGGCGGCGATGCTGCGACCGCTGGGCCTTCGCCTGTCCGTCTATCCGGTGAAGGGCTATTCGATCACCGTCCCGATCGTCGACGCCGCGCGCGCACCCGAATCGACGTTGATGGACGAAAGCTACAAGATCGCGATCACGCGCCTCGGCGACCGGATCCGTGTCGGCGGGATGGCGGAAATTTCGGGTTACAACAACGCGCTGCCCGAACGCCGCCGCGCCACGCTCGTCCATTCGCTCACCGACCTGTTCCCGGGCGCCGGCGATGTCGACACCGCGAGCTATTGGTCGGGCTTGCGCCCCATGACTCCCGACGGCACGCCCGTCATCGGCGCGACGCCGTACGACAACCTCTTCCTCAATACGGGGCACGGAACGCTCGGCTGGACGATGGCGTGCGGATCGGGCCGGTTGATCGCCGATCTCGTCAGCGGACGTCCCACCGATATCGAGGCTGCGGATCTGTCGATCGCGCGCTATGGCGCCCGTTGATTCGACCCATTCCACCCAGACGAAAGGAAAAAATATGACCATCACCCGCATCCAGGCCGGCGCGCGCATGAGCCAGGCGGTCGTCCACGGCGATACCGTTTATCTCGCAGGGCAGGTCGGCGCCCCGGGCGAAAGCGTCACGAACCAGACGCAGGCGATCCTCGGCCAGATCGAAGCGCTGCTCGCCGAAACCGGTTCGGACAAGGCAAAGATCCTGTCGGCGACGATCTGGCTCGCGGACATGGCGGACTTCGCCGAAATGAACGCCGTCTGGGACAAATGGGTCGACGGAAAGGACGCGCCGGCCCGCGCGACCGGCGAAGCGAAGCTGGCGACGCCCGACTATAAGGTCGAAATCATCGTCATCGCGGCGCGTTGATCGAAATGGGGCGGAGACCCGCCGAAAGCCGGTCTCCGCCAATCATTCGGCAGAATGTCGCGCGCGTTCGGTCGCGGCAAACCGCGAGCCGTGCCGATCGGCAGCTTACATTCAGGCAAAAATCGACAGCTTAGGCACCGGCTGGCTGGGGCGGCAGGCTGGAGAGCAATAAGTTAAACCATTGAATTATCTATATTAAGATCGACAATTCGAGTGAATTACCGTCGAAACTGGGTCTTTTTTATAGAGCTGCAGTGAGCCATTTCGGCATCAAGTGCAATTCTGCGACCAGTTGTTTCAGAAGCGCGCCGGGTCGAACCGTGAACTTGCGCGGCATGCAATTTGATGAGCAATAACCTGCCGATTCAGCTTCACGAATTTCGAAACACTATGGAAAGAAGGCGCACTTGGAAGCATTTGCAAGCGCGTCGAATTGCGCAGCGCCGTGCAACTGTTCACGAGATAGGAAGTGACTCCGCGCGGATCATTTTGTCGAGAATGCGCCGGGCCTGATTGCTCCCCCGGTCTGTCAAACGGCGTTCAAAAGGGACCCCCGATCGGCGTCGAAGAGGGACCCCCTTTCGGATATGATGCTGGTTTGTTGAAGATGGCCTTGCGCTGCGTGCGGCGGAGGGCGGGCGTAGCCCGACCGGAGGCGCGCGCAGCGCAAGATAGATTTTTGAAGGCGCCGAAGGTGGCTATCAGCTGCGGTTTTTGAAGCGCCAGCTGTCGTTGCCCGTCTCGACGATATCGCAGTGGTGGGTGACGCGGTCGAGCAGCGCCGTGGTCATCTTGGGATCGCCGAACACGGTCGGCCATTCACCGAAGGCGAGGTTCGTGGTGATGATGACGCTGGTGCGCTCATAAAGCTTGCTGATGAGGTGGAACAGCACCTGCCCTCCCGAGCGGGCGAACGGCAGATAACCGAGCTCGTCGAGCACGATCAGGTCGAGCCGCGACAGCTGCGCCGCCAGGGTCCCGCCTTTGCCGATCCGGGTCTCCTCTTCGAGGCGTGTCACCACCTTCAACCACGCCCGCCTCGATCAAGGTCCAGGGTGCATGGCATATAGCCGCAACAGGTTTTTTCTGATCGAAGAAAGCCTGGATGAAACCAATTGCCTCGTCGCTGCCGCGCAGCTTGTCGGCACCGACAGTCCCTCCGGGCACAACAAGTCCGTCGAAATCGTCGGGTTTGACCTCGGAAAACGTCTTGTCGATAGTATAGCTGCCGCCCTCGTCAAGATCGCCATTGACTGTGCGAGCCTTGCCCGGTCCAAAACTGACCACGGTCACTTTGCCACCAGCGTCCTCGACAGCTTGCTTGGGCTTCGAGAATTCTGGTTCTTCCGTCCCGCGGGGTGCGATCAGAATGGCAACTGATTTGCCTTCTAAAGTCATGATTTATTTCCTATTCCGTCGAAGACCAAGGTCAGGTGCCCGGCTTGAGCACGACCTTCGTCCAACCAGCATCGCGCTCGTCGAAATGCTTGTAGGCGTCTGGTGCCTGATCAAGCGGCAGTCGGTGCGAGATGATTTGGGCAGGATTGGCCCGGTCCTGCTCGATAAGCTTCATCAACCGCCGGTTGTAATGCTTTACATTGCACTGGCCGGTACCGATCTTCTGACCCTTGAACCAGAAGTTGCCGAAGTCGAACGCCATCTTGCCTTCCTTCTGGAGATCGTCGGGCGCGTTCGGGTCTTCCGGAATGAACACGCCGACGACGCCGATTCCGCCGGTGGCCTTCGTGCTTTTGACGAGGCAGTTCATCGTGTAATTGCTGCGCTCCTTGCCGTGGCGATCGCAACACTGGTATCCGACCGCCTCGACCCCCCGGTCGGTCCCGAGGCCGCCGGTCGCGTCAAGGATCTGCTGGGCGGGATCGCCTTTGCGCATGTCGATAGGAATAGCGCCCATCGCCTCGGCCAGTTTCAGACGGTCATCGTGAGAATCGACCACGAAGATCTGAGAGGCACCGCGGATTTCGGCTGAGTGCGCGGCCATTAAGCCGACCGGACCGGCGCCGTAGATCGCGATGCTTTCGCCAGGCAGGAAGCCTGACAGTTCGACGCCATGCCAACCCGTCGGGAAGATGTCGGAGAGCATGACATAGTCATCCTCTTTCTCCTCGGCGTCCTCGGGCAGCTTCAGACAATTGAAGTCCGCATAAGGAACGCGCATCAAATCGGCCTGACCACCTTGCCACGGACCCATCTCGGCAAAGCCATACGCTGCGCCGGCGGTTCCAGGGTTGGTCGTGAGGCAGAAACCCGTCAAACCGCGTTCGCAATTTTCGCAGAAACCGCAACCGACGTTGAACGGCATACACACGCGATCGCCCTTCTTGATACGATCTACGGCAGAGCCGACTTCGATGACCTCGCCAAGGTTTTCGTGACCGAAGACCCTGCCCTTCTCGAAGCTGGTACGGCCCTCATACATGTGAAGGTCCGACCCGCAGATATTGGTCGTGGTCAGCCGGATGATAACATCGGTCTGCTTTTCGATCTTGGGATCATCGATGGTTTTGACCGAAACATCTTTGGGCCCGTTGTACACGACAGCTTTCACGGATCTTTTCCTTTCGCGGCTCTTCTCAACGCGTCATCAGATCGAGAGCGTGGTCATGATCCTGTTCATCGCAACGGCAGAGGACATGGCACCTTTCAAGTGATCGCAGTTTACTCAACCTTCCGCCAACAGAGAGGTTCCTTCGCGTTGGGCCATCCTGGGAGCGATTCACGGCGGCTTTCTGAACGACTGGGCCAGAACGGGCGAACAACGCGCCAAATTGATGTTCCCAAAAATCTCCCGCGAAAAAATCGAGCCGCTACGTCGCGACACATCACCGGCGCTTTATCAGTAAATTCAGAAGTGTAATAAGCGCAAAAGAAAAGGCCATCCACTATCGCGGATGGCCTGTCGTATTCATTTATTCATTTCCCGATTCGGCCGGGCCATCCATTCCGGATGAAACACGAGCCTTACCCTGCAGCCAAACAGCAGCTTAGGGTGCCGACCGCTCCGCTATTTCGCGGCCAGCAGGGTGAACTTGTGAATCTGCGGCGGTTCAGAGAACAGTTCCTCTGCCTTGTCCATCAGTGCGGCGGCAACCTTGCCGTCAAGATGGGCCTGCCGATCCTCCTCTGTGTCGAACGTATCGAAGATCGCGTACGCACCGGGACCTTCCTCGATCGCATACCAGGTCAGAGTGCCCGCCTCAGCTTGAACGAGCGGCAATGCCGAGGTCAGGAAATCGGCGACATCGCGCTCTTTTCCGGGCTTGGCCTTCAGTGGTACATACAGGGCAAGTTTGGGCATAAATGACTCCTCAAGTGAAACGGACAGATATTATACGGCAAGGTAACGGACGAGCGGGCCGGTGCGTTCCCCATGAGCCGGAGCACACGCGGCCCCGCCTCCTCGTGGAAATCAGAACTCCTGTGCGGTCGGCCGGATGACGATCGCGTTTACGTCGACGTCATCAGGTTGTTCGACAGCGAACGCGATAGCACGCGCCACCGATGCCGCCGGAATGGCCTGCTTGTAGAAGTCCAGCACCGTCTCGGCGGCCGCGCCAGAGGTCGTGAACTTCAAATCGCTTTCGACAGCTCCAGGCTCGATTGACGTGACCCGGACCTTTTCCCCCACCTCGTGGCGCAAGCCCTCGCTGATCGCGCTGACGGCGAACTTGGTGCCGGAGTAGACCGTGCCGCCCGGTGCGAAGACCTTGATGCCCGCAACCGAGCTCAAGTTGATGATGTGACCGCTGCCCTGCTCGAGAAAACCGGGAAGGGCCGCCGCGATGCCGTAGAGCGTACCCTTCAGATTGACGTCGATCATCTGGTCCCACTCGTCGGTGTTGACCTCGGCCATCGGACGGATCGGCATCAGCCCGGCGTTGTTGATCAGCACGTCGAGGCGGCCGAAGTCGGCAATGATTGCGGCGACGACGGACTGGACCGCCGATTTGTCGGTCACGTCCAGCGCGTAGCTACGTGCCGTGCCGCCAATTGCGGCGATGTCCGCGACGACCTCGTCGAGCCTGTCCTTGCGCCGCGCGGCGATGGCCACCTTGGCGCCGCGTTCCGCGAGAAGACGCGCGGTTTCCGCGCCGATGCCGGTGCTGCCGCCGGTAATGAGAATGACCTTGCCTTCGATACCCTTTGTCATGATTGTATTCCTTCAAGTCAGTTGTTGATTTTTCGCCGGATCGCGGCCCCGCGGGAGCCCGCCCGGCTTGATGGGGTCACCGCGAGCGCAACAGGACGGGAGCGGCGCCCACCTTGATGCGGAGCAGCTCGTAGGGCTTGCGGCGCAGGTCTCGGCCGCCGTGGAAGCCGGGCTGGCGGTGGAGCTGGTTGGCGGTGAAGTAGAGATATCCGTCGGTGCCGATCGACAACGTGTCGGGCCAGCTGATGCGCGGGTCGCTGACCACCGTCGTCCAGAGGCCCTGGTCGAGCATGCGGATCGCGTTATTCTCGTAATCGCCGGCGAACACGCGGCCCCGGTCGTCTTCGGCAATCCCGTCCGAGGCGCCTTTGCGCCCCAGGCTGCGGACCGCGCGGCCCAGCTCCTCCTCGGACACCGCGGGATCGCGCAGCAACGCCGTGGGCACCGCGTGCAGCGTGCGGCCCGACAGCGGACCGTAATACAGCAGGCTACCGTCGGCGCTGAGCGCAATCGCGTCGCTCGCAATTGCTACCGGCGTCGCGGGTCCATCGGCGGGACGGTTCATGAGCACCGCGCCGTCGACGACCGGGGTGAAGCCGGGCTCAGGGTTGGTCGTCGCATGGTTTGACAGGCGCCGGATCGCACGCCCGCTGGCGATATCGACGACGATGATGCCGCCGATCCCCTCGTTGCTGCTGTCGGTGATGTAGGCGACGCCCTCGGCGCCCTGACGCAGATCGAAGCGCACGTCGTTGAGGTAGGTCGTGGGCAGCACCACGCTGGGCGGCAGGACGATCGTCTTCACCACCCGGTCGGTCGCAAGGTCGATTGCCACCAGCTTTGCACCGCCGGCCTGTGGTTGAGAGAATTTGGGCGCCGCCGTGTCGAGCACCCAGAGGCGATTGGCGCCGTCGGCCACCACGCTCTGCACCGAGATGAAATGCCCAGCCGGGTCGGCCGGATCGGGCTGGTTGGTCGCGGCGTCGGGATAAGGCACCGCCTTGCCGTCGACCAGCTCGGCAACCGTGAACGGCGCGTTATCGCCCCATTGCGGGAAGTTGACGAAGATGCGCCCGTTGGGGGCGACGGTCACGCCAGTCGGCATCGCGCCATCGAAGGTCGCGACCTGTTCGATCTGGGGCGCGGATGCACCCTCGCGGGTCATCGCGCAGGCGGCAAGCGAGAGGGCAGCGCCACCGGCAAGAAGCAGTTTGACGGAGGTTTTCATGGGGTCATTTCCTCGAGGATGCGGCCCGCTTCGTGGGGCTCGGACCGGAGATATTGCGGGGGCGCCTTGACCGATGCACCAAGCGCGGCGGCGGCGTGCCAGGGCCAACGCGGATCCCACAGCGCAGCGCGGGCTATCGCTATGGCGTCGGCATGCCCGTCTTCGAGGATGCGCTCCGCCTGGTGCGGATCGGTGATCATTCCGACCGCCACGACAGGCATGGCGACCGCGTCCTTGACCGTCCGCGCCAGCGGCACCTGATAGCCGGGACCGACAGGGATCTGCTGGCGCGGGTCGAGCCCGCCGCCGGAGACGTGGATTGCCGAACAACCGCGCCGCTCCAGCTCCTGTGCAAACAATGCGGTTTCCTCCGCTGTCCAGCCGCCTTCAACCCAGTCGGTCCCAGAAACGCGAACGGTCACCGGGCGGTCGACGGGAAACGCTTCGCGCACGGCATCGAACACTTCGAGCGGGAACCGCATCCGGTTGTCGAGGCTGCCGCCGTATTCATCGCCGCGCCGGTTGGAAATCGGCGAAAGAAACTCGTGGAGCAGATAGCCATGCGCCGCGTGGATCTGGACGGCATCGATGCTGAGCCTGCCGGCGCGGCGGGCGGCGTCGGCGAAGGCCTCCCGGATGCGGGCAAGCCCTGACTTGTCCAGTTCGACAGGGGGATGGTCGTCCGGAGCGAAGGGAATGGCGCTGGGTGCCACGGTCTGCCAGCCATTCTCCGTATTGGGGGCGATCTGCGTTCCGCCGTGCCACGGCTTGGCGCAGCTCGCCTTGCGGCCGGCATGGGCCAGCTGGATGATCAGCGGCATGTCCGACCAACGGCGCACACTTTCGAGCACGCTTCGCATCGCCGCTTCGGTGCGGTCATCGTACAGGCCGCTGTCACCGTAGGTGATGCGCCCTTCCGGGCTGACAGCGGTCGCCTCTATCGTTAGCGCGCCCGCGCCCGAGAGCGCCAACTGGCCGAGATGCATCTGGTGCCAGTCGGTCATCGCGCCGTCGACTGCCGAATACTGGCACATCGGCGCGATGACGATGCGGTTGGCGAGCCGCAGCCCGCCAACCTCAATCGGTTCGAACAATTTCGCCATCACCATTCGCCCGTGTTGGGCATGGAGGCCCAGGGTTCGGCCGGAGCCTTGTGTTCGCCCTTCTGGAGCAGTTCGATCGAGATCCCGTCCGGCGAGCGGACGAACGCCATGTATCCGTCACGCGGGGGGCGATTGATCGTCACGCCGCCCGCCTGCAGCCGCGCGCACGTTTCGTAGATGTCGTCGACCCCGTAGGCGAGATGGCCGAAGTTTCGGCCGCCCGTGTATTTCTCGGAAGCGCTGCCATCCTCGGGCGGCCAGTTGTACGTCAGCTCGACCTCGGCATCGCCCTGCTCGCCGTCGCCGCGGAAATCCTCGTCGGCGGCAAGGTAGATCAGCGTGTAACGCCCGGCCTGGTTCTCCATGCGCCGGGTCTCCCTGAGACCCAGCAGCGTGAAGAACCGGACCGCCGCCTCGGGATCGGCGACGCGCAGCATGGTGTGGAGATACCGCATGATCAGGCGTCCTTGTCCTTGAGGGCTTCCATCACGAGCTCCGCGGTGCGGGTAGCGCTGGCGGGGTTCTGGCCGGTCACCAGATTGCCGTCGCGCAGGGCGAAGGGGGCAAAATCGGGGCCGCCCTCGTGCTTGCCCCCAAGTTCCTTGAGGCGCGTTTCGAGCAGGAACGGCACCGCCTGATCGAGGCCGACCGCGCGTTCCTCGCTGTCGGTGAAGCCCGCGACACGGCGACCGGCGACGAAGGGCGTGCCATCGGCCTTCTTTGCCGAGACCAGCCCTGCCGGTCCATGGCAGACGGCGGCGACGATCTTGCCTTCGCGGTCGAAGCGTTCGACCAGGCGGGCCAGTTCGTCACTGACGGGGTAATCGAACATAGTGCCGTGGCCGCCGGGCAGGAACAGCGCGTCGTAGCCGGCGGGATCGATGCTTGTGAATACAGGGGTGCTGGCAACCTCGGCCTTTAGGGCCTCGTCCTTCAGATAGCGCTCGACCGAAGCGTCGTTCTCGCCGTCGGCGTTGACGCTGCGCTGGTCGACGGGGATGGCGCCGCCCTTGATCGAGGCAAGCATCACCTCGGCGCCCGCATCACGGAAGGCGTAATAGGGGGTGGTAAGTTCCTCGAGCCAGACACCCGTCGGTTCGGTGCCGGGAGTCATGCGGTCGGCGGAGGTGGCCACCATGAGAATGCGGGTCATCGTCAATTGTCCTTTTCCATTGATGTCGGGAACACGAGCAAACGCACCCGCCGGCGCCGCGCCCGCCACCAGGACAGCGGTGAGGGCTTGCAGCAATTGGCGGCGATTTTGCATTCGATCGTTCCTGTCGGCGGCCTAGATACGCAGGGAACGACATCATGAAATCCAAAGGGAATGGCGGGCGGCCATAAATCTGCTTATGGAACCGGAATGTCCCTCTTGCAGTTGCGCACCTTCGTCGAAGTCTACCGCCGTCGTTCACTGAGCGAGGCGGCCCGGGCAATCGGCATCACCCAACCGGCGGCGTCGCAGCACATCGCATCGCTCGAGGCGCAATTGGGCCGTCCCTTGTTCGATCGCCATTCGCGGGGTGTTCGACCAACAGCGATTGCCGACGATCTCGCGGCTTCGATCGGAAGCAGCCTCGACACGGCGGAATCGGCACTGGCCAGCGCGCGGGCCCGATCGTCGCGCATCTCGGGCACGGTCCACATCGCCGCGCCGTCGGACCTGCTGGGAGAGATGATCACGCCCCGGCTGGCCCCGCTGCTGGAAGCAGGGCTGGACCTGCGCCTGCACATCGGCGGGCGCGAGGCGCTCTATGCCTTGCTGCTCGAAGACAAGGTGCACCTGGCCGTCACCGCCTCGCAACCCGAAGATGCGCGGTTGGCCTTTCATGCGCTGGGCGAGGAACACCTGCGCGCCGTAGCTTCTCCCGCTGTGGCGGAGCGGATTGCCGCGTTGCCGTTGGCAGAAGGGCTCGACCGGACGGCCCACCTCGCCTACGATCTCGACCGGCCGCTGCTGCGGACCTGGCTTGAGGCAAACCAGATCGAACTGACGAGCCAGCCCGCCTTGACCGCGCCCGATTTGAGGGTGCTACGGTCGGGATTGTGCGCGGATCTCGGCTGGACGGTACTGCCAGGCTATCTCACCCACATCGAACGCGCTGCCTGCACGCTGATCGAGATACCCGCCCCGGTCACGGTGCCGCGCAACGCTTACTACCTCGTCTGGGCACGCTCATCGCTGCGACACCCGCGCGTGGCCATGGCTCGGGACGCCCTGATTGCTGCACTCCAAATATAATTGTGGCCACGCCTGCTGGGCCGTCAGCACAATTTCGGTTCTGAACCAGTTGAGCGCTGGCGAACGAACGGCGGCTTTCGGGATCGTCGGCGACAAGGCCGAACGGCCGGATGTGGGCGCATAGCGGCCGTAAACGATGGCTTAGCCACCCAGTGATTATTTGATATTTAGTCCGACATGGTGTCAACCGCGCTTGCGCCGCCCGGCGCTCTCGCGAGTTGGCCGCGCGCCCCGCATGCAAACGGGTAGCAACCGGATTTCTACGGCATCTGGCAGATGGGCTGTCACCTTGGGTATCTGGTTTACAATATCGAACAAGATTTGGAGGCGCGTGGCGCTCGCGTATCGACTCGCATTCTCCCCACCAGTCTTTTGACCGAGGAGGTCCGACCGAAATTCTTCGAACGTCTGTAGCATCTTCAGTTCAGTGCTAACCATATGCCGGCCGCTGTGGACCGCCTGTCCCGGCTTAACGAGCGTCAGACGTTGCTTAATGTGAAGCCATACATTCTTGAAAAAGACATCCCCCAGCGCACGCCCTGTGCGACCGGGCTGGATTTCTGGAAAGAGGTACTGCTCGCCAGCTTCGTTCATGGCTTGGACATAATGCAGGAAGCCCAAGCGACGCAGCTCGTCGCAAATAGGAATCTTACGGACGCTGGTCGCGTTCTTGACGCCGCCCGCGGACGTCTTCCTGATGTTGACAAAAAAGATACCGTCTTCTTCGCCGATATCGTCGACCAAAAGCTTACAAGCTTCCTCGCGTCGCATGCCTGAATACCAGACCAGCGGCATGACCCAATAGGCTGCGTCGTGCCAAATCGAGCCTCCCGGCGTCACGGACAAACGCTGAGGCAAATCGACGCCCGTACCGCCGGTCCATATGCCGAGACGAAACAATTCCTCGCCCTGCGCAATCGTATAGGGGTCGCGCTCGTTGCGCTCGTCCATGTCATCCTCCTCGAGGATGAAATCCGAGAAATCAAGCGGCGCCATGGGCGTCTTTGTCGCCAGCCACGAGCACAATCTCTTGAGGTTGGCGAAATGGCGGTTGATGGTGCCTACGTCGAGTCCGATCGTGATCGAAACTTCTTCACCTTGCTCCTCTGCTTCCGCAAGACGATCGAGCGCCTCGCTGCAAATGTCCTCCAATGACATCCCTTCATGACGGGGCGACTTATGATGCGACGACGGTAACCGGTTCAACTGGTCGTAAAGCCGGTTGAGGTCTTCTTGGCTTGTTGCTGCCAGGGCCTTGCCATTGTTCGACTTGCCGAAAAGAAAGGGCGCGGCCTTGAATTGACGCTTCTGGCTGGCACCCCAGACTTTCGGCTGCGATTTGCGCCTTTTGGGGCTCGCACCCTCGTTCAACACCGGCGCGTCGTCCCGTCCACGGGCCTTTGGTTTCAGCTCCATATATTTTTCTACCGCCTGCATCGGGCTAAGGTCGGCATAATAGTTCTGCGAATCGCTGAATGTCGACGCTGGCGCAGGCACAATGGTGCTGGCGGTCCACGCGTTTGGAGGCGCGGGGGCGGAGATCGGGGGAGGCATCGAAGTCTGGGGAGGCGCTCGCCCGAGCGCGTTCATGAGCGCCAAGCTGTGTTCGATGGCGCGAACTTCGGGGCTGTCGTAGGTTGCCGCGGCCGTCAACCGTGCCCCACACATGATCTGCCGGGCAATTTCGATGCGGTCAGCCGCTGGCTCGATGTCGAGCCGCTCCAGCAATGCCTTTGCCTCATTCAGCAAATTGCCTGGAACATCGCCGGCTTGGGAAAGCATTGCATAAAGATTGGCACGGGCCTCGTCGTCCAGCGACGGAAAGCGCTTGTCGAATGACCCGATGTAATCGATGCCCATATAGTCGTCGAAGCCATTTGCGATGAAATCGCCGTTAAACGCTGCATAGATCGAAAGCATCTGGTGGAAGCGAGCCGTGACATTGCCCTCACCGTCCTTCTCGATCACCGCCAACTGATGCGCCAGCATGTTGCGATACCGCACCATCTCCTCTCGAAAGAGATGGTTCACCTGCTCGCTGGTCAGTCCTTCCTGCTCGATCCGTTCGTATAAGCTCATTCGCACAACCTCGCTTCGGCCGGTCATTGCGACCGCGCGCCGTCGCGCGACCGACTGGTCCTTCGTCAGAAGGCTGACCGTTGTTACGATGGTTATAGGACGTTCAAGCCGTCCAGCGAAGCGCACCCGGCGACGCCACCAGTAGGTGGCCCCGCGACGGTTCACATTTTCGATTGCTGGCATCAGGCACTGGCTCCACCCACTGGTAGCAATTGATGCCACTGCGATGGTCGGCCTTGCTCAGTTAAGGGAGAAACCTGGGGTTTTCCGTTCCTTGGCTGAGGCACAGCACCGGCTGGCTGGGGCGGCAGGATTCGAACCTGCGCATGGCGGCATCAAAAGCCGCTGCCTTACCGCTTGGCGACGCCCCAACGGCCGGTTGCGAGCGCGTCTATAGCGCGCCCGACATGAATGGCAAGTTGGCGACTTAAAGCCGCGTGACCCAGCCGTAGGGATCTTCGGCGCGGCCGCGCTGGATGTCGACGAGCTTGTCCTTAAGCTTCGTCGTGACCTGCCCCGGGCCGCCCGCACCGATCGTGAAGCTGCTGTCCCCGCGCGTCACCTTGCCGACCGGGGTCACCACCGCGGCGGTGCCGCAGGCGAAGCTTTCGGTGAGCTTACCGCTTTCCGCATCGGCCTGCCACTGGTCGATCGCATAGGGTTCCTCGCGCACCGTCAACCCGGCGTCGCGCGCCAGCGTGATGATCGCGTCGCGCGTGATCCCCGGCAGGATCGTGCCGGTCAGCGGCGGGGTGACGATGCTGCCGTCGTCGAAGACGAAGAACATGTTCATGCCGCCCAGTTCCTCGATCCAGCGATGTTCGGCGGCGTCGAGGAATACGACCTGGTCGTGCCCCTTGGCGATCGCCTCACGCTGCGCGACGAGGCTGGAGGCATAGTTGCCGCCGCATTTGGCGGCGCCGGTGCCGCCGGGCGCGGCGCGGGTATAATCTTCCGACACCCAGAGCGAGATCGCGGGCGCGCCCGACTTGAAATAATTGCCGACGGGCGAGGTGATGACGAGGAACTGATATTCCGACGCGGGTTTGACGCCGAGGAACACCTCGCTCGCAAACATGAAGGGACGCAGATACAGCGCGCCGCCGTCGACCGGCGGGAACCAGTTCGCGTCGGCGGCGACGGCTTCCTTCACCGCGGCAATGAACAATTCCTCGGGCAGTTCGGCCATCGCCATGCGGCGCGCGCTCGCGTTGAAGCGCGCAGCATTGGCTTCGGGCCGGAACAGCGCCATCGAACCGTCATCGAGGCGGTACGCCTTCAGCCCTTCGAAGATTTCCTGCGCATAATGGAGCACCGCGGTCGCGGGATCGAGCGTCAGCGGGCCGCGCGGCATGACCTGCGCATCGTGCCAGCCCTGCCCCTCGGTATAGCGGATCGACACCATATGGTCGGTGAAGACGCGCCCGAACGCCGGGTCGGCAATCGCCGCCGCCCGTACATCGTCCGCGATCAGATTGGGGTGCGGCAGATGGGTGAAGGCGGGAGCGGACATGCGAAAACACCTGTGGTTTTGGGGTTTAAGGAGCGCGCCTCTTGCCAAAGACCGGCGCGGCGCGCAACGGTAGTGGCTATGCCGGATGACAATTTTCTTTCACAAGTACCCGCCGCCTCTGCCCTTTTCTTGCGTGAAGACGAGGTGCGCCGCGGCATCGAATTTCTGTTTTTCGCGCACGCGTCGCTGTGGCGCGCGATCGACGCGCGGCTGGCCGAAAAAGAATTGGGGCGCGCGCATTATCGCGCACTCTATTTCATCGCGCGTCAGCCCGGGCTGACGATTTCGGACCTGCTCGCGCTGCTCGGCATCACCAAGCAATCGCTCGGCCGCGTCGTGAAAGAGCTGGAAGCGCGCGAATTTCTGACGACGCGTCCCGGCAACCGCGATCGCCGGCAAAAGGAGCTGCGGCTGACCGACGCCGGCCGCGCGGTCGAGAGCACGATCTTCGCCACGCTGCGCGACACGATGAGCCGCGCTTACACCCACGCGGGACAGCAGGCGGTGACGGGCTTCTGGCAGGTCAGCGAAGCGCTGGTGCCGCCGCGCGAGCGCCGCCGGATCGCGATGCTCGGAAAGGACGGGGGCTAGCTCAGCCCTCGCCGCGCGCGATATCGGCGAGCTCGCGCCCACGGTCGCGCGCCGCGCGCAGCACATTGGTGAGCAGCGCGGCGAGCTGGCCATCGCTGTCGAGCACGTCGAGGCCCGCCTGCGTCGTGCCGCCCTTGCTTGCGACCTGCGCGATCAGCACGCCGGGCTTTTCACCGCTGTCGGCGAGCAATGCGGTCGCGCCGCCGAAGGTCGCGGTCGCCAGCGCCAGCGCGTCCTCCGCCGACAGGCCGAGCCGTTCGCCCGCCGCCGCGTAGGATTCGATCAGGCGAAAGACGAAGGCGGGGCCGCTGCCGGTAAAGGCGGTGACAAGGTCCATCGTCGAATCGTCGGCGAGGATCACGGTCTGGCCGAGCGGATCGAGCAGCGCGTTGATCGCCTTGGCGTCGGCATCGCCGAGCGTCGCCACTGCCGACACGCCGGCACCGATCCGCGCGGCAAGGTTGGGCAGGATGCGGACCTGCGCCCCGGCGTCGGGGAAGCGCGCCGCGAGATCGGACAGCGACACGCCCGCGAGGATCGAGAGCAGATGAACCTCACCCGTCGCGAGCGGCGCCAGTATATCGGCGACATCGCCAAGCTGCTGTGGCTTCATGCCGAGCATGATCCAGTCGGCGACGCCGCCTGCGGCCTGCCATTCGCCGAGCGACGCGTGCTGGACGATGCCGGCGCGCGGCGCCGCAAAGGGGTCGACGATCGCGACCAGCGCCGGGTCGAGCCCCGCCGCCAGCCAGCGATCGAGCATCGCGCCCGCCATGTTGCCGCAGCCGACCAGCAGGAGTCGGCCGGAAAAATTCCGCAATGCTTTGGTCATAGGTCCTTCGTTTCTTGTCCTTTAGCGGCAGCTGCTCTCAGGACCCGACAACAGGTCGAGGCAGCGGCCGTCGATCTTTCCCGCATCGACGGGCAGGCCGATCACCGACGCCAGCGTCGGCATGATATCGACCGTCATCACCGCATTCGGCTGTTCGAACGCGGTGAGGCCCTTGCGCCAGAAGAGAATCGGCACGCGGCGGTCATAGTCCCACACCGAGCCGTGCGTCGCGACATATCCGATGCCCGATTCCGGAATCGGGGTGACCCGTGGTTTCAGTGCGATGATGAAGTCGCCCGACCGCTGTGGGTGATAGGAGGCACGGAGCTTGTCCATCAGGCTCCACGTATCGGGCGCGCGCTTCGAAACCGGATGCGCCTCCAGCTCCTCGCGCGTCACCACCGCCTCGATCTGCGGGTGCGCACGCAGGCGCGGGAGCAGTTCGGCGAGCGCCGCCTTGCGCTGCGCCGCGGTCAGCGTCTTCGCGAGATAATAATCGCCCCCGTCGCCGTAGAGCAACGGCTGCGGCAGGCCGAGCTTGTCGGCAACCGCCTTGCCCATCGCCGCGGGATCGAGCGCCTTGTCGACGCGCTGCGCGTCGGGCCAGGCATTCTGGCGGTTGCGTTCGGGCAGGTCGTGGCCGCCATGGTCGGCGGTCAACGCAACGACATAGTCGATCCCCGTCGCATCAAGCCGCGCAAAGAAATCGCCGAGCTCGCGGTCGAGGCCCGCCATCTGGAGGCACATTTCGCTGCCTTCGGTGCCGGTGCTGTGGCCGACATAGTCTGTCGCCGACAGGCCGAGGATGAGGAGGTCGGTGCTCGCCCCCTCGCCCAACTTGCGCACCTGGCGCAGCGCCGCGGCGGTCGCGAGCACGGCGCCGTCGGCTTCGGGCGACGCCTGGAAGCGGCGGAAATCGCCTGCATCGCGCGCCATCCGGCCGGTGCCGACCGATCCGCCCTTTTCGAGCGGGATCGCGATGTCATTGGCGGCGCAATCGGCGGGTAGCGCCAGCGCGGCGCGCGGCTGGTTGATCGCCGCGGCGATCGCGGCGCTCGCCTGCTGCGCGGTCGGCGACAAGGTGGTGCCGCGATAGCTGGTGAGCCCGGTGGGCGCGAGCCACATCAGCTCGTCGGCCGCGCGCCCGCCCATCATGATCGCCGAGCGGTCCTTGCCCGAAACCGAGACGACCTGCGCCTTCGGGTCGCGCGCCTTCATCAGGTCGCCGAGCGTCGGGACGAGCAGATGCTCCACCGACGGCGCATATTTATTGTTGCCCGAGCTGGTTCCCGGAACGCTCTCGTCCTCGGCGCAATAGATGCGCTTGTCCTCGCGCGCTGCCGACAGGTCGAAATAATGGTTGGCGACGATCCCGGTGCGCGCGGGGTGGCTGCCGGTCAGGATCGTCGAATGTCCGGGGCAGGTTTCGGTCGCGCCATGCGCCTGATAGCCCGACGGGAAGACGACGCCCGAAGCGAGCCGCGCAAGGCCGCCGGTGAAGCTGCCGCGATATTCGGCGAACAGGTCGGCCGAAAACTGGTCGACCGCGATCATCACGACCAGCTTGGGCGCCGGGGTGGTCGCCGTCACCTTCGGGGCTGGCGGCGCCGCATCCTGTGCGATTCCGGTTCCGGCGGCGGCAACGCAAAGCACGGCGGCGAGGGCGGTGGTCAGATATTTCAGCTTCACGGACGGCGTCTCCGAAAAAGAGGGGTGTCAGCGCGGGCTGTCCTCTCGTCGAAAGCCGCCTATATGGCAAGCCTTCGAAGGGTGAACAGCTGCGGACGGGCCATGAATTTGCTAAGTGAGGCTTTTGTGACACGCGCACAGCGTGCGGTGCTGGCATTATTGGCGGTTCTGGCCTCCATGCTCGGCGCTTTCAGCCCGGCAGCGGCGCAATCGACGCATATCCAGCCCAAGCTGGTCGCCGAGTCGGCGGCGCCCGCGCCGGGCGGCGCGACGACGCTCGCGCTCACCATGGCGCCCGACAAGACATGGCACGGCTATTGGGTCAATGGCGGCGACGCGGGGTTCGGCCTGTCGGTCGAATGGAACGCGCCCGAAGGCGTCACCGTCGCCCCCTTCCGCTATCCGGTGCCCGACGCGCTGATCCTCTTCGGCATGATGAACCATGTCTATGAGCATCCCTATGCGCTGCTTGCCGAGGTACAGATCGACAAGCGCGTCGCGCCCGGCACCGACCTCACCCTGTCGGGGGTCGCCAACTGGCTCGCCTGCACCGACAAGGTGTGTGTGCCCGAAAAGGCGGTAATCTCGGTCGCGCTGAAGGCGGGCGACGGCAAGATCGCGCCCGCCGAGCGCACCCGCTTCGACGGCTGGCGCGCGCTGCTGCCGCAACCGCTCGACCGCCACGGCACATGGGAACGGCGCGGCGACATGCTGCGCTTCGCCATCCCGCTTCCCGCGAGCACTACCGTCGACGCGCCGCACCTGTTCGTCGAGACGCAGGACGTCATCGACTATGCCGCACCGCAAAGCTTCAGCCGCAACGGCGACCACATCATCGTCGAAGCGCGCGCCAAGGGCGAGAAGACCGGCGCTGTTTCGGCGCTGCTGAAGCTCGGCGACGGCCGCGGCCTGTCGTTGCAGCTCGAGCCCGGCTCGGTACCCGCTGCGGGCGAGACGATCACGGGGCCCGCGAGCGGTATCGATGCGGGACTGTTCTGGACCGCGCTCGGCGGCGCGATCCTCGGCGGGCTGATCCTCAACCTGATGCCCTGCGTCTTCCCGATTTTGAGCCTCAAGGCGCTGAGCCTCGCGCGCTCGGGCGGCCATGCGCGCGCCGCGAAGGTCGAGGCGCTTGCCTATACCGCAGGGGCAATCGTCACCGCGCTGCTGCTCGGCGGCGCACTGCTCCTGCTGCGTGCGGCGGGCGAACAGGTCGGCTGGGCGTTCCAGTTGCAGCATCCGCTGAGCGTGCTCGCGCTGCTGATCCTCGCGCTCGCGATCACGCTGAACCTGCTAGGCGCCTATGAATTGCCGTCCTTCGGCGGCGGACAGGCGCTGGCCGAACAGGGCGGCGCGGCGGGCGGTTTCTGGACGGGCGCGCTCGCCGCCTTCGTCGCGACGCCGTGCAGCGGGCCGCTCCTCGGCGCGGCGCTCGGCGCGACGCTCGCGCTGCCCGCATGGGCCGCGCTGCCGGTCTTCGGTGGGCTAGGACTGGGGCTGGCCCTGCCCTTCCTCGCGATCGGCTTCGTCCCGGCGCTGCGCAATCGCCTGCCGAAACCGGGGCCGTGGATGGGCAAGTTCCGCAAATGGATGGCGGTGCCGATGGGCCTGACGGCGCTGGGGCTCGCCTGGCTGCTCTGGCGCCAGCTCGGCAGCGGGTCGCAGCTCGCATGGCCCGCGGTGGCGGTCGCGATGGCGGTGGTCCTGTTCACCCATTATGGCGCGATCCAGCGCGGCGACCGCCGCTCATGGCTGCTGGTCGCCGCCGGCCTGCTCTTCGTCGGCAGCCTCGCAGGCACGGTCGGCGAAGTCGCCGACGCCGAGCGTACGACAGGCGCCGCGGGATCGACCTTTTCCCCCGACGCGCTCGCCAAGGCGCGCGCAACGGGCAAACCCGTGTTCGTCTATTTCACCGCCGACTGGTGCCTGTCGTGCAAGGCGAACGAAGCGGGCGCGATCGAGCGCGAGGCGGTGCAAGAGGCGTTCGACAAGGCGGGCGTCGTCACGCTCGTCGGCGACTGGACGAACGGCGATCCGGTGATCACGCGCACGCTGGCCGAACATGGCCGCAACAGCGTGCCGCTCTACCTCTGGTACGCGCCGGGCGCCGCGAAGCCCGAAATCCTGCCGCAAATCCTGACCCCGGGAATGCTCACCGACAAGGCAAAGCGCTGATGGCGAAGCAGCGCGCCGACCAGTTGCTCGTCGACCGCGGCCTCGCCGAAAGCCGGACGCGTGCGCAGGCGCTGATCCTCGCGGGCCTCGCCTTTGTCGGTGACCGCAAGATCGACAAGGCGGGGCAGCAGATCGCCGACGACGCCGAAATCAGCGTCAAGGGCCGCGATCATCCATGGGTGTCGCGCGGCGGGATCAAGCTCGACCACGCACTCGCGCACCTCGGCTGGGACGTGGCGGGCGCGGTCGCGATCGACGTCGGATCCTCGACCGGCGGCTTCACCGATGTCCTGCTCGGCCGCGGCGCCGCGCGCGTCTACGCCGTCGATTCGGGCACCAACCAGCTCGCGTGGAAGCTGCGGCAGGACGAGCGCGTGATCGTCCACGAACAGACGAGCGCGCGGGTCCTGACCGCGGACCATATCCCCGAGCCCGTCGACCTGATCGTCTGCGACGCGAGCTTCATCGCGCTGTCGAAGGTGCTGCCGGTACCGATGGGCTTCGCAAAGCCCGGTGCGCGCATCGTCGCGCTGATCAAGCCGCAGTTCGAGGCCGAGCGCCACGAAGTCGGCAAAAAAGGCGTCGTGCGCGACGCCGCGGTCCACGCGCGCGTCTGCGCCGAAGTCCGCGAATGGCTGACCGGCGAAGGCTGGGACGTCGCCGACCTCGTCGAAAGCCCGATCACCGGTCCCGAAGGCAATGTCGAATTTCTCATCGCTGCGGTGAAGCGAGGCGCTTGACGCTGCGCCGCACAATCGCGACACAAATGCAACGGATTCGCATGTGGGGGATATTGCGGACATGACCGAAATCGCAACACCGGGCCAGCTTCGCATGTCCTATTTGCGCTGGGCGCTCGTCACCGTCCCGGCGATCGTGCTAATCGGCAGCCTGATGGGACTGCTGTCGAACAGCGGTTACAACAACCGCTGGTTCGCCTCGCTCGACCTGCCGCCGATCACTCCGCCGGGCTGGGTCTTCGGCACCGTCTGGCCGATCCTCTATATCTGTCTCGGCCTGTCGCTGGCGATGATCCTCCACGCGCGCGGCGCCAAGGGGCGCGGCTTCGCGCTCCTGCTCTTCTTCGTCCAGCTCATCGCCAATTTCGCCTGGTCGCCTTTGTTCTTCGGACAGCATCAGGTGACGACCGCGCTCTACCTGATCATCTTCATCCTGATGGTGACGATCGCGACCGCCTTTGCCTTTGCACCGATCCGCAAGGCCGCGGCGTGGCTGCTCGTCCCCTATATGATCTGGCTCAGCTTCGCCGCGATCCTCAATTTCCAGATCGACCAGCGCAATCCGAATGCCGAGAACAAGGGACTTGTCGTCCCCGCCGCCAGCACCCAAATAGGGTGACGGCAAGGGGAAAGTCCCCCGACGAAGGAATATGAGATGCAGAGCGAAAACCGCTTTTTCGACGATCTGGCCAAGATGGTGAACGGCATCGCCGGCACCGTGGCGGGTGCAGGCCGCGAGGCCGAATCCGCGATGCGCGACCGCGCCAAGGAATGGGTCGGCCGCATGGATTTCGTCAGCCGCGAGGAATTCGAGGCGGTGAAGAAGATGGCCGCCACCGCGCGCGCCGAAGCCGAAGCGCTGAAAGCGCGCCTCGACAAGCTCGAGGGCGTGAAGCCCGCTGCCGCGCCCAAGGCTGCTGCAGCGCCGAAGGCTGCGGCCAAGCCCGCAGCGGCGAAGCCGGCCGCGAAACCCGCTGCCAAGCCTGCGGCGCGCAAGCCCAAGGCCTGAGGCGCCCTGCAGCGCCTTTTGCCAATTGTGCACAGATTATTCCCCGGATGGCACGGGACGCGGACTCGCGTCGTCACGCCATCCGGGCTAAGGCGCGCGCATGAGTGACGATATCTACGACGACGAAGACGGCCAGGACGCGGCTCCGATGGAGATGCTGGCGTCCTATTTCGCCGCGCACGACTGGCCGCACGAGATGGTCGGCGAGGACGAGATCGTCGCGACCGCGCAGGGCAGCTGGACAACCTATGAGCTGCGCGCGGTGTGGCGCGCCGACGACGGCGTGATCCAGCTCCTCGCCTTTCCCGACATCCGTGTCGTCGAGGACAAGCGCGCGGTGGCGCATGAGGCGCTCGCGATGATCAACGAACAGCTCTGGCTCGGCCATTTCGAGCTGTGGTCGAACAGCGGCACAGTCCTGTTCCGCCACGGGATGCTCGTCGGCAGCGAGGCCTCGCTGTCGCTCGACCTCACCGAAACGCTGATCGAAAGCGCGATCGACGAGTGCGAGCGTTTTTACCCGGTGTTCCAGTTCGTGCTGTGGGGCGGCAAGACCCCTGCCGAAGCGCTCGCCGCTTCGCTCATCGAAACACGCGGCGAGGCGTAACGCGGCGAGGCGTAACGCGGCGAGGCGTAAGCGTCACCTTTTCTCGAAACGCGTCAGCCCCGCACCCAGTTCGTTCGCGCCGATCGCCAGCGCCTCGCCGCTCCAGTCGGCAACGAACACCGACTTGCGATCGATCCCGGCGGGCAGGCTCGCCCGGTTGCCGGCGATCGACAGGCCGCGCGACGGGTTCTTGCGCTCTTCGGCGGCGACCGCGATCAGCGCCGAATAATTTTCCTTGTCGCGCCCCTGCACGAACAGATTGTTCGCGATCCGCCCGACCGATCCCGACGGCAGGTCGATCATATAGTTGGTCGCCTTGCCCTGCGTGTCGTCGAAGCTGTTGTCGTTGACGTCGACTGCAATCGCGCGCGTCTTCAGATAATGGCCGCCGCTGCCCTTTTCGAAGCGGCTGCGCGTGACGACGACGCGGCCATAGATGCCGGTGTAGACGCTGTGCGCACAGCTGAGGCCGCGATCGCAGCGGCCGAGGCGCGAGAAGGTCGACCGGTCGATCGTCAGCGTCGCCTCCGGGTCGTCGGCAGAGAGAATGCCTTCCTCGCTATTACGGAACAGGCTGTTCACGACATCGAGGTCGCTTGTTTCGAGGCGGATGCCCGCGCCATTGCCGTCGGGGACGCGCATATTCTGGAACACGATGCCGTCGACCCGCGCGCCGTCGCCGCGCAGCACGAGCGCGGCCTTGCCCTCGCAGGTCACGCCGTCGAAGATCGCGCGGCCGGGTTCGACCGCGACAAACGCAACGCGGCCCGCGGTCTGCACCGCGCAGTCGCGGTGATAGCCGGGGGCGACGCGAATCGTTCCCTCGCCTTCGCCAATCGCATCGACCGCATCCTGAAGCCGCCCGAAACTGCGGCCGCTTTCGGCGACCACATAAGGCCCCGCTCCGGCCTGTGCGGGCAACGGCACCGGCGCGAGAAGCAGCGGGAGGGCGAACAGCGGCAGCAACGGCCGGCGAAGAATTGCCTTGAACATGCGCGCTCCATAACCGTTTTCGCCGCTTTAGTCGTTGGCGAAGCTGGTTAATCCGCCGCCTGTCCCCTTATCGGACAGGCGCGAGCGCGCCGGTTAATCAAGGTTGGGACGCAGCCAGCGCGTCGCGGTCTCGATATCGACCCCGCGCCGCCGCGCATAATCTTCAAGCTGGTCGCTCCCGATCCGCGCGACCCCGAAATACTGGCTTTCGGGATGCCCGAAATAGAAGCCGCTCACGGCAGCCGTCGGCAGCATCGCAAAGCTTTCGGTCAGCACCAGCCCGGCATTCTCCTCTGCCGCGAGCAGGTCGAACAGGATCGGCTTCAAACTGTGGTCGGGACAGGCGGGATAGCCCGGTGCCGGCCGGATCCCGCGATATTCTTCCTTGATCAGCGCCTCATTCGTGAGCTGCTCGCCGGGGGCGTAGCCCCACAGTGTGGTGCGGACATGCTGGTGCAGCCGCTCGGCGAACGCCTCGGCGAAGCGGTCGGCGAGCGCTTTCAGCAGGATATCCGAATAATCATCCTTGTCGGCGCGGAACCGCTCCGAATGCGGTTCGATACCGTGGATGCCGACCGCGAAGCCGCCCATCCAGTCGCCCGCGGGATCGATGAAATCGGCGAGGCACATGTTCGCGCGGTCGCGGCTCTTCTTGATCTGCTGGCGCAGGAAGGGCAGCGTCACATGGCGTTCCTCGTCGGCGAGGTGGATCGTCACATCGTCGCCGTCGCGCGCGCACGGCCAGAAGGCGCACACGCCGCGCGCGGTCAGCCATTTCTCGGCGATCAGCTTGTCGAGCATCGCGTCGGCGTCGGCTTTCAGCGCCTGCGCCGTTTCGCCGACCACATCGTCCTCAAGGATCGACGGATAGGTCCCGTGCAGCTCCCACGCGCGGAAGAAGGGGGTCCAGTCGATACATTCGCGCAAATCTTCGAGCGACCAGTCGTCGAAACGATGAAGCCCGGGCTGCAGCGGCGGCGCCGGCTTGTCGCTGAGATAGGCGTCGTAATAATTTGCACGCGCCTCTTCGAGCGTGTGTAGCACGCTCTGTCCCTTGCCCGCGCGCACGTCGCGGACATGTTCATAATCGTCCTTGTAACCCTGCACATAGGCGTCGCGCCCGGTGTCGCTGACGAGCGCGGTCGCGACCCCGACCGCGCGGCTCGCGTCGAGGACGTGGAGTACCGGACCCTTGTACGCCGGATCGATGCGCAGCGCGGTGTGGACCTTCGACGTCGTCGCGCCGCCGATCAGCAGCGGCATCGTCATGCCCGCGCGCTGCATTTCCTCGGCTACGGTCACCATCTCGTCGAGCGACGGGGTGATCAGGCCCGACAGGCCGATCATGTCGGCGTCATTCTCGTTCGCGGCTTCGAGGATCTTGCTCCACGGCACCATCACGCCGAGGTCGACGATCTCGAAGCCGTTGCACTGGAGCACGACGCCGACGATATTCTTGCCGATATCGTGGACGTCGCCCTTGACGGTCGCCATCACGACCTTGCCCTTGCCCTTCGCGCCCGGCTCTTTGGAAGCTTCGACAAAGGGCAGCAGATGCGCCACCGCCTTCTTCATCACGCGTGCCGATTTGACGACCTGCGGCAGGAACATCTTGCCCGATCCGAACAGGTCGCCGACGACGTTCATGCCGTCCATCAGCGGCCCTTCGATCACCTCGATCGGGCGCGGCATCAGCAGGCGCATTTCCTCGGTATCGTCGACGACATAGGCGTCGATGCCCTTGACCAGCGCATGTTCGAGCCGTTTTTCGACCGCCCAGCCGCGCCATTCCTCGGCCGCCTTTTCCTGCGCCGCGCTGGTGCCCTTGTAACGTTCGGCGAGCGCGATCAGCCGCTCGGTCGGCGATTCCGCCTCGCCCTCGACCTTGCGGTTGAGCACGACATCCTCGACCGCCTGCCGCAGCTCGGGGTCGATGGTGTCGTAAACGTCGAGCTGCCCCGCGTTGACGATCGCCATGTCGAGCCCGGCGGGGATCGCATAATAGAGGAAGACGCTGTGCATCGCGCGGCGCACGACCTCGTTGCCGCGAAAGCCGAACGACAGGTTCGACAGGCCGCCCGAGAAATGAACGTGCGGACAGCGGACGCGGATTTCCTTCACCGCCTCGATGAAATCGACTGCGTAATTGTCATGCTCTTCGAGCCCCGTCGCGACCGCAAACACATTGGGGTCGAAGATGATGTCCTCGGGCGGGAAGCCGATTGTCATCAGCAGCTTGTAGGCGCGCTCGCAAATCTCGATCTTGCGCTCCTTGGTGTCGGCCTGCCCGACCTCGTCGAACGCCATCACGACGACCGCGGCGCCATAGGCCATGCATTTGCGCGCATGCGCGAGGAACGGCTCCTCGCCTTCCTTCATGCTGATCGAATTGACGATCGGCTTGCCGGGCACGCATTTGAGGCCCGCCTCGATCACATCCCATTTCGAGCTGTCGATCATCACCGGGATGCGCGCGATATCGGGTTCGGCGGCGATCAGCTTGAGGAAGGTCGTCATCGCATATTCGGCGTCGAGCAGGCCCTCGTCCATATTGACGTCGATGACCTGCGCGCCATTTTCGACCTGCTGGCGCGCGACCTCGACCGCCGCGGTATAGTCGTCGGCGAGGATCAGCTTCTTGAACGCCGCCGATCCGGTAACATTGGTGCGTTCGCCGATATTGACGAAGCTGGAGGAAGCGGCGGTGGTCATCGGGATATCCTGAATCTGGGCATTAGGCGGCGAGCGGGCGAGCGAGGACGAGATCGTCGTAAAGCTTGCCGCCGACATTGAACTGGCGCGTGCCGAGGTCGGCGAACCCCTGTTTGCGGTAGAAGGCGAGCGCGCGGTCGTTCTGCGCATAGACGCCGAGCAGCAGGCGGCGATGACCCTGCGCGGCCTCCAGCGCGCGTTGCATCAACGCGGCGCCGAGTCCCGAGCCGTGAAAGCGCGACAGCGAATAGATGCGCTTCAGCTCGATATCGCCGTCGAGCGCGGCCGCGAGGTCGGGCTTGCCGACCAGCGCGAAACCGATCGGCGCGCCGCCCGGCTGCGCCTCGGCGAGCCACGCGCGCGCGCCGCTCGCCAGATAGGCTGTGTAGGCGGCCGCATTATGCTGCGCCGCGCAATGCCCGACGATCGCGTCGCCATCGAGAATGCCCGCGAAGGTTTCGAGGAAGGTCGCCGCGCCGATCAACGCGAGCGCCGCCGTGTCGTCGGCTCCGGCCTCCCGGATCGTCCATGCCGGATTGTCGGTCATCGGTTCAGGCCGCCATGGTGAAGGGCTCGAGCCCCGCGAGCCGCGTGCGCACCGGCACCTCGGGAATCGTCCGCCCCGGCAGCCCCTCGATCGCGCGCGCCATCGCGGCGATATGCGCGGGCGTCGAGCCGCAGCAGCCGCCAAGGATATTGACCTGGCCATGCTCGGCCCATTCGCGCACCAGCCCCGCCGTCGTGTCGGGCAGCTCGTCATATTCGCCGAGTTCGTTGGGCAGGCCGGCGTTCGGATAGACCATGACGAGTGCATCGGCGATGTCCGACAGCACTTTCACATGCGGGCGGAGCTGCGACGCACCGAACGAGCAATTGAGCCCGATCGTCAGTGGTTTCGCATGGCGCACGGCATACCAGAACGCCTCGACCGTGTGCCCCGACAGGTTGCGGCCACTGAGGTCGGTGAGCGTCATCGAGATCATCAGCGGCAGCTCGCGCCCGACCTTCGCCTCGGCTTCCAATGTCGCGGCGATCCCCGCCTTGGCATTGAGCGTGTCGAAGATCGTCTCGATCAGGATGAAGTCGGCGCCGCCTTCGGCCAACGCGACGACCTGGTCGAGATAGACAGCCTTCAACTCGTCGAAATCGATCTCGCGATAGCCGGGGTTGTTGACGTCGGGCGACAGCGACAGCGTCTTGTTCGTCGGTCCGACCGCGCCCGCGATGAAACGGCGGCGGCCGTCCATCGCTTCATATTTGTCCGCCGCCTCGCGGCCCAGCCGCGCGCTTTCGTGGTTGATGTCGGCGACCAGATGTTCGGCGCCATAATCGGCCTGGCTGATGCGGTTCGCGCTGAAGGTGTTGGTCGACACGATGTCCGACCCCGCCGCCAGATAGGCTTCGCCGATCGCCGTGACGACGTCGGGCCGCGTCAGCGCGAGGATGTCGTTATTGCCCTTCTGGTCGTGCGACAGGCCAAGCGATCCGGCATAATCTGCCTCGACCAGCTTGCGGAGCTGGATCTGGGTTCCCCAGCCGCCGTCGGTGAGCAGGATGCGATCCTTCGCCGCCGCTGTCAGGGCTTCGCGCGCGCTGTTCATGCTGCCTGATCCTTTGCGGTCAAGACCGGCCGCAGTCCCAGCAGGTGGCAGATGGCATAGCTGAGCTCGGCCCGGTTGAGGGTGTAGAAATGAAAGTCGCGCACACCGCCCGCATAGAGGCGGCGGCACATTTCGGCGGCGATCGTCGCCGCGACGAGCTGGCGCGCGGCGGGGTGATCGTCGAGCCCGTCGAACAGCGAGACCATCCACGATGGAATGGCGGTGCCGCACATATCGGCCATGCGGCGCGTCTGCGACACGTTCGAAACCGGCAATATGCCGGGAATGATCGGCGCGTCGATGCCCGCCGCGGCGGCGGCATCGCGAAAGCGCAGGAAGCTGTCGGGCGAGAAGAAAAATTGCGTGATCGCGCGTGTCGCCCCGGCGTCGAGCTTGCGCTTGAGATTATCGAGGTCCGATTGCGGGCAATCGGCGTCGGGGTGGGTTTCGGGATAAGCGGCGACCGAAATGTCGAAGGGCGCGATCGCCTTCAGCCCCGCGACCAGTTCGATCGCATTGGCATAGCCATCGGGGTGCGCGCGATAGGGAGCACCGCCGGGAACGTCACCGCGCAGCGCGACGATATGCCGGACGCCCGCTTCCCAATAGGCGTGCGCCACCTCGTCGATCTCGGCGCGCGACGCCTCGACGCAGGTCAGGTGCGCCGCGGGCGGCACCGCGCTTTCAGCGGCGATGCGCGCGACGGTCGCGTGGGTGCGCTCGCGCGTCGATCCGCCGGCGCCATAGGTCACCGAAACGAAGCTCGGTGCCAGCGGTTCGAGCGTGCGGAACGTGTCCCACAGCTGCGCTTCCATCTTCTCGGTCTTCGGCGGGAAAAATTCGAAGCTGACGCCGATGTCGCCGTCCAGATTGGCGAACAGCGGCGACGCCGCGGCGCGGCGCGCTTCCGCCAGCGAGTTCAAATTCGACGTCATGCCGCAAGCCTTTTACTTTGCCCGCCTTCGCTGGCGGGGGGTTGATCTTCGTCGCTGCGACGGCGGCCGAGCCACAGCTTCACGGCCAGCTCCCCGCCTTCGAGCGTCTGGGTGGTTTCGAGCAGCAGCCCCGCCGACGCGAACCAGCCGCGGATCTGCGCGTCCGAGAAACCGAGGCGCGCGTGCGCAGCGAGGCTGCGCAATTCCTCATCCTCGTGCGGTGCAAAATCGACGACGAGCAAATGGCCGCCGCCGCGCAGCACCCGGCTCGCTTCGCCGATCACGCGGTCGGGTTCGTGCGCGAAATGCAGCGCCTGGTGGATGACGATGCTGTCGATGCTGGCATCGGCGACGGGCAGGTGCAGGAAATCGCCCTGGAGCAGATCGACGGGAACCGGCTGGCCGGCGAGCTTGGTACGCGCAATGCGCAGCATTTCGGGGCTGCGGTCGAGCGCGGTGATGCGCCGCGCGGTCGGCGCGAAGATTTCCGCCATCCGACCGGTACCCGTGCCGATGTCGAGCAAATGGCCCAGCCGGCGATTGTGCATCATCGCCAGCATCGCCGCCTCGACCTCGCTTTCGGCGACGTGGCGCGAACGGATCGCATCCCATTCGGCGGCATGTTCGGCAAAATAGCGCTCGGCAGAGGCCGCGCGTTCGTCGCGAACCGCCGCCAGCCGCCGCGCGTCATGCGCGATGACGCGCGCCTCGCGCGGCGAAAACGGCCATTTTTCTGCTTGTGCGATGATCCCGGCGACCGGCCCGCCCGCCGCAATGCGCAGGAACACCCAGCTTCCTTCGCGCCGCCGCTCGACAATCCCGGCCTCGACGAGGATACGAACGTGGCGCGACACGCGCGGCTGGCTCTGGTCGAGCACGACCGCCAGTTCACCGATCGCGAGCTCCATCTCGCGCAAAAGCGCGACGACTCGCAGGCGCGTCGGATCCGCGAGGGCACGGAAAATGTCGAGAAGCTCGCTCACGAAACATCATATAAAGCTTTCTTTATATCCGGTCAACCGAGCCACGCGCCACAATTTCCGCGGGACGCGATCAGGCAGTGACCGAATTGCGACGAAAGAGGCAAGCTCTCGAAAAAAGGGCGTTGCACCGCTTTTGGCGAGGGGGTAATTCTTCGCGCGATTGGCACATTTCGGGATCGATCTGTTCCTGCGCCGGTCGATCAGTTCAAACCGAGAGGGGTATTCCCAATATGAAGAAATCGATCACTCTGTCGCTCGTCCTCGCCGCTTCGCTGGGCCTCGCCGCCTGCGCCGACAAGGCTGCCGACGACGCCGCTGCGACCACCGAAGACGCGGCTGCGACCGTCGAAGGCGCTGCTGACGGCGCGATGGAAGCTGCAACCGGCGCTGCCGACGCATCGGCCGCCGCTGCTGGCGAAGCCGCCGGCGCTGCCGAAGCCGCTGGCGATGCTGCTGCTGCGGGCGACGCTGCCAAGGCTGCCGACAAGGCGACCGAAGCTGCCGGCGCTGCCAAGGAAGCTGCCGACGCTGCCAAGGGCGCGATGGAAGAAGCCAAGAAGTAAGCTTCTTTCAGGCCTTTCGGCCGGAAAAACGGGGGTCGCCGGTTCACCGGCGGCCCCTTTTTCTTTGGGACAGGTATCAAGCGACGCAGTTGCCAAGCCCCTGATCCACCGTTAACTCTTGGCGCCATGGCCAGCCGCCGGCCATTGCATTCGAAAGGAAAACCCATGCGCAAGATCATTATCGCCTCGATGGCCGCTGCCGCGTTCAGCCTCGCCGCCTGCTCGGAAAAGACCCAGGACGCCGCGTCGGAAACCGCGACCTCGGCCGCCGATGACGCCGCTGCCGCTGGTGACGCAGCCGCCGACGCCGCCGCTGGCGCTGCCGACGCGACCGCTGCTGCCGCAGGCGAAGCCGCCGATGCGACCGCCGATGCTGCCAAGGACGCCGGCAACGTCGTCGAAGGCACGGTGAAGGCCGCCGGCGACGCCGCCGACAAGGCCGGCGACAAGATCGCCGAAGAAACGAAGAAGGCCGAAGCCAACGACAAGAAGTAAGTCGTCGGCACGCCTTCTGGCTGTTATCAGGGGCTCCATCCTTCGCGGATGGGGCCCTTTTTCATGGGAGCTTATGTGACAGCCGATCTCCGGACGACGCGCGCGGCGCTCGCGATCCTGATCCTCGCCACCGGGTGCAGCCGCACCGACAATGAACCCGGTCCGGGCGGGGTGACCGTCAGCGAGGCGAAGGCGCTCGACGATGCCGCCGAAATGCTCGAAAGCCGCGACAGCGCGCCGGGCGTCGAAACGCCGAAGCCGGCCGACGATACAGCGAAGGCGGATAAATAGCGCCTTCCCCTCGCGATGCGGCCGCGTTAGACCGGAATGGCCTCGCGACTGGCGCTGAAGATGGAGTCCCATCGGGAAACGGGGCGGGCCAACCGGCCGACAGGAGCCGCGCGCCTGGGTGATCCACCGTCAGCGAGGGGACATCCGCATGACCGATACGCCCACGACCAACATCGTCTTCCTGCTCTTTCCGGGTATTACCCAGCTCGATTTCACCGCGCCCGCGCAGGCATTGTCGAGAATGCCCGGCGCGGCGCTGGCAGGCGCCGCGGCGACGATCGACCCGATCATGACCGACAGCGGTTTTGCGATCGTGCCGACGCATGATTTCACCAGCGCCCCGCAAGCCAACATCCTCTGTATTCCCGGCGGGCACGGCGTCGCCGACGCGCTCGGCGATGCCGCGACGATCGATTTTATCGCGCGCCAGGCCGCGGGCGCCGAATGGGTGACGAGCGTGTGCACCGGCGCCTTCCTACTCGGGCGCGCGGGACTGCTGACGGGAAAACGCGCGACGACGCACTGGGGCTATACACATCTGTTGCCGCTGGTCGGCGCCGAGCCCATCAAGGCGCGCGTTGTCGAGGACGGACATATCGTGACCAGCGGCGGGGTGACTTCGGGGCTCGATTTCGCGCTGACACTGATCGCACGGCTGCGCGGCGAGACCGTCGCGCAGGCGATCCAGCTGGCGATCGAATATGATCCCGCCCCGCCCTTTCCCGGCGGCCATCCCGACCGCGCGCCCAAGGCGGTCACCGCGGGCTTGAAAGCGCATGTCTATGACGCCGCCGCCGCGCGCATGGAGGCGGCGCTCCGCGCCTAGCGGCAGTCGGCGAGCGCGATTTCGTAAAGCTTCGGCCAATATTTGCCGGTGACGAACAGCCGCTTCCTGGCTGCATCCCATGCGATGCCGTTGAGCACGCTGTCGGTCCCGCTCGCCCCCGCATCGGCCTTGAGCCCCGACAGGTCGACGAGCGAGGCGACGTCACCCGTGGCGGGGTCTATGCGGACGATGAAGTCGGTCATCCACACATTGGCCCAGACCTGCCCGTCGATCGTCTCCAGCTCGTTGAGCATCGGGATCGGCCGGCCGCCGAAGCGCACCGTGACGCGTTTCTGTTCCTTCATCGTCGCGGGGTCGAGGAAACGGAGTTCGGGCGTCCCGTCGCTGAGGACAAGGCTGTCGCCGACCATCGTGACGCCCCAGCCCTCGCCTTCGTAGCGGAAGGTGCCGACGCGCTTCAAATCCTTGATCGACCAGCGATTGCCGACCCCGCCCTGCCAGGTCACACCGATGATCTGGTCCTGCCAGCGCGTGATGCCTTCGCCGAACTGGTCGGACGGCAGCTTCGTCTCGGCGAGCGCCTTGCCCGTCTTGAGGTCGAGCCGCGCGACGCGCGACCGGCCATATTGGCCCGTCGCTTCGTAGAGATGCCCTTCGTCCCAGAAGAGGCCCTGCGTGAAGGAGGAGGCGTCGTGCGGATAGCTCTGGACAATCCGGTAGCCGCAGCGCTCGATCGGCGGCGGCGCGGGTGCCGCCGCGACGGGCGGGTCGGCGAGCAGGGCGAGCGCGAGGACGAACATCATCGCTGCGTTGCTATGCCGCATCGCCTGAACTGGCAATGACCCGCCTCTCCTCATTCGTCATGCCGGACTTGATCCGGCATCCATGCCGACGGCCGCCCCATGGACCCCGGATCAAGTCCGGGGTGACGAAGGATTGGGACGCAGCAAAGAAAAGGGCCGGAGGATTGCTCTCCCGGCCCTCTTTTCACTGGCTGAGCGCCGAACGGTTTGGACTTAGAAGTCCATGCCGCCCATGCCGCCCATGCCGCCGCCGCCCATCGGCATTGCCGGCTTGTCTTCCGGCAGCTCGCTGACGGCAGCTTCGGTGGTGATCAGCAGGCCCGACACCGACGCGGCGTCCTGAAGCGCGGTGCGCACGACCTTGGTCGGGTCGATGACGCCGGCGGCCTTCAGGTTTTCGTAAACGTCGGTCGCGGCGTTGAAGCCCTGCTCCTGGTTGTTTTCGCGCAGCAGGTTGCCGGCGACAACCGCACCGTCGTGGCCGGCGTTGGCCGCGATCTGGCGCAGCGGCGCTTCGATCGCCTTGCGGACGATGTCGATGCCGCGGGTCTGGTCGTCGTTCGAACCCTTCAGGCCGTCAAGGGCCTTGGTCGCGTACAGCAGAGCCGTACCGCCGCCGGGGACGATGCCTTCTTCGACAGCAGCGCGGGTCGCGTGCAGCGCGTCGTCGACGCGGTCCTTGCGTTCCTTCACCTCGACTTCGGTCGCACCGCCGACCTTGATCACGGCAACACCGCCGGCGAGCTTCGCCAGACGTTCCTGCAGCTTTTCACGGTCGTAATCGCTGGTCGTGGTTTCGATCTGCGCGCGGATCTGTTCGACGCGGCCCTTGATCGCGTCATGGTCGCCAGCACCATCGACGATGGTGGTGTTGTCCTTGTCGATCGTGACGCGCTTCGCCTGGCCGAGCATGTTCAGCGTGACCGACTCGAGCTTGATGCCCAGGTCTTCGCTGATCATTTCGCCGGCGGTCAGGATCGCGATGTCCTGCAGCATCGCCTTGCGGCGATCGCCGAAGCCCGGTGCCTTGACGGCCGCGACCTTCAGGCCGCCGCGCAGGCGGTTCACGACGAGGGTCGCGAGCGCTTCGCCTTCGATGTCCTCGGCGATGATCAGGAGCGGACGGCCCGACTGCACAACCGCTTCGAGGATCGGAAGCATCGACTGGAGGTTCGACAGCTTCTTTTCGAAGATCAGGATGTACGGATCGGCGAGCTCGACGATCATCTTTTCGGGGTTGGTGATGAAATAGGGCGACAGGTAGCCGCGGTCGAATTGCATGCCTTCGACGACATCGAGTTCGAACTCGAGACCCTTGGCTTCCTCGACGGTGATCACGCCTTCCTTGCCGACCTTTTCCATCGCTTCGGCGATCTTCTCGCCGACTTCGGTGTCGCCATTGGCCGAGATGATGCCGACCTGTGCGATTTCCGAAGTGCCCGCGACCGGGGTCGAACGGCCCTTGAGGTCTTCGACGACCTTGGTGACCGCGAGGTCGATGCCGCGCTTCAGGTCCATCGGGTTCATGCCGGCGGCAACCGACTTCATGCCTTCGCGAACGATCGCCTGGGCGAGGACGGTCGCGGTGGTGGTGCCGTCACCGGCCTTGTCGTTCGCCTTCGAGGCGACTTCGCGCAGCATCTGCGCGCCCATGTTTTCGAACTTGTCCTTGAGTTCGATTTCCTTGGCGACGCTGACGCCGTCCTTGGTGATGCGGGGCGCGCCGAAGCTCTTGTCGATCACGACATTGCGGCCCTTCGGTCCCAGCGTGACCTTGACGGCGTCGGCGAGGATGTCGACGCCCTTCAGGATGCGCTCGCGCGCGTCGCGCGAAAATTTAACGTCCTTGGCAGCCATGATTGCTTCCTTCAAAAAATCGCGGAAAACCGCGCAACTTTACTCGTGATGAGGTGAAATCGCTCAGGCGAGGACGCCGAGGATGTCCGATTCCTTCATGATCAGCAGCTCTTCGCCGTCGACCTTGACTTCGGTGCCCGACCATTTGCCGAACAGGATGCGATCGCCCGCCTTGACGTCGAGCGGGGTCACCTTGCCGTCATCGGCGCGGGTGCCGGTGCCGACCGAGACGACTTCGCCTTCCTGCGGCTTTTCCTTGGCGGTGTCGGGGATGATGATGCCGCCAGCCGTCTTTTCTTCGGCTTCGATACGGCGGACGAGCACGCGGTCGTGCAGCGGACGAAATTGCATGGATTACCCTCCAGAGGTGCAAAAGATGTCGTTTAGCACTCACAGGCTGCGAGTGCTAACACGCCGCCATATGGGTGGGCGTCAGATAGGCGTCAAGCGCCGGGGTACAAGATTCGTACGAAGTTTTTGCGTCAGGCCGGAAGCAGGCCGAGACGGGCACGCATCCGCCACCGCGCGAGCAGCACCGCCGAGACCACGACCAGCCCCACCGCGAGACCGATCCACACTCCGACCCCGGCGAGCGGGGTCCAGAAGCCGAGATAGATGGCGGTGCCATATCCCGCGATCCAGTAACCGCAGATCGCGATGATCATCGGGGTCCGCGTATCCTGCAAGCCGCGCAGCACGCCCGCGGCGACCGCCTGCGCGCCGTCGAAGAGCTGGAAAGCCGCTGCGACGACGAGGAACTGCATCGCGAAGCCGACGAGCGCGGCGTTGCGCGCGGCATGGACGTCGACATAGATCGACAGCACGAGCGACGGGAACAGCCACATGATCAGCGCGGTCAGCCCCATGAAGCCGATACCGAGGATCAGCGACGCCTGCCCCGCGTGGGCAATTCCGCGGTGGTCGCGCGCGCCATAGGCAAGCCCGACGCGGATCGTCGCCGCCTGCGCGACGCCGAAGGGGATCTGGAAGGCGAGCGCCGCGACCTGGAGCGCGATCGTGTGCCCGGCAAGCTGGGCTTCGCCGATGCGCCCCATCAGGAACGCGGCGCCGGTGAACAGGCCGGCTTCGGCCAGAATGGTCAGGCTGATCGGGGTGCCGATGCGCAGCATGTCAAAAAAGCGCGTCCATTCGGACCGCCACCAGTTGCCGAACAGATGATAGCGCCGCAGCTGCCGGTCGCTCTGGATGACGACGACATAGGCGATCAGCATCAGGAAGCTGGTCATGACGCTCGAAATCGCCGAGCCGTGGAGGCCGAGCGCGGGCATGCCGAGATGGCCGAAGACCAGCACCCAGTTGCCAAGCGCGTTGACGAACAGCGCGCCGAAGGTGATCGCGGTTGCAATGGTCGGCCGCCCGAGCGCCGAGACGAAGATGCGCAGGACCGCCGCCGCGATCATCGGGAACATGCCCCACATCAGGATCAGCAGGAAGCCTGCGGCGCGCGCCGAGGTTTCGGCGGGCTGCCCCGTGGCGAGCATGATCGGCCCGCCCGCGGCGCAAACACCCATGAAGACGATCGAAACGAGCGCACTGAGCCACAGCGCCATGCGCACGGTGCGCCGCACCTCGCGCACCGCATGCTTGCGGCGGCCGAGCTCGGCGGCGATCAGCGGCGCCGACGCGCCGACGAGCCCCGACCCGGTCCACAGCAGCAGCCCGAAGATCGCGACGCCGAGCGACGAGGCGGCGAGCGCCGCGTCGCCGAGCCGCGCCACGAAGATCACGTCGATCGCATGAACGAGCATCTGCAACAGATTCGCCGCCGCCAGCGGCACGGCGAGCGCCAGCGTCGCGCGGAATTCGGCGCGAAGACCCTGCGGTGTTTCCGCGGTCAGGGGGGTGGCCTGCTGCAACATAGCCGGCCCGGATAGGCGCGCGGGTCCGGGGGTTCAATAGCGGGAGAGACTCAGCGGGTCATTTGTCGGCGGGGGTGGCAGAAAGGCAACAGCGCCGCGCTCGTTAGCCCATCCACAACATCGCCATCTCGACCCCGAACGCGACGAAGGTCGCCGTCAGGCCGACGACGAACAGGCGGTAGGCATAGGCAAGATAGCGATATTTGCGCCGCGCGAGCACGACGCCATTCTGATAGGTGTCGCGCAGCATCGTCTCGTACAGATCTTCCTCGGTCCGCAGGCGCGTCTTCACCGCGGCGATGAACTCATCCTCGTCCATCTGCTCGAAGCGGCCGAAGAACAGGATATTGCTGTGGTCCTTGCCATCCTTGTAGACAACCGGCGGTGTCTTGCCGACGCGCGGCAACACTGCCGAAACCGCGAGCAGCGCCGACAGGAAGGAAAAGGTCGCGAGGATCGCGAGCGGTATCGCGAGCGCGCCGCCACCCGCGCGCGCCTGCCCGATCGCGAGGGTGAAGACGACAAAGGTCGCGCCCATCAGGATCGACGCCTTCTGGTCCGCCATCTGCGACAATTGCATCGTGATCTGCTGGTTGGTGCGCACGAGGTGCACCGCGTTCGGCGGGAAGGAAATCGCCGGCCGGTCCGGCAATAGCTTTGATTCTGCGCTGTCCATGCCAAGCTGCCCCTGCTGGCGACCCGCCACAGGGATGACATGAAGTGCCGGGGGCGGCAAGATGCTGCCCTGTTCCCGCCGCATTCGCTTGCCAATCGGACGACAGCGCGGCATTCCCGCGCGCAACTTTATTCCTTTATAGGACGCATCCCATGAGCACCGCCCTGCGCGACCAGATTTTCGGGCTGATTGCCCCCTTCAACAAGAAGGGCGTCGAACTGACCGACGCCACGACCTTTGCCGGCGACCTCGAATGGGACAGCCTGACGGTGATGGATTTTGTTGCCGAGGTCGAGGACACGTTCGACATCATCATCAGCATGAACATGCAGGCCGAAATCGAAACGGTCGGCCAGCTGGTCGCCGCGGTCGAGAAACTGCAGGGCTGACAGGGCGATGACCGACCTCTTTTCGAAATTCGACCCGCTGATCCAGCAGCGCGAGGCCTTGCTCGCGACGGGCGTCACCGACCCGTTCAGCCTGGTAATGGAGCGGGTCGTCTCCCCCACCGTCGCGATCTGCAACGGGCGCGAAACGATCCTGCTCGGCACCTATAATTATATGGGCATGACCTTCGACGAGGATGTCATCGCCGCGGGCAAGGATGCGCTCGACAAGTTCGGCAGCGGCACCACCGGCAGCCGCGTGCTCAACGGCACCTATCAGGGGCACAAGGAGTGCGAGGACGCGCTCAAGGAATTTTACGCCATGGACCATGCCATGGTGTTCTCGACCGGATATCAGGCGAACCTCGGCATCATTTCGACGATCGCGGGCAAGGGCGACTATGTCATCCTCGACATCGACAGCCATGCGTCGATCTATGACGGGTGCAAGATGGGCGACGCCGAAATCGTCGCCTTCCGCCACAATGACATCGAAGCGCTCGAAAAGCGCCTGAAGCGCCTGCCGCCCGAAGCAGGCAAGCTCGTCGTGCTCGAAGGCGTCTATTCGATGCTCGGCGACATCGCGCCGCTCAAGGAAATGGTCCGCATCGCCAAGGAAAATGGCGCGATGGTGCTCGTCGACGAGGCGCATTCGATGGGCTTCATCGGCGAACATGGCCGCGGCGTCGCCGAAGCGCAGGGCGTGATCGACGACGTCGATTTCATCATCGGCACCTTCAGCAAGAGCGTCGGCACCGTCGGCGGCTTCTGCGTGTCGAACCATCCGAAGTTCGAGATCATGCGGCTCGTCTGCCGTCCTTATGTGTTCACCGCCTCGCTGCCGCCGAGCGTCGTCGCGACCGCGGCGACGAGCATCCGCAAGCTGATGCACGGATCGAACAAGCGCGCGCATCTGTGGGAAAATTCGAAGGTGCTGCACAAGGGCCTTCGCGATCTGGGCTTCCAGCTCGGCACCGAAGAGCCGCAGTCGGCGATCATCGCGGTGATCATGCCCGACCTCGAGCGCGGCGCGATGATGTGGGAAGCGCTTCTCGAAGAAGGGCTCTACGTCAACCTCGCACGCCCGCCCGCGACGCCCGCGGGCATGACCTTGCTGCGCTGTTCGCTGTGCGCCGAGCACACGATCGAGCAGGTCGGCGAGATCCTCGCGCGCTTCGAGCGTGCGGGCAAGCGCGCGCAGATTATCGGCTGAACCGAGCGCATCCGCCGACCAGCGGATTCCTTTTCGCGGCGAGTTGAAGCGGCGTCGATCCGACAGCGGCTTCGGCGCTTTGCGGCGCCCGGCTTGTCCGGTAAGAGAAACGCGTGTTCGAGCGGGATATCGATAGCGAAAACGACGGCCGGCGGGAGCGTATTCGCTTCTGGTCGACGATCGTCCTCGGCGCGATCCTGACCGGCGTGGTCGGGGCGCTCGTCGTGCTGCTCGCGCGCGCCAACGACAATTACGACCGCTCGCTCGGCTGGCAGACGCAGAGCATGGAAGTCATTTCGCAGACGCGCTCGGTCGATGCCGCGATCGCGCGCGCCGAGGCGGCGCTCGGCCGCTTCGCGGTCGGTCTGCAAAAAGAAGATGGGCGCGTCTATGAATATCAATGGGGCCGCGCGCGCCAGTTCCTGGCGCAATTGCGGCGCAACGTCCGCGACAACCCCAAACAGATCGTGCTGGTCGAGCAGCTGACGATCGAAATGGACAGCCGCGGCGCCGAGCTGGGCGATGCGGCGCTCAGCGCGAACTATAACCAGACCGTCGCCGCCATCTCCAAATATTACGCCGCGGGCAAGGGCGAGGGCCTCGGCCGGATCGACAAGCTGCTGTCCGAAATCATCGCGAACGAACGCGCGCTGCTCCGCGAGCGCAACCGGCTCGCCGCGGCGGACCGCGCGAACCTCAACCAGGCGATCCTGCTCTTTTCGCTGCTCGGCGCCGCTGCGGCGGTCATCGCGATCGGCGCGACCTTCTCGCTCGTTCGCGCCGAAGGCGAACGGCGCCTCGCGCGCCGCGAACAGCTCGTCGAGAGCGACCGCGCGATGCAGCTCGAAACCGCGGTCGAGGAACGGACCGCCGAACTCGCCCATGCGAACGACGCGCTGCGCAGCGAAATGACCGAACGCGAGGCGGCCGAGGCGCAGCTGCGGCAGGCGCAGAAGATGGAGGCGGTCGGGCAGCTCACCGGCGGCATCGCGCACGACTTCAACAATATGCTCGCGGTCGTGGTCGGCGGGCTCGAACTCGCGCAGCGCTGGCTGCCGGGCAAACCCGAAAAGGCGCAGCGCCACCTCGCCAACGCCCTCGACGGCGCCAACCGCGCCGCCGACCTGACGCGCCGGCTGCTGACCTTTGCCCGCTCGGAACCCGCACGCCCCGAGTTCACCCTCATCGACGAGTGCATCGCGAGCTTCGCGCAGCTGATCGAACGCACGATCGGCGACCGCATCGCGCTGACGCTCGACCTCCATGCCGACGGACTCGCCTGCTGGGTCGACCGGCAGCAGTTCGAGAATGCGCTGCTCAACCTTGCGGTCAACGCGCGCGACGCGATGAACGGCCATGGCTCGCTGACGATCCGCACGCTCGACGATGGTGAAAATCAGTCGGCGGCGCTCGCGGTGCAAGTGATCGACACCGGCTGCGGCATGTCGCCCGAAGTGCTCGAACGCGTGTTCGACCCCTTCTATACCACCAAGCCCGCGGGCCAGGGCACCGGCCTCGGCATGAGCCAGGTCTTCGCCTTTTGCCGCCAGTCGGGCGGCGAGGTGCAGATTGCCTCGACCGAAGGCGAAGGAACCAGCGTCGCGATGCTGCTGCCCGTTGCGCAGCCGCAGGCCGATGCCGCCACCGAAGCGCTACCCGGCGAAGACACCCGCGCCGACACGCCCGCCGACGCGCTCAGCATCCTCGTCGTCGAGGACGATGCACGCGTGCTTGCGGCGACGGTCGATGCGGTCAGCGAGCTCGGCCATACCGCGGTCGCATGCGGCAACCCGCTCGAGGCCGAAGCGCTGGTCGAAGGGCGGCTCGCCGACGGACAGGGCGGCTTCGACCTCATCCTCTCCGACGTGCTGATGCCCGAACTGACCGGCCCCGAAATGGTCGCGCAGCTCAAGCAGCGCTGGCCCGAACTGTCGGTGCTGTTCGTGACGGGCTATGCCGGCGATGCCAGCGAAGACGCCGCCTTCGGCGACCATGACGTGCTGCGCAAACCCTTCACGCTGAGCGCGCTCGACCAGGCAATCCGGCGCAGCGGCGACCCCCGACCCGAGGGGCAGCGGCTGGCCAGCTAGCGGATCGCGCCGCCCCTGATCAGGCGCGGCACCAGCGTCAGCGCGGCGACGAGCGGCCAGCGGCGCTGCCAGGGTTTGATCTCGATCTTCGTCCCCGCGTGGCGATTGATCTTCCACGCCAGATAATCGATCCCGCCGGCATAGGTCAGGCTGGCCTTTGCCAGCCGCGCGATGCTGAGCAGCTTGCCCTCGATCCGCCGCCGCGCCCAGCCGCCGCGCGGCGCGCCGGCGGGGATCGCCGCCATCGCGGGGGTACTGAACCGTTCGTAGCGGCCGGCATCGGCGTCGACCACCGACTGCGCGCGGCCGGTCCGTTCGGCGCGCAGCTCGACCGAATAGGTGAGCGAAAAGGCGCGCCGCCACCAGTCGAGCGGCGCCTCGCCATCGATCGATCCGGCGGCCGCGAGCAACGTCGGCGCGGCGCGCGACACCGCGGCGATCGCGCGGCCCGCCGCCGTGTCGTCGACCGCCCACACCAGCCGCGACGGCTGGGCAAAGCGCGCCCACACCGACACATTACGCGTCTCGGGCCCGTTCAGGCGATGGAAGTCGGCCTCGCTCAGGACCGCATATTTGGCGATCAGCCCCTTGTGCTCGAATGGAAAGACGTTGGGTGGGATCAGCCGGTTCGCCGCCGCCATCCAGCGCTTCGGATAGGCGTCGCCATAGTCGGAGACGATCAGGTAGAAATCGAGCATCAGCCCGTCGAGCTCGCTCTCGCGCAGGCAACTGCCGTAAAAGAGGACCGCGCGCGCGCTGCCCGGATAGCCGGCCGCGATCGCCGCCGCCATCGCGGTGACGCGCGGGTCGACCGGGGTCGCGAGTTCTTCGCGGACGAGTTCGGTTAGCGCGGACATGAAAGGCTCAGGCGGCGAGGCGCAGGAAAGGAACCGGCTGCGTCGAGGTCAGGATGATCGGCGCGCCGTTCTTCGCCTGGAAGATTTCGCCGTCGAGGATGACGTTCGAGCGTTCGCCCTCGATGCGGATTTCGTCGCCTTGCTGGAAATGGACGCCGTCGAGCTGCTTCTGCCCCAGCGTGCCGCGCCAGGTCGCGCCGAGCATACGGAACAATGCGCCGACACTCGTGTCGGTCGCGAGCAACTTCATATTGCCGTTGGTGCCATGCGCCTCGCTGGTGCGGATGCTGAGCAGCAATTTCTCGAGCGTCGTGACGATCAGCAGCGAGAATTTGCCCTTGAACTCGCCCTGGCGGATCAGCGACACCGTCATCGGTTCGGGCTTGGGCGGCAGGCGCCCGCCGCCGACGCCGAAGATGATCGCGAACAGCCCGAGGATCGCCGCAAGGAAATGCGAAATTCCGTTGGGCAGGCCGAGCGGATAGATGCGGTTGCGGCAATAAAGCATCACGTCAGCGAGATAGGCGCCGCCGAGGAACATGCCGAGCACCGGCCGCTCCTCGCCGCCGCTGTCGAGCGCGATGAGTTGGCGTTCGATCACATGATCCTCGAGCCGGCCGCTTTCGACCAGTTCGACGACGCGTTGCAACGCCTTGATCGGATCGCCTTCGGCGCCGAGGTCGAGCGCGATGAGGTTGGTCTTGCCATTGGGAAGCACCGCGACCGGCGGCGGCGAGCCGCCGAAATGATCGCCCGAATAGATTTCGGTCAGCGCGGCCTGCACCGTGCCGTCGCCGCCGTTGATCACGACGACGCGCGGGCCGACCATCGCCATCGTGCGGATGGCCTTTTCGATCTGGTCGACGTCCTCGACCTCATAGTGAAAGATGTCTGGGTGCGCCGCGCAATATTCGCGAACCCGCGGCAACAGCGAGCGGTTGCCCGTGGAGCGAGGATTCGAAAGGAGCGCGACGCTGGCCATCTAGGGATCACATATATTTCATCGAAATGGCGATCGTCTTGGGGGCTTCCCCGACCGAAAAGGCGGTCTTCTTGTAGCTCGGCTTGCCGAGGTTGAAGACGTTGATGCTGGGATTGTTAGACATCCCGCCGCCATCGGCGCGCAGGTCGGTCTTGCCATTGCCGTTGACGTCGTGACGCACCGCGATGCCGTAAACACCGGCTTCGGGCAGCGGCACGCAGACGGTCATCGTCCCCGCACGCGCCGGCACTTCGACGCGGGCGAGCCAGCGGCCCTTCGTCAACCAGTCGGCGGCGGTTCCGCGATAGCTTTGCACGCGAATCTTTCCGGTCGACGCCTTGACGCCGCTGATCTGCACCAGCGTCGACGGACCGCTCCTGCACTTCGACAGATCGTTCGAGATGACCCGGCCTTCGGCCTGCGCCGTTGCGGCATAGGCCAGCAAGGAAACGCCAAGCAGAGCGGATACAAATTTCGACATGACCTCAAAACCTCCAGAGGCTATAGCCATGTCCGCGAGCGAAAAAACGCGCGCCGACACGGGTCCCTGTCGCCCTTGAATCGGCATATCGGAAACAACTGCGGCCAAATCATGGTGATGGGGCGACCAAAGATTGAATAAGCTTCCTGCCATCGACCGCTACATCGCGCGGCTCATCTTCTTCCCGATGCTCGGCACGCTCGTGCTGTCGGCGATGCTGCTCGTGCTCGAAAAAATGCTCCGCCTGTTCGACTTCGTCGCGACCGAAGGCGGCCCGGTCAGCGTCGTGTGGCGGATGCTCGCGAACCTGATCCCCGAATATCTCTCGCTCGGCATCCCGATCGGCCTGATGCTCGGGATTCTCCTTGCTTTCCGGCGGCTTGCGACGTCGAGCGAGCTCGACGTGCTGAAGGGCGTGGGGATGAGCTTCGGGCGGCTGATGCGCATGCCCTATGTCTATGCGATCGCGCTCGCGGCGCTCAATCTCGCAATCGTCGGCTTCATCCAGCCCGTTGCGCGCTATGCCTATGAAGGGTTGCAGTTCGAACTGCGCTCGGGCGCGCTCGGCGCGTCGATCAAGGTCGGCGAATTCACCAAATTGGGCGACCGCATGACGCTCAGGATCGAGGAGAGCTATAACGACGGGCGTAGCTTGCGCGGCATATTCGTGCGCGGCGACAACAAGGATGGGCAGCGCGTCTCGGCGACCGCGGCGCGCGGGCAATTCCTTGCGACCGACGATCCGAACACGATCATCCTTCGCCTCTCGCAGGGCGTGCTGATCCACGAATCGCCGAAATTCTCGGTACCGCGCGTCCTGACCTTCGACAATCACGACCTGCCGATCCCGCTGCCGAAGATCGAAGCGTTTCGCCTGCGCGGCGGCGCCGATCGCGAAATGACGATTCCCGAACTGTTCGTCGCGGGCAAGGACAAGAGCCAGTCGGTGCAGACCCGGCTCGAATCGCGCGCCAATTTCCACTTCCGCATCGTCGAAGTGATGTCGATGTTCCTGATCCCGCTGATCGCGGTCGCGCTCGCCATCCCGCCGAAGCGATCGACCTCGTCGCTCGGGGTTTTCCTGTCGATCGTGCTGCTCGTCACCCAGCACAAGATCAACCAATATGCCGAGGATCTCGGCGCGCGCGGGACGATCGACCCGCTGATCGCACTATGGGTGCCGTATCTCTTGTTCGCGGCGCTCGCGATCTGGATGTATTACACCGTCGCGCATGTCCCCGGCGGCCAGCCGATCGGCGCGCTCGAACGCGTCGCGGCAAAGGCGGCGCAGAAGATTCGCACGATGCTCACGATGTTCCAGCGCAAGCCGCGGAAGGTGGAGAGCCTGACCTAAATGCACCAGCTCCACTTTTTCCCGTCGCGAACGATGGCGCTCTATGTCGGCCGCCTGTTCCTCGTCCGCTCCTTCTCGATCCTCTTTGCGCTGGTGCTGATCCTCCAGACGCTCGACCTTTTGGGCGAGAGCGGCAAGATCCTTGCGGTTGCCGGCAACAGCGATTCGGACGTCTGGCGCTATGTCGGGATGCGGATGCCGCAGATCATCGAGACTTTCCTGCCCTTTTCGGTGCTGCTCGGCACGATCCTGACGATGGTCACGCTGAACCAGAACAGCGAGGTCATCGCGATGAAGGCGTCGGGCATGTCGGCGCACCAGGTGCTCGCGCCGTTGTTTCTCGCGGCCTTGCTCGTCGCGGGAATCAGCTTTGCGTTCAACGAACGGATCGTCACGCGATCGACCGCGGCGCTCAGCGCCTGGCAAAAGGTCGAATATAAGAAAGTCCCGAAGGACAGCGGGATACGCACCAACATCTGGGTCCGCGATGGCGATGACCTGATCAACGCGGCGACGGTCGACACCAGCGGCCCGGTGATCACCCTCGGCTATGTGACCATCTATGAACGCACCGGCGGCGTGCTGTCGTCGATGCTGTCGGCCGACAGCGCGCGCGCGGTCGCAGGCGGCGGCTGGGAACTCACCAATGCGCGGCGTTTCCTGCGCCGGTCGGGCACGCTCGAACCGCTCGGCACGATCATCGCGGCGAAGAGTGTCCGTCCCGACCAGTTCACGCTGGCGCAGGTCGACGGCGACGAACTGCCCTTCCTGAAGCTCAAGTCGGCGATCGACGATCTCGAGGCCGCGGGGCGGCCGGTCGACGCGCTGAAGGGCGTGCTGTGGCACAAGATTTCGGGGCCGCTGTCGGCGATATTGATGCCGCTATTGGGCGCGGTCGCGGCGTTCGGCCTCGCACGATCGGGCAAGCTCTTCATCCGCGCGATCCTCGGCATGGGGCTCGGCTTCGCCTATTTCGTCGCCGACAATTTCGCGCTCGCGATGGGCGATTTGGGCGCCTACTCCCCCTTCCTCGCCGCGTGGGGACCCTTCATCCTGTTCGCGCTGATCGGCGAGATGATTTTGATCCGGACCGAGGAATAGCGGGCGCGAGGTCGGCAACCACCGATTGCAGACACTCGGCTTCATGATAGACTTGGCGTTGTACAACGCGGTCGGAGACAGAGATTTGAGGACCGTAAAGGAAATCGTTGGAGCGGTTCTCTGTCTTCTAATCGTTTGCGCCGTGTACTGGCTCATGACGATCTCTGCCGACGTTGCATTTTGCCCTGATGTCGAGATTCAAATCGGCGACCCTGCGCCCGACCATGGGTGCAGAACCGATATGGCGGCCGCAACCGTATATTATGGTGCGCCCATCGTCGGTGTCGCACTTATGGCGTTGATCTATTGGGCGCTGAGAGACCGCAGAAGCAGCTAGTTTAGATTTGTCGAAATCGCTGCACCAGTAGCACAAAGCCTGTCTACGCCCCGACATCGACACATCGCCGGAAGCCGAAATCAGACCGCAGCGCCCTTCGCAGACCCCGCCACCAGGTTCATCACCAGCTTCGGCAGACTGTCGTAATTCGCGCCATGATATTGCGAATCGGCGGGCAGCGCGTCCTTCAGGCGGCGGTGCGCCTCGGCGAGCGAGTGATAGGGAACGCCCGGCAGCAGGTGGTGCAGCGCGTGATAGCGCAGCCCCACCGGCGCCCACAGTTCGGGCAGCAAGCCCGGCGGCGGCACGTTGACGCTGTCGAGGAACTGGCCGGTCACGGTCAGCACTGCGCCGTCATTTTCCCAGAGATGCGCGACGAGCGTGCGGATCTGGTTGAGCACGAGCGTCGCGGCGGCGATCGCGCCGAAAATGATCAGCGCGCGCAGCGGCACCCAGCCGAAGACGCCCGCCGCGATCAGCAGGCTCGACCACGCCCACGCGCCGCCTTCCTGCCACGCCCATTGGCGGCGGAACTCGCCCTCGGGCGGCTTGCGGCGGAACATCGGGTTGATGATCATCCCCGAATAGCGTTCGACGACGATCTTGCGCAGCGGCGGGATCAGGAATGACAGCGGCGTGAGCACGGCATAGCGGAAGACGAGCGCGAGCGGCGCGAACGCCGCGGCGACGACGAACAACGGCACCGTCCACGGTTTCATCAGCGCGAGCGGCAGATATTCGGGATCCTCGACCGTGCCATATTTGGTGCGGTTGTGGTGCAGGCTGTGGATGCCTTCGTACATGAACGACGGGATCAGCATCGGCACGCCGACAAGGATATTCCATGCGAGGCGAAAGCCCGGCAGCGCATTCTTGCGGATATGCGTCAGTTCATGGATGAAGCTGCCCGCGCGATACAGCGCGATCACCGAAATCACCGCCGCGACCAGCATCCATAGGGTCGATGGCGCAAGGATCGCCGCCGCGATGCCGGCATAGCCGATGAAGGCCGAAGCCAGCATATCGGTCCAATAGATGCGCGCCGACGGCTGCACGAGATCGCGCGTCAGCTCCGAAGCTGCGCGGATCATCGCCATATCGTCCGCGATCGCGGATTTGGGCATGGGCGCGGCGGGGGAGGCCGACAGCCGATCGACAAGGGTATTCATCGTCAACATATCCGGTTCTTGACCATGATTTCATGGCAGCAAAATGGCCGAATGCGGGTCGCCAGCGCCCTATCTATGCCCTAATGCGTCGCCAATAATATAGGGTTGGCACTTCAGGAAACCAGTATGAGCGGACATTCGGACGGCCCGATCACCATCCACCCGGTCAAGGACAAGGGGGATTTGCGCGAGTTCGTCGAACTCGCCTACCGGCTCAATCGCGGCGATCCGGCGTGGGTGCCGCCGCTGAAGGGCGAGGTTTACGGGCTGCTCACCCCCGGCAAGAATCCGTGGTTCGAGCATGGCAAGGCACAGTTCTTCCTCGCTCGCCGCGACGGGCGGACGATCGGGCGCATTTCGGCGCATATCGACGCCCTCGCGCTCGCACAGCCCATCGAACAGGGCATGGGTCCCGGCACCGGCAACTGGGGGCTGCTCGAAGCCGAGGACGAAGCCTCGGCACAGGCGCTGCTCGCGACGGCCGAGGACTGGCTGCGGACGCAGGGCATGCACCGCTCATTGGGCCCGCTGTCGATTTCGATCTGGGACGAACCCGGGCTGCTGATCGAAGGATTCGACAACCGACCGACGGTGATGATGGGGCACAACAGCCCGCTCTATCGCGGCTGGGTCGAGGGCGCGGGCTATCGGCCGGTGAAGCAGCTCTTCAACTATGATGTCGCGATCGCCGACGGCTTCCCGCCGCTGGTCAACCGCATCGTCGCGGCGGGCGAGAAGAATGCGCGCATCCGCATCCGCAAGGTCAACAAGCGGCATTTCGCCGCCGAAGCCAAGCTGATCATGGGGCTGCTCAACGACGCCTGGTCGGACAATTGGGGCTTTGTCCCCCTGACCGACAGCGAGATCGCCTATGTCGGCAAGAAGCTGAAGGACATCGTCTTCGAAGACCTGATCCGCGTCGCCGAAGTCGATGGCGAGCCCGTCGCCTTCATGATCGTGCTGCCGAACATCAACCAGCTCTTGATCGACATGGACGGGTCGCTGCTCCCCTTCAACTGGGCACGCCTGCTGTGGTGGCTGCGCAAACCGCAGAGCGACATCCTGCGCGTGCCGCTGATGGGCGTTGCGAAGAAATTGCAGAATAGCCGCATGGCGAGCACCCTCGCCTTCATGATGATCGAATATATCCGCCGCGACGCGGTGCGCGATTACGGCACCCAGCGCGGCGATATCGGCTGGGTGCTCGACGATAATCAGGGGATGAACGCGGTCGCCGACGCGATCGAGGCCAAGGTCAACCGCGTGTACCAGATTTACGACAAGGCGCTTTGATAGATGGGATAGCTTTGCGACAAATGCCGGTCACCGTGCGTTGGCAGCACGGAAAGGCTTTGTCATGGCTGTCCAATATCTTGCCGCCCATCGTTTCGGCCTCGGCCGCCGGTTCGACGATCCGGCGATCGACGACCCGAAAGCCTGGCTGACGCGCCAGATAGGCGATTATGACCCCGCGCCGCCCGCGCTGGCGGGACTCGCCGGGCGCGAGACCATCGCCGCCGCCTATGCCGAATATCAGGGCGAGCGGCAGGCGATGCGCCGCGAGGCGAACGACGCGGCGAGGCGCGACGACGATCCGATGCCCGAAACGATGCGCCGGATGGCGCGCGCGGGCTTTCGCCGCCACTATGCCGACGCCGCGGGCGCGCGCCTTACCGCCGCGGTCGCGACCCCCACCCCCTTTCCCGAGCGGCTCGTCCATTTCTGGACCAACCATTTCGCCGTGTCGGCGGACAAGCAGACGGTCATCGGCTTCGCGGGCAATTACGAGAATGAGGCGATCCGCCCGCACATCATGGGCAAATTTTCGGACCTGCTGGTCGCCGCGGCCCATCATCCCGCGATGCTGCTCTACCTCGACCAGGCGCAAAGCTTTGGCCCCGACAGCGACTTTGCGACGCGCGTGCGGAACCGCGGCAACCGGCAGGCGCCGGGGCTCAACGAAAATCTGGCGCGCGAGATATTGGAGCTGCACACGCTCGGCGTACGCACCGGTTATACGCAGGCCGATGTGACGAGCTTTGCCAAGGCGCTCACCGGCCTGACCGTCGCGGGGCTCGGGCGCGGCGCGGGTCAGCGGCTGATGCCCGCCGATGCCACGCCCGGCGCGACCCTGTTCGTCGACCGGCTGCACCAGCCGGGCGCGCAGACGATCCTCGGCAAGCGGTACGACCAGCCCGGCGGGCGGCAGGCCGAAGCGGTACTGCGCGACCTTGCCGTCCACCCCGCGACCGCGCGGCATGTCGCGACCAAGCTCGCGCGCCATTTCACCGGCGACGAACCGCCCGCGCCGCTCGTCGATCGGCTCTCGGCCGACTTCCTCAAGACCGGCGGCGACCTGCCTTCGCTCTACCGCACGCTGATCGCCTCGCCCGAGCCATGGGCGGCGGCGCCGGCGATGTTCAAATCGCCGTGGGACTGGACGGTATCGATGCTCCGCGCGCTGAAAGCACCCGCGTTCGGCGAGCGGCAGAATATCGCCGCGATGTTCACCCAGCTCGGCCAGCCGGTGTGGCGCCCCGGATCGCCCGCGGGCTATGACGACAAGGTCGCGACCTGGGCGGGGTCGGCGGCGCTGATGCAGCGCGTCGAACTCGCGAGCCGTATCGCCGCACGGGTCGGCGACCGCGCCGACGCGCGCCAGCTCGCGCCGCTCGTCCTCGCCGACGCGCTCACCCCCGAAACGAGCCAGGCGATCGCGCGCGCCGACAGTCCCGGACAGGGACTCGCGATGCTGTTCGCCAGCCCGGCCTTTCTGCGGAGATAGACGATGATCCTTTCACGCCGCTCAATCATCCTGTCGGGGATCACCGTCGTCGCCGCGGGCGCCCTTCCCGGCTTCGCCTATGCCGCCGCGGGCACGCCGAAACGCCTCGTCTTCATCATCCAGCGCGGCGCCGCCGACGGGCTCGCCACCGTTGCGCCGACGGGCGACCCGGCGTTCGCCGCCGCGCGCCGCGCGATGGCCGACGAAACCGCGGGCGGCGCGAAGCTCGACGCGATGTTCACGCTGCACCCCGCGCTCGCGCAGACCGCGAGCCTCTATTCGGGGAAGCAGGCGCATTTCGCGCACGCCGTCGCGACCGCCTATCGCGACCGGTCGCATTTCGATGGGCAGAATATGCTCGAGGGCGGCGGCGCGCGGCCCTATGGGCGCGACGACGGCTGGGTCGGGCGGCTGCTCACCCTGCTCCCCGCCGCCGAGCGCGACGCGATCGCGATCGCCCCCGCGGTGCCGCTCGCGCTACGCGGGACGGTGCAGGTCGGGACCTATGCACCGAGCCGCCTGCCGCAGGCCGACGCCGACCTGATCGCGCGGCTGACCGCGATGTATGCGAACGACCCGCTGCTCCACCCCTTGTGGGACAGCGCGGTGAAAACGCAGGAACTGGCGAGCGACATCGGCGGCAACAACGGCCGCAACGGCGCCGACCTCGGCAAGCTCGCCGCGTCGCTGATGCTCCCCGCCGACGGTGCGCGCGTGATGATGGTCGAAACCGGCGGGTGGGACACGCACAGCGCGCAGCGCGGCCGGCTCACGGCGCAGCTTCGCGGGCTCGACCAGCTCGTCGGCGCGCTGCAGACCGGCCTCGGCCCCGCGTGGGGCGACACGCTGGTGATCGTCGCGACCGAATTCGGCCGCACGGTCGAGGTCAACGGCACGGGCGGGACCGACCATGGCACCGCATCGACCGCGATGCTGCTCGGCGGCGGGCTGGCGGCGGGCGGCAAGGTGTCGGCCGACTGGCCGGGGCTCGGCACCCCGGCGCGCTACGAAGGCCGCGACCTCAAACCGACGCGCAGCCTCGAAAGCGTGATCGCGGACGCGGTAGCGCATCATTATGCGCTCGACCCGAAACGGGTGATGACGACGCTGTACCCAGACGCTTAACGGCTGTTTCGGCGTAGCCGAAACAGAGCGGCACCGGCCCGCTCCCCCACCCGGCCTCCCCAACGATAGTAACCTAGGGAGGCCGGGTGGGGGAGCGGGCCGGTGCCGCCTTCCACGTCAGTGGAAGAAATTACGCCAGCACCGCCCACGTCGGCGCATGATCACTCGCCTTTTCGCGCCCGCGATGATCCTTGTCGACGCCCGCGTCGACCAGCCGGTCGGCGAGCGCGGGGCTCAAAAGCAGGTGATCGATGCGAAAGCCATGGTCGCGCTGCCAGCCACCCGCCTGATAGTCCCAGAAGGTCCACACGCCCCCCGCCGGATGGCGGCTGCGGATCGCGTCGGTCCAGCCGTCGCCGAGCAGGCGGAACCACGCGTCGCGCGATTCGGGCTGCATCAGCGCATCGGTCGACATCGCGCGCGGGTCCCACACATCGTCGTCGTGCGGGATGACGTTGTAATCGCCGGTCAGGATCGTCGGGATTTCGGAGGCCAGAAGGACTTTGGCGCGCTCGCGCAGCCGCGCCATCCAGCGCAGCTTGTAATCGAATTTCGGTCCCGGCTGGGGATTGCCGTTGGGAAGGTAGATCGACGCGACGCGCAGGCCATGGACGTCGGCCTCAAGGTAACGCGACTGCTCGTCCTCGGCCTCACCGGCAAGCCCGCGCTGCACCTCGACCGGCTGCGTTCCTTTCGCGAGGATCGCGACGCCGTTGAAACCCTTTTGCCCATGATAGAGGAAGCCGTAGCCCGCCGCCTCGATCTCCTTCGTCGGCATCGTCTCGTCGCTCGATTTCAGTTCCTGCAGGCAGGCGACATCGGGCTGCGTTTCCTCGAGCCATTCGACGAGGCGCGGCAAACGGGCCTTGATCCCGTTGATATTGAAGGTCGCGATTTTCATCGGCTTGCTATGCCAGCAAGCACGCCGCTGCGAAAGGCGTCAGATCGAGAAGCTGGAGCCGCAACCGCAGCCCGAGGCCGCATTGGGATTTTCGACCTTGAACGACGATCCGCCAAGCGAATCGACAAAATCGACGATGCAGCCGCGAACGAGGTCGATGCTGACCGGATCGACGACCAGCTTCACCCCGTCGGTTTCGGTGACGATATCATCGGCGTCGATGTTTTCGGCGAGGCCGAAACGATAGGTGAAGCCCGAACAGCCGCCGCCATCGACCGCGAGGCGGAGCGCGGCGTCGGTGTCGCCCTTGCGGGTCGCAATCCAGCGAACGCGCGCCGCGGCGGCGGGCGAGAGGGTGATATCGGAAAGCTGCGTGGCCATGAGTGCTAGATAGGAGCCTTGTTCCCAAATAAAAAGGGCGCCTCGACGGTGACCCGCCTGGCGCCCCTCCTCTCCGACCCAGGAAAGCTTTTTATTCGGGACCGCCCATCGCGACATTCTTGCCGGTGATCGCGGCGATCGCCATCTGGTCCGAACGGACGAACGGCATCGGATTGACCGGCGCGCCTTCGATGCGGACTTCATAATGGAGGTGGTTGCCGGTCGAACGGCCGGTCGAACCGACGTAACCGAGGACATCGCCCTTTTTGACCTGCTGGCCGGGGGTCACGATGTACGAGGACATGTGGCCGTAGCGCGTCTGGATCGCGTTGCCATGCTCGACTTCGACATAATTGCCATAGCCGCCGAGGCGCTGGGCGCGGCCGACGATGCCGTCGGCGGTTGCATAGATCGGGGTGCCGCGCGGCGCCGGAATGTCGATGCCATTGTGGCGGGCGACCTTGCCGGTGACCGGGTGGACGCGCATGCCGTACGACGACGACAGCGACATCTGGTCGATCGGGCGGCGCGAGGGGACGGCGACGCCAAGCGAGGCGGTCAGGCCGGTGTCGAGGCGCTTCCACGCCTGGAAAATTGCGCGGGCTTCGCTGTCTTCGCCGGTCGACGGAACGCCAGCGGTGAAGCTGTCGTCATCGGGTTCGTCGGGAACGACAATACCAGCGTCGGAGCTGGTTTCGGCAGCGTGGGCGGCCGGTGTGGCCAATCCGAAACATGCTGCCGCGCAGAGAATCGCGACTTGGTGCAACTTCTGCGCCAGAAGAGTGTTAATCAAAACGACGACCCCGCGTTTGCCATGTCGCCAAAGTCCGAAGAAAGGGCCTTGGCGCCGGTGTTTTCTAGGTTTGGATGATTGCTCATCCCCCGCGGAAGCCTGTGTGCTGTTCCAATCCTTACGAAGCAATAACAGCGTAGAATTCTTGCGTTAAACCGGCGTCGTGGCGCGCCGAGTCGTTGAACGGAGGCTTCAGCGAGCCCCGGAAGCGCGATTTTACGAGGCTCTGCCACGTTTCGACGACGTTGAATCCCCTTTCGTCGCACTTCCACCCGAACCAGGCTGTGCCGGCGCTCACATGCCGGATTTCGTCGTTGTAAATTCGCGATAAAATCTTCGCCGATGCCTCGTCGCCGGCCGCGTGGAAGCGTTCGACCGTTGACGGCGTGACGTCGAGCCCGCGCGCTTCGAGCACCATCGGCACGATCGCGAGGCGCGCCAGCGCGTCGTCGGCGGTGACCTCGGCCGCCTCCCACAGGCCGGCATGCGCGGGCAGTTCGCCGTAAAAGCTGCCGAGCTGGCGAAGGCGCCGGTCGAGCAGCGCGAAATGCATCGCCTCGTCGGCGGCGACCGCGATCCAGTCGTCGACGAAGGCGCGCGGAAATTCGCCGCCGAAACGCCCCACGAGATCGACAGCAAGGTCGATCGCGACGAACTCGATATGCGCGAGCGCGTGGAGCAGCGCGATGCGGCCGCGCGCCGATCCGCCCTTGCCGCGCTTGGGCATCGCATTCGGCGCGAGCAGTTCGGGCGCCGCGGGCCAGGCGGGCCGGTCGGGCATCGCCGTGTCGCAGCGATGGGCGAGGTCGCCGCGCCGCCACGCGCGCGCAAAACCGCGCGCGGCGCGGTGCTTGTCGTGCGGACCCGGTGTCAGCAGGACCGCGCGCGCGGCGTCACCCAATGTCTGCATTACAGGGCTTTCGCTGCCTCCAGCACCGCCTCGGCATGCCCCTTCACGCGCACCTTGCGCCATTCCTTGGCAAGCTTGCCGTCGGCACCGAAGAGAAAGGTCGAACGCTCGATCCCCATATAGGTCCGGCCGTAATTCTGCTTTTCGACCCAGGTGCCGAACGCTTCGCACACCGCGCCATCCTCGTCGGATGCGAGGCGGACGGTGAGGCCATATTTGTCGCGAAACTTGCAGAGCTTTGCGGGGGCATCGCGCGACACGGCGAGCACCTGCGCGTTCAGATGCGCAAATTCGGGCGCAAGGCGCGTGAAGTCCTGCGCCTCGGTCGTGCAACCCGGCGTATCGGCCTTGGGATAGAAATAGACGACCAGCGGCGCGCCCTTCATCGCGGCGAGGTCGATCGCCGCGCCATCGGCGTCGAGAAGTTTGACCGCGGGAATCGCGTCGCCGATCTGGGGGCCGCTCATTGTCCTGTCTCCTGCTGTGGGGGTGCGGCGGGCCGAATCGCGGCCCACCAGCTTGCGATCTCCTGCCGCGCCGCGTCATGCGCGGCAAGCAGTTGCGGCCAGCCGGGTTCGCCGCACGCCGCGGCGACGAGTTGCCGCGCCGCGGCGGTCGGCGGCTCGCCTTCGGGCGCGGTCAGCCGCAGCATCACGAGCATCCGCGCGAGCAAGCCGTGCGCGTCGCAAACCTCGGGCGGCGCCAGCTCCGCCGCCTTGAGGCACGCGAGCGCGGCGGCGATATTCGGATCGTGGCACTGGCCGCTTGCAAGCTGCGTCACCTGCATCGCGAATTCGAGGTCGACGAGCCCGCCCGGCCCGCCCTTGATATCGAGCGCGCCCTTCGCGGGTTTGTGCGCGGCGATCTTCGTGCGCATGTCGGCGGCATCGGCCGCCAGCTTCGCGGGATCGCGCGGAATCGCGAGCAGTTCGGCGATGATGCGCTGCACCTCGGCCTTCGCCGCGTCCGAACCATAGACCGGCCGCGCGCGCAGCAGCGCCATATGCTCCCACGTCCACGCCTCTTCGCGCTGATAGCGTTCAAAGCTGTCGAGCGTGACGACGAGCGGGCCTTGCGCGCCCTGCGGCCGGAGCCGCGTATCGACGTCATAGAGCTTGCCCGCCGCGGTCGGCACCGACATCGCCGCGGTCACGCGCTGCGCAAGGCGGTTGTAATAGGTCGTCGCGCCGAGCGGGCGCGGCCCGTCGGATTCGGCGAGATGGTCGCCGGTGAACAGGTAGATGAGATCGAGATCGGACGCATGGGTGAGCGCCCTGCCCCCCAGTCTCCCGAGTGCGAGCACGACGAGTTCGCTGTCGGGCACACGGCCGTGCGCCGCGACGAATTCGGCGACCGTCGCATCGGCGAGCACCTGCAGCGCCGCTTCGGCGAGTTCGGAATAACCGCACGCAATCGCCAGCGGATCGGTCGCCCCCGCAATCAGTTGCACGCCATAGGCAAAGCGCCGCTCGCCGACGCGGTCGCGCACGCGGTCGAGCAGCCGTTCATAGTCGAGCCCCGCAAGCCCCGGCGCCCATTCGGCAAGCAGCCCAGCCTTGTTCGCCGGCGCCTCGAATGCGCGCTTGTCGATCAACCCCTCGATCAGCTCGACGCGCGCACCCAGCGCCTCGGCGAGCGTCGGCGCGAGCGACAGGGTGCGCGTCGCGATTTTTGCGAGTTCGGGCTGCGCCGCGAGCAGGTGAAAAAAGTTGATCGCGCTCGGCAGGCCCCCGACCAGCTTGTCGAAGCGGAGCAGCGTCGCCTGCGGATCGGGCGCCGCGCCCAGCGCCTTGACCAGTTCGGGCAGCACCGTTTCGAGCGCCCCCTGTGCCGCCGGGCTGCGCAGCGCGCGCAGCTTGCCGCCGCGCCATTCGGCGATCGTGCGCAGCGCCGCATCCGGCGGGTCGAACCCCGCCGCCATCAATTGCGCTGCCAGTCCCGCCTCGTCGCGCGGCAAGCCCGTCGTCACCGCGCGCTCGGCAACGAGCCGGTCGTAACAGGCGCCGACGTCGGTCACGACGGGCGCCAGCGCCGCGAGCAGCGCCGCGCCGTCGGCTTCGCCGTCGAGCCGCGCGACGCAATCGAGCGCCGCCTCCTGCACGGGCAGGCTGTGCGTCTGCTGGTCCTCGATCATCTGCAACCGGTGCTCGATCCGGCGCAGCACCGCATAATGGTCCGACAGCCGGGCCGCGACTTCGGGCTCGACGCGCCCCGCCGCGGCGAGCGCGGCGAGCGCATCGACCGTTGCGGGAACGCGCAGCGACGGATCGCGCCCGCCATAGATGAGCTGGTGGACCTGCGCGAAAAACTCGATCTCGCGAATGCCGCCGCGCCCGCGCTTGAGGTCGAAGCCGGGACCGAAGGCCTGCCCCTGCGCGAAATGGTCGCGGATCCGGTCGCTCATCGCGCCGATTTCCTTGAGTTGCCGGAAGTCGAGGCTGCGGCGCCAGATGAAGGGCTGGATCGCGGCCAGGAAATCCTCGCCCAGCGCGCGGTCGCCCGCCGACGCGCGGCTGCGGATGAACGCCGCCTGCTCCCATGCGAGCGCTTCGGATTCATAATAGGAAATCGCCGCGCTTTCGGGGAGGACGATCGGCGTCACTTCGGGATGCGGACGCAAGCGCAGGTCGACGCGCAGCACATGCCCGTCGCCCGTCCGCGCGGACAGGATTTCGGTCATCCGCCTTGCGATGCGCACCGCCGCCTCGCCCGGATCGTCGCGCGAACGGCGCGGCAGCGTTTCGGGGTCGAAGATCAGGATCGGATCGATGTCGGACGAATAGTTGAGCTCATAGCTGCCGAGCTTGCCAAGCGCGATCACCGACAGCCCGCGCGGCGCCTCGTCCGGCACGCGTTCGGCAAAAGCCGCCGCGAGGGCGGCGTCGCACGCCCGGTCGGCAAAATCCGACAGCAACCGCGTCGTCGTCGCAACATCATGCTCGCCCGACAGGTCGCCGAGCGCAAGCAGCAGCGCCATCCGCCCGCGCCACTGGCGCAGCGTCCGCATGACATCGTCGTCGACCGCCGGCACGGCGACATCGGCCAGCGCCGCATCGGTCCCGTCGGTCAGGAAACGGTCGACGTCGGCCGGATTGAGCTCGGCCAGCCGCGCGAGGAACGGGGCATGTGCGGCAAGCCGGTCGAACGCCGACTGGCGGCGGGAAGCGTCCACGAGTGTCATCGCCTCGCCCTATCACCCGCGCCGCGGCGCGTGACAAGGGCGAGGGCCAGCCCGGCGCGCGATGTCAGGCCGGAATCGTCGATTCGTCGAAGAACAGAACCTGCGAAATCGCCGCGCGCAGCGTCGCGGGCTGGTACGGCTTGGTCAGCAGGAAGGCCGGTTCGGGGCGGTCGCCGGTGAGCAGCCGTTCGGGGAAGGCGGTGATGAAGATGACGGGCACCTGGAGGTCGGTCAGGATTTCCTGCACCGCCTCGATCCCCGAGCTGTTGTCGGCGAGCTGGATGTCGGCGAGCACGAGGCCCGGCTGGTGCTTCTGCGCCTCGTCGACCGCCTCGCGGTGCGTCGTGGCGACCCCGACGACATCGTGGCCGAGTTCGCGGACGATCATTTCGATGTCCATCGCGATGATCGGCTCATCCTCGATGATCAGGATGCGCGCGCGTGTCTGGCGGTCGATCTCGTCGGTCGCGTCGGCGATCAGCGCGCGCACCGTTTCGGCATCGCGGCCGATGATGCGGCCCGTGTCCTCGAAGCTGAAACCCTCGACCGCGGTCAGCAGCAGCGCCTGCCGCGCGAGCGACGGAATACGGCGCAGCCGCGCGTCGGCGATTGCGATCTCGGTCATCGTGCCGTCGTCCTTCGCGGCGGCCTGTTCGGCGATCAGCCCGAAATTGTCGTGGATCATGCGGTAGAGCTGGACACGCAAATCGGCGCCGATATCGACCGCGCCCGGATTCGCGACCAGCGTTTCGAGCAGCCGCGCGACCAGCGCATCGCCGCTCTGCTGGTTTCCGGAAATGGACCGGCCATAACGCCGCAGATAGGGAAGGTGCGGCGCAACCGACTGACCCAATGACATATTTTACCTTCTGAAAGCCGCAGAATCCGGGGCGAACGCGTCCGGAAAAGGGACAAATTCGCGCGCTTCCCCGCCCCGCATCCGATATATTTCGACCTAATGGAACGATTTAACCGCAAATTGGTTTCATGGGGAAGGAACAAACGCGCCATTGCGCTTTGGTGTATGCGCGGTTAGCAAAAGGCCCCATGTCCAGCGGATGCTTCGATAATGTCGTCTAAAACCGGTTCGCCGCGCGGCGAGACCCCCGGCAAGGACGCCGAGAAAAAACCTTCCGCCAAGGGGCAGGACGTCAACGGTGCCCTGCGCCGCGCCTATGAATCGACCGTCGACGAGACGATTCCCCAATCCCTGCTCGATTTGCTCAGCAAGCTCGACTGAGTCAGCGCTTGTAGCGCGCGTCGAAATCGCGCTGGAAAGCCGCGAAGGTCCCCGCCGCGATCGCATCGCGCATCCCCTGCATCAGATCCTGGTAGAAATGCAGGTTATGCTGCGTCATCAGCATCGCGCCGAGCATCTCGCCCGACCGCACGAGATGATGGAGATAGGCGCGCGACCAGGTCGTGCAGACGGGGCAAGCGCATGACGGATCGAGCGGCCCGCTATCCTCGGCATGTTTCGCATTGCGAATGTTGACCGGACCGTCCCAGGTGAACGCCTGCCCATTGCGCCCCGAGCGCGTCGGAAGCACGCAGTCGAACATGTCGACCCCGCGCGCGACCGCACCGACAAGATCGTCGGGCTTGCCGACCCCCATCAGGTAACGCGGCTTGTCGGCGGGAAGCTGCCCCGGCGCGAAATCGAGCACGCCGAACATCGCTTCCTGCCCCTCGCCGACCGCAAGCCCGCCGATCGCATAGCCGTCAAAACCGATGTCGGTGAGCGCCGCCGCCGAGCGTGCGCGCAGTGTCTCGTCGAGCGAGCCCTGCTGGATGCCGAACAGTGCCGACCGCGCGGCATGCTCGCCGCCCGCGTCGAAGCCCGCGCGGCTGCGCGCCGCCCAGCGCATCGACCGCTCCATGCTCGCCTCGGCGCGTTTGGCGTCGACGCCGTTGGGCGGGCATTCGTCGAACGCCATCACGATGTCGCTGCCGAGCAGGCGCTGGATTTCCATCGACCGTTCGGGGGTCAGCATGTGGCGCGAGCCGTCGAGGTGGCTCTTGAACGCGACGCCCTCTTCGCTCTGCTTGGTCAGCGCCGACAGGCTCATCACCTGGTAACCGCCGCTGTCGGTCAGGATCGGCCGGTCCCATCCCATGAAATTGTGAAGCCCGCCCAGCCGCGCCATGCGTTCGGCGGTCGGACGCAGCATCAGGTGATAGGTGTTGCCAAGGATGATGTCCGCGCCCGTCGCGCGCACTTCGGCAGGCCGCATCGCCTTCACCGTCGCCGCGGTGCCCACCGGCATGAAGGCGGGGGTCCGGATTTCGCCGCGCTGCATCCGGATCACGCCCGTGCGCGCGGCGCCGTCGGTCGCGGCGACATGAAAAGCGAATCTGTCGGTCATGGCGCGCGCCTATGGCGGCGCGCGGGCGAAAAGTCGAGGCCGGCCGGTCACGCCTTCGCGTGTTCGCTCGACGGCTCCTCTTCGGCTGCCTTCGCCTTTTCCTTCGGCTTTTCCTTTTCGAATATCTTGACCAGCTCGCGCTTCTTGGCATCCGACAGGCCCTTTTCCGCCTGCGGGAACATCTCTTCCTCCTCCTCGTCGATATGGTGGAGGTAGCGGTCCTTCATCGTCCGGAAGCGGGTGAGCCAGCCCGTCGAGGAAAAATCCATCTCGTAAAGTTCGGTCAGGAAATCCTCGATCTCCTTATGCTCGGCGACGCTGTGCTGCGCCTCGTCGCGCAGGTCCGGATTCGCGAGCATCGTCGCATAGAGCGACATTTCCTCCGACGCCGCGTGCGCGGTCACCTCGACGCGGAAGGTTTCGAACAGATAGCGGCGTTCGTCGCTGTCGCCCTGCGTCGCATCGATGCGGTCGAGGAGGTCGCGATGCCGGTCGTGATCGGCCTTCAGCCGCGCGAAAATCTTGGTCTCGGTCATGTCGGTCTCCGTCCATTGGCGGTCGAAGACTATACGGTTCAGCGCCCGCGGGGTTCCGGCGTCAGGCCGCGCGCCAGTCGGCGGTGGTCGTGAACGACGGCAGCGCGAGCGCGCTCGTCTGCTGCGCGGCCGCGGCGATCAGATAGGGCGAAACGCGGTGTCGCGTGCACAGCCCGCCATTGCCGTCGCTGACCATCGTCTGTTCGAATTCGACGCCCTGCTGGTGCTTCATCGACCGGCGGACGGTCGCGGTGACCAGCTGGCCCTCGCCGAAATCGATGACGAAGCGCGTGCCGACGGGGACGTCCAGCAGCCCCTCGATAAAGGCGCCGGTGGCCGACAGGTTGCGGATGACGACGCCATAGCGGTGATTGTCGTGGATCGCACCGACCTTGCGGAACAGCGAGAAACGATCGTTGCGCTGGCGCGCCGGCCCCGCGGGCTTGATCGTCCACGACCCGGCCTCGGCATGTTCGAGCAGCTCGGCCTGCGGCACCGCCTTGCTGTAGACATAGCCCTGGACGTGGCTGACGTTGAGCTTGCGGACGAGCTCAAGCTGGTCGAGCGATTCGATGCCTTCGGCGGTCGTCTCCATCTCCAGCGCCTCGGCGAGCGCGACGATCGCGGCGATGATCGCGCCGTTGCGCGACCCGGGGATCGTCGCATCGCGGACAAAGCTCTGGTCGATCTTGATCTTGTCGAACGGCGCCGATTGCAGATAGCCGAGCGACGAATAGCCGGTGCCGAAATCGTCGAGTGCGAGGCGCACGCCAAGCCCCTTCAAGGCCTTGAACATCCGGCTCGTCTCCGCCGAATCGGCGAGGAAGACGCTTTCGGTGATTTCGAGCTCGAGCCGGTCGGGCGCCAGCCCCGTCGCCGCGAGCGCGTTCGCGACGATCTTGGGCAGGTCGGGGTTCGCAAACTGGATCGGCGAGACGTTGACCGCGACGCGCATCTCGCCCGGCCAGCGCGCGGCATCCTCGCACGCCTTGCGCAGCACCCATTCGCCGAGCGGCCAGATCAGATTGGCTTCCTCGGCGATCGGGATGAACACGGCGGGCGATATCGCGCCGCGCTCGCGGTGGTTCCAGCGGACGAGCGCCTCGACCCCCGTCACCATGTCCGACCGCGAATGGACGACGGGCTGGTAACCGAGTTCGATTTCGCCGCGCGCCAGTGCGTCGCGCAGATCCTCTTCGAGCACGCGCCGGTCCTCTGCCGCCTGGTGCAGGTCGCTCGAATAAAAGGCGAAGCGGCCGCGGCCGTTGCCCTTTGCGGCGTAAAGCGCGAGGTCGGCGTTGCGTACAAGGTCGTCGCCGCTCAAACCGTCGAAGGGCGCGATGGCGACCCCGACCGACGCGCCGATAATGCAACGGCTGCCCTCGACCGAATAGGGCTGCGACAGGCTGGCGATAATCTCGGCCGCCATGTCGCCCAATTTGCCGCGATCCTCGATGTCCGGAAGGATGATCTGGAACTCGTCCCCGCCAAGGCGGCTGACCATCTCGCGGTCACCGACGATCTTGAGCAGGCGTTCGGCGACCTGCTTCAGCAACGCGTCGCCCGCAGGATGGCCGAGCGTGTCGTTGACCTGTTTGAAGCGGTCGAGGTCGAGCAGCATGATCGCGCACGACCGCTGCTGCTGCGCGAACACGGCGAGCGTCGCCTCAAGCTTCTTGGAAATATGGAATCGATTGGCGAGCCCGGTCAGCGAATCATAAAGCGCGAGGCGCGAGGCGTCCTCGGCCGAGCGGCGCTGCGCGGTGATGTCGGTACCGCTACCGCGATAGCCGGCGAATTTGCCGCCGCCGTCGAATTGCGGACAGCCCGAAATCGCCCACCAGCGATCGTCGCCCTCGAACGCGCTGCGCAGCGGCAGTTCGTCGAACCGCGACTGCCGGGTCAGCAGGAACGGGAGAGTGCGCTGGCGTTCGCCATGGCTGTCGGCAGGCAGGAACAGCTCGACGAGCGGCGTACCGAGCAATGCTCCGGTCGTCCGTCCCATCAATTGCGCCACCGAATCGGTGATATAGGTGAGCTGCCCCTTGGCATCGGTCGACCAGAACCACCCCTGGCCGCACTCTTCATAATTGCGGACGAGCAGGAGCGCATCGGCGGCTGCGAGCACCGGTTGCGGCTCGGCGCGCGGCGGCGCGAGGCGCACCCCGATCTTCCCGAAAAATCCACGTTCGGCGCCGCCCGGCACTCATGGTCCCCTATCATGGTCCGCGCGAGGCGCCGGATCACTCTGCTGCATTGTCGCGTTGGCCCCACCAACAGCGACGATTTGCCTGAAATGCCTTGCGAATCCGTAAATGCCCGGCGCGCTTACGGGCGCATCGACCCCGTTTCGATGAAGCGCTGGTGCCACGACAGCGCCTCGGTCAGCAGCGACGGCGCATGTTTGCCGTATGAGGACACGAGCGCGCGCGCATAATAATCCTCGAGCATCGGCCGGAAATCGGGATGCGCGCATTTCTCGATGATCAGCGCCGCGCGCTGCTTCGGCGCGAGTCCGCGCAGGTCGGCCAGCCCCTGCTCGGTCACCAGCACCTGCACATCCTGCGTGATGTGGTCGACATGGCTGACCTGCGGCACGATCGCCGAAATCGTCCCGCCCTTCGCGGTCGACGGCGTCATGAAGATCGACACGAAGGCGTTGCGCGCAAAATCGCCCGACCCGCCGATGCCGTTCTGGATGCGCGACCCCATGATGTGCGTCGAGTTGACGTTGCCATAGATGTCGGCCTCGATCAGCCCGTTCATCGCGATGCAGCCGAGGCGGCGGACGAGTTCGGGATGGTTGCTGATTTCCTGCGGGCGCAGGATCATCCGGTCGCGGTATCGCGCCATGTCGGCGTTCACCCGCAGCGCCGCCTCGGGCGACAGCGAAAAGGCGGTCGCCGACGCCATGCGCAGCTTTCCGGCGTCGATCAGGTCGAGCATCCCGTCCTGGATGACTTCGGTATAGGCGGTCATATTCTCGAACCGGCTGTCGACCAGCCCCGTCAGCACCGCGTTGGCGATATTCCCGACCCCCGACTGGATCGGCAGCAGCGACGCGGGCATCCGGCCCACCGCCACTTCGTGCGCGAAAAAGTCGAGCAGGTGTCCCGCGATCGCCCGCGCCGCGCCATCGGGCGGGGTAAAGGGCAGGTTGCGGTCGGGCATGTCGGTCACGACGATCGCGGCGATCTTGTCGAGGTCGCAGCGGAACAGCGGCTCGCCGATACGATCGTCGGGGCGCACGAGCGGGATCGGCACGCGGTCGGGCGGCAGCCGGGTGCCGTAATAAATGTCGTGCATCCCCTCGAGCGCCGGGTTCTGCCAGCTGTTCACCTCGAGGATGATCCGGTCGGCGCGGTCGATCCACGTCTTGTTGTTGCCGACCGACGAGGACGGGATCAGCCCGCCGTCGGCGGTGATCCCCGTGACCTCGATCACCGCGGTGTCGAGCGGCCCGAGGAACCCCTGCCACGCCATCGGCGCGACCTGGCTCAGGTGCATGTCGAAATAGTTCATCTCGCCGCGGTTGATCTTTTCGCGCGCGATGGGGTCGCTGTTGTACGGCAGGCGAAATTCGATCCCGTCGGCCTTGGCGAGCGCGCCGTCGAGTTCGGGGCCGGTCGAAGCGCCCGTCCACACGCGCACGCAAAACGGGTTGCCTGCCGCATGTTCGGCCTCGATCCGCGCGGCGAGCGCGATCGGCACCGCCTTCGGATAGCCCGAACCGGTAAAGCCGCTCATCCCCACCGTCGTTTCATGGCCGATCAGCGCAGCCGCGGCGTCGGCGCCCATGATCCGGCCGTGCAATTCGGGCGGAGCGATTCGGCTGTTCGTCATGGTGACGTCCCTTTCATGGCTGACGGCGTGCCACGCCGCGCGGGTGCCGGCCGACGGGCTCGGCGCTTCGACTATACCCGCCGCCGACCTGCCCCGGCAGCCTCTTTGCCACTATCGCTTCGGCAGCAACAGGCTCGCGTCGCCATAGCTGTAGAAGCGATAACCTTCCCCGATCGCATGGGCATAGGCCGACTGCATGACATCGAGTCCCATCAGCGCGCTGACCAGCATGAACAGGGTCGAGCGCGGCAGGTGGAAATTGGTCATCAACCCGTCGATCGCCTTGAAGCGATAGCCCGGCGTGATGAAGATCGCGGTGTCGCCGGCAAAGGGCACGATCGTGCCGTCATCGCGCGCTGCGCTTTCGAGCAGGCGGAGGCTGGTTGTGCCGACCGCGATCACGCGTCCGCCCGCGGCGCGCACCGCATTGAGCCGCGCCGCGGTATCGACGTCGATCCGTCCCCATTCGGCGTGCATGACATGGTCTTCGGTGTCGTCGGCCTTCACCGGCAGGAAGGTGCCCGCGCCGACGTGCAGCGTCAGCGTTTCGCTCGCGACGCCCGCTGCGGCCAGTGCATCGAGCAGGCCGGGCGTGAAATGCAGCGCCGCGGTCGGCGCCGCGACCGCGCCATCCTCGCGCGCGAACATCGTCTGGTAATCGCTGCGGTCGTCCTCGTCGGTCGCGCGCTTGCCCGCGATATAGGGCGGCAGCGGCATCGTGCCGGCGCGTTCGAGCAGCACCTCGACCGGCTCGTCGCCGGCAAAGGCGAGGATGAAGCTGCCGTCGGCGAGCCGTTCCTCGGCGACCGCTTCGACCCCGGCGCCGAAATCGACGCTCTCGCCGACGCGCAGCCGCTTGGCGTTGCGAACGAACGCCTGCCAGCGGCGCAGGTCGATCCGCTTGTGCAAGGTCGCGCCAATCCTGGCGTCGCCCCGTCGCCCTTCGAGCTGTGCCGGAATGACGCGCGTGTCGTTGAAGACGAGGCAGTCGCCGGGCCGCAGCCATTTGGGCAGGTCGGCAACCCCCGCGTCAGCCATCGCGCCGCCGTCGACCACGAGCATCCGCGCCGCGTCGCGCGGCCGCGCCGGGCGGAGCGCGATGCGCTCGTTGGGCAGTTCGAAATCGAAAGCGTCGACGCGCATCGTGCGGCTCGGATCCTGGCGTGCGCGTCGCCGCGCTTACTGCTTGATCGGGGCGTTGAGCTCGTCGACGGTCACGGCGGGCGCGGGTGCAGGCACCGCTTCAACGAGCGCCGACGCCGGCGGCATCGGCTTGTTGTCGGCAGCGACCGACACCTGGACCATGCGCGACATCACTTCGGGCGGCTCGCCCTTATGGACCGCGTCGACATATTGCATGCCCGACACGACGCGGCCGAAGGCGGTGTAGCGACGGTCGAGCGAGAAGCGCGGCTGGAGCATGATGAAGAACTGGCTGTTCGCGCTGTCTTCGCTCTGCGCGCGCGCCATCGACAGCGTCCCGCGCAAATGCGGGGTCGGATTGAATTCGGCCTTCAGGTCGGGAAGCTGCGAACCACCCTGCCCCGTCGCGCTCGGATCGCCCGTCTGCGCCATGAAGCCGTCGATCACGCGGTGGAACTTGATCCCGTCATAAAAGCCCGCGCGCGCAAGCTGCTTGATGCGATCGACATGGTTCGGCGCGACATTGGGATAGAGCTGGATCACGACACGCCCGCCCGTCGAAAGGTCGAGGTTGAGCATATATTCGGGGTTGTTGATATATTGGTCGGGGGTCATCGCGGGCACCGCGGGGACTTCGGCCGCAGGGGTTGCCTCGGCGGGCGCGGGCGCGGGCGCGGTCGGCGTTTCGACCGGAGCGGGCGCGGGCGTTTCGACGGGCGGTGCCGGCTGGCTTTGCTCGGGGTTCGGGCCCGGTGCGGGCGGCGCATCCTGCGCGACGGCCGCGCCTGTGAGACCGAACACCATCGCCGTGAGAATCATGGGGCGGAAGGAAGATTTCATGCTGGATCGGCCTTTGGATAATAAACTGGATTTGCGCCCCGATGGCGCGCCCTAGCCGGAAAAAGCTGAACGCTCAATGATCGGTATCAGCGCTCGCCCTGGAGGAGCCCCCGCTCGGCGATACGGCCGACGACGGCATCGCGCACCGAGGGCGTGACGAATTTGTGGATGTCGCCGCCGAAAATCGCGATTTCCTTGACCAGCCGCGACGCGATCGGCTGAAGACTGACGTCGGCCATCAGGAAGACGGTTTCCACGCGGGCATTGAGCTGGCGGTTCATGCCCGTCAGCTGATACTCATATTCGAAATCGGTGACGCCGCGAATGCCGCGGACGACGATCGACGCGCCCTGCGCGTCGGCAAAGTCCATCAACAGCGAATTGAAACCGACGACCTCGATATTTCCTTCGATTCCCGCTACTTCGGCCCTCACCATCGCGATCCGTTCGTCATCGTCGAACAAGGGCGATTTCGCGATATTGGTGGTCACCCCGATGATCAGCCGGTCGACGAGCTTCGCACCGCGCCGGATGATGTCCATATGCCCGAGCGTGATCGGATCGAACGTCCCCGGATAAACCCCCACCCGCATCAACGGTCCCTTTCCACGACATAGCGCGCGATCGCGCGCAGCAGCGCCGCCTCTTCACCGAAACTCGACAGATGCGCGATCGCCTGTTCGACCAGCGCGGTCGCCTGTTCGCGCGCGCGCTCGATCCCCATCAAGGTGACGAAGGTCGCCTTGCCCGCCGCATCGTCCTTGTGAAGCGCCTTGCCCGCGAGATTCTCGTCGCCCGCGACGTCCATGATGTCGTCGGCGATCTGGAAGGCGAGGCCGATGTCGCGCGCATAGCCGCGTAGCGGCGTGCGCCCCTCGGCCGGGATGCGCGCGAGGATCGCGCCCGCCTCGACCGAAAAGGCGATCAGCGCCCCGGTCTTGAGCTGCTGCAGCCGGGTCACCGTCGGCAGGTCGAAATTCGACGTCTCGGCGGCGAGGTCCATCATCTGCCCGCCCGCCATGCCCGCGGGTCCCGCCGCGCGCGCGAGTTCACAGCACAGCTCGCTGCGCACGAAGGGGTCGGCGCTCGTCAGCGGGTCGCACAGCCATTCGAACGCGAGCGCATGGAGCGAATCGCCCGCGAGCACCGCCGTCGCCTCGTTGAAGGCCTTGTGCACCGTCGGCTTGCCGCGGCGCACATCGTCATCGTCCATGCACGGCAAATCGTCGTGGATCAGCGAATAGACGTGCATCGCCTCGACCGCCGCGCCGACGCGCAGGCTGAGCGCGCGGTCGACGTGGAACAGGTCGCCCGCCGCGCGCACCAGCAGCGGGCGCAGCCTTTTGCCCCCCGCGATCGCGGCATGGCGCATCGCTTCATAGAGCGGCCCGCGCGGGTCGGCAGGGATGGTCAACAGCTGGTCGAACAGCCGGTCGATCCCTTCGGCCACCTCGGACTGCGCGCTCAGGAGCAATTGCGTTCCGCGCGAAATTTCGCTGTCGACGGACGCCATCGCGGATCAGCTTTCGCCGAAGGGCGTGGTTCCGGCGGGCCGGCCGTCGGCGCCGAGGCTGACCTGCTCGATCCGCGCCTGCGCGGCGGCGAGCCGCGCTTCGCAATGGCCGCGCAGTGCATGGCCGCGTTCATAGAGCGTCACCGATTCCTCAAGGCTGACATCGCCGCTTTCGAGCCGCCGCACGATCGTCTCGAGCTCGCCCATCGCGGCTTCGAACGAGAGCGAGGCGATGTCGGCGGCGGCGGTTTCGGGGGTGTCCGTCATGCGCCTTGCTTTGGCCCCTTCGCCCCCCCGCGGTCAAGTGCGGTCGCGCTTGACGTCATCCCGCGCCGCGATAGGCTCGCGCCATGTTCATCGGCCACTTCGCCCCGGCGCTGATCGCGGCGGCCCGCCCCCGCGCCGCGGGGCTCGGAACGCTGTTCGTCGCCGCGCAGCTCGTCGACATCGGCTTTGCCGTGCTGCTGGTCCCGGGGATCGAGGCGATGCAGATCGTCCCCGGCATCACCGCGATGAACCCGATGGACCTCCATCACATGCCTTACACGCACAGCCTGCTCGGGACATTGGTCTGGGCGGCGCTTTTCGGCGTGATCGTCTGGTTCGCGACGAAACGGAAAGAGGCGGCGATCGGCGCCGCGCTGGTGGTCGCCTCGCACTGGTTCATCGACCTTGCCGTCCATATCCCCGACCTCACGCTTTACGGCGCACCGCCAAAGCTCGGGCTCGGCCTCTGGAATCACCCTCTGATCGCCATGCCGCTCGAAGTGCTGCTGATCGGCGGCGCTTTCCTTTATTATCTGCGCCGCACCGAAGCCCCGCACGGCGACCGGCGGCTGTGGGTGCTCGCGGGGCTGCTCGTCTTCGCGCAGGCGGTCGACTGGTTCGGGCCGAAGGAGCCCGCCTATTCGCTCGCCATCCCCGCGACGATGCTTTTTGCCTATGCGCTGCTCGCCGGCACTGCGGCATGGGCGGGCGCAAACCGGCGAATCTCAATCCGCTGAACCCGTTCGTTCGGCGCAATCGCGCTTCTGTTTTTTGCAATTGCTGGCGCGCGTACCGCGCGTCATGCTGCACCGCACAAGAAGAGAGGGGCTCGAAGGCAAGTTTTGTTTTTTAGACAAGGACTTGCATCATGAAAAATTACATTCTCCCCGCCCTCGGCCTGCTCGCGCTGGCGCCGACCGCCGCGCTTGCGCAGGACGACGCCACCAAGCGTTTCGAGCATGAAGGCGCGACCTACAGCTACACCGTGACCAAGGTGGGCGACACGCGCGTGATCAGCGGCGTCGAGGAACGCACCGGCAAGCCGTTCACGCTCCGCGTCGGCCAGCACCGCGTCCGCGGCACCGTCGGCTCGCAGCAGGTGAGCTTCGCACTGCGCGACGTCGAACCGCTCGTGAAGCCTGCGGCCACGCTCGCCTCGCGCTAATCCGTCTCTCCGACCGCAGACCCCATGATGTTTTCGCATCATGGGGTCTGTTCGTTTTGCGCCCAGCAAGAGCTTCCCCTCCCGAATTGGAAACGCCGTGATCGCGCCGGGGCGTTCGCTGGCAAGGAGCGGAGCGCCGCGCGGGCTGGTAGCCCGTGCAAGCGCCGCGACGCCGTCCAGGGAGCGCCCCGGCGCGACCCCGGAGGGGCGGGCCGATTTTGACCCATTGCGGCGTTGCTCGTCGGTCACAATGCAGCGACATTGCTCCCTCCTCGCGCCTTGCACTGGGGCAAAATCGACTCCGTCACGGCGCTTCCAATTCGGGAGGGGAAGCTCTAAAGGCGCGCCATGACTCAGCAAGCGCCCGCCATCACCCCCGAAATCGTCGCCGAGCACGGCCTTTCGCCCGAGGAATATGATCGCGTCCTGAACGCGATCGGGCGTGAGCCGAACCTTGTCGAGCTCGGCATCTTCTCGGTCATGTGGTCGGAGCATTGCAGCTATAAAAGCTCGCGCCTCCACTTGAAGAAACTGCCGACCGAGGCGCCATGGGTGATCTGCGGTCCCGGCGAAAATGCCGGCGTCATCGACATCGGCGAAGGGCCGGACGGCAAGAAGCTCGCCGCGATCTTCAAGATGGAGAGCCACAACCACCCGTCGTATATCGAACCCTATCAGGGCGCGGCGACCGGGGTCGGCGGCATCCTCCGCGACGTCTTCACCATGGGCGCGCGCCCCGTCGCGAACCTCAATGCGCTGCGTTTCGGCCGCCCCGACCATCCGAAGATGAAGCATCTCATTTCGGGCGTCGTTCACGGCATCGGCGGCTATGGCAATTGCGTCGGCGTTCCGACCGTCGGCGGCGAGGTCAATTTCCACAAGGCCTATGACGGCAATATCCTCGTCAACGCGATGACCGTCGGCGTCGCCGAGCAGGACAAGATCTTCTATTCGGCCGCCTCCGGCGTCGGCAATCCGATCGTCTATGTCGGGTCGAAGACCGGCCGCGACGGCATCCATGGCGCGACGATGGCGTCGGCGGACTTCGGCGAGGATGCCGAGGAAAAGCGCCCGACCGTCCAAGTCGGCGATCCCTTCACCGAAAAACTGCTGATCGAGGCATGCCTCGAACTGATGGCGTCGGACGCGATCGTCGCGATCCAGGACATGGGCGCCGCGGGCCTCACCTCCTCGTCGGTCGAGATGGCGTCGAAGGGCGGCGTCGGTCTCCACCTCAAGATGGACGATGTGCCGCAGCGCGAAACCGGCATGACGGCGTATGAGATGATGCTGTCGGAATCGCAGGAACGCATGCTGATGGTCCTGAAGCCCGGCAAGGAAGAGTTTGCGAAAGCGATCTTCCACAAATGGGAACTCGACTTCGCGGTCATCGGCACCGTCACCGATACGGGGCGCATGGTGCTCGAACATCATGGCGAGATCGTCTGCGACATCCCGCTCGCGCCGCTCGCCGACGACGCGCCGCTCTATGATCGCCCGCACGTGCCGACGCCGAAGCAGGCCGAGCTGACGAACGTCCCCGAGACGAAGGACGTCGCCGCCGACCTCAAGACATTGATGGGCACCCCCGATATCGCCAGCCGCCGCTGGATTTACGAGCAATATGACAGCCAGGTCGGCGGCGACACGCTGCAGATCGGCGGCGACGCCGCGCTCGTCCGCATCCACGGCACCAATCGCGCGCTCGCGATGTCGACCGACTGCACCCCGCGCTATTGCTACGCCGACCCCGTCGAGGGCGGCAAGCAGGCGGTCGCCGAAACCTGGCGCAACATCAGCGCGGTCGGTGCGACCCCGCTCGCGATCACCAACTGCCTCAATTTCGCCAACCCGCAGCGCCCCGAAATCATGGGGCAGATCACGGGCTGCCTCGACGGCATGGCGCAGGCCTGCCGCGCGCTCGACTATCCGATCGTGTCGGGCAACGTCAGCCTCTATAACGAGAGCAAGGCAACCGGCGGCGGCAGTGCGATCCTGCCGACCCCCGCGATCGGCGGCGTCGGCGTGATCGAGGATCTGAACCGCGCGGTCGGCATCGGCTTCAAGCGCACCGGCGACATCGTTCTCGCGGTCGGCGAACGCGCCGGCCACCTCGGCCAGTCGGTGTGGCTGCGCGAAATCCTCGGCCGCGAGGAAGGCCCGCCGCCGCCCGTCGACCTGCGCGCCGAAAAGCGCACCGGCGATTTCATCCGCAAGGCGATCAACGCCGGCTGGATCACGGCGTGCCACGACGTCTCCGACGGCGGCATGGCGGTGACGCTCGCCGAAATGGCCTTGAAGTCGAACATCGGCGTGCTCGTCAGCGAAGAACAGCCGTTCGGCGTCGCCGAAAGCTTCTTCGGCGAGGATCAGGGGCTTTACCTCGTGACGGTGTGCGATACGTGCCTCGCCGATTTCCTCGACGCCGCGGGCCGCGCCGACGTGCCGGTCGACCCGGTCGGCCGCACGATCAAGGACCGTATCGTCTTCGAACTGGAGGGCAGCGACCATCAGGTGACGCTCGCCGAACTGCGCGAGGCACATGAAGGCTTCTTCCCGAACCTGATGGGCGCCGACGCGGCGCTCGCCTGATGCGGCGCGCGCTCGTCGCACTCGCGCTGCTGACGACCGCCCTGCCCGTTCAGGCCGCGCCCCGCACGGTCACATCACCGCAGCAACTGCCCGCCGACCATGCGCGGCCGCGCATCTTTCTGGGCGGCAGCATCGACATGGGCCGCGCGGTCGACTGGCAGGCCGAGCTGGTGAAATCGCTCGGCGACCTCGACGTCGTCTTTCTCAATCCGCGGCGCCCAGATTGGAACCGGGCATGGAAGCCCGTCGCGGAGGAGCCCGAATTTCGCCGCCAGGTCGAATGGGAATTGGGTGCGCTCGAATCGGCCGACATCATCGTGATGTATTTCGCCCCGGGATCGCAAAGCCCGGTCAGCCTGCTCGAGATGGGCCTCCATGCGCGCGGCGGAAAATTGATCCTGCTTTGCCCCGAGGGCTTTTGGCGCAAGGGCAATGTCGATATCACGGCGGCACGCTATGGCGTCGAACAGGTCGCGACGATGGACGAACTCGCCGCGGCGGTGCGGCGCCGGGTGGCAAACTGGACGCCGCCGGAAACACCGGCCAGGGAGTGACGAGCCGATGAGCATCCATGTCGGAATCGGGGGCTGGACCTTCGAACCTTGGCGCGGAACCTTCTACCCGCCCAAACACCCGCAAAAACGCGAACTCGAATATGCCGGCCAGCATCTGACCGGGATCGAGATCAACGGCACCTATTATGGCAGCCAGAAGCCCGAGAGCTTTGCCAATTGGGCCGCTTCTGTCCCCGACGGCTTCCGGTTCAGCGTCAAGGCGTCACGTTTCACCACGAACCGCAAGATATTGGCCGAGGGTGCGGCGTCGATCGAGAAATTCCTGACGCAGGGGCTGACGCGGCTCGGTGACCGGCTCGGCCCGATCCACTGGCAGTTCATGGCGACGAAGAAGTTCGACCGCGACGATTTCGCGGGCTTCCTCGACCTGCTTCCCGACACGCAGGACGGCCTCAAGCTGCGCCACGCGATCGAGGTCCGGCACGAAAGCTTCCGCGACCCGGCCTTCATCGACATGCTACGCGAACGCAACATGGCGGTCGTCTACGCCGACAGCGACGAATTCCCGTGCATCGACGAACAGACCGCCGACTTCACCTATGCGCGGCTCCAGCGCAGCCAGGAGGATGTCGAAACCGGCTATGACGCCAAGGCGCTCGATCATTGGGCCAAGCGCGCCCAAGATTGGGCGAAAGGCGACCGCGACGTCTATATCTTCTTCATCTCGGGCGCGAAGGTCCGCAACCCCGCGGCCGCGCAGGCGCTGATCGCCAGACTCGCCTGACCGGCGTCACCGATCGCCAATGACCGGGGGTTGCAGATTGCTTTTCCCCCACTCGCACAGCGGCGTCAGCGCTTCGTTGAGCGATGCCCCCAGCGGCGTAACCGAATAGTCGACGCGCGGCGGGACCTGATGGAACATCTCGCGGTGGACAAGGCCGTCGGCCTCCATCTCGCGCAATTGCTGGATCAGCATCTTTTCGCTGATCCCGGCGATGCGGCGCTTGAGGGCGCCGAAGCGCACGGGCGCGCCATGAAGCTCCCAGAGAATCAGCGCCTTCCACTTGCCGCCGATGATCCCGAACACCGGCCCAAGGCCGTCATTATAGGGCTGGTTACGTGTCGTCATGATCGCCAATCCTAACCAAAAGGTAAGTATATGACAAAATAGTAGGTAGTTGATCAATGGAAAGTATAGCGCCACCCCCTTTCGTCAACAAGTGCGGCAACCGTGCCGCGCCCCATGCGAAAGGATCGGCCGAAATGACCGAAAAATTGCTCATTCTTGTCGGAAGCCCGCGCCGCAACGGCAACAGCGCGACGCTTGCCGAGGCCGTCCGCCGCGGCGCCGAGGCGGCGGGCAGCGAGGTCGCACTGCGATTTCTGGACGACCATCTTTCGGGGTTCCTGCGCGATTGCCGTACATGCCGCCGCGCCGACGGCGAATGCGCGATCGACGACCCCTATCGCGCCCTCTTCTTCGACGAGTTCTTGCCCGCGCGCGGGGTGATTTTCTGCTCGCCCATCTATTGGTATGGCGTGTCCGCGCAGGTGAAGGCGTTCTTCGACCGCAGCTTCTGCTATTATGCGGCCTCCTATCCGGGGTCGAAAGACGCGCTTGCGGCGATGGCGCGCAAGCGGCTCGGGCTGGTGCTGGCGTCGGAGGAGACCTATCCCGGTGTGGCGCTGGGCATCGTCCACCAGCTTCAGGAATTTTCCCGCTACTCGGGCTCGGACTTTGTCGGTGTGGTGCGCGGCGCCGGCAACAGCCGCGGCGAAGTGCGTCACGATCCGACAAACCCGGTCGCCGACGCCGAGCGCCTCGGCCGCGAGATATTTTCCCGGTCCTATTCGGACTATCGGCTGGAAACGCCGCGCAGTCCGCGTGTCTGGCCGGAAAGCGCAAGCTGAGCGCCGGGTCGCCCGGCGCCCGGTGGGTCCCCGGCTTTCGCCGGGGACCAGCTCAGGCCATCGCGGCCTTTGCCGCGAGGAAATTATACGGATCGATCCCGCGGCTGCGATAGGCACGATGCGCTTCCTGATAGAGCGTCGGCTCGCCGATGCCGAGGCGCGCGCGCGCGGCTTCGAGCGGCTCGGCGAGCAGCGAGCGGATATCCTGCTCGATGATCGCCTTGGCCGCCTTGCCGTGGCGCTGGCCCTGGCGGATCGCGCCCATAACCGGCGCATCGCTCTTGACGCCGCGCTTCACTTCGTAACCACCGGCATAGGCGATGAAGAAATTGCCGTAATTGCCGGTCTGGCCATAGGTGAAGCCGAGCACGCACTGTTCGCCGAGCGCGTCGCGGCCATAGCCGGTCAGGATGTGGAACAGGTCGTGCGTGTCGCGCAGGCGGTTCGAATACCATTGCACCTGGTCGTCATATTGCACGCGGCCCATCTTGTCGCTTTCGGCGACGAGGCCCGCGGCCGACAGGCCTTCGCGGCGCATGAAGGTCACATAGGCATGGCCGACGCTGCCCTCGGGCAGTTCGTCGATCCACGCATGGTCGTCGAGCAGGTCGGGCAGATAGGGTTCGCGCTCCATCAGCTTCTGCCCGAAATCGCTTGTCACGAACGCGCGCGCGTCGTCCATGAAACCCTTGCGCGGCAAATTCTCAAAGATGTGGAACACCTGTTCGGTGTCTTCCTTGTCCTTGATGAGCTTGCGGAAGTGCGCGAACGCCTTGAACGGACGGAACTTCTGCGGCTGGCGGTCGGGGTGGGAGAAGATGGTGGGGGTCATGGGTCGTTCCCGTTCGAATCATCTGATGCTGGTGAAATAGCATTACTGACATAGATGTCAATAGGAGGTTAAAGCGCTGGACGGATCGATGCCCCGGCCGTTATATGCGAATAATACAGTGGAGGGGCGATATGCGCGAAGATGGACAAGTTGCGGGCGAACGCCTCGTCACCCTCGACGCGCTGCGCGGCTTTGCGGTGATGGGCATTTTGGCGATGAACGTCGTCGCCTTTGCGATGCCCGAAATGGCCTATGTCTCGCCGCGCGCCTATGGCGGCGAGACGCCGTCCGACATCGCCGCCTGGGCGCTGGGCTTCCTGCTGTTCGACGGCAAGATGCGCGGGCTCTTCTCGATCCTGTTCGGGGCGAGCATGCTCTTGATCATCGATCGCGCCGAAGCAAGCGGCCAGAACCCCGGATCGGTGCATTATCGCCGCATGGCGTGGCTCGCGGTCTTCGGCCTCTGCCATTATTTCTTCATCTGGTGGGGCGACATCTTGTTCCTCTATGCCGCAGTCGGCTGCATCGCCTTCCGCTTTCGCGCGTGGGAGGCGCGCCGCCTGATCAAATGGGCGCTCGGCCTCTTCACCCTCGGCGTCGTGCTGACCTCGCTGTTCTTCGGTGCGCAGCTTGCGATCGCCAGCGCCGCCGACGACCCCGCCTCGCCGATGGCCGAGGCGGGGCGCGACGTCCGCGCCGAATATGCCAAGATCGACGGCGAGGTGACCGAGGAGCTCGCGCTCTATCGCGGCCCCTATCTGCCGATCCTGGACTCGCGGCTCGACAGCGCGGTCAATCCGTTCGTCGGCGTGCTGATGACGATGCTCGAAACGCTGCCGCTGATGATGCTTGGCATGGCGCTGTTCCGCAACGGCTTCCTGACGGGCGCGTGGGCGGCGGCCGATTACCGGCGGATGGCGTGGCGCTGGCTGCCGCCCGGCGTGGCGTTGACGCTGCTCGTCGGCTGGCTCCAGTGGCGATCGGGCTTCGACTATCTCGTCGGCGTCAACGCCTTCATGGCGTGGGCGGGGCCGGGACGGCTGATGATGACGATCGCCTATGCCGCACTGCTGGTGCTGTTGATCCAGCGTGCAAGCGCCAGCGCGGGCATCGCGCGCGTCGCCGCCGCGGGGCGCGCCGCCTTCTCCAACTATCTCGGCACCAGCATCGTGATGACGACGATCTTCTACGGCTATGGCGTCGGGCTGTTCGGCGATGTCGGCCGCTGGACGCTCTACCTGTTCTGCATCGGCATGTGGGCCGTCATGCTGCTGTGGTCAAAGCCGTGGCTCGAACGCTTCCGCTATGGGCCGCTCGAATGGCTATGGCGCAGCCTCGCGCGCGGCACGCTCCAGCCGATGCGGAAAGCATGATTTCTTTCCGACCGACGTCGGAAACGGCACCGGCCGCCTCAGCTTCGATTCATCGAAGCAGCCAATAATCTTCAGTAGCCGACGGCGCGTCCGAAACCTGCCGGACGACGCTGGACGAGCGGGTTTGCTTCGCGCTCGAGCGCGCCGAGCGTTTCCTCGAACAGCCGGCGCAATTCGACGACGCGCGGCAGATATTCTTCGGGGCTGGTCTGGCTTTCGACGCAGCGCCGCGCGAACATCTCGATATCTTCGGACAGCGCACCGAGTTTTTCGCCGCCGAACTGGCGCGCTTCGCTCTTCAGCGTGTGCGCGGGCATCACGAGGCCGCGCGCATCGCGGGCACGCATCGCCTCTTCGATCGCGGCAACCGATTTGGTGCCATCTTCACGAAAATAGCCGAGAATACGCACAAACGCCGCGCCCAACTGGGTGCGCGTCGCGCGAAACTCATCCCAATCGACCAGGATTTCGTCCAATGCTTTCGTCCCTTGGTGTTCAAATTCGGCCGTGGTCCCACCCGGTCCATGCCGAGTTTGGGTAAAAAAGACGTTACGGTGTCAGCCGCCGTGTGCGCGAAGCCGTCCCGCTTTGGATCAGCGCCGGACGCGCCAGCGCCCTTCGCCGGCGTCGGTCGCGCCGTCCTCGACCAGCCAGCCATGCTCGCCGGCAAGCGCCGCGACCTCGCGCCCCGCCTGCGGGTCGTCGGCGATCAGCAGCACGTCCGACGCATCGCGCATCGCGCGCGCCAGCCTGAGTGCTGGCCAGGGGCAACGCATCCCGCGCGCATCGACGACCAGCGTCGATGCGTCACTCATCGTAGGGATTGCGCGAATTGCGGAAATTGAGGCGCACCGGAACGCCCTGGAATCCCAGTTCCTTGCGCATGCCGTTGACCAGATAGCGTTCATAGCTGCCCGGCAGCGCATCGGTGCGCGTCCCGAACACGACGAAGGTCGGCGGCCGCGTGCGCGCCTGCGTGATATAGCGCAGCTTGATGCGCTTGCCCCCGGGCGCCGGCGGCGGATTATTCTCGACCGCCCCCTCGAACCAGCGGTTGAGCCGCGCGGTCGACACGCGGTTGGTCCAGATTTCACGTTGCTCGAACGCAACACGGACCAGCGTGTCGATGCCCTTGCCCGTCGCGCCCGAGATGCTGAGCACCGGCACGCCCTTGACCTGGCTGAGCCCATCGTCGAGCGCCGTGCGCACGCCGTTGAACAGCGACGAGGGATCTTCGGCGATATCCCATTTGTTGAGCGCGACGATCAGCGCGCGGCCTTCCTGGAGCACCTTGTCGGCGATGCGTAGGTCCTGTGCTTCCAGCCCCTTGGTGGCGTCGAGCAGCAGCACGACGACCTCGGCAAAATCGACCGCATGGAGCGCGTCGGCAACCGACAGTTTCTCGAGCTTGTCGACCACCTTGGCGCGCTTGCGCATCCCCGCGGTGTCGAACAGCTGGATCTCGTGGATCTCGCCATCCTTTTCCCATTGCCAGTCGACGCGAATCGAATCGCGCGTGATCCCGGCCTCCGGCCCGGTGATCAGGCGATCCTCGCCGATCATCCGGTTGATCAGCGTCGACTTGCCCGCGTTCGGGCGGCCGACGATAGCGAGCTTCATCGGGCCGAGCGGGGCGTCCTCGTCTTCCTCGCCCTCGACGGGCGGCGGCAGAGCTTCGGCTTCGGCCGCATCATAGGCCTCGACGATCGGACGCAGCGCATCGAACAGGTCGACGACGCCCTCGCCATGCTCGGCGCTGAGTGCGATCGGATTGTCGAAGCCGAGCGAATAGCTTTCCATCAGGCCATTCTCGCCCTGCTTCCCCTCGGCCTTGTTGACGAGGAGGATGATCGGCGTGTCCTCGCTACGCAGCCAGCGCGCGATTTCCTCGTCGAGCGGGGTCACCCCGGCGCGGCCGTCGATCATGAACAGGGCGGCGTCGGCCTCGCGCACTGCCTTTTCGGTCTGCACGCGCATCCGGCCGGGCAGCGTCGCGGCGTCATAATCCTCGAAACCCGCCGTATCGACGATACGGAATTCGAGCCCGAGCAGCTTGCCGTCGCCCTCGCGCCGGTCGCGCGTTACGCCGGGCTGGTCATCGACGAGCGCGAGGCGCTTGCCGACAAGCCGGTTGAACAGCGTCGATTTGCCCACATTGGGCCGGCCGACAATGGCAATCGTCGCGAATCGCGACATGTCCCTATTCCTACACCGGGCCGCCCCGGCCCGGACGCCGTATCAGCGCCAGGCCGTGATCTGCCCGTCGTCCGCGAGGACGTACAAAATATTGTTCGCAACCACCGGGGGCTGCGACAGCGACGATTTGAATTCGGTCGACCCGAGCAGCGATCCGTCGGTCGGCGAAAACTCGGAAAGCGTCCCTTCGCTGTTGACCGCGATCAGGCGGCCGCCCGCGAGGATCGGCCCGGTCCAGCGGATCGGGTCCTTTTTCTTCTTTTCGGTTTCGACGCGAAAGCGCGCGAGCTGCTGCATCCAGCGCACCTTGCCGTTCGAGCGCGACACGCACAGCAATTTGCCGTCGTCGGTCATCGCATAGACCCACTCGCCCACGACATAGGGGGTCGAGATGCCCGCGATCGAGATTTCCCAGCTGCGCTGGCCGGTGACGAGCTCATAGCTTGCCATGCGGCCGCCCTGGCCGAGCGCGAAGACGCGGCCGCGGTCGACGACCGGGTCGGCGTCGACGTCGGTGAGCGTCGACACCGACAGCGCCATCGACGTGCGCGCGAGTGCGTCTTCCCAAAGGTCGCGGCCGTTTTCGTAGCGATAGGCCTGGACCTCGCCCGACGAATAGCCGGCGACGATCGTCCCCTGCCCCGCCGCGGGCGACGCCGCACCGAACACGCTGCCCGGTTCCATCGACGCCGTCGCCTGCCACTGCACCGCGCCGGTCGCGGCATTGAGCGCGAAAATCTGGTTGTCCTGGCTGATCACATAGACGCCGCCAAAGGCAATCGTCGGGGCGCCGCGCAGCGGGCCCGCGGGCTTGACCTTCCAGATCACCGATCCGTCGGCGACGTTCAGCGCCGCGACGTCACCGACGCCGCTGGTCGCATAGACGACATTGCCGTCGACGCCGGCACCGCCGCCGAACAGCGACGCCTTGAAATCCTTGCCCTCGCTGCCGATCGGCGTGCGCCAGAGCGGCGCGCCCGTGTCGGCGGAAAGAGCGGTCACGACGGCGTCGGTATCGACGACGAACAGGCGATTGTCGGCGACGACCGGCGACGCGGCGAGGCGCTGCTTGTTGGTGCTGCCGGCGATATTCGCCTGCCACAATTTGCTGCGCGTCGCGGCGAGCGCGGGATGGCCCATCGACTTCGACGCATTGCCGCCCGATTGCGCCCATGCGGCGTTGACCGCGGGTTCGGGCAGCACCACCGCGATTTCCGCGGTCACCGGATCGACCTTGACGCTGTTGTCGTTCGACAGGATCGACACGCGGTCGCCGACCGTCGGCGTCTTCGGCCCGCCGTCGCCTTTCAACACGCCGCAACCGGCGAGCGGCAGCGCGATCAGCGCCGCATAGAGTCCGTAACGCGATGTCCGCATATTATTTGGCTTCCTCAGCTTTTCCGGCTGCCGCTGCCTTCGGCGCAGCACTGCCTTTCTGGTCCCCGGCGGCGCTTGGCGCCGCCTTTTGTTCGGTTGCGGCGCTTTCGGCCGCCTTGTCTGCAACGGCGTCGACGCCGAGCATCCCCGCCATCTGCACCGATCGCGATTGCAGCGACTTGGCGACGCCCGGCAATTTGGCGATGCGGCCGTACAGCGCGCCGGCCTGGTCGAACTGGCCGAGCTGGTAATGCGCGGTGGCCGACAGTTCGGCCGCGCTGGCGAACCAGCTCGACGCCGGATCCTTGGCGTCGACCATCGGCTTCAGGCGCGCGATCACCGCTTCGGGCTTCAGCGTGTCATATTCGAACGCGGTCTGGCGGATGAGCGCGAGGTCGCGCAGCGACTGGTCGAGCTTCGTGTCGGCCGCGACCTTCGCCATCAACGCAGCGGCAGCCTTCAGGTCGCCGGTCTGCGCCTTGATGTTCGCTTCCTGCATCTGCGCGACGGCGCGATAGGCAGGATTGCCCTCGGCAGCGAGCTTCTGGAGTTCGGTGGTGGCGGCGCGCGGCTGGTTCGTTCCCAGCTTTTCAAAGGCTGCGATCAGCTCTTCGGCCTGTTCGCCGCGCGCGGCGTCCTGCCGGTGACCCCAGAAAAGATAGCCGCCGAACGCGAGCAGCGCGGCGAGGACACCGCCGAGAATCCAGCGGCCATAGCGCTGCATGATCGTATCGAGCTGGTCCTTGCGGACGGCTTCATCGACCTCTTGCAACAGCGCGGCGTCGTTCGTCGGGCTCAGGGCCAATCAAACCTCCATATATTCGTCATGGCTCTGGGCCGGCCGCTTCCTTAGCGACGGCGCCGAAAAAGGCCAAGCGATTCACTCGGCCCGGTCGGCACGCCGCGCGGGTTCAGCCAGCGTAGATCTGATCCTCGGTCGGGAATGAACGGGACCTGACTTCCTCGGCATAATCCTTCACCGCGCCGCTGACGACCGCCCCCATATCCTGATAGCGCTTCACGAACTTCGGGACGCGTTCGAACATGCCGAGCATGTCGTCGGTGACGAGGACCTGCCCGTCGCACTGCGCCGACGCCCCGATGCCGATCGTCGGGCAATCGACCTTGTTCGTGATCTCGATCGCGATCGATTCGAGTACGCCCTCGATCACGATCGAAAAGGCGCCGGCCTGCGCGACAGCAACCGCGTCCTCGACGATCGAGCGCGCCTCTTCCTCGCTCTTGCCGCGCACGCCATAGCCGCCGAGGATGTTCACCGCCTGCGGGGTGAGCCCGACATGGCCCATCACCGGGATGCCGCGCTGGGTGAGGAATTCGATCGTCGGGGCGAGCACCTTGCCGCCCTCGACCTTCACCGCGGCCGCGCCGGTTTCCTTGAGCAGGCGCGCGGCATTGTCGAACGCCTGCTGCGGGCTGCCTTCATAGCTGCCGAACGGCATGTCGACGATCACCGCGGCATGATAGCTGCCGCGAACCACCGCCGCGCCGTGCAGCGCCATCATGTCCATCGTCACGCCGACGGTGTGCGGCAGGCCATAGATCACCTGCGCAAGCGAATCGCCGACGAGCAGCATGTCGCAATGCGGGTCGAGCAGCTGCGCCATGCGGACGGTGTAGGCGGTGAGCATCACGAGCGGCTCGCCGCCCTTGCGCTGGCGGATGCGCGGCACCGTCAGGCGCTTCATCGGCTGCGGGGTCGGATTGGCGCGGCTCGTCGAGGTGTCGAGGGTGAGCGTTTTGGGGAGTGTGGACATGGGGCGGCGGCTTAGCCCCAAAAGCCGGGGCGCGAAAGCGCCAAAGCCAAGCAATGTTATTCCTGCTTGACTCGATGTTAAAAATATCGAACATATAGTTCGTGATTTATAACATGGAGGCGAATCGCATGGCGTTCCGCGAGAAAATTCACTGGGTCACGCTGGTGACGATGATTCTGGCGTTCGGCTGGTATTTCCTCGCTTACCCTTGGCAGTCGCGGACAGCCCGGCGGGCGTGTGGGCGACGGCGGGGCTGCTGGTGCCGGTCACCATCGCGATCATCGTCGCGATGACGGTGGCGACCGCCTTCCTAGCGATCCGCAACCGCGCCGAAGTGGATCTGAAAGAGGATGAGCGCGACCGCAGCTTTCACATGCGCGGCACCCATTATGCCTATTACCCGCTGGTGGTCGGCATCTGGGCCAATATCTTCCTGATCTTCTGGGGTGTTAACCAGGCGCAACAGCTCAACCTGATGCTGGCTACGCTGGTTATCGCCGAGCTGGTCCGCATCGGCACCCAGCTGTTCCTCTATCGCCGAGGCTATTGAGCCATGTCCCCCGCGATCCTCGAATCCGCGCGCCGGCGGGCCGGCGCCGAAACCGGAGATTTTTCGATGAACTTCCGTGAAAAGACCGCCTGGCTGAACGTCATCGCGATGGTCGCCGCTTATACCGTCTATTTCGGGCTGCTGCTTTCCGGTCACCCTGCCGGGCGCGAAGTCTTCCCGATGCTGTGGCTCTTCGGTTCGATCGCCATCGCGCATGCGGTCACGGTCATCATCGGCACGGTCATCCTGTCGGCGCAGGCACCGAAATCCGAACGGGCGCGCGCCGACGAGCGCGACCGCGCGATCCGCCGCCGCGGCGCGACCATGGCCTATTATGTGCTGCTGGTAGGGATGATGGTCGTCGGCGTCTATATGCCCTTCGTCGAGCGCGGCGTGCCGCTGGCGAACATGGGCCTGCTCGCAATCGTCATCGCCGAACTGGTCAACAGCGTGATCGTGTTGGTGAGCTACCGGAGGGGCTGGCATGGCTAGTTTGCCCTTCACCAACGACATCCGCACGCTGCGCTTCCTCGCCGGCGAAATGACGCAGGGCGAACTCGGCGATCGCGTCGGAGTGACGCGCCAGACGATCGCGGCGATCGAACAGGGCAAATATTCGCCCTCGCTCGAAGTCGCCTTCCGCATCGCGCGCGTCTTCGACAAGCCGCTCGAAGCGGTGTTCCAGTGGGACGGCGACAATAATTGAGACAGCGCGGCCGCGCGGGTCCGGCCCACGCCTCTCCCCGGGGGCGGCGGGCCGGACTTCAGGCCGCGCTCAACGCCGCAAGCTGTTCGTCGCTGAGGACGAGGTCGAGGCTGCCGATCAATTCGTCGAGCTGCTCGGCCGTCGTCGCGCTCGCAATCGGTGCGGTGACGCCGGGCTGCGCCGCGACCCAGGCGAGCGCGATCTGCGACAGCGTGGCGCCGGTCTCCGCCGCGATCGCATCCATCGCCGCGAGCATCGCCGGCCCCTTGCCCTCGACATAGGGCTTGACCCGCGGCCCGCGCGCGCTTCCGCCGATGTCGTCGACGCTGCGATATTTGCCCGTCAGATAGCCCGAAGCGAGGCTGAAATAGGTAACGACGCCAAGCCCCTCCGCCACGCACAGATCCTGTAAGGCTCCTTCATATTGGGCGCGGTCGAGCAGGTTGAGTTCGGGCTGCATCGCGGTGAAGCGCGGCAAGCCCGCCTCGTCCGCGACGCGCAGCGCCTCGGCGAGCCGGTCCGCCGAATAGTTGGACGCGCCGATCGCGCGCACGATACCCGCGTCGACGAGTTCGGCGAATGCGCCCAGCACCTCGCCCAAAGGAACGTCGGGATCGTCCTTGTGCGCGAAATAGAGGTCGATCGTGTCGACGCCGAGCCGGTCGAGTGAGCCCTGCACCGCCTCGCGGATGCGGTCGGGCTTCAGCCCGCCGGGCATCATGCCCACCTTTGTCGCGATGAGGATGCTGTCGCGTGCGCCGCTTGCCTTGAGCCACGCGCCCATCATGCTTTCGGATTCGCCGCCTTTGTGGCCAGGGACCCACGCGGAATAGACATCGGCGGTGTCGATCATGCCGCCGCCATGTTCGACGAAACGGTCGAGCACCGCGAAACTCGCCTCGCGCCCCGCGGTCATCCCAAAGACATTGCCACCCAGCACGAACGGCCGGATCGACAGTCCGCTCGCACCCAAGGCCCGTTCGGTCATGGCTCGCCTCCTTGTTTCACCGCCGCCACCGCTTCGCGCGAATTGTCGCTGAACAGTCCGTCGATCCCGGTCCTGAGATAGGCGCGGATTTCGGCGCCAAGGTCGCCGTGACCGGCGGGATTGACCCCGCCCTTTTCGCCGAGCGGCAGGAAATAATTCTCGCGGCGGAAGGTCCAGGGATGCACCTTGAGCCCCGCGGCATGGGCATCGCGCACCAGGGTCGTCGGATCGCCTAGCCGGCCGAGCGCAGCGCGCGGAATCACCATCGCCTTGTTCGGGCCGATGCCGTCGGCATAGCCCGCGACCATCTTCAGCCCCGCGGGCGACGCCATGGCGGCATAGCGCATGTCGGGCTTGTCGGCCGGGCCGCCCTCGGCATCTATCAACTGGATCAGCGGCAGGTCGCTCTTGGCGCGCAAGTCCATCAGGTTGCCGACCTCGAAGCTCTGGATAAACACCGGCGCGGCGCGGCCGCGATAGCCGAACCGATCGAGCATCGCGAGCAAAGGCGCCTCGTGCGGCAGGCCGATCGCGGCGAAGTAGCTCGGGTGCTTGGTCTCGGGATAGACGCCGACCGGCTTGGCGCGGCCCTTATTGACCTCGGCGAGCAAGGTCAGGATTTCCTCGAAGGTCGGGATGTCGAACTGGCCATCATAAGCGGTGCTGCGTAGCTTCGGCAGCCGTTCGCGTGCGCGGAGCGTCTTCAGTTCGGCAAGCGTGAAGTCCTCGGTGAACCAGCCGGTGACCTGCTGCCCGTCGATCGTCTTGGTCGCCTTGCGCGCCTTGAATTCGGGATGATCGGCGACGTCGGTGGTTTCCGAAATCTCGTTCTCGTGCCGCGCGACGAGCACGCCGTCCTTGGTCAAGACAAGGTCGGGCTCGATAAAATCGGCGCCCTGGTCGATCGCGAGCCGGTAGCCGGCGATCGTATGTTCGGGCCGTTCGCCCGACGCGCCGCGGTGCGCGATGATGATCGGCGGCTGGCCGTCGAGGGTGGGTTCTGCGGTCATGTCGTCAGCCGCGCAGCCCGCCGACAGCATCAGGGCCATAAGGGCCAGCGGCCAGCGGGTCATGCCGCAAAACGCGTCTGCCAATCGCCGGCCGCGAAACCGACGCTGACGCCGTCCGCGGCCTCGACCACGGGACGGCGGATCATCGCCGGCTGTTCGAGCATCAGCGCCTTCGCCGAGGCCGCGTCGAGCCCGTCCTTTTGCGCATCGGGCAGCTTGCGAAAGGTCGTGCCCGCCTTGTTCAACAGCCTTTCCCAGCCAAGCGCGTCGATCCAGCCCTGCAGCCGCGCGGCGTCGAGCCCGTCCTTGCGCACATCGTGAAAACGATAGGCGACACCCTGTTCGTCGAGCCAGCGGCGCGCCTTCTTCACCGTGTCGCAGTTCGAAATGCCATAAAGAATCAGCGTCATGATATGAGGCCTAGCAGGTGGCGGTGGCAGATTCGAGACGCGAAAACGCCCGCCGCGTCACGAGGCGAGCGGACGGTCGGCGAGGCGCGTGTTCGCGCTCGCCAATTTGCCGCGCAGCGCGCGCGCAAAGCCTTCGTGGAGCGCGCCGGCGACGGCCGGATTGGCCGCCAGATAGGCGCGCAGTGCCGCGGCAGGGACGAACCACAGCCGCGCGTTGCTGCCGAGCGTCACCGTCCCTGTCGCGTGGGTGCCGTCGAGCACGGTCGCCTCGCCGATCAGCGCGCCGTCGGACAATCGCCCGACCTCGACGCCCTCGCGCAGGATCCTCGCCTGCCCCTCGGCGAGGTAGAAGAGGCTGGGCGCCGCCTGGTTCTCGCGGATCAGCACTTCGCCGCGGCGCGCCGATATCCAGTGTCCCTGGTCGATCAGGTCGCGCGCGAACGCGGGGCTCAACCCCGCAAAATGCTGGCGGCGAAGTTCCTCTTCCTCGGCCGTGAAGCGCAGCTGCGCCCCGCGCAGCCACAAGCGCGCGAGGATGCCGATATTGACGACGAGGATCGCGAGTACCAGCAAGCCGGACCCTATATCGGGTTCGCGAAAAAGCACGAGCGGGAGGGCCACCAGCGCCGCGGCGGCAAGCCCGAAGCGGACATAGTCGATGCGCACGACAAAACTTGTCGCCAGAAGGAGCAGGAGCGCCCCATATAGGAACCATGCGGAATCGAAACTCGCCATAACCAATCGCTTCGCGTCGAGACCCGAAGTCAGGTCACCGGGTGTATAACGTTGCCGATAGCCGGTCGCCTTGGCCCGCCCCTCACCGCGCCAAGCCTGTAATAAACTATCAGTTCACTGGTCCGAAGAAAAGCATAGGTGCGCAAATGTCACGATAATGCTAATTTTCGGGTTTGCTCGTGCCGGAAACATTGCTTCCGCGGGGCATAGGCGCCATGTGGCGCTCGATTCGAACGCGAAAAGACAGGCATATGACGAAAAACTGGCAACCGCATAGCTGGCGCTCGCACGAGGCCCGCCAGCTTCCCACCTATCGCGACGCCGATGCGCTCGCGGCCGCCGAGCGCGAACTCAGCAATTATCCGCCGCTGGTGTTTGCCGGCGAAGCGCGCGACCTGACCGCCGAGCTCGGCCGCGTGGCCGAGGGCAAGGCGTTCCTGTTGCAGGGCGGCGATTGCGCCGAAAGCTTTGCCGAATTCCATCCGAACAATATCCGCGACACCTTCCGCGTCCTCCTCCAGATGGCGGTCGTGCTGACCTTCGCATCGAAGATGCCCGTGGTGAAGCTCGGCCGCATGGCGGGCCAGTTCGCCAAGCCGCGCTCGGCCGACATGGAAGATGTCGATGGCGTCGAACTGCCGAGCTATCGCGGCGACATCATCAACGATATCGCGTTCGAGGAAGCGGGCCGCGAGCCCGACCCGCAGCGGATGGTCAAGGCGTATAACCAGTCGGCGGCGACGCTGAACCTGCTCCGCGCCTTCGCGAACGGCGGTTATGCGAACCTGCACCAGGTCAACGCGTGGACACACGATTTCATGGACCGCAGCCCTTGGGCGAAGAAATATCAGGAAACCGCGGCGCGGATTTCCGAAGCGCTCGCCTTCATGGAAGCGTGCGGCGTGACCCCCGAAACGGTGCCGCAGATCAAGGGCACCAGCTTCTATACCAGCCACGAAGCACTGCTGCTCCCCTATGAGCAAGCGCTTACCCGCCAGGACAGCCTGACCGGCGGCTGGTACGACACCTCGGGCCATTTCCTGTGGGTCGGCGACCGCACGCGCTTCGAAGGCTCGGCGCATATCGAGTATCTGCGCGGGATCGGTAATCCGGTCGGCATGAAGTGCGGCCCCAGCCTCGAGCCCGACACGCTGCTGCGCCTGCTCGACACGCTGAACCCGAATCATGTGGCGGGCCGCATGACGCTGATCACGCGCTATGGCCATGACAAGATCGAGGCGCATCTGCCCAAGCTCGTGCGCGCGGTGAAGGAATCGGGCCACCCCGTCGTCTGGTCGTGCGACCCGATGCACGGCAATGTCATCAAGACGCCCAACGGCTACAAGACGCGCCCCTTCGATCGCATCCTCGCCGAAGTGCGCGGCTTCTTCGCCGTGCACCGCGCCGAGGGCACGCATGGCGGCGGCATCCATATCGAGATGACCGGCCAGAATGTCACCGAATGCACCGGCGGCGCGATGGACGTGACCCAGATGGATCTCGCCGACCGCTATCACACGCATTGCGACCCGCGCCTCAACGCGGGGCAGAGCCTCGAACTCGCCTTCCTGCTGGCCGAGATGCTCAATCAGGAAATGGCAGATCGGGCAAAGCAGGCGGCGTAAAGCCAGCCGCGTCATTGCGAGGAGCGAAGCGACGCGGCAATCCAGAGTGTGCGTAAACCGCTCTGGATTGCTTCGCTTCGCTCGCAATGACGATCTGAAAGGTTACTTACCCGGCCACCGCTTGGTATCGGCGAACGCGCGGCCGAGCGCGACATGCAGGTCGGCATCCTCCGCCGCGCCGCCCAGCGGGATCTTGTCGGAGAAATTGTCCGCGGCGGTGTGATAGTCGCTGCCGAGGAAGGCTTCGAGCAGCTTCATGTCCGAAAAGCTGCCGCCGACCATCAGCGACGTCACGCCCTTGGCGCCGAGCGCCCAGCCGTCCTGGCGCTGGATGAAGGCATCGGCCTCGCCATCTTCGTCAAGCGTGCGGCCGAGCTTCGTCGCCGCGTCGCGCACCACGGCGTCATAGGCGGGCTTGCCGCGGCCGATCGTCGCGACGGGCGTCCCGCGCGGCGAGATCGCGATGGTATCGACGTTGAGCGCGACGGTGATGTCGGAAAGCGGCACGACCGGATGATCGGCGAAATAATGCGCGCCGAGCAGGCCCTTTTCTTCCGCCGTCGTCGCCATGAAATAGATATCGCGGTCGGGGCGGACGCCCGATCCGAGCCGCTTCGCAACCTCGATCAGCACCGCGATGCCGCTCGCATTGTCGACCGCGCCGTTGCAGATGCGGTCGGCGGTGCCTTCGGGCTCGCAGATGCCGAGATGATCCCAATGCCCCAGGAACAGCACCGCCTTGCCGTCGGGCTTCGCGCCGGGCAGCTTTGCGATGACATTGTTGCTGGCAAAGGGGCGGATCGCCGATTGCGCCGCAAGGTCGACGGTAACCGGCAGCGCGGCGCCCTTATAATCGGGTGATTTCGCCGCTTCGCGCGCCGCGCCGCCATCCTGCCCCGCCTTTTTCAGCAGCGCGTCGGCGGCTTCGGGCGAAAGGAAGCCGGTGATCGGCGCGCCGGGCTTGGCGCTTGCGAGACGCATCGCCTTCGCGCCGGCGCTTTCGCGCAGCGTCGTCCACGGCACCGCGTCGGTCGCGATCACCAGCACCGCGCTCGCGCCCGCATCGGCGAGCATCTGGCGCCGCTCGCGGTAGCGCGGCAGTTTGTCGCCGAAGGGCGCATTGTCGAACAGCATGATCGCGAGCTTGCCCTTGACGTCGGCGTTGACCTTGCCCGCGCCGTCGACGCCATAGCCGACGAAAACCGCGGGGACGCCGGGCAACGAAACCGACGGGTCGCGCCCGGTCAGGATGATGCCGTCGTTCGCGAGCGCGAAGTCGCGGCCATTGACCTTGAACTTCGCGGTGCCGCCCAGCGCCTGCGTCTCGACGAACGGCACCGGCTGGAGCCAGGGGGTCGTGCTGCCCGGCACGGCTTCGAGGCCGGCCTTGGCCCATTCGCCGACGATATAGGCGATGGTGCGATCTTCGCCCTCGGTGCCCGGCGCGCGGCCCTCGAACGCATCGCTCGCGAGGATCCTGATATGGTCGGCGAGCTCAGCCTCGGTGACCGGGGCGTCGGCCGTTTTCGCGGAAGCGGCGGGGGCGGCGACGAAAGCGGCCAGGGCGACGGCCGCGATGGCGGCGCGAAACTTTATTGCTTGCATGGGCGTGCCGCATGGCATGATCGCCGGGGACAGGCAAGACGCGTTCGTCGAACGACGAACGGCGGTGTCAGCCCCTCTGCGCCGCGCGTTCGAGCAAGGCACGCGCCGCCTCGACGTGCATATCCTCGACCATCCGGCCTTCGTGCCGCTGCGCGCCCCCCGTCGCCGCCGCAACCAGCGCTTCGGCCGCCGCGATCTCGCGCGGCGAAGGGGCGAAGGCGATGTTGCACGGGTCGACCTGCGACGGATGGATCAGTGTCTTGCCGTCGAAGCCGAGCCGACGCCCCTCGGCGGCTTCGGCGGCGAAACCCGCGGCATCGTCGATCGCATTATAGACGCCGTCGAAACCCCAGATCCCGCCCGCGCGCGCCGCCAGCACGATCGCCTGGATCGCGTGGCTCATCGCGCCGCGATCCATGCCATCGGGAAGCTTGAGCTCGTGCGCGAGGTCGTTGAGGCCCGCGATCAGCCCGGCCACCGCCGGATCGGCGGCGATGTCGCGCGCGGCGTAGATCGCCGTCGGCGTCTCGATCATCGCGAGGATCGGCAGGCCAAGGCCGCGCAGCGGGTCGAGGTCGGACGGCGCATCGACTTTCGGCAGCACCACCGCATCGAGCGCCAGCCCGGCGAGCGCCGCGATATCGTCCGCTTGTTCGCCGGCGCCCGTCGCGTTCACCCGCACCGCGACACGCTTGCCCGGATAGCCCGCGGCCACCGCCGCGCGCATCGCGGCACGCGCCTCGGCCTTGCGGTCGGCGGGCACGGCATCTTCCAGATCGACGATCAGCATGTCGGCGGCCAGCCCTCCCGCCTTTTCGAGCGCGCGGGCATTCGATCCGGGGACATAGAGCAGCGAGCGGGGAGCGAAGGCAGGAACGGTCATGCGCTTTTGTCTGGCGCAAAGGACCCAAAGCCGCAATAAAGAAGGACTTGCAGGCGGTAATTTGCGGAGGGGTCAAGCGATGGGTTATGTGGCGATTGCCGGGGTCGTGCTGGCGCTGGTGTTCGTGCTCTGGGCGCTGACGCCCGTGCGGCAGGGTTATGCCTATACGATCGAACGCTTCGGCCGCTTCACCCATACCGCACAGCCGGGACTCAATTTCATCATGCCGATCTTCGACCGTGTCGGTCGCAAGGTGAACATGATGGAGCAGGTGCTCGACATTCCGGGGCAGGAAATCATCACCAAGGACAATGCGATGGTCGCCGTCGACGGCGTCGTCTTTTTCCAGGTGCTCGACGCCGCGAAAGCGGCCTATGAAGTCAGCGACCTCTATCTTGCGATCATGAACCTGACGACGACGAACCTTCGCACCGTCATGGGGTCGATGGACCTCGACGAGACGCTGTCGAAGCGCGACGAGATCAACACCCGGCTGCTGCACGTCGTCGACGATGCGACGACGCCGTGGGGGGTCAAGATCACCCGCGTCGAGATCAAGGACATCCGCCCGCCCGCCGACATTTCGAATGCGATGGCGCGGCAGATGAAGGCCGAGCGCGAGAAGCGCGCCAATATCCTCGAGGCCGAGGGCGCACGGGCTTCGGAAATCCTGCGCGCCGAGGGTGAGAAGCAGGGCCAGATCCTGCAGGCCGAAGGCCGCCGCGAAGCCGCCTTCCGCGACGCCGAAGCGCGCGAACGCGAGGCCGAGGCCGAAGCGAAGGCGACCCAGATGGTGTCCGACGCGATCGCCGGCGGCAACGCACAGGCGATCAACTACTTCATCGCGCAAAAATATGTCGAGGCGGTCAGCCAGTTCGCCACCAGCCCGAACAGCAAGACGATCCTGTTCCCGGTCGAGGCGACGCAGCTGATCGGGACGCTCGGCGGCATCGGCGAACTCGCCCGCGACGCCATCGAGCGCAAGACGGGAGCCTGACATGCCCGAATGGCTGACGAACATGGAACCGCATTGGGCGTGGCTCGCGCTCGGCGTGCTACTCGCCGCCGCCGAGATCGTCGCGCCGGGCTTCTTCCTCGTCTGGCTCGGCGCCGCCGCGATCGCCACCGGCCTGCTCGCGTGGGTGCTACCGATCGGCATCCCGCTGCAGCTCGTCGTTTTCGCGGTGCTGTCGTTTGTCGCGCTCTATACGACACGGCGCTGGCTGAAGGCGAACCCGATCACCAGCACCGACCCGCACCTCAACCAGCGCGGCGCACGGCTGGTCGGCGAGGTGCTGACGCTGACCCGCGGCATCGAAAACGGCCGCGGCCGCGCGAAGGTCGGCGACGGCGAATGGCCCGTGCGCGGCCCCGACGCGGCCGAAGGCAGCAGGGTTCGCGTCGTCAGCGCCGACGGCGGTGTGCTGGTGGTCGAACCGGCCTAACCGCCCCTGGGGCGGCTATAGATCGCGACCACATTCCCCAGCGCATCGCTCTCGCCGATGCGCCGGAAACCCAGCTTCGCCGACACGCGTTCGGACGCGTCATTGCCCGGATCGATGATGCAGCGCACTTCCCTTGCATCGAGGTTTGCATCGGCCCAGCCGAGCGCCGCGGTCATCGCCTCGGTCGCATAGCCCGCGCCCCAATGGTCGGCATCGAACGCCCACCCCGCCTCGGGCAGGTCTTCGAGTTCGGGGATGCCGCGGCAGAAATAGCTGAGCCCGCCCATGCCGACGAGCGCGTCGCTTTTCCGGTCGGCGAACACCCAGTAACCGAAGCCCATCACCGGCCACAGCCCGGCCGAGCTCAGGAATTTGCCCCAGCTGACGTCTGCCGTGCGCGGCTCGCCGCCGATAAAGCGCGTGACACGCTCGTCGGCCCACATGGCGATATGGACATCCTTGTCGGACAGGCGGCCCGGACGCAGGCGCAAACGGTCGGTTTCGATGACGGGGGGCGCAGTGAACATCGCGCGGGTGTGCCGAAGCCCGGCGAACGGGTCAATCGGGGTCGAGATAATGATCGAACAGGTCGTGGAGCACCGCCTTGCCGTCGACCTGCTGCTTCGCGCGCAGCACCGCGAGCGTGTCGACCCGCGTCAGCACATCGACGTGGCGAAGCACGCGATGATAATGCGGCCGGTCGTTGAAATCGTGGAACAGGAAGACGCAGTCGGGCTTGCAGTGGATGATCGCCTGCAACAGGCACGCGACGCGAAAACGCCCGTCGATCAGCACCGCGTCGGGACTGCCCCCCATGCTCCGCCATATCTGCGTGTGATAGCGCGGCCAGTCGCGCAGCCGGCTTTCGTCCGCGGGATAGCCCCACTCTCCGACCGGCCCGATATCGATGTGCACCGGGGTGAATTCGACCGCTTCCCGCGCGATCCCGGCGTGAACCTTCGTCAGCCACAGCGGATCGCTGTCGACGCTGACGATCCGCCGCACCTGTCGCGCCGCGACGAGCGTGCTGCCGCCGCAACCGAATTCGAGCAACGACGAAAGCCCCGCCAGTTGCAGCTCGAACTGCGTGACTTCGGCCGCGGTCATATGTGGCTGCATGGTCCCCTCCACCGATGAAGGGATATGGGACCGCATCGGCCGCGTCCAGCGGGTATCGACGCCCCTCCTCTCCGCGGATGAGGAGGTCCAGAGACCGGGAGAGAGAACCGCTCTGGACCCCCGCAACCGCGGAGAAAGGGATCAGGCGGCGGCCGCCGCCAGTTCGGGCCGCGACGAATGCGCCGGCATGATCGCGTCGGCATAATCGCTTTCATATTTGCCGATCAGCGCGCGGTCGTCATGGTTCCACGGATGGAAGCCCGGCATGAAATAGGAAAGCCAGGGGAAGAAGCTCTTGCGCAGCACCCCGGGGGTACCGAGCAGATACCACCAGATGCGCGCCGTAACGCGCCAGCCGGTCAGGCCGTCCTGCTTGAGCAGCGCCTTCATCCCCTTCACGCGCTTCGGCCAGAAGCGCGTCGTGACGAGCAGCATCATCAGCGATTTGGCGCGCCAGCGCTTGAAACGGCTCCAGTCTTTCGTCGCGTGGAGCCAGGTGTCATAGGCGACGCCCTTATGCTCGATCTCCTCGATCGCGTGCCATTTCCACAAGGCGGCCCATTCGGGCTCGGCCCCCACGTACATCTTGTCTTCGCGCAGCATCACCGCCGCCATCATCGCGGTATAATGTTCGAGCGCGATCGTCGCCATCAGGTTGACGATCTGCGGGCGCGTCTTGATCAGGTCGAGCACCTGGTTGACGTCGTCCTCGAGCTCGCTGAGGTCGTAACCCGCCTCCGCCGCCTTCTTGTTGAAGACGACATGTTCGCGGCTGTGAATCACTTCCTGCTGGGTGAAGGCGCGGATTTCGCGCGCCAGCTTGTCGGGAACGCCGTCGCGGTGCGCCTTCACCGCCTCGATGAACATCGCCTCGCCGCGCGGGAAAGTCACCGACAGCGCGGTGTGGAATGCCGACGCGATCGGGTCGCCGTTCAGCCACCAGCGGCCCTGTTTGTCGTCGCGGCCAAAGCGCATGTCGCGCGGCGTGATCGACAGGTCTGCAGGCGTTGGCGACTGGGAAAGGCTGGACATATGGCTCATACCGTCGAAAAGAGGAGATGGGCCAGCAATAGGGTTTACTTACATATATGTCAATAGTGAAGAAGCGCCTGAGTCCCGAAGAAAGCCGTTCGGCCGCGCTCGAAGCCGCGCGCCAGATATTGGTGGAAACGGGACCGGCGGCGGTGACCTTGAAGGCGGTCGCGGCGCGGATCGACCGCACCCACGCGAACCTGCTCCACCATTTCGGCAGCGCCGCGGGGCTGCAAAAGGCCCTTGCCGCCTATCAGGCCGAAACCGTGTGCGCGACGATCGGCCGGAAGATGGCCGAATCGGCGCCGGGCGAACGCAATGTGCGCGAGATCGTCGACCTCGCCTTCGACGCCTTTAACGAAGGCGGCGCGGGCGCGCTCGCGACATGGATGGCCGCGACGGGCAACGACGACGCGCTCGACCCGATCGTCGAGGCGATCCACCGGCTGATCGACGGCATGGCCCCCGATGCGCACGAAAAGCGCCTGATGCACGAAGATACGCTCGCATTGGTGCTGATGGCATTGGGCGACGCGCAACTCGGCGGACCGATGGCAGAGGCGCTCGACCTGCCGCGCGACACCTCGCGCGTGCTGGCGACCGAATTGATCACCGGGCGGATCGCGAAGTTCTGGGCCGAGCATGGCGGCAAGCCGCAGGGCTAGGGCTGGTAATTTTGTGCCCCCTACGCTAGGGGCCACGCCAATCCCTTCATTCCGTTCGCATCGAGCGAAGTCGAGATGCCCGTCGGCGTTGCGCCATTTTGATGGGTGTCTCGACTTCGCTCGACACGAACGGTAGCTTTTCCGCCCAAAGGCCGCACCATGCATTTCCTCGACCAAGCCAAGATCTTCATCAAATCCGGCGACGGCGGCCCCGGCGCCGTGTCGTTCCGGCGCGAGAAATATGTCGAATATGGCGGCCCCGACGGCGGCAACGGCGGCAAGGGCGGCGATATCGTGTTCGAAGCCGTCGCCGGCCTCAACACGCTGATCGACTTTCGCTACACCCAGCATTTCAAGGCGAAGCGCGGCACCCCCGGCGCGGGGCGCGACCGCACCGGTGCGGGCGGACCCGACCTCGTCATCCAGGTGCCGATCGGTACGCAGATCCTCGACGACGACGAGGATCGCAGCCTGCTCGCCGACCTGACGAAGGAAGGCGAGCGCCTCCATTTCCTGCGCGGCGGCGACGGCGGGCGCGGCAATGCGAGCTACAAGACCTCTACCAACCGCGCGCCGCGCCAGCATGGGCCGGGCTGGCCGGGCGAGGAAGCGTGGGTGTGGCTGCGCCTCAAGCTGCTCGCCGACGCGGGCCTCGTCGGCCTGCCCAACGCAGGCAAATCGACCTTCATCAACGCGGTGACCAATGCGCAGGCGAAGGTCGGCGCCTATGCCTTCACGACACTCCGCCCGCAGCTCGGCGTCGTCAGCCACAAGGGGCATGAGTTCGTCATCGCCGACATTCCCGGCCTCATTCAGGGCGCCGCCGAAGGCGCGGGCGTCGGCGACCGCTTCCTCGGGCATATCGAGCGCTGCCGCGTGCTGCTCCACCTCGTCGACGCGAATGACGAGGATGTCGCGACGAGCTATCGCATCGTCCGCGACGAACTCGAAGCCTATGGCGCCGACCTGGTCGACAAGCCGGTGATCGTCGCGCTGAACAAGACCGACACGCTCGACGACGAGCTGATCGCCGCGCTCTCGGCCGAACTTGAAGCCGAGAGCGGGCATCCGGTGATGGCGCTGTCGGGCGCGAGCGGCGCGGGCGTGCCCGCGGTGCTCGACAAATTGCTCGAGGCGATCGGCCACCCCGAACCCGGCGCGGATGACGGCGAAGAAGCGACCGGCTGGTCGCCGGTTTAGGAACAAAGCCCGCCGCAGGGGATTTCATGCGGAACAACAAGGAGTTCCGTATGACTGTCCGCCGCACCTTACTGACTATGGCCGTCCTCGCCGCGCCGCTCGTCTCGATCCCGGCGCAGGCGCAGGAAAGCGAGGGAAGCGAAAAGCGCACGCGCCTGATTCTCGGGCCGCAGCTCGCGCCGTCGTGGCCCGGCGCCGACAAGTTCAGCATCGGCCCCTATGTCGACCTTTCGCGCACGCGCGACAGCGAGTTCGCGTTCGAGGCACCCGATGAAAGCTTCGGGTCGCCGCTGCTCCGTTCGGGCAATTTCGCCTTCGGCCCCGCTTTCGGCTTCGTCGGCAAGCGCAAGGCGTCCGATATCGGCGCCGACCTGCCCAAGGTCGGCCTGTCGATCGAGGCCGGCGCCTTCGCACAGGTCCACCTGACCCCGGCGCTGCGCCTCCGCCTCGACGGCCGCAAGGGGTTGAGCGGTCACAAGGGCTGGACCGGCGAAATCAGCGCCGATTATGTCGCGCGCGAAGGCGACGACTGGCTTTTCTCGATCGGCCCGCGCGTGACGCTTGGCGACGCCAAATACACCCGCGCCTATTTCGGCGTAACGCCCGCCGCCGCGGCGACATCCGGCCTCCCCGCCTATGATCCCGGCGGCGGCGTCCAGTCGGTCGGCGTGACGGCGGGTTACCATCGGATGCTCGGCAAGAATTGGGGCATCGCGGTCTATGGCCGCTACGACCGGCTCGTCGGCGACGCGGCGGATTCACCCGTGACGCGCGAACTCGGATCGCGCAGCCAGCCATCGGGCGGGGTCGCGCTCAGCTACACTTTCGGCGGATCGCGTTGACGTAAGGATTGGCGCGGGCTTCGGCAGACGCTATCGGCGGCGGCATGAGCCTGTTTCCGCCCGCATCCTGCCCCCGTCTCATCGTCAAGATCGGCTCGGCGTTGCTCGTCGATCCGTCGGGCGCGGTGCGGCGCGACTGGCTGGTCGGGATCGCCGCCGATATTGCCGAGCGGACGCGCGCGGGCCAGCAGGTTGCGGTCGTCTCGTCGGGCGCGATCGCGCTCGGTGCGCGGCGGCTGGGCCTCGCGAAGGGCGGACGCGGGACGCTCGAAGATGCACAGGCGGCAGCGGCAACCGGCCAGATCGCGCTGTCGCAGGTCTGGGCCGAGGTGCTCGGCGCCGAGGGGCTGACCGCGGCGCAAATGCTCGTCACGCTCGACGACCTCGAACATCGCCGCCGCTATCTCAACGCCGCGGCGACGCTCGACCGGCTGCTGTCGCTCGGCGTCGTGCCGATCATCAACGAGAATGACAGCGTCGCAACCGAGGAAATCCGTTTTGGCGACAACGACCGGCTTGCGGCGCGCGTCGCGCAGGCGGCGGCGGCGGGCGGCGTGATCCTGCTGTCCGACATCGACGGCCTATACGACCGCAACCCCGCGCAGGAGGGCGCCGTCCATATCGCGCGCATCGAACGTATCGACGCGGGCATCGAGGCGATGGCCGATACCGGCTCGGCGTCGGGCATGGGATCGGGCGGCATGGTGTCAAAGATCGCGGCGGCGCGCATCGCCAATGCCGCGGGCGCGCATCTCGCGATCGCGTCGGGACGCATCGACCGGCCGCTGTCGACCGATGCGCGGCACAGCCTGTTCGCCGCCGACAGGGGCGCGAGCGCGCGCAAGGCCTGGCTCGCGGGTGGGCTGACCGCCAAGGGCCGGATCGAGATCGACGCGGGCGCGGCCAAGGCTCTGCACGGCGGCGCGAGCCTGCTCGCGGCCGGGGTGACCGCGGTCAGCGGCAGTTTCGCGCGCGGCGACATCCTCGACATCGCCGGCCCCGACGGGCGCGTCATCGCGCGCGGTCTCTCCGAATATCCCGGTGCCGACGCCGCGAACATCGTCGGCCTCGGCCGCGACGCGCAGGAAGCTGCGCTCGGCTACGCACCGCGCAGCGCGATGGTGCACCGCGACCATATGGTGCTGCTCTGACGCGCGTGCTCGCGATGACCGGCGCGACCGGCTTCGTGGGCGGCGCGACGATGCGCGATGCCGTCGCGGCGGGCTGGCACGTCCGCGCGCTTACCCGCCGTCCGCAGCCCGAGCGCAAAGGCGTGACGTGGATCGCGGGCGCGCTCGACGATACAGCCAGCCTCGCCGACATGGCGAAGGACGCCGACGTCGTCATGCACATCGCGGGCGTCGTCAATGTGCCGACCCGGGCGGCGTTCGAGGCGGGCAATGCGACCGCGACCGCGAACGTCGTCGATGCCGCGCGCGGCGCAGGTGTGACGCGCTTCGTCCATGTTTCGTCGCTCGCCGCGCGCGAGCCCGGCATCTCCAATTACGGCTGGTCCAAGGAACGCGCCGAGGCGGTGGTCATGGCAAGCGGGCTCGACTGGACGATCGTGCGGCCGCCCGCGGTGTTCGGTCCCGGCGATACCGAGATGCTCGACCTGTTCCGCATGGCGCGGCGCGGTATCGCGCTGGTTCCGAGCGGGCGCATGTCGGCGATTTATGTCGACGAACTCGCGCGGCTGCTCGTCACGCTCGCCGCCGACCGCGGCGTCAGCGTCGGCCAGATTTACGAACCCGACGACGGCAAGCCCACGGGCTGGTCGCATCGCGGCTTTGCCCGCGCCGTCGCACGCGCCGTCGGGCGCCAGCGCCTGTCGACGCTCGCAACCCCGGCGTTGCTGCTCAAGGCAGGCGGGCGGCTCGACAAGCTCGTCCGCCGCAGCCGCGCGAAGCTGACCCCCGACCGCGCGCGCTATATCGCGCACCCCGACTGGGTCGCGACCGAAGGAAAAGGCCCGCCTGCCGCCCTATGGCGCCCCGAACGCGACACCGACGACGCGCTCGCGGAGACGGTGCGCTGGTATCGCCGCGAAGGCTGGCTCTGACGTCGCCGGTACCGCGTCATCACCCGCCCGTCGAAGCGTGCATTGCCAAGGGCGAGCCGCGTCCCTAGGTTCGCGGGCATGACCGAAACGACCGCGAACACGCCCAACGATCCCGCCGGCCCCTGGGCCATCCCGGTGCGCCGCCCGCTGCCGGGCGACGACAAGCCGAAGTCGACGACCAGCTTTCCGCGCAAGGTCTGGCATTTGCTCGTCGGGATCAAGGATGCGCTCGCGCTGGTCTTCCTGCTGCTCTTCTTCGTGGCGCTGTTCGGCCTGCTCGCAGGACGCCCCAACGCGGGCCTGCCCGTCAGCCAGGGCGCACTGCTGATCGAACTCGACGGGATCGTCAGCGAACAGCCGTCGGAGGTCGATCCGTTCGCGGCCTTGTCGGGTGGTAACCAGCTCAAGGAAGTCCGCGTCCGCGACGTCGTCCACGCGCTCGAGGTTGCCGCCGACGACAAGCGCATCACCTCGGTCGTCCTCGACCTCGACCGCTTCCTCGGCGGCGGGCAGGTCTCGCTCGCCGAAATCGGCGCCGCGGTCGACAAGGTGCGCGCGAAGAAAAAGCCCGTGCTCGCCTTCGCCACCGCTTACACCACCGACAGCTACCAGGTCGCCTCGCACGCCAGCGAAATCTGGGCCGACAGCATCGGCGGCGTCGCGATCGCCGGCCCCGGTGGATCGCGCCTCTATTACAAGGGGCTTATGGACCGGCTCGGCGTCACCGCGCATATCTATCGCGTCGGCACCTTCAAGAGCGCGGTCGAGCCTTTCCTCCGGACCGACCAGTCGCCCGAAGCGAAAGAAGCCGACCTCGCCTACGCCAGCGTGCTCTGGGAAAACTGGCTGACCGACGTCAAGAAGGCGCGCCCCGCGGCGAAGCTCGACGCCTTCATCGCCGACACCGCGGGCGCGGTGCGCGCGGCGGGCAATGACCTGTCGAAGGCTTCTGTTGACGCTGGCCTCGTCGACAAGGTCGGCAGCCGCATGGCGTTCAACCGCCGCGTCGCCGAGATCAGCGGCACCGCCGACGACAGCAAGCCATGGGAATATAACGCGATCCCGCTCGAAAACTGGGTCGCCGCCAATCCGCCTTCGACGAAGGGCAGCACGATCGCGGTCGTCCCCGTCGTCGGCGAGATCGTCGACGGCGAGGCGCCGAGCGGGGTCGCCGGCGGCGAAACCATCGCGCAGCATATCCTCGACGCCGCGACCGACAGCAGCGTCAAGGCGATTGTCCTGCGCGTCGATTCGCCCGGCGGGTCGGTGCTCGCGTCCGAAGAAATCCGCCAGGCGCTGCTCGCCGCGAAGGCGAAGAAGTTGCCGATCGTCGTCTCGATGGCGAATGTCGCGGCCTCGGGCGGTTATTGGGTTTCGACCCCCGCCGACCGCATCTTTGCCGAGCCCGAGACGATCACCGGATCGATCGGCGTGTTCGGTATCCTGCCCAGCTTCGATCAGGCGCTCGCCAAGATCGGCGTCAACGCCGACGGCATCGCGACGACGCCGCTTTCGGGCCAGCCCGATGTGTTCGGCGGGGTGAACGACGAGTTCAACGCGCTGGCGCAAGCGAGCGTCGAGGACATTTATGGCCGCTTCACCGGCCTTGTCGCCAAGAGCCGCAAGCAGCCGATCGAGAAGGTCCGGACGATCGCCGAAGGGCGCGTGTGGGCCGGTGGCACCGCGCGCCAGATCGGCCTCGTCGATCAGTTCGGCGGCCTGCCCGACGCGATGAAGGCGGCCGCCGGGCTCGCCAAGGTCAAGGGCGACTTCCACGCCAAATATTTCGAGGACGAACCGAGCGAATTTTCGAAGATGCTCGCGAGCTGGTCGGGCGCCGAGGAAGAAACCGCGGCGCTCCCGCGCGGCTGGTTCGGGATCGCGGCGATGAACCGCCAGCTCACCGAACGCCGGCTGGTGCAGGACCTGACGATGCTGACGCAGGCGGGGTCGGTGCAGGCGTCGTGCCTCGACTGCCGCGCCTATCTCCCCGCCGTCCCGCGCCCCGGCAAGGCCGAAGCGAAGGGATTCTTTGCAACGATGGCGTTGTTGCTAAAGTAGTCCCCCTCCTGCTTGCGGGAGGGGAGAGTCAGGCCGCGACCGCAACCGCCTTTGCATGTTCGGCGATCGCGTCGGCCATCGTGTCGACGAGGGCCAGCGGCAGGTCATGCCCCATGCCGGGGATCGTCAGCAGCCGTGCGCCAGCGATATTCTCCGCCGTGTCGCGGCCGCCCGGCAGCGGCACGAGCGGATCATCCTCGCCGTGGATGACAAGCGTCGGCGCTTTGACCGATTTGAGCAGCGCCCGCCGGTCGCCATCGGCGATGATCGCTGCCATCTGGCGCGCGACACCCTGCGGATACCAGCCGCGCTCGAAATCGGCGCGCACACGGCGCTGGAGCCGGTCCTCCGCGGACGGGTAGCCGGGGCTGCCGATCACCCGCGCCGCGTTGACCGAATAGGCGATCAGCGCATCCTTGTCGCCGCTCATCGGCCGGTTCGCGAGCACCTGCATCGCTTCCTTCTTCGCGCGCGGCAGGCGGCGGTTTCCGCTGGTCGACATCACCGAGGTCAGCGACAGCACACGCTCGGGATAGCGCGCCGCGATATGCTGCGAAATCATGCCCCCCATCGACACGCCGACGACATGTGCGCGCGCGATGCCCAGATGGTCGAGAAGCGCGATGCCGTCGGCCGCCATGTCGGCGAGCGTGTAAGCGGGACGGACGGGTAGCCCGAGCATCGATTTGACGACCATCCATTTGACGTTCGGCACCCCCGCCGCATCGAAGCGCGTCGACAGGCCGACGTCGCGATTGTCGTAGCGGATCGTGCGAAAGCCGCGTTCGTTCAGCGCATCGACGAACTCGTCGGGCCACAAGGTCAATTGCCCGCCCAGCCCCATCACCAGCAGGATCACGGGTGCGTCCTTCGGCCCCTTGTCCTCATAAGTGATGTTGATGCCGTTCACCGTGGCCTGCTGTGTCTGCATGGTAATCCCTTGGCTGGAAAAGCGGATCAGCCCGCCGTGGCGGGTTTGTAATTTGCCGCGTTCGAGGTGAATTCGGCGCGGCCATAGCCGTCAAGCTGGCGCTCGATCCGGCGCACGAGGCGGCGGTCGGCGAGATGGCGGACGATGGGCAGGCGCGAGGCGATGCGGTACGCCGCCATCCGCCCCGCGATGCCGAGCATCGTCGCGCCATAGATCAGGTGGTCGCGGCGCTTCACCGGCACCCCGACGCTCGCCGCCCTTTCCTCGTCGCCGGCGAGGAAGGCCTTCACGAAGAACACGCGGCTCACCGAATGTTCGAGGCGGCGCTTGACCTGCCCCTTCGGCGACATGTCCTTCGACAGTTCGGCATCCATCGTCGCGCGCAGCAGCCCGCCGCAGACCTGATCGTCATATTCGTAGCGGAGCGTCGCGCTACGCGTGCGCCAGATACGGACGATCTCCTGCGGCGTGTCGGCGAGCAGATCCTCGGGCAGCCCAAGAAGATAGCAGCGATAGCGCGCGAGCTCGACGCGGCCACGTTCGAGCCGGGTGAAGGTCGTGCGGCCCTTCGCCAGCACCTCCTGCGACAGGAAATAGACCGGGATCAGCCCCGCGGGCATCTGGTCGAGCTGCGGAATCGGCATGCCATAGGTTTCGGTGTCCCACATGCCGGGACGCGACAGCACATTGACGCGCACCATCGAGTGCATCAGCCGCACCATCGCCGCCGCCTTGAACCCCGGGCCATAGCGGTCGAGCGCGCCGGGCAGCGCCGTGGTGGCAAAGAAGGTCGCGGTCTCCTTGACCCGCCGCGCCGCGGTCGCATGACCGAGCGTGCCGGTGAGCGCCATCGGCAGCGCCGAATATTTGTTGAGGAAGGTCGCGATGAACGCGCCGCGGATCAGGAAGGGCGACAGGTTCGCGGTGGCATTGCGTTCATAGGCGGCGCCCTCCTCGACCAGGTCCATATCCAGCCAGTCGGGCTTCTGTTCCATCTCGCGGATCAGCGCGCCGAGTTCGGGCGGCGCGCTTTCGACCGCTTCGATCCCCTTGTCGCACGCCTCGACCAGCATCGCGACGGTGCGCTGGAAGCCGAGCCCCGGCATCAGCGCCGCATAGGCATCACCCGTGCGGTCGCCGAGCATCGTATATTCGCGAATTCGCGCGAGCAGGTCGGGATCGTCGAGATAGGCCGATCGATCGATGCTACGGACGCGGCTGAGCTCGCTCACCGCTCCCGCCTCGGGCGCCCAGCGCTCGGGCGCCTTGTCGAAATCGAAACGGCCGAACAGCTCGGGCAAGGCGTCCGCCTGACCCCGCACCCGGCGTGCGATGGTGCTGACATCAGTGTTCATAATGCGAACCTGCCACAGATTCGCGATTTGGCAAGCCTGTCGCTTGTCCTAGGACCGATCGACATTCAGAAGATGACGAGCCGAAAATGGCGGTTTTCCGTGAACCGGAGCGCAGCGTGCGAATGGCACGTGAGCACCGGAAGCGCGGAAGGCCGTCGTTTGCAGGCCGTCAGGGCTGAATGTCGATCAGTCCTAGCCCTCGTGCCCGCGATAGGCGGGCAGCGCGAGCGACCAGCGGATCGCCGCGCCGCGCAGGATGAACCCCGCGACCGCACCCGTGACCGCCGCGACGGGCGTTCCGGCGCCGAGCCATTGCAGCAGCAGGAACAGCCCCGACGCGAGTGCCGCCGCGGTGACATAGACCTCGGGGCGCATGATGATCGACGGGACCCCGGCGAGGATATCGCGGATGGTGCCGCCGACGCAGCCTGTAATGACGCCCATCATCAGTGCGGGCACAGGCGGGACGCCCCACGCGAGCGCCTTGGCGGTGCCGAACACGGCATAGGCGGCAAGCCCGACCGCATCGGCCCACTCGAGCAATTGCCCCTGCCACCAGCGTTCGGGGGTGAGCCAGACGACGAGCGCGATCGCGATGCATACCGCCGCGATCGCCCCATCCTGCACCCAGAACACCGGCGCGCCGATGAGCAGGTCGCGCACGCTGCCGCCGCCGACGCCGGTGACCAGCGCAAAGAAGCTGGCGGTCACCAAAGTCTGGCGCAGCCGCACCGCCATCAACGCACCCGACAGCGCGAAGACGCCGATGCCGACAAGGTCGAGCAGGCGGACGATCAGCGCATTGTCGAAGTCGAACAAAGCCCGCGCCTATTTGGCGTCGGGGCGTACGCCGCCGACGATCGACAGGACGATCGCAGTCACGGCGTTGCGGATCGCGGGTTCGGCCTTCGGCGCGAAGAAGGGCGAATGATTGGTCGGCGCGGGTTCCCCCTTCGCCTTGAGGTCGGCGAGGACTGCCGGATCATAACCGCCGATACCGAAGAAGAGCGAGGGAACGCCCGCATCGACGAACTCGGAATAATCCTCGCTTCCCGACATCGGCGCCGCACTTGCCGGCGCGAAGACAAGGCCCTTGCCGAACACCGGCGTCAGCGCCGCGACCGCGGCATTGGCCATCGCCTCATCGTTGGTCAGGACGCCGGTGCCGCTGAGATAACGGATCGTCGGCTCGGGCGCCTTGCCCATCGCTGCCGCCGATTTCGCGACGCGCGCGGTCCCGTCCTGGAGCAGCTTGCGCACCTCGGGCGACTGCGAACGCAGATTGACCTTCACCTCGGCGCTGTCGGGGATGATGTTGGGCGCGCTGCCCGCATTGATCGCACCGATCGTCAGCACGCCGAAGGCGGCGGGATCCTTTTCGCGGCTGATCACCACCTGTGTGTCGGTGACGAAGCGCGCGGCGATCGGAATCGGGTCGATCGTCGCCGCAGGCATCGAGCCATGCCCGCCGCGGCCGTGGAAGGTGATCGAATAGCTGTCCGATGCCGACGACCCGGCGCCCGCCTTGATCGCGACCACCCCGGCCGGAAGGTTCGAGACATGCGCGGCGAAGCCGTAATCGGGCTTCGGGAAGCGCGTGAACAGCCCGTCATCGAGCATCGCGCGCGCGCCCACGAGCGGCTCCTCGGCGGGCTGGCCGATCAGTACGACGGTGCCCGACCAGCTGTCGCGCATCGCGGAGAGCGCCTGCGCGACGCCGACCAGATAGGCAACATGCGTGTCGTGGCCGCACGCGTGCATCACGGGCACATCCTTGCCCTCATAGGTCGCGCGCGCCTTGCTCGACCAGGCGAGCCCGGTCTTTTCCTCCATCGGGAGCGCGTCCATGTCCGCGCGTACCAGGATGGTCGGGCCTTCGCCGTTCTTGAGTATGCCGACGACGCCGGTGCCGCCGACCTTCTCGGTCACGGTAAACCCCGCCTTGCGCAGATGCTGCGCGAGGATACCCGCCGTGCGGACTTCCTGCATCCCGAGTTCGGGGTGCTGGTGGAGATCCTTGTAGAGCGCCTCGAGCGCCGGGTAATTTTTATCGAGCAACGCGGTCAGCCGCGCGTTCGCGGCATTGACGTCGGGCGTCGCCTGCGCGCCGGTCGCCATGAGGGAGAGAGCCAGCGAAGCCCCTGCCCGGAGCCAATGCTTCGCCATAATTCTCTCCCCCATTATGTTCGCGTCAGATGTGGATCGGTTTGCCCGTCACCGCCATCGCGGCTTCCTTGATCGCTTCGCTGTGCGTCGGATGCGCGTGGCAGGTATAGGCGATGTCTTCCGACGTGGCGCCGAATTCCATCGCCTGCGCGGCCTGCGCGATCATCGTGCCCGCGACGCTCGCAATGCACCACACACCGAGCACGCGGTCGCTCTTCGCATCGGCGATCACCTTCACGAAGCCGTCGGGTTCGTGGTTCGTCTTGGCGCGGCTGTTTGCCATCATCGGGAATTTGCCGACCTTGACCTCGCCCTTTTCCTTCGCCTGCTCTTCGGTCAGGCCGACACCGGCGATTTCGGGCCAAGTGTAGACGACCGACGGGATGACGTCGTGGTTCACGATGCCCGTCAGACCCGCAATATTCTCGGCGCAGGCGATGCCTTCGTCCTCGGCCTTGTGCGCGAGCATCGGACCGGGGATCACGTCACCGATCGCCCAGATGCCGGGGACCTGCGTCGAGAAATCATGATCGGTTTCGATCTGGCCGCGCTGGTTGACCGCGAGGCCGGCCTTGTCGAGGCCGAGGCCATCGGTGTTCGGACGGCGGCCGATCGACACGAGCACGACGTCGGCTTCGAGCGTTTCGGCGTCGCCGCCGGCGGCGGGTTCGAGCGTCAGCACAGCCTTCTTGCCCTTCACCTCGGCCTTGGTGACCTTGGTCTTGAGCTTGAATTCCATGCCCTGCTTCTTGAGGATCTTGTTCGCTTCCTTGCGGACGTCGCCGTCCATGCCGGGGAGGATCTGGTCGAGGAATTCGACGACGGTGACCTTCGCGCCAAGGCGGCGCCACACGCTGCCGAGTTCGAGCCCGATCACGCCGCCGCCAATGACGACCATGTGACCCGGAACCTTGGCAAGTTCGAGCGCGCCGGTCGAATCGACGATGATCTGCTTGTCGTTATCAACCTCGACGCCCGGAAGCGGGGTGACCGACGAGCCGGTCGCAATGATGATGTTCTTGGCGCGATAGGCCTTGCCCGCGACTTCGACCGTGTCTTTCGACGTGAACTGCGCATAGCCCTTCAGCCAGTCGATCTTGTTCTTCTTGAACAGGAATTCGATGCCGCCGGTCAGGCCCTTCACCGCATCCTTGCGCTGGCCGTGCATCGTGCCGAGGTCGAGTTCGGGCTTCACCTTGATGCCCATCGCCGCCATCGCGCCGCCCGCCGCCGCCTCGAAATATTCCGAAGCGTGGAGCATCGCCTTCGAGGGGATGCAGCCGACATTGAGGCAGGTGCCGCCCAGCGTCTCGCGCCCTTCGGCGCACGCGGTCTTCAGGCCGAGCTGCGCCGCGCGGATCGCCGCGACATAACCGCCGGGCCCCGAACCGATGACAAGGACGTCGTAGTCATAATCAGCCATGTTCAATCTACCTCAATTTCTGCCTGGCACCGTCAACGAGCGACTCCGCTCAAACGGGCAGCCCGGATTTCGCCGCGCATGACTTCATAACGGGTGCCGCCATTTCGGGCGACAGGCCGATCAGTTCAGATGCGCTATATTTCTTGATCAATTCGTCGGCCGCGCATTTGCAGACCTCGGCAGCGAGGCCGGCGGCCGCACCGCCACCCTCGGCCGCGGCGCGGCACGATTCGCCGAAACTCTCGACAAAGCTGGTCCTGAGTCCCTCCTCGAAACCCTTCGCCATGCGGCTTTCACCCTCGCCGCAGCCCGCGAGGGCGGCGGCGACGGCGAAGACCAGAATTGCGCGGAGGGGGAGGAGCGCCGTCATCGGATCAAAGATCGATCAGCAGGCGCGTCGGATCCTCGATCGCTTCCTTGATCGTCTTGAGGAAGGTCACCGCCTCGCGTCCGTCGATCAGGCGGTGGTCATAGCTCATCGCGAGATACATCATCGGGCGGATCACGATTTCGCCGTCACGGACGACCGGGCGATCCTCGATGCGGTGGAGGCCGAGCACCGCCGACTGCGGCGGGTTGATGATCGGGGTCGACATCAGGCCGCCGAACACGCCGCCGTTCGAGATGGTGAAGGTACCGCCGGTCATGTCGTCCATCGTCAGCGTGCCGTCCTTGGCACGCTTGCCGAGGTCGGCGATCGCCTTTTCGATGTCGGCGAACGAGAGGCTGTCCGCGTTGCGCACGACGGGAACGACAAGGCCGTTCGGCGCGCTGACCGCGACCGAGACGTCGAGATAATCGTGATAGACGATCTCGTCGCCGTCGATCCGCGCGTTCACTGCGGGAATGTCATGTGCGGCGAGCGCGACCGCCTTGGTGAAGAAGCTCATGAAGCCGAGGCGGACGCCATGCTTCTTCTCGAAGCTTTCGCGATATTTGTCGCGCGTCGCCATCACCGCCGACATGTCGACGTCGTTGAACGTCGTCAGCATCGCCGCCGTGTCCTGCGCCGCCTTCAGCCGCTTCGCGATCGTCTGGCGCATGCGCGTCATCTTGACGCGCTCCTCGCGGCGGCCCGGAGTACCGGTCGCGGCGGGTGCGGGTGCAGCGGCCGGAGCCGGGGCGGCCGCAGGCGCGGCGCTCGCGGCGGCGAGTACGTCTTCCTTGGTCAAGCGGCCGTCCTTGCCGCTGCCCTGGATCTTCGTCGGATCGACGCCATGCTCGAGCACGAGGCGGCGTACCGCAGGCGACATGGTGGTGACGGTGTCGACGCCATCGCTCGCGGGAGCAGCGGTCGCGGCGGGTGCCGGCGCGGCTGCTTCGGCCTTGGCAGCCGGAGCGGGTGCAGCGGCGGCGGGTGCCGGAGCAGCCGCCGCGCCGCCGGCCTCGACCGTCGCGATCGTCGCGCCGACGTTGACCGTGTCGCCGACCGCGGCGAGCTGCTGGCCCATCACGCCCGCGACGGGCGACGGCACTTCGACCGCGACCTTGTCGGTTTCGAGGCTCGCGATGGGCTCGTCGAGCGCGACGGCCTCACCCGGCTTTTTCAGCCATTCGCCGATCGTCGCTTCGGTAACGCTTTCGCCCAGCGTGGGGACTTTGACTTCGGTGCTCATAGGTGTAGTTCCTTGGGGCTTAAGCTCAGGCTTTGTTCTTGGCGCGGCGGATTTCGGCGCGAACCGAAAGTCCGAGCGCATCGGCGACGAGCGCCGACTGTTCGGTCTGGTGGCGGCTCATCAGGCCCGTCGCGGGCGAGGCCGCAGCAGCACGGCCCGCATAACGCGGGCGCATGCCCTTGTGGCCCGCATTGGTCAGCGCTTCCTCGATCAGTTCGTTGACGAAGAACCACGCGCCATTGTTGCGCGGCTCTTCCTGCGCCCACACCACCTCTTCGAGGTTCGGCATCCGCTTCAGACGAACCGCGAGCGGCTCACCCGGGAAGGGATAGATCTGCTCGACGCGGACGACCGTCGTGTCGGTCAGACCCGCCGCATCGCGCGCTTCCATCAAATCGTATCCGACCTTGCCCGAACAGAGCACGACACGCTTGACGTCCTTGTCGGCGGGCGGCGTACGGTCCGACATCAGGCGGCGGAAATGCGCGTCGCCGATGAAGTCCGAACGCTGCGAAACCGCCAGCTTGTGACGAAGCAGCGACTTCGGCGTCATGATGATGAGCGGCTTGCGGAACGGACGCAGCATCTGGCGGCGCAGGACGTGGAAATAGTTCGACGGGGTCGAAATATTGCACACCTGGATATTGTCGCCCGCACACAGCTGGAGGAAGCGTTCGAGACGCGCCGAGCTATGCTCGGGTCCCTGCCCTTCGTAACCGTGCGGGAGCAGCATCACGAGGCCGTTGGCACGCAGCCACTTGGCCTCGCCGCTCGCGATGAACTGGTCGATCATGATCTGCGCGCCGTTGGCGAAATCGCCGAACTGCGCCTCCCAAAGCACGAGGCTCTTCGGATCGGCCATCGCATAGCCATATTCGAAGCCGAGCACGCCATATTCGCTAAGAGGGCTGTCGAGCACCTCGAACCGGCCGTGCGGGACGGTGGTCAGCGGGATATATTTCGCCTCGCTCTTCTGGTCGACCCAGACCGCGTGGCGCTGACTGAAGGTGCCGCGTCCCGAATCCTGGCCCGACAGGCGAACCTGATAGCCCTCGCTGAGCAAGGTGCCGAACGCGAGGCTCTCGGCGGTCGCCCAGTCGAACACTTCGCCGTCGCTCTTGTCGGCGAACATCGCGCCCCGCGCGTCGATCACGCGGCGGAGCGTCTTGTGGACCTCGACGTCGGCGGGAATCGTCGTCAGCGTGCGGCCGATCGAATCGAACAATTTGTCCGAAACACCCGTCGCGATGTTGCGGCGCGCATTCTCGGGATCGGCGGGAGCGTGGAGCCCCGACCAGCGCCCGGCGAACCAGTCGGCCTTGTTGGGCTTGTAGCTTTTCGCCGATTCAAAGTCGGCTTCCAGCCGCGCGGTGAATTCGGCGCGGCGGGCGTCGGCCCATCCCGCGTCGATCACGCCTTCGGCTTCGAGCTTCGTCGCGCACAGCTGCGACACCGGCGGATGCTGGCGGATGCTGGCGTACATCAACGGCTGGGTGAACGAGGGTTCGTCGCCCTCGTTATGGCCGAAGCGGCGGTAGCACCACATGTCGATCACGACGTCGCGCTTGAACTGCTGGCGGAAATCGATCGCGAGCTTGCACGCAAAGGTCACCGCTTCCGGATCGTCGCCGTTGACATGCAGGATCGGCGCCATCACGCCCTTCGCGACGTCCGACGGATAGGGCGACGAGCGCGCGAACTGCGGGCTGGTCGTGAAGCCGATCTGGTTGTTGACGATGAAGTGGATGCAGCCGCCGGTGTTGTAACCGCGGATGCCCGAGAAGCCGAGGCATTCCCAGACGATGCCCTGCCCCGCGAACGCCGCGTCGCCGTGGATCAGCACGGGCAGCACCTGCTCATGCTTGGCGAGGTCGTCGCGCACGACCTGCTGGGCGCGGACCTTGCCGAGCACAACGGGATCGACCGCTTCGAGGTGCGACGGGTTGGGAACAAGCGACATATGCACCGACGCGCCGCCGAACTCGCGGTCGGTCGAGGTGCCGAGGTGATATTTGACGTCGCCCGAACCGCCGATGTCGTCGGGGTTCGCCGAGCCGCCGGCAAATTCGTGGAAGATGATCTTGTACGGCTTCGCCATGACGTTCGCGAGCATGTTGAGGCGCCCGCGGTGCGCCATGCCGTACACGATTTCACGCACGCCATACTGGCCGCCATATTTGATGATGGCCTCCATCGCGGGGATCATCGATTCGCCGCCGTCGAGACCGAAACGCTTCGTCCCGACATATTTGCGCGCGAGGAATTTCTCCCATTCCTCGGCCTCGATCACCTTGTTCAGGATGGCGCGTTTGCCCTCAACCGAAAATTCGATGATCTTGTCGGCGCCTTCCATCCGTTCCTGCAGGAACTGGCGCTCCTCGATGTCGGCGATGTGCATATATTCGAGGCCGACATTGCCGCAATAATTGGCGCGCAGGATCGCGACGATCTCGCGGATCGTCGCCTTTTCCAGCCCCAGCGTGCCCCCGATGAACACCGGGCGATCCTGATCGGCACCAACGAAGCCGTGGAATTCGGGCGTCAGGTCGGCGGGCAGTTCGCGCGTGCTGAGCCCGAGCGGATCGAGATTCGCGGCAAGATGACCGCGCACACGATAGGTGCGGATCAGCATCATCGCGCGGATCGAATCATCGGCGGCGCGCTCGACTTCGGCGCTCGACAGCGCGGCACCCGCCTTGGCGGCGGCAGCCTTCACCGCGACCTGCATCTGCTGCGGGTCGAGCGCGGCGGTCAGGTCGTCGCTGTCGATCTGGGGCCAGTTCTTCGGCGCCCAGCTCGGGCCGGCCTGCGGCTCGTCGATGTCGAAGCTTTGTCGTTCGAGGTTCATCTGCTTTTCCACGGGGAGGTAGGGGTGGGTTTTATATGGGGAGCGAAGGCCCGCCGGCAAAGGATGCCGGCGGACCATCCGGTCAGACGCGTTCCTTCAGCACTTCGGCGAGGGTCGAGCCGAGTTCCGACGGGCTCGCCGACACCTTGATGCCAGCGGCTTCCATCGCCGCGATCTTGCTTTCGGCGTCGCCCTTGCCGCCCGACACGATCGCACCGGCGTGACCCATGCGGCGACCCGGAGGGGCGGTGCGGCCCGCGATGAAGCCGGCCATCGGCTTTTTGCGGCCGCGCTTCGCTTCGTCGATCAGGAATTGCGCGGCCTGTTCCTCGGCGTCGCCGCCGATTTCGCCGATCATGATGATCGACTTGGTCGCTTCGTCGGCGAGGAAGAGTTCGAGCACGTCGATGAAATTGGTGCCGTTGACGGGATCGCCGCCGATGCCGACCGCGGTCGTCTGACCCAGGCCGACGTTCGTCGTCTGGAACACGGCTTCATAGGTGAGCGTGCCCGAACGCGAGACGACGCCGACGCTGCCCTTGGAAAAGATGCTGCCGGGCATGATGCCGATCTTGCATTCGCCGGGAGTCAGCACGCCGGGGCAGTTCGGGCCGATCAGGCGCGACTTCGAGCCCGAAAGCGCGCGCTTCACCTTGACCATGTCGAGCACCGGGATGCCTTCGGTGATCGCGACGATCAGCTCGATCTCGGCGTCGATCGCCTCGAGGATCGAGTCGGCGGCGAACGGCGGCGGCACATAGATGACCGACGCGGTCGCGCCGGTCGCGGCCTTGGCTTCTTCGACGGTGTTGAAGTTCGGCAGGCCGATATGCGTCGTACCGCCCTTGCCCGGCGTCACGCCGCCGACCATCTGCGTGCCATAGGCGAGCGCCTGTTCGGTGTGGAAGGTGCCGGTGGCACCGGTCATCCCTTGCGTGATGACCTTGGTATTCTTGTCGATGAGAATGGACATATTCTAATTCTCCTGGGGAGAGCCGGCCGGCCCGGCGCCAGCGCCGGGCACAGCCAAAAGGGATCAGGCGAGGCTGGGATCCAGCGCCTTGCACGCGTCGAGCAGTTCCTTGACCGCGTCGACCGAGACCTGCAGGCCAGCCTTGTCCTCGGCATCGAGTTCGATTTCGACGATCTTCTCGACGCCGCCGGCACCGATCAGCACCGGAACGCCGACATAGAGGCCGTCGAGACCGTACTGGCCGTCGACATAGGCGGCGCAGGGCAGGATGCGCTTCTGGTCACCCAGATAGGCTTCGGCCATCGCGATGCCCGATGCGGCAGGCGCATAGAAAGCCGAACCCGTACCGAGCAGCGCGACGATTTCACCGCCGCCGCCGCGGGTGCGCTTGACGATCGCGTCGATCTTGTCCTGCGACGACAGGCCCATCTTGACGAGGTCGGGGACGGGGATGCCGTTGACGGTCGAGTAACGCACGACGGGGACCATGGTGTCGCCATGACCGCCGAGCACGAAGGTGTTCACATCCTTCACCGACACGTCGAATTCATCGGCGATGAAGTGGCTGAAGCGCGCCGAGTCGAGCACGCCGGCCATACCGACGACCTTGTTGTGCGGGAGGCCCGAGAATTCGCGCAGCGCCCAGACCATGGCGTCGAGCGGGTTGGTGATGCAGATGACGAAAGCGTCGGGAGCGTTCGCCTTGATGCCTTCGCCGACGGCCTTCATGACCTTGAGGTTGATGCCGAGCAGGTCGTCGCGGCTCATGCCCGGCTTGCGGGCGACACCGGCGGTGACGATGATGACGTCGGCGCCCGCGATGTCCTTGTAATCGTTCGAGCCAGTGATCTTCGCGTCGAAGCCCGCGATCGGGCCGACCTGCGACAGGTCGAGCGCCTTGCCCTGCGGCACGCCCTCAACGACGTCGAACAGGACGACGTCGCCCAGTTCCTTCTGCGCGGCGAGCAGCGCCAGCGTTCCGCCGATATTCCCGGCTCCGATCAAAGCGATCTTCTTGCGTCCCATGGCGCGCGGCACTCCCTTCCTGGCAAGCCCGGCAATTGGTTCACAGACCGGCGGGAGCACGGGCTAAAGCTCCGCTCCGGTCCCAAGACTGGCGACGCCCCTACGCCGATTCCCTTAAGGAAACAACCGCCAAAAGGACGAAAAACCGGGTTTCTTTGCTAATAGTTCGCAATAACGATAAAGCCCCTCGCGAGACACTCTCGAGATGGGAATAGCCGCGCGATGTGACAAGCACGAAGCGATCGCGCGCGCCGTCTTCGCGGCAAATCCCGCAGCGGCGGGTTAACCCTCCCTTATCGCTGCGATGCTACGCGCGGATAGCATGACGCGGGCGATCATCAGCTTCGACACCGAATTGTCGGCCGGCCTCTATCAACGGGGCGCCGACGCGCGCGCCAATTTCGAAAGCTCGATCCTGGGCCGCTGCCGCGACGGCGATTTCGGTATCCACTTCCAGATGGACATGCTCGAGCGCCACGGGCTGACTGGCGTGTTCTTTATCGATCCGATGCCCGCGCTTGTCTATGGTCCCGAGGTGATCGACGCGATCGTCCGGCCCGTCGTCGCGCGCGGGCACGAGGTGCAGGTCCATATCCACACCGAGTGGCTCGCCTTCGCGCGCTTCAACCCGGTCGGGCGGCTCACCGGCCGCAACATCGGCGACTTCCCGCTGGCGGCACAGAAAAAGCTGATCGCGCTCGCGCGCGACATCCTCGTCGGCGCGGGTGCACCGAAACCGACCGCATTTCGCGCCGGCAATTTCGGCGCCAACGACGACACGCTGCGCGCGCTCTCCGCGCTCGGCTTCCGTTTCGACAGCAGCTTCAACGGCGCCTATCTCGGCCATGGCTGCGCCATATCGCTCGACGCGGGCAATCTGGGAATGCGCGGTCACCACGGCGTCGTCGAGGTCCCGGTCAGCGGACTGATGGACCGCGCGAGCCGTTTCCGCCCCGCGCAGCTTTGTGCAATGTCCGAAGAGGAGATGCGCGACGCGCTCGACCATAGCGCGGCGAGCGGCGCGATCCAGTTTTCGGCGTTCAGCCACAGTTTCGAATTATTGAGCCGCGACCGCGAAGTTCCGAACCGCCTCGCGATTTCGCGAATGGAGGCGCTGTGCCGCGCGGTCGCGGACGACGCGCGGGTGACGAGCGGCGGCTTTGCGACGCTGCCCGGACCGCCCGAACGCCCGGCGCGTATCGCCGTCGCCGCGCCCAAGCCGCTGCGCACGCTGCGGCGGACAATCGAACAGGCTATCGGTCATCTGGTGCACGAGGTGCGCTACGTCCGCGACCTCATTTCCGTCACGGTCAATTCGTCACGCTGGGGAAAGGTTCTGGGCGGGGTATTCCTCGCGATCGCCTAGGCGATCGCGCCTTCGGCAGGTCCGTGGCCTAGCGCCAGATAATCGTCCGACTGCATTTCGGCGAGGCGGCTCGCGGTACGCTCGAACTCGAACGCGCCGTCGCCCGCGACGTAAAGCTGGTCGGGCATCGCGGCCGCGCTCGCGAGCAGCTTGACCTTATATTCGTAAAGCGCGTCGATCAGCGTCACGAAGCGCGCGGCTTCGTTCCGGTTCTCCGGCCCCATGCGCGGGATGCCGACAATGATCACGGTGTGGAAATGGCGCGCCACCGCCAGATAGTCGGCCGCGCCGCGCGCTTCGCCGCACAATCGCTTGAACGAAAAGACCGCGACGCCCTTCAGCGCCTTCGGCACGTGCAGCATCCGCCCGCCGCCGACATCGAGTTCGAGGCTGGGGACATGCGCGCGGTCCTCGGGGGGATAGTCGGTGAGGCGGAAGAAGGCGGCCGACAGCGCCGCGCTCGCCGCATCGTCGGCGGGGACGAACCAGCGCGCGCCGTCGCCGAGCCGGTCGCGGCGATAATCGGTCGGGCCATTGAGGCTCATCACGTCGAGCCGTTCCTCGACGAGCGCGATGAAGGGCAGGAAATGTTCGCGGTTGAGCCCGTCCTTGTAGAGATCCTTCGGCGGGCGGTTCGAGGTCGCGACCATCGTCACCCCGCGGTCGATCAGCGCGGTGAACAGGCGCGAGAGGATCATCGCGTCGGCGCTGTTGTTCACCACCATCTCGTCGAACGCCAGGCAGCGCGTATTTTCGGCGAGCGCGTCGGCGACGAGCGGGATCGGATCGCCGCTCTCGCTCTTGCGCACCTCGCGCATCCGCGCATGGACGTCGAGCATGAAGGCGTGGAAATGGACGCGCTTTTTCCGCTGAATGGAGAGATGATCGTAGAAAAGATCCATCAACATCGACTTGCCCCGCCCGACCGCGCCCCAGAGGTAGACGCCGCGCAGCGCCGCGGGCTTGCGACCGGTCAGGCGCCACAGCAGGCTGCCGCGCGGCGGCACCGCCTCCAGCTCGGTCTGCAGCCGGTCCAGCCGCCCGGCGGCGGCGCGCTGTTCGGGATCGGGCTTGAGTTCGCCCGCCACGACGAGGGCGTCATAGGCCGCCAGAACAGTGATCACTTGCCGCTCGCCTTGCGGATCGTCCCGGCAAAGCTCAGCACGATATGGCTGTCGCCTTCGCCCTGAACGACGAGGCCGCGCAGGAAGATCAGGCGGCCGGTTTCGCGCACCAGTTCGACCACGGCATCGAGGGGTTCACCGACGCGGCCCGCGCCGACGAACTGCGTCGACAGGTCGAGCGTCACCGAATGACCGGCGTTGAGCGATCCGAACTGGTGCGACGCCGCGAACAGCGCGATGTCGACAAGCGCGAGCGTCACCGCGCCGTGAACATTGTCGCCGAGGTTGCTGTGTTTGCGTTCGGGGATCATGCGCACCCGCGCGCACGGACGGCCGTCGGGCGTCGGGGGTTCGGCGCGGACGGTCAGAGGTTCAATGAAGCTGTTGAAGCGCGTCGGGTCCTTGAGGTTCCAGCTGACCCAACCATCGTCCAGCGCCTCCGCGCTGAAATGGTCCCGCCGCTTCGGTTCCTCGATCCCGTCGTTCACACCTGCCGCTCGGCCTCGAGCTTCTTGATCTCGGCGATCGCGCGCGCGGGACTCAGGCCCTTGGGGCACGCGTTCGAGCAGTTCATGATCGTGTGGCAACGATAGAGGCGGAACGGATCCTCAAGCTCGTCGAGCCGTTCGCCGGTCATCTCGTCGCGGCTGTCGGCGAGCCAACGATATGCCTGGAGCAGGATCGCGGGGCCGAGGAATTTGTCGCTGTTCCACCAATAGCTCGGGCAGCTCGTCGAGCAGCAGGCGCACAGGATGCACTCGTAGAGGCCGTCGAGCTTCTCGCGCTCGGCGGGCGACTGGAGCCGCTCCTTGCCGCTCGGCGTCGTCGTCTTGGTCTTGAGCCAGGGTTCGATCGACGCATATTGCGCATAGAAATGGGTGAAGTCGGGGACGAGGTCCTTGATCACGTCCATCGCCGGCAGCGGGGTGATCGTGATGTCGCCCTTCAGATCCTCGATCGCGGTGGTGCAGGCGAGACCATTCTTGCCGTTCATGTTCATCGAACAGCTGCCGCAAATACCTTCGCGGCACGAGCGGCGGAAGGTCAGCGTCGAATCCTGTTCGCTCTTCATCTTGATGAGCGCGTCGAGCACCATCGGGCCGCATTTTTCGGTATCGATCTCGAACGTGTCGAAATGCGGGTTCTGGCCCTTGTCGGGATCGTAGCGATAGACCTTGAATTTCTTGACGGCGGTCGCGCCCTCGGCCTTGTGGACCTTGCCCGTCTTTTGCGGGCGGCTGTTCTTGGGCAGGACAAATTGAGCCATATCGCGGTCTTCCCTATGCAATCGCGCGCTGCCTAGACCCGATTGGCAGCGTCGACAAGAGGGTGAAGCGCGAAAGCCGCTGGCAGGCGCGCGGGCAAGGCGCTAGGGCGGCGATGATGAGCGAAAGCGCCGACCAGCCCGCCGTTACCAGCCGCAGCGTCGCGCGCGGGCTCGGCACCACCGTGCTGGCACGGCTGGGTGCGGTGGTCGAGATCGTCGCGCAGCCGCTCTATGTCCTGATGTTCGGCCTCGCCGGATACGGCCTCTATGCCGTGCTGTGGGCCGCAATCAACCTGCTCGAGAATATCTTCGATCTCGGCATGACCAGCGCAATGCAGCGTACCGTGCCGCAATCGGCGAGCGACGCCGACGCCGCAGCAGCGCTGCGCACCGCGATGCTGTTCGGCGTCGGACCATGCCTGGTTGTCGCGGCGCTGATCGCGATCTTTGCCGCCGAACTCGGCCCGCTGCTCAATGTCGCGGCGAAGGACCGCGACCTCGTCACCCCGGCGATCCGCATCTTCGTCTGGGCTCTCCCGCTGTGGGCATTTGTCGAGATCGCAACCTCAGCGCTGCGCGCGCGCATGGTGTTCGGCGCCGAAATCCGCCTCCGGATCGTGTGGGAACAGGTGATGCGGCTAGTGTTCGCCGGCCTGTTCTTCGCGGGCGGGCTTGGGCTCAAGGGGCTGTTCATTGCGCATCTCTGCTCGCTGGCGATCACCGCGGCGCTCAGCGTCCGCCTGCTCGCGCGGCACTACAGCCTTGCAGATATGTGGCGCGGCGCGCGGGCGAGCGACACGGCGCGCAACACCTTCTGGGCGGGGCTGTCGATCCTGCCGTCGAACATCATCGCACGCCTGTTCGGCGACGCGCCCGCGCTGATCCTCAACCTGTTGCTTCCGGGCGCCGCGGGCGCGGCGGCGGCGGGGCTGTTCACGATCGCGCGCAAGCTGTCGAGCGTCGTCCAGCTCGTCCGTATCGCCTTCTCCTATGTCATGGCGCCGCTCGCCGCCAGCGCCGAGCGGCAGGACCGGCGGCAGGTCGCCGACATCTATGCCTATGCGACGCGGTTGATATCGGCGATCGCGCTTCCGCTCGCGGCGGTGCTCGCGGCGGGCAGCAGCTCGTTGCTCAGCCTGTTCGGCGATCAGGCGCAGGGCGCACAGGCGGCGCTGATCGCCCTGCTCTTCGCCCGCGCGGCCGAAGCCGTGCTCGGGATTTCGGCGCCGGTGCTGCAGGTCGTCGCGGCATTCCGGCACCAGCTCACCGCCAGCATTTTCGGCGTCGCGGTCGCGCTCGGCACCGGCTGGCTGATCGTCGGGCACCTCGATCCGCTGACCGGGGTGACCCTCGCGACGGCGACCGGCCTCGTCGTCATGGCGGCGGTCCCGATGCTCCAGCTCGCGGTGACCGAAAAGCTCCAGCCGTTCGATGCGCAGTTTCCGGGCGTCGCGCTCCGCGGGCTCGTCGTCACGGCCGCCGCGGGCGCTGCCGCGCTGTTCGCGAGCCGCCTGCCCGACCCCGTCGCACTGCCGTTGATCGTCCTGATCGCCGCCGGATCGATCTGGCTCGCGCTCCGTTTCGCGCTCCCGCTCGCCGACCGCACCTCGCTGGGCAAGACCGGCCGCGCATTGCGGCTCTTCGAGCGCGAGGCGTTGTGACCCGCGGCGCCCCGCCCGCAGGTGTCGCGATCTACGATCTCGACCGCACCGTGCTTCGCAAGCCGACCTTCACGCTCTTCCTGCTATGGGCGGCGCGGCGCGAAGCACCGTGGCGGCTGATGCTGCTGCCCGCGCTCGCGGCGCTAATGATCGGTTATGCGCTGCGCCTCTATGGCCGCGACCGCTTCAAGCCCGCCGCCATCCGCCTGATGCTGGGCAGGCGCATCGCGCCGGCGCGTGCCAGCGCGCTCGCCGCCGACTTCGCGGCATGGCGTGTGCCGCGAGATGTCCCGCCGGGCGCCGCGGCGTGCATCGCGCGCGACCGCGCCGAAGGATACCGGTTGCTGATGGCGACCGCGGCGCCCGAGTTCTACGCGGGCGCGATCGCCGAGGCGCTCTGCTTCGACGCGATCGTTGCCTCGCGTCACCGGCGCGATGCCGACGGGAACTGGCTTCCGCAACTCGATGGACCCAATTGTTACGGCGCGGAAAAGGCGCGGCGCGTCGGCGAGTGGCTCGCCACCCATCCGGCAGACGGGGCAGCGCATATCCGCGCCTATTCGGACCATGCCAGCGACGCGCCGACCTTTGCGCTCGCCGACGAAGCGTGGCTGGTCGGGCGCGGGGACAAGTTCGTGCGGCGGGCCGCGAAGCACGGCTGGCGGGTTGCCGATTTCGAGGATGCCGCAGCGGGAAGGCTTCCCTGATGCGTACGCTGTTCCTGTTCATCGGCGAACCGCACCAGATTTTCCACGCGCTGCCGATCGCCGCCGAGATGGCGGCGGCCGGCGAGGAGGTCGAGGTCGCGGTCGCGAGCGGCGACCATCTGCGCATGGTCGAACAGGTCGCGCTCGCCTATCCGGGCTTTGCGCCGCGCATCACCTTGCTCGGCCAGCGCGGTCTCGCGCGCTGGCTGCGCGATTGGGGGCTGTTCCGCAATCCGCGGCTGCCGATGCTGTTCGGCGCTTTGCCTTTCCTGCGCGGCCTCGATGCGATCGTCGTCCCCGAACGGACGACGACCGCGATCCGGCATTTCCTGCCGCGCCGCACGCGGCTGGTCTTCACCCCGCACGGCGCGGGCGACCGCGCGATCATGCTCGACCCGCGCGACCGGCATTTCCATTTCGTGCTCGTCGCGGGCGAGAAAAGCGAACAGCGACTGCTCGGCGCGGGAACGATCCGGCCGGGCCACTATGCCGTGAACGGTTATGTGAAGCTCGACCTGATGCCGCGGCTGCAGGCGGCGCGCGAACCCCTTTTCGCGAACGACCGGCCGACCGTCCTTTACGCGCCGCACTTCCGGCGCGACCTGTCGTCGTGGGACCGCTTCGGGCGCGACCTGATCGCTTGGTTCGCCGCGCAGGATCACTATAATCTGGTCGTCGCGCCGCACGTCCGCCTGTTCGCCGAAGCGAGCGAGGCCGAGCGCGCGGCGGTCGAGCGGCTCGCCGTGCCCGGCAAGATCCTGATCGACCTCGGGTCGGACCGGCTGTTCGACATGAGCTATACCAGCGGCGCCGACATCTACATCGGCGACGTCAGCAGCCAGGTGTACGAGTTTCTCGCCACGCCGCGGCCGTGCCTGTTCCTCAACGCGCACCGCGTTCCTTGGCAGGGCGATCCCGATTATCTGTTCTGGACGCTGGGCGACGTCGTCGACGATCTCGCCGGCCTGCCGGCGGCGCTCGACGCGGCGCCGGCGCACCATGTGCGCTACGCCGGCGCCCAGCGCGAACGGCTCGCCGAATCGATCGGCGGCGACCCTGCCGGCGCCGCGCGGCGCGGCGCGGAGGCGATTTCGGCCTTTCTTGCAAAGGACGTCCCAGAGGATAAGAGCGGCGGATGACCGACGCAAACTTGCCCGCGCTGACGCCGATCGGCGAAAATCCGACCCCGATCTGGGGCATGACCAACACCGAACGGCTCCGCCGCCTCGCAAGCGCCGAGGGGTTGCCCGAAGCAGCGAGACCGTCGGGCGCGCATATCTACGCCAACCTCGCCTATGTCTTCGACCCCGTGTGGCTGCGCCATATCGTGCCGCTGCCGGGCACCGTCGTCATGAACGGCGACGAACTGGTGCTCGCCCACCTCGTTGGCGGAATGCGCCCCGAAGATATCGCGCAGCATCGCGGCACGCTGACGATCATCGACTATAAGGACAATCCGCAAATCTATAACCGCCAGCTCCGCAAGCTCGACTGCCCGTTCATCCAGCGGCTGACCCCCGAAACGCGACGCGCGATCGAGCGGAAAAGCTATTTCGGCGCCTACAAGGGCGTTACCGACGCGCTGACCAAATATCTCTGGCCCGAACTCGCGCTGTGGCTGACCCGGATCGCCGCGAGCATCGGAATGACGCCGAACATGGTGACCGCGATCGGGGCGACGCTGTGCGTCTATGCGACATATCTGTTCGCTTATGGCCATTATTGGGAAGGGATGCTCGCGGGCTTCATCTTCATGGTGCTCGACACCGTCGACGGAAAGCTTGCGCGCTGCACGATCACCTCGTCGAAATGGGGCAATGTCGCTGACCATGGTGTCGACCTGATCCACCCGCCCTTCTGGTGGTATTTCTGGGGCGTCGGGCTCAGCACATGGGGTCTCGCGTTGTCGACGCAGACTTTTGTCTGGGTCATGGCTGCGGTCGTCGCGGGCTATGTGCTCCAGCGCGTGATCGAGGGATTGTTCATCAAGGATTTCGGCATGGACATCCATGTCTGGGAGAAGTTCGACAGCCGGTTCCGCCTGATCACCGCGCGCCGCAACCCCAACATGGTCATCCTCTTCTTCGCGACGCTCGCCGGGCGCCCCGATATCGGCCTGATCCTGCTCGCATGGTGGACGATCATCTCGCTGGTCGTCCATGCGGTGCGGCTGGTGCAGGCCTATGCCGTCAAACGTTCGGGCCGCCCGATCACCAGCTGGATGGAAGAAGCATGAACGACACGATCGCAAAATTCGGCCATCCCGCGACGCTGATCGCCGAATATGAGCATTGGGTCGTGCTGCTCCGCCCCGCGCAGCCGACGCTCGGCGCGCTGGTTCTCGCGGCAAAATCGGACGCGACGGCGTTCGGCGACCTGCCCGCCGAAGCGCATGCCGAACTCAAGGTCGCGACCGCCGCGATCGAGGCGGCGCTCGGCCAAGCCGTCGACTATGCGAAGATCAACTATCTGATGCTGATGATGGTCGACCCGCACGTCCATTTCCACGTGCTGCCACGCTACGATGGCGAACGGTCGGGCGCGGGGCTGACAGTGGCCGACGCCGGCTGGCCGGGGCAGCCGGACCTCGGACATGCGGTGAAGCTGGGCGATGCAGAGGTCGCTGCGCTCACCGGCTGGCTCAAACCCTATTTCGCGTAGCGGCCTTCTTCGGCCCATTTCGCGGTCAGCGCGTCGGCGGCCTCGACGTCCTGCGGGAAGTCGACTTCCTGCCATTCGAGCCCTTCGATCGACACGGTGCCGACGCGGTTTCCCTTGGCGATGATGTCGATCGCGCGCAGATACCAGCGCTCGACCCCGTCGGGGGTGCGCATCATCTGGTCGACCTGGTTGCGGAAGATCGACGGGCCATCGCCGACGAAGGCGAGCATGCCGATCGACTCGGCATTGGTGTCGGGGGGCAATAGCCGCTTGCCGATATGATGCAGACGGCCTTCGGCGTCGCGGTTCACCTTCATATCGTCGTCGTCATAGTCGGCCTTGACGTCGACGGTGACGTTAATCGGCTCGTTCGCGCCTTCGATCAGCTTCGCGACGATCTCGTCCGAAATGATGGTGTCGCCGTTGAGGATGATGAAATCGCGGTCCATCTCCTCGCGCGCGATCCAGCAGGTGCCGAGATTGTCGGCGACCTGGAAGAAGGGATTGAACAGGGTGCGGATGCGCGCGCCGGTGTCGCGGTAGAGCTGCAGCGCATGATCCTCGACGCGTTCGGTACGAAAGCCCGTGACGACGACGATATCCTTGATCCCGTTCGCGACGAGCGCCGCGACCTGCCAGCTGATGAGGCTGCGGCCATTGAACTCGATCAGGCATTTGGGAATGTCGCGGGTCAGCGGCAGCAGGCGCGAGCCTTGCCCGGCCGACAGGATGATGGCTTTGTCGATGCTCATAGGGGTTGGCCTATAGCCGCTTCGCGCCGTGCGGCAAATATCGCGTCGATCAGTTCGATATCCGAAGGCTTGTCGGCGTCGATGCACGCCTCGGCCTCCGACATCGGCACGACCTTCGCCTTGAGGCCGAAGCGAAGCCCCGCGCGCGCCACCCCCTGCTGGATGGTGAAGAGGCGGAGCAGCGCGCCGAGCAGCAGCCAGGGGCCGAAGGCGGCGATGATCTTGAGCCCCTTCTTGCGGTCGCGCTCGATGCGCCCCCAGAAATCGAGCAGCGGCAGCACGCGTCGGCCGCGCAGCCGGAACATGTTCGCCCCCGACCACCAGCCGCCGCGGAATTTGAGCCATGTCCGCTGCGACTGCGGATAGCGCGCGAGCAGCACATCGCGCTCGACCATCGCGACCGCGACATCGCTATCCTCCGCGCCGCCAAGAAACTCGGCGATCATCGTCGGCGTCAACAGCACATGATCGGCAGTCGTAACGAGCAGCGGATCGTCGCACGGCGGCAGCGCGGCAGCGAGCGAGCTGCTGATCCCCTGCCCCGAATCGATGAAATGCAGGTTGGCAAAGCCCGCGAGCCCCGGTTCGGCCGCGAGTTCGCCGCTGTTCTGTGCGAGGATCGTGATTGCACCGACTTCGGGTGAGGCGCGCAGCGCCTTCACGACGTGGACGAGCATCGCCTGCCCCGCGATCGGCAGCAGCGCCTTGGTCGGCACGCCGCTCCCGGTCAGCAAGGGGTCGGGCCCCGGACGGCTGCCCGCAAGTATGATCGCCGGGATCGGCGCGCTCATTGTGCCGCGCCCGATGCGGGGGCAATGCGGCGGCCGGTTACGCCGCGGAGGAAGTCGGTCGCTTCTTCGAGCACCGGCCCCTTGTTCTGGAACGGCGCGGCAAACGCCATCACGATGCCGGTATGCCCCATGCCCGGATAGATGCGCAGCGTCACCGGGCCGCCCGCCTTCTCGATCGCGGCGGCGAGGTTCTGGCTGTTACGCGGGCGCACCGTGTCGTCCTCGTCGCCCGTTGCAAGCCACAGCGGCGGCGCGTCGCCGCGTGCGAAGTGAATCGGCTGCGTCTTTTCGATCGGCTTGACCTTGCCCATCGCCTTGTCGCCGCGGCCACCCTTTTCGAGCGGCAGGAAATCATAGGGGCCGGCAAGCCCAGCAACGCCGCGGATGATCGACGGATCGCTCTTCGCCGCGCGCAGCCATTGCGGGTCGAGCGCGAGCATCGCGGCATTATAGGCGCCCGCCGAATGGCCCATCAGCGCGATCCGGTCGGGATCGCCGCCGAGCTTGGCGATATGTTCGTGCGTCCATGCGACCGCCGCCGCGCTGTCTTCGATAAAGTCGGGCCAATGCGCCTTAGGTACGAGGCGATAGTCGGGGATCACCACGACAAAGCCCTGCCGCGCGAGCGCGCGTCCGGCGAAGCCGTAACTGCCCCGCTCGCCGCTGTCCCAGCCGCCGCCATAAAAGAAGACGACGACCGGCAACCGGTCGCCCTCTTTGAGACTATCGGGTACCCAAATGTCGAGCGACTGGCGCGGCCCGTTGCCATAGGGCTGGTCGCCAATCAGCAGCCGCGCCCCGTCGCCCTGCCCGAGCAGCCGGTCGGCCATGTTGAGCGACTTGGCGCCGCCCGCGACGATCATCTTCGCTCCGCCGCCGAAGAGCAGCACGAGCAGGATCACCACGAAAAGGAATTTGATCAACCGTCGTCCTTTGGAAACCGGCCCCGTCATCATCCGCGCCCTACAGGGCGGCGGCGCGGCGAACAAGCGACAGCGCGACAAGCTTCGCGACCTTTTCCGCGTTCGCGCGTAGGACAGGGCAATGACCAATCCCTTCTCCCGCCCCGCCCTTGTCTGCAACAGCCAGAGCGGCAGTCATGACGACGCCGTCCTCGCCGCGATCGCGGAAAGCTGCCGCGCGGCAGGAACGCCGCTCGTCGCCATCTTCGCGCTGCCCGACGACGATATTCCCGACGCGGCCGAGCTGGACCGGCAAGGCATCGACCTGCTGCTCGTGTGGACGGGCGACGGGACGATCAATGCCGCAGCGCGCGGTGCGGCGGGCTGGGACGGGGCGATCCTGCCGCTGCCCGGCGGGACGCTCAACCTGCTGTCGAAGGCTCTGCACGGCGACCGCACGGCACCTGAGATTCTGGCCGACGCGCTTCAAGGCACGGGGCGGCGCGGTTCGATCCCGACGATCCGGTCGGATGGCGGGGACGCGTTCATCACCGTCGTCGCGGGGCCGGCAACGCGCTGGGCCGAGGTGCGCGAAACGATGCGGCAGGACGGATTGATCGAGGCGAGCCGCGCGGCACCCGATGCGCTCGATGCGATGACCAACGCGCCGGGGGTCAGGGTCGCCGGGCATGAAGCGGCCTATCCTGCGGTTATCCTCACCCCCACGCCCAAGGGCATCCGCGCCGACGGAATATTGACCGGGGGGACAGGCGACGTATTGCGCCACGGCCTTGCGTGGCTCGGCGGCGATTTCCGCGACGGGCCGAGCGAAGAAATTGCGACCGACGCGACGGTCACCCTCGAAAGCGAGGCGCCGATCAGCCTTGAATATGATGGCGAGCTGGATGAGGTCACTTCGCCTGCCCGCTTCGATCTGGGCGCGAGCGCGGTGGATTTTCTGGCGACGGCATGACGCGGCTCTTCCACATCAGCGACCTCCATTTCGGACTCGAGGACCCGGCCGCGCTTGACTGGTTCCGCGAATGCGTGCGCCGCGAACAGCCCGACGCGGTGCTGATCACCGGCGACCTGACGATGCGCGCGCGCAGCCATGAATTCGCCGCGGCGTGCGACTGGATCGGCGCGCTCGACGTGCCGGTAACGGTCGAGGTCGGCAACCACGACCTGCCCTATTTCAACCCGATCGAGCGCTTCTTCTGGCCCTATCGCCGAATTCGCGGAATCGAGCGCCTCGTCGAACGCGAACTCGACCTGCCCGGCGTCGCGGTCGTGCCGCTGAAGACGACGGCGCGCGCGCAATGGCGGTTCGACTGGTCGAAAGGCTGGGTGACGCCCAAGGCGCTCGGCAAGACGCTCGCTGCGATCGATGCGCTGCCACGCGGCACGACCATATTGGTCACCGCGCATCATCCGCTGGTCGAAGCGGGCACGAGGGGACGCGCGCTGACCCGCGGCGGCGAGCGCGCACTGACCGCGCTGGCGAAGCGCGGCGTCGCCGCGGTGCTCACCGGCCACGTCCATGATGCCTTCGACTTGGCGAAGGATACCGGGGCCGGTCCTATCCGCATGATCGGCGCGGGCACGTTGTCGCAGCGCATCCGGTCGACACCGCCGAGCTTCAACGAACTGCGCATCGACAGAGCCGCGATTGCGGTGCGGGTGCGCAACGTCGAAGCGGTTCCGACCCCCGATATGCAGATCCCGGCTATCCCGCCCGACGCGTTGCCGCCGCGCGAACCGGGCGAGCCCGTCGCGCCCATCCAGGCGGTGCCGCCGATCGATCCCCCCGTCCATTGACGCGGCGCCTTATCCCGTTACGTTGCAAGAAAAAACCAAATGGGATGAGAGACGATGCTGACCAAGGGCGACGATTTCCCGCTGCACCAGAGCGCCGAGCCGATCGCGTTCGCGGGCACCGACCGCAATTTCTACGACCGTTATTTCTTCAATGGCACCTCGCCCGACGGGTCGGTCTTTTTCGCCGCGGCGATGGGCTTCTACCCGCAGCTCGGCATCGTTGATGCGGCCTTTTGCGTGCTGGTCGACGGCGTGCAGCATAATCTGCGCGCGAGCCGCCGCTCGGGCGGCGAGCGGCTCGACCTGTCGGTGGGGCCGATCACCATCTCGATCGACGCGCCGCTCGAAACGCTGACACTCCGCATCGCCGTGAACGACGGCCCGCTCGCGGCCGAGCTGCGTTTCACCGCGCGCCATTTCCCGATCGAGGAACCGCGCTTCACCCGCCGCAACGGCACGCGCCTGTTCATGGACTATACGCGCATGACGCAGAACGGCCATTGGTCGGGCTGGCTGTCGGTCGATGGCCGGCGCGTCGAGGTCGGGACCGGCTGGGCGGGAACGCGCGACCGGAGCTGGGGCATCCGTCCGGTCGGCGCCGCCGAACCGCAACCGCCGCCAGAGGGCAATTTCAGCCAGTTCTTCTGGCTGTGGACGCCGTGCAATTTCGCCGACCGTTCGTTGTTCTTTCACAGCAACGACGATGGCGAGGGAACGCCGTGGAACCGCCGCGCGGTCCTGGTCGGTACCAATGGCGGCGAACGCCATTTTGCCGATCCTGCTTTTGCCGCCGAATGGCATCCGGGAACGCGGCGCCTGTCGAAGCTGACCGCCGACTTCGATCGCAGCACGCGGCTCACGCTGACCCCGGCCGGACCCGTGTTCGCGATGAGCGGACTCGGTTATACGCATCCCGTCTGGGGGCATGGCTTCGATCACGGCGATCTTGAGGTTGCGCACGACAGCCTATCCGAAGCCGAACGGGCATGGGGCAATCCGCTCGCAATGCACGTGCAGGCGCTCGTTCGTGCCGAACTGGTCGACGGCGACCAAAACGAAAGCGGCGTCGGTGTGCTCGAACAATTGTTCGTCGGGCCGCACGCACCGACCGGCCTCGCCGGCCTGCTGGATCCCGCCGCATGAGTTTCCCGACCTCGCCCGAGGCGATCGAGGCGAAGTGGCTCGGCGCCGTGCTCGGGCAGTCCGGAAAGCTGAGGGGGTTCAGCTCGGCCAAGGTCGGAACGGGGCAGATGTGCGACAGCTATCGCCTGACGCTCGACTGGGCCGATGGCGTCGAGGCACCGCCGACGGTCATCGCCAAATGCCCGAGCCACGACGAGGCGAGCCGCAATATCGCGAAGCTGACGGGCACCTATGTCAAGGAAGTCAGCTGGTATCGCGAACTCGCCGCCGAAAGCGGGGTTGCAGCGCCGACCTGCCACTTCGCCGATATTGCGGCGGACGATGTCGATTTCGTCCTTATCCTGTCGGACCTCGCGCCCGCGCGAGCCGGCGACCAGCTCGCCGGGCTGGGCCTCGCCGCGCTCGTTCCGTGCATCGACGCCGCTGCCCGGCTCCATGCCCATCTGTGGAACGACGCCCGGCTCGCCGATTTCGCATGGCTGTCGCGCGATAATGGCGATCTGATCCGCACACTCTTTCCGCAACTCTATCTCGGTTTTCGCGAACGCTATGCGACGCGGCTGGCGCCCGAGGTGCTCGATCTCGGCGCCGGGCTCGTCGACAAGCTGGACGCCTATCTGGCGCGCGAACCCTCGGCGCGGACGATCGTCCATGGCGACCTCAGGATCGACAATATCCTCTTCGCGCCCGGCGGCGAGGCCTGCTGGCTCGTCGACTGGCAGACGCTGGGACGCGGCAGCGGCGCCGCCGACCTGGCCTATCTCGTCGGCACCAGCATCGCCGACCCGTTCGAGCGTGCCGCCGCCGACCGGCCGGCGTTCGACCATTGGATCGCGGCGCTGGCTGCGGCAGGCGTTGCGCCCGATGCTGAGGCGCTGTGGACCGACTATCGCGTCGGCGCGCTCAGCGGCTATTTCATGGCGGTCTTCGCATCGATGAGCGTCGAACGTACGACACGCGGTGACGAGATGTTTGCGGTGATGGCCGAACGCCCGGCGCGCCAAGCGCTGGCGCTGGGAAGCCTCGACCTGTTTTAGCCGAGCCGGTGCGGGGTCGGATCGCCGAGTTCGCCGACAAGCTGGCGGTAAGCCTCTGCACGGCATCTGGCATAGTGAAGAGCCAGGTCTTCGCGCGATATCGGCAGGTCGTTCGCGAGCGCGTCGAGGATGGCCGGGTCGTCGTGCAGCGCGATTTCGCGGCCGAGCATACCCGGGTCGATATCGAGGATCGCGGCGAGCAGGCGGAAGCTCCGCGCACGCTGGCGAAACTCGAAATCCATCAGCCGCGCCGAATCCTTTTCCTCCTTGGCGAGGAGGGCCCTGCGGAGGTCGAATGCCATGCCCGCAATCTACGCCGCGTGATATGTTTCTTCAACGCGCAAAGAAAAAGGGCGGCCCGTTGCCGGACCGCCCTTCCCTCTCCACCCGTCGGTGGAAAAGCTCTTAGCGCTTCGAGAACTGGAAGCTGCGGCGGGCCTTGGCTTTGCCGTACTTCTTACGCTCGACCGCGCGGCTGTCACGGGTCAGGAAGCCTGCCGCCTTGACCGGGCTGCGCAGCGCCGGTTCGAAGCGGGTCAGCGCCTGTGCGATGCCGTGCAGGACCGCACCGGCCTGGCCCGAAAGGCCACCGCCCTTGACGGTTGCGATCACGTCATACTGGCCAACGCGCTCGGTCAGGCCGAAGGGCTGGTTGATGACGAGACGCAGCGTCGGACGTGCGAAGTAAACTTCCTGGTCACGGCCATTGACGGTGATCTTGCCCGTGCCGGGCTTGACCCACACGCGCGCAACGGCGTCCTTGCGGCGGCCGGTCGCATAAGCGCGGCCCTGCTTGTCGACCTGCTTTTCGCGAAGCGGAGCGGTCGGAGCTGCCGGAGCAACGGTGCCTTCGACGGCGCCGGCGAGATCCTTGAGATCGGTCATGGTCTGTTCGTCAGCCATTATGCACCCACCTTGTTCTTGCGGTTCATCGACGCGACGTCGATCACTTCGGGGCTCTGCCCTTCATGCGGATGTTCGGTGCCGGCGAAGATGCGCAGGTTGCGCATCTGCTGGCGGCCGAGCGGGCCGCGCGGGATCATGCGTTCGACAGCCTTTTCGAGCACGCGCTCGGGGAAACGGCCTTCGAGGATCTTCGCGGGGCTCGTTTCCTTGATGCCGCCGGCATAGCCGGTGTGCTTGTAGTAACGCTTGTCCTGCAGCTTCTTGCCGGTGAACGCCACCTTCTCGGCGTTGATGACGATGACATTGTCACCGCAATCGACGTGCGGGGTGAACGACGGCTTGTGCTTGCCGCGCAGGATGTTGGCGATGATCGATGCCACGCGGCCCACAACGAGACCCTCGGCGTCGATCAGCACCCATTTCTTTTCGACCGTTGCGGCATTGGCCGACTGGGTCGTCTTGGTCAGCGCCTTCATGGCACGCTCCTTGACAGAGATGGACTAGGACGAACGGCGATGCCGCCGCCCGAAACAAACCGCGCCGCCCGAATCCCGAAGGAACGCAGCGGCGCTTCGGAGCGGGCCAATGGCGCCCGATGAGCGGAAAGTCAAGCACAGAGCGGCTTTGCTGACGGGTATCATGATACCATTGCCGCTATCGGACAGGTTCGAGCGCGCGCACCCTTTCCTCGACGAGCGTCCGTCCGCCGCCCGGCTCGATCACCCAGCTCTGCCGTCGCTCGCGCATCACGAGCCCCGTGGCGGTGTCGATGGTCCACAGATTGTCGATCGCCAGCGGTTGCTCTGCGCCGCCGACGGGGGCCGCAGCCTGCTCGACTCTCGCGATGGTCTGCAACGCGCCGTCGTGCGTGATCGACACGCTCGCCCCGTCGGCGGGTGCCCGCGCGGGAATGGCGTGGTTTGCAGGCGCGATCAGCGCGCGGATGTCGGCGGTCGCAATCCGGTCGCGCTCGGCGGCGGGGAGCGCGGCGATCAGTTCGGCCAGCCGCCGCGCCTCAGGCCGTCCGGCCTCGGCACCCGTCGTCTCGATCCGCGCGGTCACCCGCGCCCATGTCTGTTCGGGATCGACCAAGTCGATCCGGCTGCCGTCGGGCGCGACAAGATACGCCATCGCTTCACCGACGAGCGGCTGGAGCATCATGGTAAGCGCGCGCGTGACCTCGGGCCGGGCATCCGAATCGATACGCTGCAGCAGCGCCTCGAGCCGATAGCCACGGCCGACTTGCTGCCATTCGAGCGCATAGACGAGCGCGAAATTGATCAGCGCGCCGTCGCGGCCGATGCGGCGAGTCGTGACGCGATAGGTCATCGGCACGCCGATCGGCGGAGCAAAGCGGACCTGCGCGGGCGCGGTGGCCGCGGCATCGCCGGGCAAGGCCGCCGGCAGGGGCTGGGCCAGCAGCAGCAGCGCGCCGCCGAGACTGCCCGCCAGCGTCATGCGGCGCGACGGCCCAGTCGGTGCAGCGCCGCCGCCGCGATGGCAACAAGGATCGCACCCACAACCTGGTGCATCACCGCGACCCACATCGAAACGCCCGACACGACGGTCCAGATGCCTAGCAGCATCTGTGCCGCGACGACCGCGACGAGCAGCCGCGCCTCGATGCGAGCGCCGCGCCGCGACAGGCTGCGCGCGAGGAGGAGTAGCGCGATCGCGGCAACCCACGACCACCAGCGATGGAGGAAATGGATGAGGAATGGATCGTTGGTCAGCGCCAGCCAGGCGCCGCCCGCCCAATCGATCCCTTCGGGCACGAAATGATCGTTCATCAGCGGCCATGTGCTCGCGACATAGCCCGCGTTGAGCCCCGCGACCCACGCGCCGAGCAGCAGCTGGACGAACAGGATCAGGATGACGCTGATCGCGGCGCCGGTCAGCCGCGCCGGCCGCGCGCCCCGATCCTGTGCCAGCGCGCCGAGATCGCGCGCGGTCCAGACGAGTCCCGCAAGCAGGAATAGCGCGGTCAGCAAGTGCGTCGCGAGACGGAAATGGCTGACGTCGACACGATATTCGAGCCCCGAGGCGACCATCCACCAGCCGATCGCGCCCTGCAGCCCGACGAGCGCGGCAAGCGCAGTGAGCCGCCAGCCATAGCCCGCGGGGATCGCGCGGCGCCAGGCGTACCAGATCAGCGGAACGAGGAGCGCCATGCCGACCAGACGGCCGAGGATGCGATGCAGCCATTCCCAGAAAAAGATCGCCTTGAACCCGGCGAGCGTCATGCCGAGGTTGATCTCCTTATATTCGGGGATCTGCTTGTATTTCTCGAACTCCGCGATCCACCCGGCCTCGGTCATCGGCGGGAGGACCCCCGAAACAGGGCGCCATTCGGTGATCGAAAGTCCCGATTCGGTGAGGCGGGTGATCCCGCCGACCCCGACCACGATAATCACGAGCAGCGCGACAGCCCACAGCCACCGCGCAAGCGCTGCGGGCCGGGGGGTGCGGGCGGCGGGCGAAGGCAAGGCCGAGGCGTTCGTCATCGCCGCCCTATCGGCGCTTGCCCGAAGATAGGCAAGGGTAGGAAACCGCTGATCCGGGGAAATTCATGGCCCCGACAGCGCGGCATTGATAAGCGGTGTCGATGTTACGTCCCTTTCGCTTCCTGCCCTTCGCCTTGTCGCTCGCGCTGTCGCCGGCGCCCGCGACAGCAGGCGACGCACGCACTGACTATTACTCCGCCCTCGCCGATCAGGAGACGCGCCTCGCCACCGTCGGCTATCGACTGACCACGGCGAACGCACGCTGGTGCGACGTCGTCACCCCGCAGCCCGGATGGATCCTTGGCGACTTGCGCCAGTTCGAGGCGAGCGACCGCGCGGCTGCTAGCAACATCTATCGGTCCGGCGACGGCGCATTCGTCGCAGCCGTCGCGCCCGGCTCGCCGGCCGACCGCGCCGGCCTGACCCGCGGCACCCGGATCGCGGCCATAGAAGGCGATGCGATCGCGCCAGCGGATAGCGGGCCGACGATCCGGATGGATACGGCGATAGTGAAGCTCTACACGATCGATCCGACCGCCCCCTGGACGGTCACCGACGACGCCGGGCGCGTTTACCGGATGCCCCCCGCATCGGGCTGCGCGAGCGCCTTTCGCGTCGAGCTTGGCGGGGCACAGGCGGCCGCGAACGGGATATTGGTGCGGATCACGCTGAAGCTTGCCCGGTCGATCGCCGCCGACGACGAACTCGCGGCCGTCGTCGCGCACGAACTTGCGCATAATATCCTTCGCCATCGCGACCGGCTGGGCGCCGACCGTTCGGCTGCGCGTGTCCGCCGGACGGAGTTCGAAGCCGACCGGCTCGCGGTCTGGCTGATGGCCGATGCCGGCTATGACCCCGCCGCCGCCATCCGGTTCTGGAACCGGCACAAGCGTCCGCTCGTCCGTGCGGCGTCGCATCCGCCGCGCAGCGAACGCATTGCCGCGATCGAATCCGAAATCGCAGCGATGCAAGCGGCACGCGCCGGCGATGCTGCGGCAAGGCCGCCGCTGATCGACGCGCCTCCGCCCTTGGAATGAGGTGCGGCGTATCCTATTTCCGGAGTATTCCATCCCTCCAACAAGGACGACGCCATGACCCGTGAGACTGCGATTTTCGCCGGAGGCTGTTTCTGGTGCACCGAGGCCGTGTTCCAGTCGCTCGGCGGCGTCGAAGGCGTCGAGAGCGGTTATATCGGCGGCACCGTTCCCGATCCGACATACAAGCAAGTTTGTGGGGGCGACACCGGGCATGCCGAAGCGATCCGCATCACCTTCGATCCTGCGGTCATTTCCTACGCCGACCTGCTCGACGTTTTCTTCGCGACGCACGATCCGACGCAGCTCAACCGGCAGGGGAACGACATCGGTACCCAGTATCGCAGCGCGATCTTCCCGCTCGACGCCGCACAGGCCGACGCCGCACGCGCCGGGATTGAGCGTGCCGCGCCCGACTGGCCCGCGCCGATCGTCACGACGATCGAGAGCGCGTCGGACTGGTACCCCGCCGAGGATTATCATCAGGCCTATTGGGAGGGCGAAGGCCAGCGCAATCCCTATTGCATGGCGGTCATCCCGCCGAAACTGGCCAAATTGCGCAAGGGCTTCAGCGACCGCCTCCGCACCGCCTAGCATAGCATAGCATATGGCGTGACGATCTTGTTGCCATAGGGCTGCATGACGTCACTTTTCATTGACTTTCCAAACGTTTTGGCTAGCGGACGCGCCTTCGCTGGGGCAGGATGCCCCTGAACCGCAGTTGGGGGCACGGCCAGGTGCTGGCATCACTGTTTCTGATCGGCGCGCTGTTCACGACGCCACCGATGTCGGTCCAGGCCGCAAGCCAGACGCTCGTCGACGATGGCACCGGCGGGATGACGCGTGCCGTCAACCGGATGGTGGGCGGCATCGTCAGCTATGCGCGCTGGCCCGATGCTGCGCCGCCCGGAGGACGCGTGATGTGCCTTGTGGGCACGCCGCGGCTGAGCGAGCGTATGGCGCCCGACCTTCCGGGTCCGGGCGCCGTCATCGTCCGCCGCATGACCGCCGCCGCCGTGACGCCCGAATGCGACATCCTGTTCCTCGGCCGTATGCCCGTCGCCGACCGGCGCCAGTTGATCGCGTGGGTGCGCGGACGCCCGATCCTGACGATCACCGACGACGACGCGGCGTGCATCTATGGCGCGATGTTCTGCCTGAACAGCCGGGCCGCGAGCCTCAGCTTTTCGGTCAATCTCGATGCGATCGGGCGCGGGCCGCTCCGCATCGACCCGCGCGTCCTGCGCATCGGCCGCGGCGAGGGAGGGGCGTCATGACCGGCCAGACCCCTCCGCCGGTCGAACGGATCGGCGCGCGCACGACGCTGCAAAAGCTGCTGTCGCGCTTTCATTTCGGGATCACGCTGTTCGCAGTGGCGCTGTCGGGCCTCACCATCCTGCTCGCGGGGGTTACCGCGCTGCGCGGTTATGCCGACCGCAATATGGAGCTGGCGGCGCAATTGGGCGCCTATGGCGTCGAGCCCGCACTCGTGTTCAACGATCCGCAGGCGGTGCGCGAAGGACTCGAACCGCTGACGCGCATTCCCGGCATCGCGCGGCTGCGCGTGCTGAACGACGTCGGGCGGCCGGTCACCGAATGGACCTCGCCCGCCGCCGACCCGGCGCCGATTCTCACACGCATATTCTTCCCGCGCCCGTTTGCGGTGACCGTGCAACGCAACGGATCGGCCATCGGCACGATCGAGGTGTGGGGCGATAGCTCGACCTTGATCGACTATGTCCGGCTCGGCCTGCTTGCGGGGCTCGGCTGCCTGCTCGTCACCGCGTTCGGGACGATCTTCCTCGCGCGGCGGTTCGAATATGAACTGGTCAAGCCGCTGAACGAGATCGCCACCGTTGCGCATGACGTGCGCCTGCACCGCCGGTTCGACAAGCGCGTCCAGCCGCTCGGCATCGCCGAGCTCGACCGGCTGGGCGGCGATATCAACGCGCTGCTCGACGAGCTGCAGGGCTGGCAGGGGCATATGGAAAGCGAACGCGCCATGCTCGCGCACCGCGCCTCGCACGACCCGTTGACCGCGATGCCCAACCGCGCCGCCTTCGACGAACAGCTCGCGCTGCGCATCGAGGCGGCCGAAGGACGCGGCAGCCGCTTTGCGCTGCTGTTTATCGACGCCGACAATTTCAAGGCGGCGAACGACAATTTCGGTCACGCCGCAGGCGACACAGTGCTCGTTGCTCTGTCGGCGTGCATCAAGGACACGCTTCGCAAGGGCGACTTTGCCGCGCGCATCGGTGGCGACGAGTTCATCGTGATCATCGACCCGCTCGACACCGAAGCGATCCCCGAAGAATTGGCAAACCGGATTCGCGCGTGCGTTTCCCAACCCGTCGCGCTGCCGGGCGGCGAGACGTATCGCGCCGCCGTCAGCGTCGGGGCCGCGATTTTCCCCGACGACGGCCGCGACGCGACCGCCCTGCTCACCGCCGCCGACGCCGCGATGTATGCCAACAAGATGACCAGCCGTTCCCGATAATCACCAGCGGAGATACCCCGTGGCCTTCCATTTCCCCCGATCGATCCGAGCCCTTTTCCTGACAGTGTTCGCCGCGATGCTCGCCGCGTGCCAGAGCGTGCCTGCGCCCGCCGGCTTCCCGCCCGAACAGATCGCCGCACTGAAGACCGAAGGGTTTGTCGAGGGCGACGCCGGCTGGGCACTGACGTTCAACGAACGGCTGCTCTTCGCCTCGAACGAAAGCGCGATACAGCCCGAACAGGAAGCGCGGATCGCGACACTGGCGCGCAACCTGACCTCTGTGGGTATCATGACCGCACGCGTCGAGGGGCACTCCGATTCGACCGGCACCTCGGCGTATAACCTGACCCTGTCGCAAGCGCGCGCGCAGGCGGTTGCCGCGCCGCTGACCGCAGGCGGGATGCGCTTTACGGCGGACCAGGTCGTCGGGCGCGGCGAGGCGGTCCCGATGTCGAGCAACGACACGGCCGAAGGCCGCCAGGACAACCGGCGCGTCGTCGTCATCGTCACGCCGCAGTGAGGCGGATCGGCACCGCTTTTCTTGATCGACGATCGCCGCTAAGCCCGCAGCCATGAAACCGATCCGCAAAGCCGTCTTCCCCGTCGCCGGCCTCGGCACCCGCTTCCTTCCCGCGACCAAGGCGATCCCCAAAGAGATGCTGCCCGTCGTCGACCGGCCGCTGATCCAATATGCGGTCGACGAGGCGCGCGAGGCAGGGATCGAACAGATGATCTTTGTCACCGGCCGCGGCAAGAGCGCGATCGAGGACCATTTCGACGTCGCTTTCGAACTCGAAAAGACGATGTCCGAACGCGGCAAGGATTTGTCGGTGCTCGAACCGACGCGCCTCGGACCCGGTAACTGCGCCTATGTCCGCCAACAGGAACCGCTCGGGCTCGGCCACGCGATCTGGTGTGCGCGCGACATTGTCGGCGACGAGCCTTTCGCGATCTTCCTGCCGGACGAATTCATGCACGGGTCGCCCGGCTGCATGAAGCAGATGGTGGATGCCTATGCCCAGGTGGGCGGCAACCTGATCTCGGTGCTCGAAGTGCCGCACGAACAGGTATCGAGTTATGGCGTCATCGCGCCCGGCGCGCGTGACGGGGCGCTGACCGAGGTGACGGGCCTTGTCGAAAAGCCGGCGATCGAAGCTGCGCCGTCGAACCTGATCATTTCGGGCCGCTATATCCTGCAACCCGAAGTGATGCGGGTGCTCGAAAAACAGGAAAAGGGCGCGGGCGGCGAAATCCAGCTGACCGATGCGATGGCGACGATGATCGGCAACCAGCCCTTCCACGCCGTCACCTTCGACGGCGCGCGCTATGACTGCGGGTCGAAGGCGGGGTATATCCAGGCCAATCTCGCAGTCGCGCTCGAACGGCCCGACATGGCCGACGAGGTCCGCGCCTTTGCGATCGACCTGTTGAAATAGCCCGGCGGAGGCCTCGCCCCCGCCCGGAAAGCGGTTATTCGCCTTCGATATTCGGCTTGGGGAAGGTGTCGGCCCCCAGCGTTTTGTAAAGCAATCCGCCGACCGCCCCGCCGATCAGCGGCGCGAGCCAGAACAACCACAATTGCTGGAGCGCGATGCCGCCGACGACAAGCGCCGGGCCGGTGCTGCGCGCCGGGTTGACCGAGGTGTTGGTCACCGGGATCGAAATCAGGTGGATCAGCGTCAGCGCAAGGCCGATGGCGATCGGGGCGAAGCCCGCTGGCGCGCGGCCGTCGGTCGATCCCATGATGATCCACAGGAAGAAGGCGGTCAGGACGATTTCGATGATGAAGCCCGACCAGATGTCATACTGTCCCGGCGATCCGGCACCGAACCCATTGGCGGCGAGGCCGTTGGTCGCAAGGTCGTATGACTGGCTGCCGCTGGCGACGTAAAAGAGCAGGAATGCCGCGACGATCGCGCCGAGCACCTGCGCAATAACGTAAAGCGGGATGTCGCGCGCGTCGAAACGCCCGCCCGCCCACAGTCCGACGGTGACTGCCGGATTGAGATGACATCCCGAAATATGGCCGATCGCATAGGCCATGGTGACGACCGTCAGACCGAAAGCGAGCGAGACACCGAGCAGTCCGATCCCGACATCGGGAAAGGCGGCGGCCAGAACCGCGCTGCCGCAACCGCCGAATACAAGCCAGAACGTGCCGATAAATTCGGCCAAACCCTTTTGGATATTCGTCATCTTGACCCTCCTCCCCGCCGGCGGCCTCAGACGCCTCCGGCGCTCGGGCCATCCTACCAGCGCTGCGCCATCGGGCAACCCCTTGTCCGGGCGTGACGAATCAGGCGACGGCGACCGCTTCGACGAAGCGTTGCGCGCGCTGGTGCAGCGACAGCGCGGCGTCGGTCAGCCCGGCTGACAATTTGCCGAGCGATTGGGCGCCGTCGCCGACCGCGGTCGCGCCATGCCCGATCTCGCGGACACGCGCATCGATCTCGCGCCCCGCGAACACCGCCTGCTCGACATAGCTTGCGATCATCAGCGTCGTCGCACTCTGCCCATCGACCGCTTTGTCGATCGCGTCGGAGAAGCCGTTGTTCGCGTCGATCGCCTTTTCGACCTCGTCGAAACCCGCTGCGACCTGCCCGACAATGTCGCGGATCCGGTCGACATATTGGGTGATGTCGCCGGCGGCGATGCGCGTCTGGTTCGCCAGCACCTTCACCTCCGATGCGACCACCGCAAAGCCGCGGCCCGCATCGCCGGCGCGCGCCGCCTCGATCCCCGCGTTGAGCGCGAGCATGTTGGTGCGGCTCGCCATGTCGATGATCAGCGCGAGCATCTGCTCGATCGACTGGCTCGCCGATTTGAGCGCGATCGCCCGCTCGCTCGCCTGTTTGATCTTGCGATAGGCATCGCCACGAACCGCACGGGCCCGCGATCCGTCGTCGACGATCTTCGCCATCGTCGCAGCGAGCGCATGACCGCGATCGCCGAGTTCCTGCAATCCCGCGAGCGTCTGCGCAGTGGCGCCAGCGACGGTCACCGCGTCGCTGCCGGTCTGGCGCGCGCGTTCGGACAGCGTCCCCGCGACCGCCTCGACCTTGCGCGCCATCTCCGACAGCGCGGCGGTCAGCGCGGTGATGTCTTGCTGGAACCGGCGCCCGGCGTCGTCGATATGCGTCGCGCGCGTAGCGCGCTCCTCTGCCAATTCGACCTCGCGCAGCATCGCCAGCTTCGCAAGCTGGCCGCCGTCGAGCGTTTCGACAAAACGCCCCGCGCGGACGAGGATCAGTTCCTGCTGCCCCGGCGACCGTGCGACGATGCGCAGCAGGTCGGGGGTCGAGCAGGCGACATCGGCGACCGGGCAGGGTTCGATCATCGAGGCGATCGAGCCCCCGATCGTGGGATTCTGCATCAGCGAGAACCAGAAGGGGCAGAAAAGCAGTTCGCGCACACGCTGTTCGCGGATGATGCCGATGGGGCGGTCGCCGGCGTCGATCACCGCCAGCGCGCGTAGTTGCGGGTTACCGCGAAACAGGTCGATGACCTCGGACATATGCGCGTCGGCACCGATCGCGGACGCGTGGCCCGGCGATGGCGTAAAGGCATATCCCATGGCGTTCATCTGACTCTCTTCATGCTGCGACCCGTTCGCGCATGACCTAGGGCCTGTCGGTAAACAGTAATTTAACCATTTATTTCAGTGATGTGACACATGGGCCACCGATCGTGGCGGCCCGTCGCAATATCCTGTTCAGATCGCGGCGGTTATGCGATGGGACGCCAGTCCGCGAGGAGAAGAGAAATGCGCGTCCTGATTGCTGCCTTGCTGGCCGCCCCCCTGCTCGCTGGCTGCGTCAGCGCGGTCAAGACCGTCGTTACCGCGCCGGTCAAGGCCGTGGGGCAGGTCGCCGACTGGTCGACGACGAGCCAGGACGAGGCCGACCGCAACCGCGGCCGCGAAATGCGCAAGCGCGAGGAACAGATGGGCAAGCTGTCGCGCCAGCGCGACAAGGCGGCCGAAAAATGCCGCGACGGCAAAGCCGACCAGTGCCAGCGTGTCGAAGTGCTCGAGCATGAGATCGAGGCGCTGATGGCGGCGCCGCGTTAGAATTGATCGCGGTACCAGCCCGCTCCCTCACCCGGCCTCCCATTTCAGCATACTCTGTGCGAGGCCGGGTGGGGGAGCGGGCTGGTACCGCCTTCGCCGTCAGGCGAAGATGATCAACGCACCCGCCGGCCCGTCCACACGACGCGGCCGACCAGCTGAACCGACGCCATCGGCAAATCGTCCCAGCTGCGATAATGCGGATTGTCGCTGATCACCGAAATGCGCCCCTGTCCCGGCGCGCGCGCGACGCGCTTCACCATCAGCACATCGTCCATGCGCAGCACATAAATGCCATCGCGCAGCCGCGCCGCGGCGTCGCCGCCGTCGACCAAGATATCGTCGCCATCGTCGAGCGTCGGCGCCATCGAATCGCCCTCGACGCGAATGATGCTGAGCGCGCGCGGGTCGGCGCCAAGGTCGCGCAGCCATTTGGGGTCGAACGCGACTTCGCCCTCGACCGCCTCGCCGTCGACGCTCGCGCCGGCACCTGCAGAGGCACCGATTGCCAGTTTCGGCACGAGAATCATTCCAGGCCCCCGCGCCCGCGCCGGACTTGCCACGCGCTGCACCGGGCCTCCGAGCATCGCCTCGGGCACCCCCAGATAAGCGGCAATACGCGCGCGGTCGTCTTCGGCGAGGCGCCGCGGCGATCCGCGCTTGATATATTGCTGGATGTAGGCGGGATTGCGCCCGATCACCTGCGAGATGCGCGCATAGTCGACCCCCCTTTCGGTCAGGAGGCGGTCGAGCGCCGCACGCGGGTCCTGGGCAAAATCGGTCATAGGATTTGTTGGGGCCGGTCCTTCCTATTTCGTCTCTAGCAAGCGGATTTTTCCTAGACAAGTAGGAAATCGAATATCAAATAGGAAATATCCTATCGGGTGAGTCGCCCGGTTTCCACTGCGATCTGGGAGGAAAATATGGAGCGCAGCCTGTTGCAACGGATCGAGGCCTTTCTGAAGGAATCGGCGATGCCGCCGAGCGTGTTCGGCCGTGACGCGGTGCGCGATCCGCGGCTTGTCAGCGACCTGCGCGGGGGGCGCGAACCGGGGCTTCAGCTGATATGTCGTATAGAACATTTCATGAACAAATGGCGTGCCGACCGCCGCGCGGGCCATGTCGCGCCGCAGGGCGACCGCCGTCTACGCGCGATGCGCCGTCCGGGTGCGGGAACGCGGGTATGATGCGCTGGTCGCCCGCTGCGCCGCCGCGCCCCGGCTGCCCGCACCGCCGGCTTCGCCACCTGCTGCTCCGCGAAATGCCGCCCGGGCTGGCGGTCGGCGCATCGACGTTTCGCCCATGGGCGAGCGCAAGCTTCGTCGGGGCGCGGCACCTGTTCCCGTGCACGCTCGCGGCCGGCGACGCCGAAACGGTGCGCCGCGCGCTGCACGACCGGCTGGGTGCGACCGAATGGGCGCTGCCTGGGCATATCGTCGCCGATGTCGTGGTCGAATGCGGCGCCGGGCCGGACCGGCTGCAAATCGAAATATTGACGGTCGAGGACTAGCCCGCGCGCGTCAGCCGACCGACTGGCGCGTCATCCGCTGCAAGGTGCCGAGTGCAGCTTCGAGCGCGAAGTCGACTTCGGGTTCCGGTTCCGCGACAAAGCCATCCGATACCGGAATGGTCGCCTTCGCAACCACATCCAGACGGCGGCGCGACAGCCCTGCCTCGAATCGCGCGACCATCGCGCCGAGCGACTTGTCGGCGGTATCGGGCAGTGGCGGCGGCGCGGTCATTTCGGCGGGTTGCAGCCAGGGCGCCTCGCCATCGAACTCTTCTTCGGGGGCGAGGTCGGCGAGGACGAGTTCCTCCTCTTCCGCCGCGACCGCTTTTCCTGACCATGGGTCGAGTCCGGTTTCATAAGGGCTGACCGTATCGATCGGCCCCAGCCCGCCCGCGGGCAGGTCGCGCCCGGCGCGGATCGGCGGACGCGGCGGATCGTCGGGGTGCAGGTCGACGCGGCGGCGCGTCAGCACCGGCTCGTCATCGTTCGCCTCGTCGGGCGCACGGCGGAAACGGTCGCGCAGCGAAGACAGCCCCGCCGCTTCGGGTTTGGCGATCAACAGCGCGACAAGCCCCGCCAGCACCGCAGCGATCGCCGCCATGCCGAACGCCAGCGCCAGCCGCCCGCCATTGCCGATCGGCGGCACGAACAGGTCGGAAAGCCGGTCGAGATAAAGGTTCCAGCTGATCCCCGCGACCCACGAAAAGGGCATCACGGCGGCGAACAGGAAGGTCAGCGCCGCAGCGCCGATCACCGCCGGAATCGCGGGCTGGAGCGCGCGCAGCAGCGCAGTCGCTATATCCCTGGCCCGGTTCTCGCTGGTCTCTTCCATATCGTCCCAAATCCATCGGCCCGGCGGGCCATCTATCGTCAGTTCGCGCGGCGACGTCAGGCGCCGCGCAGCAATCGCTGGTAAACCGGCTCGTAACGTAAAATGTTTGATGACCAGTTACGATGGGTTTCGACAAAAATACGTGCCGTGCGCCGGCGCTCGGGCCACATTGCCCTGTTTTCCAGCAGCCTGGCGAGCGCGTCGGCAATCGCGGCCGGGTCGTCGGGCGCGAACAGCGTGCCGGTCACGCCATCCTCGATCAACTCGCGGTGACCGCCGACGCTCGACGCCGCAACCAGCTTGCCCTGCGCCATCGCCTCGAGCGGTTTCAGCGGCGTGACCAGATCGGTCAGCCGCATCTTCTTGCGCGGATAGGCGAGGATATCGATCAGCGAATAGTAACGCTCGACCTCGGTGTGCGGCACGCGGCCGACGAAATGGATATGCGCCGCTGCGGGCGACGCTGCGGCCTGCGCTTTTAGCGCCCCCTCCATCGGGCCGCCGCCAACGAGGAGGAGCCGCGCCCGCGGCTGCACCGCGACGAGCGCGGGCATCGCCGCGATCAGGTCGTCGATTCCTTCATAATCGTAGAAGCTGCCGATGTAGCCGATCACTGCATCCTCGGCGGCGAGTCCCAGCGTTTCGGCAAGCGCATCGTCGCGCGGCGGCGGATCGCCGAACAGGTCGAGGTCGACGCCGTTCGGCGACACGGTGATCTTGTGCGCGTCGATACCGCGCGCGATCAGGTCGCCGCGCAGCCCTTCGCAGATCACCGCGACCGCGTCGGCCGATTTGACCGCATGGGTTTCGAGGTGCTTGGTCAGCCGATAGCGCAGGCTGCCCTCGCGCCCGGTGCCGTTGCCGACCGCCGCATCCTCCCAGAATGCACGGATTTCATAGATGACCGGAATACCGAGCTTCTTGCCGACGCGCAGCGCCGCAAGCCCGTCGAGCACGGGCGAGTGCGCGTGCAGCACATCGGGCTTCCATTCCTTCGCCAGCGCCTCGACGCGTTTCGCCAGCGCGCCGATTTCGCGCCATTCGCGGATCGGCGCGCGCGCGGGCGCGATCGGCGGGGTGCGGTAAAAGGTCAGCCCGTCGACCGTCTCGCCATCCGGCCCCGGATCGGGGTGGCGTACGCCGGTAACGCCCGCCACCGCCCATCCCTTCGCGGCCTGCGCCTTCATCAGCGCGCGGGTACGAAAGGTATAGCCGCTGTGCGCGGGCAGGCTATGATCGAGGACGTGCAGGATGCGTGTCATAGGCCAGTGCACTGACATACAAGCCTTAACGCGGCGTCAACCCCGATCGCGTAGCGGGAGCGAACATGGTCGACAATTTCTCCATTGGCCTGACGCACGCCTTGATGGCGATTGCACTCTGGCGCCTGCTCCATCGCGACGATCTCGACCGCGAGGTCAGCCCGCGCATGCTCTGGCAGCAGCGCCGCGATGCCGAACGCGCCGAAGCGGACGCTCGCCCCGATGCGTGACCTTGCCTTCGTCGCCTTTCTTTTTGCCTTCATCGGGGTCGGCTTCAGGAAGCCGTTCCTCTTCATACTGTGCTTTTGCTACATCGACATCGTCGCGCCGCAACGGCTCAGCTATTTCCTGATCAATTCGATCCCGATCTCGCTGATCGTCTTCGGACTCGCGATCGTCGGCTGGCTCGCGGTCGACGACAAGCGCGACACACGGTGGTCGGGCCGCCAATTCCTGCTGGCGGCGCTGCTCTTCTATTGCTGGATGACGACGATCAACGCCGACTTCCCGGTCGAGGCCGCCGACAAATGGAGCTGGGTGTGGAAGGCGCTCGTCTGGGCGATCTTCCTGCCGCTCACCTTGCGCACGAAGCTGCGCATCGAATCGCTCGTCCTCTTCATGCTGCTCTCGGCGGCGGCGATCGCGATCGCGGGCGGGATCAAGACCGCGGCCGGCGGCGGCGGCTATGGGACGCTGCAATTGCTGCTCAACGAAAATTACGGCCTCTACGAAGGATCGATCATGTCGGCGGTCGGGATTTCGATTATCCCGCTGATCCTCTGGTATCGCAGGCATGGCACGATTTTCCCGCCCGACTGGCGCGTCTCGATCTTCTGCTTTGCGCTCGTTTTCGCCTGCGCGCTGCTGCCGATCGGCACACAGGCGCGTACCGGGCTCGTCTGCCTCGTGATCCTCGCGGTCATGTCGCTGCGCGCGGTGAAGCACCGCTTCCTCTACATGGCGGGTGCGGGCCTTCTCGCGGTCGCGGCGATCCCCTTCCTGCCGCAAAGCTTTACCGAGCGAATGGAGACGATCCGCGACCATAAGTCCGACCAGTCGGCCTCGACGCGCGTTGCCGTGTGGGCGTGGACGTGGGAATATGCGAAGGAAAATCCGTTCGGCGGCGGCTTCGAAGCCTATATCCAGAACCATGTCCGCGTCGAAAAGGCGGCGAGCGCCTATGACCCGAACGCGCCGCAGAACGCGCAGGCGACGGTCTATGAAGAAAAATCGCGCGCCTATCATTCGAGCTATTTCGAAATGCTCGGCGAACAGGGCTATCCCGGACTCGCGCTCTGGCTGCTGATCCACGCCATCAGCCTCGTCCGCATGGAGCAGCTCCGGCGGCGCTACATCAAGACGCGGCGCGCCGAGGAACAATGGATCGCGCCGCTCGCGACCGCGCTCCAGCACGGCCATGTCACCTATATGGTCGGATCCATGTTTGTCGGCATCGCGTTCCAGCCGTTCATCTACATGATGCTCGCGCTCGAAATGGGGCTGTCGACCTATGTCCGTCGGCGCGAGCAGGAAGCGGGGTGGCGCCCGCTGACCGCGCGTCCGGCGCAGGTTCCCGCGCGCCACCCGGCGACGCATCCCGGCTGACGCCGGAACCAACAGGCGGGGCGGGCGCTATAAAGCCATGTCCGCCACGCGCCTGATCCACGTCGACGACAGCCTGCCCGGCATCGGCCGCGAGCGCTCGGGGGCCGGATGGCGCTACCGCGATGCCAAGGGAAAGATCATCCGCGAACGGGGCGAAATCGATCGCCTCAACGCGATCGCGCTGCCGCCCGCCTATGAGGATGCGTGGTTTTGCCCGGCGCCGAACGGCCATATCCTCGCAACCGGCTATGACGCGCGCGGACGCAAACAATATCGCTATCACCCCGAATTCCGCATGGCGCGCGACGCCGACAAATATGACCGCTGCGCCGCCTTCGGCCATGCGCTGCCATTGCTGCGCGCGCGCCTCGTCGATGACCTGAACCGCCGGACGCTGTGCTCCGAGCGCGTCGTCGCGGCGGTCGTGCGCCTGCTCGACCTCGCCGCGCTCCGCGTCGGGAACGAGCAATATGCCGCCGCGAACAGGAGTTTCGGCGCGACAACGCTGCGCCAGCGCCACGCCAAACTCTCGGGCAAGACGCTTCGCCTCAAATATGTCGCGAAGGGCGGCGCGAAGCGTGAGGTGGCGATCAGCGATCGCAGCCTTTCCACGCTCGTCCGCCGGTTGCAGGACCTTCCCGGCCAAAATTTGTTCCAATATGCCGAAGGCGACGGCTTCTGCGCCGTCGGCTCCGACGATGTGAACGCCTATATCCGCGAGGCGATGGGCGGCGAATTCAGCGCCAAGCACTTCCGCACCTGGTCGGCGAGCGTCGAGGCCTTCGCTTTCCTCTACGACGCCCCCGAACCGCCGACCTTGAAGGCCATGCTCGAACATGTCGCCGATCGCCTCGGCAACACGCCCGCGATCGCGCGCAAGGCCTATGTCCACCCCGCGATGCTCGCCGCGGCGCAGGCGCGCGAAGATTTCGCAGCCGGGGTCGGCAACCTCCCACGCGCGACGCGCTATCTTTCGCGTTACGAACGCGGATTTTTGACCTATCTGGAGCGGGCGCCCGCGGCCGCGGTGCTGCTCCAATCCGCCTGATCCGATTCAAGAGGACCCCCGGACCCCCATGACTTTCTCCTTGCTTGCCGCTGCGACCTCCGCCGCCCCGAAAACCGCACCCGCGCGGGCGGCCCCGACCAACCCGCTCGACGACCTCCAGCGCTGGTGGGACATGAGCGTCGCCTGGGTGGATAGCCACTGGCTGCAAATCGGCATCGCCATCGGCGTCGGCCTGATCATCTATTTCCTGCTGTCGATGGTCCGCAGCTTCGCGCTCAAACATGCCCAGCGGGCAGAGGGCGAGATGACGCTCACGCATATCGCCGGACGGGTCATCCACAAGACGCGATCCGGTGTGCTTGCGATCATCGCGATCCGCATGGTCGCAGGCTATGCGCAGCCGCCAGCGATCATCATGCAGACGGTCCAGTTCGTCTTCACCGTCGCGGTGGTGCTCCAGGTTGCGATCTGGGCGCGAGAGATCGTGCTCGGGCTGATCCAGCGCCGCGCCTCCGAGGGTCAGAACGAGACGCTATCGAACGCGATGGGCATCATCCGCCTGCTGATCAGCGTCGCCTTGTTCGCGATCGCGGCGATCGTCATCCTCGACAATATGGGGGTCAATGTCACCGGCCTGATCGCCGGTCTCGGCATCGGCGGCATCGCGATCGGCCTTGCCGCGCAAGGCATCTTCTCCGACCTCTTCGCCTCGCTCTCGATCATCTTCGACCGGCCGTTCCGCGTCGGCGAGACGATCAAATATGACATGAGCACCGCGACGGTCGAGCGCATCGGGCTGAAAAGTACGCGCCTCCGTTCGCTCAACGGCGAATTGCTGGTGATCTCGAACACAAATCTGCTGAGCAAGGAGATCACCAATTTCGCGCACCTCCATCGCCGCCGGATCACCTTCAAGATCGGCGTCATCTATCAGACGAGCCCCGAGATGCTGCGCGACCTTCCCGCGCTGCTCGAGGAACAGGTGGTCGCGGGCGGACAGGAATTCATCCGCTCGAGCTTCCTGACCTTCGGGCCGTCGAGCCTCGACTTCGAACTGCTCTTCGACGTGTTCAGCGACGAGTTCGACGTCGTCGCCGCGGCGCGCACCGATATCGGCATCCGCCTGTTCGAGGCGATGGCAAAGGCGGGATATGAGTTCGCCTATCCGACCCAGACCACCTTTACCGCGGCGCCCGACGGGACGATGATCATGCCCTATTCCGAGTCTCCGAAACCCAAGGGGAGCGCCGCGAAGGCAGCCAAGCCCGGCTGACGCTACGGCGCGGCGGCTGCGGGGGTTGGCCCTTGTGCAACGCGTCAAGAGAGGCCTAGAACGCGCCCCGAACCAGCTATTGAGGGGATGATTTATGGCCACCACCACGCCGCAGGAGCTGCAGACCAAGGTCGGGCAGAATATCGGCACGTCCGAATGGGTGCTCGTCGATCAGGACATGATCAACAAATTCGCCGACGCGACGGGCGATCATCAGTTCATCCATATCGACGAGGAAAAGGCGAAGCTGACGCCCTTCGGCGGCACGATCGCGCACGGCTTCCTCACACTCTCGCTGATCCCGATGCTCGGCGCCAAGACCGACGCGCCGAAGATCGAGGGCGTCAAGATGGGCGTCAACTACGGCGGCAACAAGGTCCGCTTCCTCGCCCCCGTCCGCTCGGGCAAGCGCGTACGCAGCCATGTAAAGCTGCTCGAGCTCGAGGAAAAGCGCCCCGGCCAGTGGCAGCAGACCAACGAAATCACCGTCGAGATCGAGGGCGAGGAAAAGCCCGCGCTGATCGCCGAGTGGATTACGCAATTCTTCGTCTGAACAGGATTTGACCGGCAGACCTCCCCCGAAAAGATAACCGGAACCAACAAGAAGGACCCCAATCATGCGTGACGCCGTCATCGTTTCCACCGCCCGCACCCCGCTGACCAAGGCGGCGCGTGGCTCGTTCAACAACACGCTTGCCCCGACGCTGGGCGCCCATTCGGTCCGCGCGGCGGTCGAGCGCGCCGGTCTTGAGGGCGGCGAAATCGACGACGTGCTGTTCGGCGCGGCGATGCAGCAGGGATCGCAGACGATGAACATCGGCCGCCTCGTCGCGCTGCGCGCCGGCCTGCCCGTCACCGTCCCCGGCATGTCGATCGACCGCCAGTGCTCGTCGGGCCTGATGACGATCGCGACCGCCGCGAAGCAGATCATCGTCGACCGTCAGGACATTGCTGTCGCCGGCGGCATCGAATCGATCTCGAAGGTCAGCGGCAGCGGCAAGGTGTTCATCGAGACCGACGCCGAGCTGATCGCGATGCACGGCGCCACCTATATGCCGATGATCGGCACCGCCGAGGTTGTCGCGAAGCGTTACAACATCAGCCGCGAAGCGCAGGACGAATATTCGCTCCAGTCGCAGCAGCGCACCGCCGCCGCGCAGGCGTCGGGCAAGTATGACGACGAGATCGTCGCCTGCAAGGCGACCATGGCGGTCGTCGACAAGGAAACGAAGGAAGTCAGCTTCAAGGAGGTCGTCGCCGACAAGGACGAGTGCAACCGTCCCGACACGACGCTCGAAGGGCTCGCCAGCCTGAAGCCGGTGATGGGCGAAGGCCACACGATCACCGCGGGCAACGCGAGCCAGCTCGCCGACGGTTCGTCGGCGTGCGTCGTGATGGAAGCCAAGGTCGCCGAAAAGCGCGGTCTCCAGCCGCTCGGCCGCTATGTCGGCATGGCAGTCGCGGGCACCGAACCCGATGAAATGGGTATCGGCCCCGTCTTCGCGATCCCCAAGCTGCTCGAACGCTTCGAGCTCAAGATGGACGATATCGGCCTGTGGGAACTCAACGAAGCCTTCGCCGTGCAGGTGCTCTATTGCCGCGACAAGCTCGGCATTCCGAACGAGCTGCTCAATGTCAACGGCGGCTCGATCTCGATCGGCCACCCCTTCGGCATGACCGGCGCGCGCTGCGTCGGCCACGCGCTGATCGAAGGCAAGCGCCGCGGCGTCAAATACGCCGTCGTCACCATGTGCATCGGTGGCGGTCAGGGCGCAGCGGGCCTGTTCGAGGTCTTCTGATTTGCGCCTGAACGCCCCGCGTATCGAGCCGGTCGACCTGGACCGGCTCGATGCCGACCAGCGCGCCGCGCTCGAACCCTTCCTTGCCTCCGATGGGGGCAAGGTCGGGGGCGGCAAGATCCTCAACATCTTCCGCACCCTTGCCCATGCGCCAAAGGCGCTCACCGCCTTCCTCGGCTGGGGCAATTATATCCTCTCGAAGCGCAATGCGCTTTCGCCCCGCGACCGCGAGCTTGTCATCCTGCGCACCGGCTACAACTGCCGATCGGGTTACGAATGGACCCAGCACAAGCGCATCGGGCTCGACTGCGGCCTTTCCGAAGACGAGATCGCGCGCATCAAGGCCGGTCCCGACGCCGAAGGCTGGAGCGACCTCGATCGCGCGATGCTCCGCGCCACCGATGAACTCTCGTCCAGCCATTTCGTCAGCGACGCCACCTGGATGGCGCTCGCGCCGCTCGGCGACAAGGGCCGCATGGACCTCGTCATGACCGTCGGCCAGTACACGCAAGTTTCGATGATTTTGAACAGCTTCGGCATCCAGGTCGAGGATGGCTGGGACGTCGACCCCGACCTCAGGGCCTGATCAAATTGGGAGAATGACATGAGTGCCATCGGTGTGATCGCCACGCTGCGCGTGCAGCCCGGCAAGGAAGTGGAATTCGAAGGCGTGTTCGCCGAACTCGCACCCGCGGTCGCCGCGAACGAGCCGGGCAACAGCTATTACCGCCTGTTCCGTACCGCCGAGGCCGGCGTCTACAAGGTGCTCGAATGCTATGACGACGATGCGGCAGTCGAGGCGCACCGCGCGTCGGATCATTTCCGCACCCTCGGCGCGAAACTCGGCCCCTGCCTCGCCGGCGCGCCCGAAATCGAGCGTCTCGCCGCAGTCTGATCGCTGCTAGCCCAGCTCGGCAATCTCTTTCGCCCGGTCGCCGAGGAGGTAGCGCGGTCCGGAACCGCGCTGCGCCGCCTTGTCGTCGCGGTTATAGAGTCCGCATTTCTTCAAGGACAGGCAGCCGCACCCGATGCAATCGCCGAGCAGTTCGCGTGTCCGCTGCAGCGCCGCGATTTGCGCGTCGATCCGCGCGCGCAGCCCCGTGCTGATCCGCGTCCAGTCGGTTCCGTTGGGCGTCCGTCCCGCGGGAAGCCGCGTCAGTTCGGCGGCGATCTCCTCAAGGCTCAATCCCAGTTGCTGCGCGATCAGGATGAAAGAGACGCGGCGGATATCGGCACGCAGGAAGCGCCGCTGCCCGCCCCCAGTGCGCAACGCCTCGACCAGTCCCTTCGCTTCGTAAAAGCGGATCGCCGACACCGCGACGCCGGTGCGCGCCGCGAGTTCGCCGATGGCGATCAGGTCGGTCCGGTGCATCGCGGGGGCTCCTTTCTTTTCTCTTGATCTAAACCTCACTTGAGCTTTCATAAGCCGCGCGTCAACGCGAATCAGGAGAAGACAAGGTGACGCACCCCTTCATCGAGCATGTAAATCTGACGGTCAGCGATCCCGACCGCACGGCGGGAATTCTCTCCGCCGTCTTCGGCTGGCACGAACGCTGGCGCGGCCCCGCGCGTGACGGCGGCCGAACGATCCATCTCGGCAGCGACTCCGCCTATATCGCGCTCTACACCGGCCCCGACGGGCAGCATGCCGGCCTCCAATATGAAAAGGGTATCCCGCTCAACCATGTCGGCGTGCAGGTCGACGATCTCGACACGATCGAGATGCGCGTCAAGGCGGTGGGCCTCGTCCCGTTCGAACATGGCGATTACGAGCCGGGCCGCCGCTTCTATTTCCTCGACCCCGACGGCATCGAATATGAAGTCGTCAGCTATGCCGAGCCGCGCCTGCGTTGAACGGGGCAACGGCCAGCCGATTGCGGCGTTGATCGGTCATCGAGGGGACGAAAGGAGCCGTTCCCATGGCCGACGATATCAAAAAGCAATTCTGGAAAGCACTCGCCGACAGCCCCTATGTCATGGTCGGCGCGACCGGCGAGCGCGAACATCATATCCCGATGAACGCGCAGCTCGACAAGGATGCCGACAGCGCCTTCTGGTTCTTCACCGCAACCGATAACCGGCTTTCAGGCGGCGGTCCTGCGATGGCGCAATTCGCATCGAAGGGCCACGACCTCTTCGCCTGCATTGCGGGTACGCTGGTCCGCGAGAGCGACCGCGCGATACTCGACAAATTATGGAACAACAGCATCGCGGCCTGGTACGAAGGCGGCAAGGACGACCCGAAACTCGTCCTGCTCCGCTTCGATCTCGACAATGCCGAAATCTGGACCGCCGACCCGAGCATCAAGGGCCTGTTCAAGCTCGCGACGGGGATGACGATGAAGGAAGGCGAACTCGGCCAGCACGCCGAAGTGGCGCTCTAGGGTCCTGGCCCTAGATTCCGATTCGCCCCTCGCGAAACTCGAACCCGCCCTCGCGGTCGCGTTCGAGCAAGGCGGGGCCGTCGAGGTCGACCCAGCGCGCGCGCTGCGCCAGAACAAAAGCTGGCGCGATCGCAAGGCTGGTGCACAGCATGCACCCGGCCATGATCGACAGCCCTGCCGCATCGGCCGCATCGGCGATCTTTAGCGCCTCGGTCAGGCCGCCCGCCTTGTCGAGCTTGATGTTCACCCCGTCGTAAAAGGGGCCGATCCGCGCGATGTCGGCGGCGGTCTGACAACTTTCGTCGGCGAGGAAAGGGATCGGTGCATAAATGGGATCGAGCAACGCGTCAGCGCCCACCGGCACCGGCTGCTCGATCATCTCGACCCCCATGTCGGCGAGGGCTTCGGCCTCGCTCAATATGTCGATCGCGCCCCAGCTTTCATTTGCATCGACGATCAGTCGCGCTTCGGGCGCGCCTCTGCGCACGGCAGAGACGCGCAGGCGATCATTTTCGCCGGTCAGCTTCAGCTTGAGCAGGCGATAGCCGTCGGCCGCGGCTGTCGCCGCCTGTTCGGCCATCGCGCCGGGCGATCCGAGCGAGATGGTGAAGGCGGTGACCCGCGACGTCGGCGCCCCATCGCACCCGGCGAGCTGCCAGAGCCGAAGGCCGCGCTGCTTGGCTTCAAGATCCCACAGCGCACAATCGAGCGCGTTGCGCGCCGCCCCCGCCGCCATCAACTCCTGTACCGCAGCGCGTGCGTCCGCCGCGCCCATGTCGGCGATATGCGGCGCGGCGAGCAAGATCTGGTCGCGGCACCCCACCGCGTCCTCACCATGATAATAAATGGGGGTGCCCTCGCCGCGCCCAACGGCGCCTTCTCCTTCGATTTCGGCGACGACGACATCGATATGCGTCCTCGCGCCGCGGCTGATGACGAACGCGCCCGCGACCGGCCAGCGTTCGACGCGAGCGCTTTTCAGTTGGATAGCCATGCGGGGACAGTAATGATCAAATGATGACCGGCAAATCCCTTTCCGAACGTATCGGCGATCTTGGCCACCGCCTCGCGGTCGAGGCGCACGCCGCCTGGCTCGCCGCGCGCGACCCGCGCGTGCCCTGGCTCGCGCGCGTGCTGGCGATCGCGGTCGCCGCCTATGCGCTGTCGCCGATCGACCTGATCCCCGACTTCATTCCGGTGCTCGGCTGGCTCGACGACCTGATCGTCGTGCCCTTGGGCCTGCTCGCGGTCCGCCGCCTTATCCCCGCCCCGCTCTGGGCCGAGCTTCACGCCGCCGCCGAGGCGGCAAGCGAACGCCCGTCGAGCCGCACCGGAATGGCGTTCGTCCTGCTGCTGTGGGCGGGGCTGCTCTATATAGTCTATTGGAGCGTGCGGACGTCGCCCTGGCATTGACCAAGCGACGACCGACGGCTCCCGGCTATTCCGCCCCGTCGATCCGCAGCAGCTGCTTGCCTTGGCTGGCGCCGCTGAACAGGCGCAGGAAGGTCTGCGGGACAGCCTCGAAGCCATGCTGGATGTCGGTGCGATAGCGTATCTGACCACCGCGAACCCATTGCCCGAGCTGGTCCATCGCGGTGGGCACCCGATCCAGATGATCGAGCAGGATGAAGCCGCGCATCTCTGCACGCTGCGAGACCAGGCGCATCAGGTTGCGCGGACCGGGCGCAGGGCGCTCGTCATTGTAACCCGCGATGGCGCCGCACAGCACGATCCGGCCGAAACGCCCGATATGCGCGATTCCCGCTTCGAGCGTGGCGCCGCCGACATTGTCGAAAAACAGGTCGATCCCTTCCGGCGCGAGCGTCTTCAGCCGCGCGCGTATATCCTCGTTGCGATAGTCGATGGCCGCATCGGCGCCATAATCCTCGATCAGCCAACGGCATTTTTCGGGCCCGCCGGCGATCCCGATGACGCGCGCACCATGGAGGCGCGCGACCTGCACCGCGATCGATCCGACAGCGCCGGCTGCGCCTGAAACCAGCACGCAATCACCCGCGCCAAGCCGCCCGACTTCCAGCATCCCGACATAGGCGGTGAGGCTGGCCGCGCCCAGCACGCCCAACGCCTCTTCGGGCGCGACGCCGGGGGCTATTCGTACCGGATCGGCTTCGCCGGCCCGCGCGGCGACCGCATAATCCTGCCAGCCGAACAGACCCCGTACCATGGTCCCCTCGGGGTAAGCGGGGTTGGCCGAGGCGACCACGCGCGCAGCGGCGCTGCCGCGCACCGGCTCGTCGATCGCGATCGGCGGCATATAGCTCGCCACGTCATCCATCCAGCCGCGCTGGGCAGGATCGAAACCGAACATGAGGTTGCGGACGAGAATTTCCCCCGCGGCCAGATCGGGACGAGGCAACGGCGCGTCATATCGCCGGAAATCATCGACAAGCACCTGCCCCGCGGGACGGCGTGCCAGCAGCCATTGGCGATTGATCGTCTGTGCGGGCATGGCAACACTCCGGTGCCCGAAAGCGGGCAGGAATGTTATGGCTGCCGCTCACCGCCGTCGCCAGCCCGCCATTGTCCTGCCGCGCGCACATATTGTTTTCAGGGATGGCTGGCCGACTTCGACCTCACCCGCCGTGCGCGCGAATCCATTTCTCCACGACCGGCGCAATCTCCTCGCGCCACTTGCGGCCGTTGAAAATGCCGTAATGGCCGACGCCCTTGGCCATCAGATATTTCTTCTTTTCGGCCGGCAGTGCCTTGGCGATCGTCAGCGCCGCCTTGGTCTGGCCGATTCCCGAAATATCGTCGCGCTCGCCCTCGATCGCGAGGATCGCGATATCCTCGATCAGGCCGACATCGACCGGCTGGCCGCGATGCGTCATCTCGCCCTTCGGCAACAGATGGCGCTGGAACACCGCATCGACCGTCTGGAGGTAAAATTCAGCGGTCATGTCGCACACAGCGCGATACTCGTCGTAGAATTCCTTGGTCTTGTCGGCGCTTTCGCCGTCGCCATCGACCAGATGTTTGAACATCTCCCAATGGCTCATCATGTGATTGCCGAGGTTCATCGACATGAAGCCCGCAAGCTGGAGGAAACCCGGATAGACCCGGCGCCCGGCGCCCGGATACCAGGCCGGAACGGTCGCGATGACATTTTCCTGGAACCAGGCATAGGGCCGCGTCGTCGCATGCTCGTTCACCGCGGTCGGCGCCTTGCGCGTATCGATCGGCCCGCCCATCATCGTCAGCGTCTTCGGCCGGCACTTGTGCTTGTTCGCCGCCATGATCGCTGCGGCGGCGAGGCTCGGCACCGACGGCTGGCACACCGCGAGCATATGCGCGCCGGGGCCGATATGTTCGAGCCACGCGATCAGGTAATCGACATAATCGTCGAGGTCGAACTTGCCCGCCTCCAGCGGCACGTTGCGCGCGTCGCGCCAGTCGGTGATCCACACGTCGTGACCGGGCAGCATCCGCTCGACCGTGCCGCGCAGCAAGGTCGCATAATGGCCCGACATCGGCGCGACGATCAGCAGTTTGGGCGCATCTTTCGACCCCTTATGCTTGAAATGCTTGAGCTGACCGAAAGGCTTGCGCGCTTCGACTACCTCGGTCACTCGCACCGTCTCGCCCGCGACCTCGGTTTCGTACAGCTCGAACCCCGGCTTGCCGCGCGGTGCCGAAGCATGCGCGAACACCTCGAGCGCCGAGGCGAACATCGGGCTGCCGCTGAAATAGCCGAGCGGATTCGCCGGATGCTGCATCACCTGCGCGCCCGCTGTAGCGAGCGCGCTCGCCCCCGCGAGCCAGTTCTTCTGCATGTCAAAGGCGTGATACAGCATATTCGATTCTTCCTTGCGTGACCCCGGCGGCACTCTTCGGCGCCTGCGCATTGGTTAGCAGTCTAGGGGCTCCGTCTCATTGTGCAATGCATCAAAATCATTGCGAGGCGTACCGATTGCGAATAATCTTCCTGCCGCAGGCGCCTGCTGCGCCGATGGAGTGATTATGTCTGAGATTGCGGGCAACCGCTAACATCCCGGCGAAAACGGGATGTGCGTTGCGTGCCGACCCCGGTCGGCGCGCTGTTGTTGCATGCAAAATCCGGACATATCCCATGAATATCTCGAAAGCGGAGCAGCGTGTGCTCCATGTGCTGGCGCAGGGCGGCATGATCCGCCATCGCCGCGGCGAAGACGGCCATATCGTCGAGGCCCTGTGCTTCACCCGCGACGGCTTTGTCCTCGCCAGTACCGGCCTGCCCTTGTTCAACCGGCTGCGGCGCCGCGGCTTCATCGGCTCGCACGGCGGCGCGCCGTACCGCATCACGCAGGCGGGGCTTCGCGCCGTGCGCGCGCAGCTCGACAATCGCTGAAAAATGGGGAGCGCGGCATCTTTGCCGCGCTCCTTGCAGCGCGACTTCAAAGCGCTTGAAGCAGCGCCGCATTCTGGATCGTTGAGCGCGGTCTCTACCGCTGCTAGGGGCGGTGCGATGGCCAGCCAAACCGACCTTTCCGCCGCGAAAGCTTCCGCTGAATCCCGCCGCAAGCTCGGCAGCCTGCGCATGGTGTGGCATTATGCCAGCCGCTACCCGCTGCAACTGATCGTCGCTGCGATCGCGCTCGGCATCGCGGCGCTCGCGACGCTGGCGATCCCCTATCAGTTCAAGGAAATGATCGACAGCGGCTTCATCGCCGGCGGCGGCAACGTCGCACCGCATTTCCGGCTCTTCTATGCCATTTGCATCGCGCTCGCCGTCGCGACCGCACTGCGTTTCTATTTCGTGAGCTGGCTCGGCGAACGCACCGTCGCCGACATCCGCCAAGCGGTTCAGCAGAACCTGCTGCGCCTCGCCCCGGGCTTTTTCGAGGAAAACCGTCCGTCCGAAATCGCATCGCGCATGACGTCGGATACCGCGATCATCGAACAGGTCGTCGGTACCACCGTATCGGTCGCCTTGCGCAACACGGTGATGGGCATCGGCGGCATCATCTATCTGTTCAGCCTCTCGCCCAAGCTGACGGCGGGCATATTGCTCGGCATCCCCGTCATCATCCTGCCGATCGTCCTTCTCGGGCGGCGGCTCCAGAAGGTCTCGCGGACGAGTCAGGACCGCGTCGCCGACATCGGTGCGACCACCGCCGAACAGATGGGCGCGATGAAGATCGTCCAGGCGTTCGGTCAGGAAACGCGCGAGGCCGAACGTTTCACGGGCGCCGTCGAAGCCAATTTCGCGACCGCCAAGCGCCGCATCCGCCTCCGCGCGATCATCACCGCGACGGTCATCGGCCTGCTCTTCGGCGCGATCACCACCCTGCTCTGGTACGGCGCCGAGGGCGTCGCGCAGGGGACGATTACCGGCGGCACGATCGCCGCCTTCGTCCTCACCGGCGGGCTTGTCGCGGGCGCGTTCGGCGCGCTTACGGAGGTCTATGGCGACCTGCTCCGCGCCGCAGGCGCGGCTGAGCGGCTGAGCGAGTTGCTCCATGCCGAAGCGAGCATCGCCCCCCCGGCAAAGCCGCGCCGTTTCCCCGAGCCGCCCGTCGGTACGCTCGAATTCGCAAACGTCGAATTCCGCTATCCGACGCGCCCCGACGCACCGGCGCTCCACGATTTCAGCCTCGCGATCCGCCCGCGCGAAACGGTGGCGATCGTCGGCCCGTCGGGCGCGGGCAAATCGACGCTCTTCCAGCTCGCCGAGCGTTTCTACGATCCGCAGCGTGGACAGATCCTGCTCGACGGCGTTCCGCTAATCGAAGCCGACCCCGCCGACATCCGCGCGCGCATCGCGATGGTGCCGCAGGAAACGGTGATCTTCGCCGCCTCGGCCCGCGACAACCTTCGCTACGGCAATTGGGACGCCGGCGATGAAGAGCTATGGGAAGCCGCGCGCGCCGCCAATGCCGAAGAGTTCCTCCGCAAGTTGCCGCAAGGCCTCGACACCTTCATGGGCGAGGGCGGCGCGCGCCTGTCGGGCGGCCAGCGCCAGCGCGTCGCGATCGCGCGCGCGCTGCTCCGCCGCGCGCCGCTGCTCCTGCTCGACGAAGCCACGTCGGCGCTCGACGCCGAGTCCGAAAAGCTCGTCCAGGACGCGCTCGAAACGCTGATGCACGACCGCACGACGATCGTCATCGCGCACCGCCTCGCGACCGTGCGCGCCGCCGACCGCATCGTCGTGATGGACGACGGCCGCATCGTCGAGGAAGGCAAGCACGACGAACTCGTCGCCGCCGACGGTCTCTATGCCCGCCTCGCGCGACTCCAGTTCCAGGACAAATTCGCCGCCGCCTGACCACCCCGATCAACGAAGGATATGACGATGCTCTACGACCTTACCGTGCCGGCGTATCAGAACGGCCTGCGCGCCTTGTCGGGGGAGCTTTCGCGGGCCCGCACATGGGGCGAGGAGAATGGCATCGGCGAGTTGCAGTTCGCGGTCGCGCGCCTCGCGCCCGACATGTTCCCGCTCGCCGCACAGGTCCGCTTTACGTGCATCCAGGCGCTGCAGCCGCTCGCGCGCCTCGCCGATGCCGATGTCCTCGATTTTCCCGACGACGCGACCGATTTCGCCGGGATGCAGGATCAGATCGGGGCGGCCCTCGCCTTCCTCGACGCGGTCGATCGCGCCGCGCTCGGCGATGACGGGGACCGCGGGGTCAGCTTCACGCTGCCCAACGGCATGGCCTTCGACATGCGCGCGTTCGACTATGTCCGCGACTGGGCACAACCGCAATTCTACTTCCACCGCACCGCGGCCTATGCGGTGCTCCGCCATATGGGCGTCCCGCTCGGCAAGGCCGACTATGTCAGCTATATGATGCGCTACCTCCGGCCCGGAACAGCCCCCGCCGCCTGACGGGCGGCGAGAACCGGGCCGGCGATCAGATCAGGCCAGCGTAGCTGTGGATCCCGGGGAAGGCGAGTTTCGACCCGCCGTTGCGCCGGATCGCACCGATCGCTTCATCGACTCGCAAATAGCGTGCGCGAGCGTCGGGTTCGAGCAGGATCGCCGCAGGGTCGGGACGCTCCGCGGCTTGTTTTACCAACAAGCCGAGCTGCGCCAGGTCGACGGCCTCCTCATTCCAGCGGATCACGTCTGCGGTGTCGATCGTCACCCGATTCGCGTCGAGCACCTTCGCATCCGGCGGTGGCCCGGCGGGCAGCGTGACATCGACGCTGTGCGTGGGCGGCGGGATGGTGATGATGAACATCACCAGCATCACCAGCATCACGTCGATCAGCGGCGTCGTGTTGATCATAGGACTGGCATTGGGATCGGTGCGGAAAATGCTGCGGCGTCGGCGCATGGCTTCTCTCCCGGTTCGGGGAGGCGGTCCGCGACTATCGGGAGCCCACCCCGTCATCGAAGCAAGGGTGACCCTCGCTTCATCTGTAATGGTATATCATAATATCGCCAAGACAAGGGCAATTTCGACAATCTCGTCGCGGTGCACCTGCACGCGCCGCGCATAAAGAAAGGGCGGCACCTTCCGGTACCGCCCCTCTTTTCTTCCAGTCCCGGTCGGGGATGGAAATCGGTCTTACATGCCCGAGTTCGGACCGTAAGTGATTTCCACGCGACGGTTCTGGTCGTTGCGGACGCCGTCGGCGGTCGCAACGGCCGGACGGGTTTCGCCGAACGCCTGCGCGCTGATCGAGCCATCCGAGATACCGCGAGCGGTGAGATAGCTGCGAACCGCGGTGTTGCGGCGTTCCGACAGGCCGACGTTGTACTTGGCCGAACCCGAACGGTCAGCGTGACCGGCGAGCATGACCTGCGTACCCGTGCAACCACGGTTGTAGGCGCTGATCGCGTTGTCGAGCGTCGAAGCCGCTTCCGGCGTGATGTCCGACTTATCCCAGTCGAAGTACACGATGTACGGTCCGGGCTCACACTGCACGACCGGCGGCGGCGGCGGAGGCGGCGGGGGCGGCGGGGGCGGCGGGGGCGGCGGCGGGGGAGCCGGTTCCACCGGCGCCGGAGCGCCACCGAAGTTGAACGTCAGCGTGCCGAGGATCGAGTGCGAACGGAAGCGCGTCGAAACGTCGCGGCCGCGCTGGTCGACCAGGTCGAGGTTGTCGGCGTTGAAGAAACGATACTTCAGGCCAACGTCGATGTTGCTGCTCAGCGGAGCGCGGATACCCGCGATCGCCTGCCAGGCAAAGCCCGTGTCCGAATCGTCGAGGAAGTTACCGGCATAGACCGGCTCAACCGAAACGCGGGCAACACCGGCACCACCGCCGACAAAGCCCTGAAGGCCGTCGTCGTCGCCGAAGTCGAGCATGCCGTTGACCATGAAGCTCAGCGCATTGGTGTCGCCGGCGAGATCGAACGAACCGGTTGCCAGGTTGCCTGCGCCGCTAACCGACTGCGGGATGCCCGGGGTTGCGAAACGGCCCGACTTGATGTCGGCTTCACGATAGCCGACTTCGACTTCCGCGCGGAAACCGCCGAAGTCATAACCGACGGTGCCTTCGAAATCATAGCCAGCGCGATGATCGAGCGTACCGGCATTGTTGAAGGTGCCGATATCGAGGTCCAGGTCCTCGACGAGCATTGCGCCAGCACCCACACCAACATACCAGGAGTTGTCGCGCGCCAGAACGGGCGACGCCAGGGTGGTGGAGGCCAACGCCAGAGCGACGGCAAGCTTCCTCATAGTAATTCCCCTTTCAATTGAGATATACGTCTCGGCAGACGTCCTACTCGCCGCTTTGGTTCCGTGCAAGTGAACAAATCGTCAATCTGTTGCCAAAAAGTCGCACTAACAACGCGATCGAACGGAAATTCAGCCTGAAATCAGAAGACCCTGCGCGGCGAGGTGAAGGATCAACGTTGAGATGGCACTACGCGCTTCGGAGTCGATTGTCGACCCGCCCGCCGGTGGCTCGATCACGCCGGGCGCGATCCATGCACCCGCTTCGAAATGAAGCTGCACCCGGTCGGTCAGCCGGGTCACCGACATTCCCTCGCGCGGGGGCACGAAACGCCATCCGCCGGCGGTCCAAAGCGCCAGCGCATTTTCCTGATCCGCCCAAGCACCGGTCGGCGCGGCACCGACGATCCAGCATTGCCCGTTGACGGGGTCGGAGGGCGGAACGGCCAGCGGCCCCGCCTCGATCGCGGGATGGATCAGCGCGTCGAGCCGCGTCAAAGCCTCGTTATGCGTCACCTCCTTTTGCGCCTGTGCGACGGCAAGTAACGGTAACGCAAAACGCGATGTAGTGGGCATGTCGGTCATGGCTTATCCTTTCAGGTCAGCGGCAAGGACAATGGGGACGACAGTGCGAAGTCGCCCGCCTGGCGAATCTCGAGGGTGCACCCGGGCGGCAGTTCGGCGAGTTCGGCTGCGCCGATATCGAGCGTCGTCGACGCGCGCTCCCACGGGCCGATGCCGGCGACCGGCGGCGAAATGGCGATACGCCACACCTCACGGCTTTCGCCCATCGGCAGGTCGACATGGTCGCGCCAGCCGGTGTCGACGCGGCTGCGCCGGATCCAGCCGACCGTCACCCCGCCTGCGTCGTCGGGCCGGATTTGCCCGTGCACCGGCGCCAGCGGCCGCAGCGCCCCGCCCCATCCCGGTATCATGACCTCCGCCAGCGCCGTCCCGCCGCGCGGCGCCCATTGCAGCACCGCCGCGCCCGCTTCCGCCCATCCCGCGACCGTTTCGGGCAGCGTCAGCAGCGCGGGGTCGTCGAGCAGGACGAAGGGCGTACCCGCCATATGCAGCACGTCGGCCGCGGTGCCGGCACGCCCGCGCAGCAAGCGCGACAGGCGCCAGACCCCCGGCGCCACGGTATCGGCGGTGCCGAATTGCAACAGTTCGCCGCCCACCATCGCCCGGTTCGCGCCCCCGAGCAGGGCCGAATCGTCCACCGATTCGAGCGTCATCGCCGGATTGACCAGTTCGAGCAGCACGGTGTTCGAAAGATCGAACAGGCCCTCGGTCCCCGCGGCGAGCGGCGCAACAAGCTGCCCCAGCGCCGCCGCCGGCCGCAGCGTACCGACGGGGACCGGTTCCGTACCCGGCGCCGCGACGACCCAGCAATCGGCGCCGCGCCAGCCATTGTTGCTTCCGGCCCCCGCGACCAGGATATGCGGCGCCGAAGCAGCCGGACTACCGGTGTTTGGCAGGTCGAACAGATGCACCGTGCCCGCGGCATCGGGCCAATCGGGCGCAGGAACCGGAATCCCGGGCGACGCCGGAAGCTCGACGGCGGGCAGCGGCGCATGGCGCTTGAGTTCGAGCAGGATTTCGCGCGCCCGAACCGTCCGCCCCACCAGCCGCCAGGCACTGCCGTCGGCCAGCGTCACCACCCGGCCGACCGGCAGAGCGAGCGCCGCCAGGTCGGCGTGCCGGATCAGCGTCTCGCGGCCGTCGGCGGCGGCTCTCGCCAGCCGCTGGGCCAGCGCGCGCGCCGACGCCGCGGGCAGGACCGCGGGCAGGTCGATCCGCTCCTCGCGCACGCCGCCCCCCGCGACCCGGCTCGATTGCTGTCCAAGCTGGTAATCGCGCTCGGGTTCGTAATGGCGCAACCGGACCGAGCCGGGCAGCGCCGACAACGGCGCGCGGCGCTGCTCGGCCCGGTCGGCCTCCGCTTCGCCGCGGCGCGCTTCACGAAAATCGTCCATCGCCAACGCGGCACCCATCATCGCGGCGGGCGCCAGCCGCCACGGGCCGGAGCCGCTCGCCAATCGGACACCGTCGACGTCGAACAGCGGCGCCAGCGCGTCGCGCGCGCGGTCGCCCGACGCCGCATAGCCCGAAAAGCGCCAATCACCGATGCAAAGGCCAGCCTCGCCGAGCAGGCTGTTGCCGACCAATCCGGCATCGATGTTCCCGGGATCGGCCTCGACCTCGAAAGTCAGCGATGGAATCCGGTTGCCGAATGATCCCAGCTCCAGATCCTCGAACACCGCATAGGCGAGCCCGCGAAAGGCGCTCGCCGAACCGATCCCGAGCGCCGAGGCGACCAGCGGGTCGACCGCTTGGTCCTCGCCTCCGTCATGCCAGCGAAAGGTGCAGCGCTCCTGGAATGTCCCGCTCGATCCACGCAGCAGATTGCCATCGGCCCAGATCCGCCGGATCGCGCCGATCGGCCGCGACGACAGCGCCACCGCGAGCGATACCGAATAGCTATATTCGGTCGTTGACGGCCGCCCCTTGCCACCGCCCCTCTTGCTCCGCCGCTCGATCAGGTCGGTCGCCCAGATCACGCTCCCCGCGACGCGCATCGTCCCGAACAGCTGCGGGATTTGCTGGCCATAGGTCGACGCCTGCACTTTCAGGTCGACGAGCCGCGGCCCTTCGCGCCCCTTGGGTTTGAAAATCGCCGCATCGACCTGCTGGCCGATTGCCGCGCCGATCGCGGCTCCCACCGGCCCACCGACAATCCCGCCGACCACCGTCAGCACCAAAGTCGCCATTGCTATTCCCCGTTTGAAAGGCGCCATCGCACCGCAGCGCGCGCCAGCGCATCGAGCGGTGCCTCCACCACGCGGCGCAGTCCGGCATGGGCGTGAATCAAGGTCTCCGACCCCAACAGGCCGAGATGATATTGCCGCGCCGGATGCACGATCAGCACGACATCGCCGACGCGGGCTGCATCGACCACGGCGCAAAACCCCGCTTCGACCAGCGCCGCTTCGATGCGCGCCCGTGCCCAACCGCGCAGCGGATAGCCCACCGGCCGCACCAGCCGCCGCCCCGCCGCGGCATAGGCCGCCCACACCAGCCCCACGCAGTCGAGCCCCGTCGCCGGGTCGCACCCCTGCGGCCGGAACGCCGCCCCCACCATCGCCCGTGCCGCTGCAAAGGCGCGCGCGCCCGCATCATCCACCGGGGTAACGCGTCAGCAGGTCGTTGCCCGGCAGATGCGCTTCGCCGCGGAAATTCACCGCGTTGGCAAAGCGGTCGCGGCAGGTCGCGAGCTGCCGGTCGCATCCCTCGATCAACCGCACACGGACCGGAGCCGCCGGAACAAAGGCCGGTGCCTCTGCCAGGTGCAGGATCGCCCCGTCGGCGGCGATCACCGGGCTCGCCAGCCCGCAATTGGCCCCCTCGATCCACATCAGCTCGCCAAATCCCATGGCGCCTGCGACGGCGTTGAGCGTCACCGCGCGGCCGTCGACCGCGATCACACGCCGAAAATGCGTCAAGGGCGCGAGGTCGACGCGGCACGCGCGGTCGCCCAGCTCCGCCCGGCACGACGGCGACGTCGCGGGGCACACCGGCCGGTCGAGCAGCCGCGTCACCCCCTGCAATTCCGCCGCAAAGGCCGATCCGCGCCGCTCAATGGCGCCCAGCGATCCCCGCGCGACCGTCACCGGTGCGACGCCGGGCGCACTCCAGTCGGTCACGAACAGCTCCAGCTCCGCTCCGTCCCAGCGCCCGGCGTCGAGATCGCGCGCCGCGATCGCATCGCTGGCAATCGCGCCTTCCAGATCCATCGTCGCCGCGTCGAGGCTGTCACTCGTCTCGATCGCCGACGGCTTCATCCCCGGCGCGGCGCGATAGACGATCCCGCCCATGGCGATATCGCGGTCATGCGAGGTCAGCCCGATCACGACCCCGTCGCGCCGCGCCAGCCGCCAGCACCACGCGAGGGTGACGACTTCTTCGCGCAGCCATCCCGGCGCTTCGAGCATCACCATGGCGCCCGCACTTCGATCAGCGGCACGCTCGCCAACTCACCCGCAAGAAAGGTCGCACGGCTCACCTCCAGCCGGTCGTCGGCAAATCGTACCGGCACATCGAACAGAAAGCCCGCGCGCACCGCGACACCCGGGGCCGGCGCCGCATCGAGCAACACCTCGCCTTCATCGGTCACCAGAAACGCCGCGATCTCCAGCCCGTCGACCGACACGCGCACGCTGCCCTCGACCGGCAAGGCGACCCTGCGCACCTGCTCGGCATCACCGGCACCATAACGCTTCACCAAGGCAAATTGCCGACGCACGCCATCGCCGATCCCCAGCATCTGGTCACCCGCCGCCGGCAGTCCGCCATCGGCCGCCGAGCTGCCATCGAACGGATCGCGAAAGCGGAACGCCCGCGCCGCACCCCGCCGTGCGCGAAAAAAATCGGCAAGCAACCGCACATCGTCCTCCGACCGGATGCCCGGCCCCGCGTCATAGCGCATCCGCGCCTCCGCCCATTCGCTCGCGCGCTGCTCATGCCCCGACGGCGAACTCACGATCTGCGTCGAAAATTCGGTCGCGACCATCGCTTCGCGCCCGATCGCCAGCGGGAAATCCACCGCATCGAAAGCCTGCACCGCACCCTCCCCGTCAAATGTCACGAACCCGTCGCGCGCCACCTGCGGCAGCGCCCAGACAAAGGCGCGCGCCAGGCCGGCACGCCGCGCGCGATCGGCCGCATCAGCGATCGCCGCCCATTGCGCGCGATCTTCCGCGCGCGGCACGAAACCCGAAAAATAATGCTGATCTTCAATTGGATAACCGAGCCGCAGCACCATCGCCGCGCGTGCACCCGCAGTCTCCGCCCCGCGCCCGCCGGTCGCCCAGTCATAATCTTCGAGCTGCAGCACATCGAACGCCGGCGCCGCCCACCCGAGCGGTACATTGGCGCGCCGCACCGCGGGCGCCGCGGGGTCGAGAACGGTCGGCAGGTAAACGAGCAAATGACTGACCAGCCCCGCCGCCCCAGCCTCGTCGCGCGCCGCCGCAACCAAAGCCGCGGTCGATCCCGCCAGCAACACGCCCAGCGCATCGAGCATCGCCAGCTGCGCCGCGCCCAGTGCCCCGCGCACGTCGGCAATCGCCACGCTCGCCGACCCCAGCGCCGCCGTCGTCGCCGCATCATAGGCACAGATCCGCCCGCCCGCGGCGATCCACCACCATGGCTCGCCGACCTGGAATTTCAGCGGCAAGCCCGCCGCCACCGCAATCCCTACGAACGCCCGCGCAACCAGCTGCAAATATCCCATCGCCGCCGCATTCGCCGGGGAAAGCAAGGTCGACGGCGGCTCCCACCCCGTCAGCGCGGGCGCGCCCTCCGCATCGCGCTGCTTCCAGTCGGCCGGGCAATAGGCGTCGAACAGCTCGTAGGAGAGTGACCAGATCACGCCCAGCCCGGCATCGCGGCACGCCGCCGCGAACGCCGCATGCCACGCCGCGCACGGCGCGTTGAGCGCCCCGCCCGCAACGCTCGTGTGAAAACTGTCTCCCACGGCCTCGAGCCGCATATAATGGCTCATTCCGACATAATGGACGATGTCGCCGCGATAGCCGAGCTGCACCACCTGCCGCACCAGCCGCGCCGGGGTCAGGTGATAGCTGTCGTCATAGCCGCTCGCGATCCCGAGGCCATGTTCGGGCATCACCACATCGCCGATCGCCAGCACCGATCCCGATCCCGACACGGCGATCGCGCTCATCTCGGCCCAGCCCGCCCCCGGCGCCGCCAGCACGGCGTCGCCGCCGTCATAGTCTGGCGGCACCAGCGAAATGAACATCCGGTCGATGTCGCCCGCCCACACCGGGTCGGCCTCGCCGGGCAACAGGAAACCGCCGTTCAGCGAATCGAAATCGAGGGTGACGACCGCATCCTCGCCCGTCCCCACCGCATAATTCCACAGCCGTATATACCAGGCACGCGGGTTTCCCGCCGCATCGCGCCCCTCGATCGTCAGCGTCGGCCCGTGCAGCGCATCGAGCGGCTTGATCCCGCCCGAGCGCCACCGAAATTTGAGCTGGGTATGCCGGAAATCGCGTTTCGTCTCATAGGCGAGCAACGGATGGTCCCAGCGATCCTCTGCCTCCCAGATCAGCCCCGCAAGGTCCTGCTTGCGGTAAAACACCGCCTCGACGCGCAGCGCGCCCGGCGCATCGCTCGTCACGCTCGCCATCATCGGCCGCGCAAAATCGACCGTCCAGAAGCGCGGGTCGAACCGCTTGAGCCAGCCTTTCCGATGATGCGGCTCGGCGGCCGCCACGAGCGCCCAACCCATCAATCTTCTCCCGCCGCGACAGCGCGCCGCACCGCGCGCGCCAGTTGCCGCCCGGTTTGCGCCAGCCTTTGCGGCTCGCTCCCCGCGTCGCCGCGGACATTCACGGTGATCGCGATGTTGCGCGTGACCCCGCCCGCCGCCTCGATCCGGCCGCTCGCCGTCGGCACGAACAATTCGGGGCCGCGCTCGCCGACGCGATAGGCGCGCCCGGCGCTCACCGGCCCGCCCGTCGCGCGCCCCGGCGCCCCGAACAGCGCCATCGCGATCGACGTGCCGAGCGACAGCAACCCGCCGGCGCCGCCCCCCGATCCGCCACCGCCGCCCATCGCGGCGTTGATGCCGCCCGAAATCGCCGCGCGCGCGATGTCGTTCATCACCGACAGCGCCAGCCGTTTCAGGTCCTCGAACCCCATCTTGCCGCTGACGATCGCGCGCGACAGTGCGCGCTCGATCGCACGCCCCGCATCCTCGGCGCCCGCGACGAGCGGTCCGCCCAGCTCGGCGCGCAGCGCCGCTATGTCGCGCCGGAACGCGCCGGTGTCGGCGCGCACCGCCACGACCATCTCGTCGATCTCGTCACCCATCGGGAAACCTCTCCATCATTGCCGCGAGCGCCGCGCCATCGACCGGCGCGTCCGCGTCGGCCTCGACCCATCCGGCCAGCGCCGCGCGCACGTCGGCGGGGGTCGCCACCCAGAATTCGTCGGGCCGCCATCCGGCGACGCGCGCCATCACGCCGGCCAGCGCAACCGCCGCCCGGCCCAGCCGCTCGTCCGCCATCTCATCGTCCCTGCAATATCTGCCCCAGCAGCACGCGCAGCGCCGGGGTTACCGCCGCCAAACCCTCTGCGACGACCGCCTCGCCGACCGCCTCGCGCGTCAGCGTCTCGGGCCGCTCCTGTATACAGTGCCAGAACAGGCAGGCGAGTTCGCCCAGCGCCAGCCGCCCCTCGGCAGCGCGCTCGACCAGCGCGAACAGCGGCCCCAGCTCGGCCTCCGCCGCCACTAGCGCCGCAAAGCTCGGGCGCAGCACCAGCACGCGCCCGTCGACGCGCAGCTCGGCCTCGCCGCGCAGCGCGTTCGCGCCGCTCACAAGCTCACCACCGCGCCGCTCGACTCCAGGTTCAGCGTGTAGTTGCGCTCGCCATTATAATCGCCGGCATAATCGAGCCGCGTGACGAGGAAACGCCCGCGCATCCGCTCGCCACTTTCAAAGCTCAGCTCATAGTCGTCGAGAACCCCCGACAACGCCGCGCCGCGCAGTCGCACCTCGGCGTCCGACCCGGTAAAGATACCCGCCGCGCTCACCGAAACCGACCGCACGCCGGCCCCCGACAACAGCTCGCGCCAACCGCCCGAATCCTTGGTCGTGACGTTCACCGCGTCGCCGTTCACCGACATCTGCGTGGTGCGCAGGCCCGCGACAGTCCGATACGTGGGCGGCACGTCGCCATCGCCGATCTTCAGCAGAAAATCGCTCCCATTTTCAATCGCCATCGTCTAATCTCCTCGGGTAAAAAATCATCCGCTAACGGGGAGTCGCAGGATGCTGATCACGACAATAGTTTTGGCGCTCATGGCGCAGTCGCCCTCGGCGACGGTCGACACGACGCGCGCCGCCTTCACCAAGTGCCTGCGCACCGACATGAAGAAGGCGCTCGAAGCCAAGATGGAAGAGGCCGAATATGAGATGACGGTGAAGGCGAATTGTTCGACCGAACGCGAAGCCTTCCGCAAGGCGGTGATCGCGCTGGGGCGCTCGGGCGGCGATTCCGAAAAGGTCGCGGGCGAGGACGCCGAGATGCAGATCGACGATTACCACGCCAATTTCACCGACAAGTTCAAAGATTATAAATCGACCAACACGCTGCCGGGCGACTGATCGCTCCAACTAGCCCTTCCCTTCGGGGGAGGGTTTTCACGCCGCGAGACACCGGCACCGCACGACCATCTCATGCCGCCAGCCGCCGTCGCGGGCGAAGGTGAAGCGCGTCCGGATCGTCCGCGCCCCGACCACCGTCCAGGCGCCGGCCGGACCGCGCATCGCCTGCGCCACGGCATCGATCCGTGCCGCCGCGACATCGCCGTCCGCACCGTCGACACCGACCAGCATCAGCGTCAGGCGGACCTCGCGCCCGGCGCGGTCCTTGGTCCCCCAGTCGCTGCCCTCCGCCGTACCCACCATGACATAGGGCGCGGTGGCGCGCGGCGGGGTGCCGTCGAAAATGCCGTGGACCAGCCCCGCCAGCGCCGCGTCCTTCGCCAGCAGGTCCAGCGCCCGCGCCCGCAGCGCGCCTTCGGCGCTCGTCATTGCCCGCCCCCCAGCGTCAAGCGCCGCCACGGCTGCCACAGCGCCGCGATCGCTGCCGGCGGCGCCGCGCCCGCACCGTCGCGCGCATCGTGCAAATGCTGCGTCATGCGAAGGATTCCCTGGCGGATTGCCTCGGGAATATGGTTTGCGCCGTCGGCGATTCCCGCACGATACGCGACGCGCGCCCGCACCGCACCGCGCGGATCGTCGATCGTCACCCGCGCCGTGCCGTCGCGGCCAGTTGCCGTCCGATAGTCGCCCGCGGCCAGCGCCCTCTCGCTGCCATCGGGCAACAGCAGGTCGACCGCGTCGATCCCCACGACCGGCCGCACGCCTGGCTGGATCACGCCGCCCGGCGCCACCGGCAGGGTTTCCTCGCCCGCCCGGACGATCAGCCACTGGCCGATAAAGGCTTCGCAGACGCTGGTCGCGGCGCGAACGAGCCCCGCCACCACCGCATCGTCGATCGTCGCCCCCAGCCGCAGCCAGCTACGCGCCTCGTTCAGGCTGATCGGGGCCCCGCCCGGCACCAGACTTTCCGCCATCATCGCTCCTCCACCCGCACCGTCATCGACCGCTCGTCGATCTGCCCGTCGCTCAAGGTCACGCGGTTGGTGACGCGATAGACACGCCCCGCGACCCCGCCCGCCAGCGTCGCAGTCGCGCGCATCAGGTCGTGCGCGGCGCCCGCAACCGCGACGCCGCCCGCCTCGTCCGGCCCGACCGCCCACGCGCTCGCGATCACCGCCTGCCCGTCGGGATAGGCGACGGCCCAGTCGAATTCGAAATCGATCCGGCTGTCCGGATCTTTCACCATCATCGTCATGCCGGTCCTTTCGTTCAGGGTTTGCGGATGATCACGCGGCGACCAGCCTCGCGGACCAGCGGCACACCGACTTGCGGCGCCGCGGGCGCCGGGCCGCTCCATTCGCTGGCGAGGTCGCGGCGCGCGACGTCGCCGATCGCGCGCGAACCCAGCGCCGATCCGCCGGTCATGCCGCGGCCTCCAGCGCCGCGATTCGGCGCTCCTGCGCGGCGATCAGGAACAAGGTCAGCTGGTCGGGGCGCAGGCCGAAACGATATCCGGCGGCACGCACACACCGCTCCGAACCATCGGGATCGGTTGCGACCGCAGCGTCCCACGCGTCGCAGCACAAAAAGGCATAGCGCACGGCTCCGGGCTGCCCGTCGGCGTCGAGCGGCGCGATCAGCCCTTCGTCGGCCATGATCGCCCACACCGCCTGCGCCCGGACGCCGAAATGATAGCGAGCGCCATCGGCGCCCTTTTCGGCGATCGCGTCGTTCCACTGGTAAAAGCCCAGTTCGGCGACGATGCGCGCCGCGGCGCGCATTTCGGCGTCGCTCGCGCCGCCGCGCCACCTTTTGTCGCGCGCATCGGACGTGTTGATCACCCCCGTCGCGGCGAACAGAAGCGACCAGCGCGCTGCGGCAGTGCCCAGCGTCTGGCCCCCGTCGATACCCGGCCGAAACGCGCCGCCGGGTTCGGCGATCAGGCGCGGTGCCCCCGCCGTCACATCGTAAAAGATCAGCGATCCGACCCCGACGCCGCCGACATTCTGCCCGATCCGCCAATCGCGGTCGGGGGTCACGATGCGCAGCTGCGTGTCGGTCGCGCCCGCGTTGGTCGCCTCGACCGTCACGAGCGTTGCATTCGGCTGCACGACGTGCAGCGCGGCCGCCGGCGCGCTCGTCCCGATACCGAGATTTCCCGACGCCGACAGGCGCAACCGCTCGGTCCCGCCCGTCGCGATCGCGATCATGTTCGCGCCCGGACGGAACAGTCCGCAATCGGGGTCGGCGGCAAAGCTGACCGCGGGCGCCGCCGCGCTGCCGTCCCCCGCGCCGAGCGGACCGCCCAGCAAATGGCGTCCGTCGGCGCCGCGGAACGGAATGGTCGCCAGCGGCACATTCACCCAGCCGTCGTCGCGGCGGACGGTCACCAGGTCGCTCGTGAGAGCATTCGCTACGGCGCCATGCGTCGTCGAAAGCGGCTGCTTCGCGGCAAGACCGGTTTCCAGCGCCCCGATCGCATCGTCCTGCGCCGCTTCGCCGGTATCGCTTGCGGCGAACCAGCTCGCCCCGACGGTCAGCGCGATCGTCTTGAGGCCGGGAAGGAAGTCGACCGTCGCGCCGCCGCTCGACGACGCGGCGACGCTGTCGCGGACCAGCCGGCCCAGCGCGTCGATCCGCCCCTCGCCGGCTTCCCACTGTTCGGGATGCGCGATTCCGGCGACGGCGCAATGAAATAATGTGTTCGCCGGAACGGCGCCCGCAAAGCGGCGATGGCCCGGCACCGCGCCCGTGGGCATCAGCGGTCCGGTCCCGCCTTCCTGGCACAGCTCGCGCACCAGGTCGGCGAAAAAGGGGGTCGGCATGGCAGGGCCATCCTTTCCAGTATCGATAGCAGGGAAATTGGCGCCCGGCGCGGCTTCCGAAAGGGAAGAAGCCGGCGCCGGGCGCCCATCGCGCGCCAGATCAGCTGGCGGCGAACTTCATCAGCTTGATCGCCTGCGAATCGATGATCGCACCGCCGACCCTCTTGGTTGCATAGAAATGCACGAAGGGCTTGTTGCTGAACGGATCGCGAAGGATGCGCGTCTCGCCGCGGTCGGCGACGAGGTAGCCCGCGCGGAAATTGCCGAACGCGATCGACAGGCTGTTCGCCGCGACGTCGGGCATGTCCTCGGCCTCGACCACCGGATAGCCGAGCAAGGTCGCGGCCTGCCCCTCGACCATCCCCGGCTGCCAGATGAAGGCGCCGTCGGTCGTCTTGAACTTGCGGATGCGGGCGAGCGTATCGCTGTTCATCACCCAGCACGCCCCTTGCCGGTACGGCGCCTTCAGCGAATGGACGAGCTCGACCAGTCTGTCCTGCGGGTTCGACGCCGGAAAGGCACCCGCCATCCCCGTCGCGAGATGCTGCAACGTCCCGAAGGCGCGCACACTGTCGATCTCGTTCGTCGTCGCATAGGTCAGGAAGCCCTTCGGACGGTTCGTCCCGTTGCCGTTCACGAACGCGCTCCCTTCCGCGACGGCAAACTCGCGCCCCAACTGCTCGGCCAGCCAGTCCTCGACGTTGAACATCGCATCGTCGAGCATCGCCTGGCTCGCCGCCGGATTGGCGTAGAGCTCGCCCGACGGCGGCACGATCTCGGCGAAGCTGCGCGTCGCGGTCTCGGGCCGCGCCGCGGTCTCGCCGACCCAGCCCGCGCCCATCGATCCCGTGGCGACCAGCTTGCGATATCCGCTCGTCCCCGTCTGCACGACGGTCGCGATCGACCGGATCGGCGACAGCGTCTTCAAGGTCGCCGCGATCGATCCGTCGATCTCGCGCGGCACCGCAAAACCGCCCTCGCCGCCGCTCGCGCCCGACAGGCTCTTCATCTCGACGCCCGCGTCGATCCCGCGCCGCAGATAGCGCTCAACGAACGCATCGCGCGCCGGATCGGCCGCCTTCGCGCCATCGAGCGGCAGCCGCGACGCCGCGACCGCCTGCGCGTCGACCTGTGCCTTCAACGCCGCCACCGACGCCTTGAGATCATCGACCGCCTCGGCCGCCAGCACCGCATCGAACGCGCCGTCGAGCGCGTCGGCTTTCACTTCCATATCGTCCATTCTCGTCACTCCTTCACCACCTGAATCACCCGCGCGAGCGGCTGCATCGGCGCCGCGACCAAGCTCACCTCGGCGAGGTCGAGCGCCACCAGCTCGCGCGGATTGTCGCCGCGCGAAGCCTGCACGCGGTACCCAAAGCTCAATCCGGTCAGCGCGCCCGCCGCGACGAGCTTCGCCGCCGCCGGATGCGTCACCCGCGCGACGACGCGCAGTCCGCGCGCATCCTCCGCCAATGCCTCGATCACGCCGATGCTGGCGCCCGGGCGATGCTGCCACAGCAAAGGCACCGCACGCCGTTCGCGCAAACTCGCCGCAAAGGCCCCGCTGCGCACGACATCGCCGCCGCGGTCGACGCGGTCGAACACCGACGCATAGCCCGCAAAGCGGACGCTCATTTGAGCAGCCCCGGCAGCCCCAGCTTCATCGCCAGCCCGACGACCAGCAGCGCGAGCATCCCGCGCACCGCCCAGTCGACCACCGCCGCCCACACACTCTTCTTCGCATCGCGCCACGCACCCAGCAGCTGGCGCAAATCGCTCACATCGTCGCGCGCCGCCTCGTCGGCGAGGCCCAGCCTTGCCAGCGCGCGCCGCGCGCCAAGCTCGCTCGCCTCCTCGACCACCGCGCGTAGCAACGCCGCGTCAGGCGCGCCGGCCACACCCGTCCCCGCCAGCGCGATCAACCGCGCCAGCGCTTCGTCTTCATCCATGTCGATTTCTCCGGTTAGTCGACGCCGAGCAGCGCCTTCTTCTCATCCGCAGTCAGCCAGTCCGCCGCCGACACCTCGCGCCATAGCGCCATCCGGTCCTCGGCCAGCGCCGGCACCCGGTCGAGGTCGACGCGCAGCTCGGCACCATCGAACCACCCGCTCAAACCCTGCGCAATCGCGCCCAAAATTTTCGCGCAAAGCGGCAGCACCGTCAGCCTCCACAGCGCGCGATTGGCCTCGCGATAATTGGCGTAGGTCGCATCGCCCGGCAGTCCGAGCAGCATCGGTGGCACCCCGAACGCCATGGCAATCTCGCGCGCACTGCTGTCTTTCAGCGCCAGGAAATCCATCTCCGCCGGCGACAGCGACAGCGCCTGCCACTTCAGCCCGCCTTCGAGCAGCAAAGGTCGCCCGGCATTCGCCCCGCCCGCGAAACTCTCCGCCAGCTCCTCGCGAAGCCGGTCGACTTGCTCCGCCGACAAGGGCATCCCCTTGTCGCCCGGATCATGCACCAACGCCCCCGAAGGCCGCGCCGCATTGTCGAGCAACGCCGCATTCCACTTCGCCGCCGCATTATGCGCCGCGATCGCGCCAGCCGCCGCGCCCAGGCACCCCGTGCCATAATGATCGTCGAGCGGATGCAGCGCCTTCACATGCACCACCGCGACGCGCCCCGCGCCATCCTCGGCGGGCAGCACCGCCGCCGACCCACCGGCCTTATACCGATAGGCGACCGGCCACCCGCGCGCGTCGGCCTCCACCGTCACCCGCTCGGGCCGCAGCGCAAACAGCTCCGCCGGCGCCCCCGCGCCATCGGTCAAAATCTGTACATAGCCATTGCCGTGCAGCAGCAACTGCGACGCCAAAGTCTCGACCAGCCCCTGCCCACCCGACGTCGCCCCGAGCAGCGCCGCCAGCGCCGGATCGCTCGCCACCACCGGCGCGCTGCCGGCAGCCTCGGCGACCAGCCGCACCGCCCGCTGCACAATCGCGTTGGACAGATAGCCCTCGCGCACCTGCGCCTCCCAACTCAACGGCGCGGGCGCGCTCCAGCTCCCATACACACGCGACAAAGCGGGCCGCGCAGCCACCTGCGCAGCCTTGCGGCCAAACCAGTTCATGATGATCTCCTATCCGTCGCCCGGCGACGCGCTACTTCCAGCTAACCTCACCTAAACCCGCCGGACCCCTGGCTCGCGCCCCTTCCGCTTCGCCCCCAGCAAAGCCGCCAGCGCCCAGACGCAGGCATCCGCCCGATCCGGCGAGCGCCCCGGCCCGGCATAGCCGCCACCCACCTGCAACCCGCAAAGCTGGTCCTCCAGCTCTGCGAATACCCCCGCATGCACCACGTCGCCGCGCTCATAGGCAATCGCGACCGGTTCTGCCCGCCGCGCCTTGCCGACACTCGCATGGACCGGCACCACGGGCAGCGTGCAGTCGGCCTGGCGCAGCGTGCCCTCGACCATCTCGCCGCCCATATTGCTCTCGGCGACGATCCGGTCGGCGCCCCAGCGCGCCGCAGCCGCGGCGGCGGCCTGCGCCCAGACGCCGGGCGGCGGATTTTCAACGCTCGCATCCTCGACCACCGCCAGCCGCCCGTCACGCAGCAACGCCGCGACCACGATCCCGCACGCGTCGCCGCGGCTCGTCGCGGGCGGATCGACCCCGATCACCACGCGCACCGGCTTGCCGATCTCCGCCGCCACAACGCGGCACCGCTCGACCAGCCCCCGCGTCCACAACGCGCCCTCGACATCCTCGAGCAGCTCGCCGTCCAGCTCCTGCCGTCCCAGCCGCGTGCCGCCATAACTCGCCAGCATCGCCTCGACGAAGTTCGAGGGCAGATAGGCGTTGTCGTTCGTCCCGCCGCGCGTTTCCTCGAAGCCGGGAAGCGCCATGATCCGCCGCATCAGCGCGGTCGGCCGCGGCGTCGTCGTCACCAGCACGCGCGGCGCCTCGCCCAGACGCAGCCCCATCACCAGATTGTCCCACGCCGCATCGCCCTGCGGCCATTTCGCCAGTTCGTCGCACCAGGCGACATGATGCTCGGGCCCCCGCAGATTCTCCGCCGCCGCCGCCGAATAGAGCGTCGCCACCGCGCCGCTGTCGAAGTGCAGCTCGCGCAGACTTTCGCGCCAAAGCGGCCCCTCGTCCGACCGCGCGACCGCCAGCAAACCGCTCGGCCCCTCGATCATCACCCGCCGCCCGTCAGCATCATTCGCCGCGACAAGCGCGATCCGCGCACCGGGCAGCATCCGCGCCCATTCGCTGATCCATTCGGCCCCGGCGCGCGTCTTGCCGAACCCCCGCCCGGCGCGGATCATCCATATCCGCCAGTCACCCGGCGGCTCGCATTGCCCCTCCTGTGCCCAGCCCTGCCAGCGTTCGATCAATTCGCGCCGGTGTCTTCCCGAAAGGTCGCGCATCAGCCGCCGAAGCTGGCCGGGGCTGAGCCCGCTCAACTGTCCGAGAACGTCACCGACGACATCACGCGTCGCCTGCGCCATCGCTCAAAGCTGGTCCCAGCCGCGCTGGCGGCGAAGCACCGCCAGCCGTTTCAGGATCGCCTCGTCGGTCTCTTCGGACGTCGGCATCCGGCCCTTGCCCGGCCGGTTGGTCTTGAGCCGTCCGCTGCGAACGCTCCCTTCATGCCGCCCGAGCAGGCGGAGCGCCTGATCCATCGTCATCGGCTCGACGATCGGCCGGTCTCCGCCGTCGGTCGCATCGGGACGCAGCCCCTCAACCGCGGCCAGCGCCGCCTGAACCAGCCCCATCTCCAGCCGTTGATACCCGTCGTCGAGCGCGCGTTGCCATGCTGCAGCAAAGGCCGCGTCGCGCTGCCGCATCTTGTACACCGTCGACAGGGCAATCCCCGCCCGTTCCGCCGACAGCGATACATTGCACGTCTCGCTCAGCGACAGGATGAAGGCGTCACGGCTGCGCTGGGACGTTTCGCGGCGCGACCGCTTCGTCTTGACCAGCAACCGGTTCTTGCCGCCCATCACAACCAGATCCATCGCCCGACCTCCAGACGCAACCGGGCCGGAACATCTTCCCGTTTCGGAAAGGCGCCGGCCCGACTCGCAATTCTTCATGATGTGACACTTGTGCCATATCAGCGTGACGATGTCAATATATTTTTACCTATTTGGTTCTTTTTCTCTCGCAAGTTTCGACCGCGACGGGCGTCGCGATGTCATGCCCCGTCGGGAACGACGATCTCGAGCCCGGCCTTGACCGTGTCGAGCACGACAAGCGTGCGAAATGTCTCGACCACCGGATTGTCGGCGAACAGCCGCCGCGATATCGCCTCATAACTCGTCATGTCGGGAACGATCATGACGAGGATGAACCCCGCGCTGCCCGTGACATAATAGCATTGCTGGATTTCGGGCGTCGAACGGAACAGCGCCTTCGTCGGTTCGACGATCGAACTGCGGTCATTCTGCAGATGAACCTCGACAACGACGGTGATCGCCGCCTGCAACGCGTCGGGCGCGAGGACCGCGACATTCGCCATGATGATGCCGCTCGCCTCAAGCGCGGCGATCCGCCGCTGCACCGCGGCGGGGGACAGGTTGACCTCCTCGGCAATCGCGCGCTGCGGCGTCCGGTTGTCCTTTTGCAGGATGCGGAGAATCGCCCGGTCGAACCGGTCGAGATTGCGCCCCGGCCGGGTGGATGCTGCGTTCATCTAGGGTTCTCCGGGTCAAAATTGCGCAAAGGCGCCCATCTTTGCGTCCAATCATCGCTTGGACGGGTATATTATGTGCGCCATGTCGACCGCTCAAGCCGTTTCGCCGCGCAACAACGCAACCCTGTGGGGAAGTGCCGCCGCGTGGGGCTCGCTGCTGTCGATGAATTTCGGCGCCGGGCTCGCCAAGCATCTTTTCCCGGTGATCGGCGCCTATGGCATCACCAGCCTGCGCATCACGCTCGCCGCGATCATCCTCTGCCTCATCATCCGGCCGTGGAAGCGGACCGGCGTCCGCCAGCTTTCGCCCGCGCTGCTCGGATATGGCGCCGTCCTCGGGCTGATGAACCTCCTTTTCTATCAGGCGATCGCCCGTATCCCGATCGGCATCGCGATCGGCATCGAAGTCATCGGCCCGCTCGCCGTCGTCGTGATGGGATCGCGCAGCCGCCGCGACTTTCTGTGGCTCGCCGCCGCCGCGGCGGGGCTGTTCCTCCTGCTCCCGCTCCGCGCGGACAGCGCGCTCGACCCCGTCGGGATCGCCTGCGCCGTCGGCGCGGCCGCCTGCTGGGCCGCCTATATCCTCTGCGGCAAGCAGGTTTCGGCGACCCTCGGCCGCGACGCGGTCGCGTGGGGGATGGTGATCGCCGCGCTGATCACTTTGCCCTTCGGTCTCGCCGTATCGGGGACGCAGCTGTTCACGCCCTGGGCGTTGGGCGTCGGTATCGGCATCGCCGTCCTGTCGAGCGTCCTGCCCTACACACTCGAAATGGCGGCGCTGCGCCGCCTTCCCGCGCATGTCTTCGGCATTTTGCTCAGCGCCTCGCCCGCGGTCGGCGCGCTGGTCGGCTATGTCGTGCTCGGCGAAAAACTGACCCCGATGCAATGGCTTGCCATCCTCTGCATCATCTTCGCCGCGTGCGGCAGCGCGATCTCGGCATCGCTGCCGCGGCGGACGCCCGGCGACCTGCCCATCTAGTCAGGCGGCCCATTCGGCGGGGTCCGATTCCTCGCCGATCAGCGCGAGGCCGTGCGCGATCGAGGTGAGTTCGCCGCCCGTCGCGATACGATCCTCGCCGAAGCGCCGCTCGAACAGCGCGCGGATCGCGGGGATCAGCGACGAACCGCCGGTCAGGAAGACGCGGTCGATCGCTTCGGCCGTCGTTCCCGCGCGGGCCAGCGCCTGGTCCATCGCGGCTTCGATGCGGCGCAGATCGTCCGCGATCCATTGCTCGAAATCGGCACGGCGCACATCGGCACCAATCTCGATCCCGCCGCCCGCGAAGTGGAATTCGGCATGCTCGCTGCCCGACAGCGCGCGCTTGAGGCGGCCCACGGCGTCATAGAGCGGGAAGCCCTGCTCATGCTCGATCAATGCGATCATGCGGCCGATCAGTTCGGGGCGCTCGGCGTCGCGTTGCAAGCGGCGGATCTCGTCGAGCGTCCGGCGGTTGCGCATCATCGCGAGCCGCGACCAATCGCCGAAATCGGAGAAATAGCCGCCGGGAATCTCCAATATCTTGTCGAACGACCGGTAATGACTGCCCTTGCCGAGCAGCGGCAGCACGAGCCGGTCGACGATGCGATAGTCGAAACGGTCGCCCGCGATCCCGATCCCCGACGAGGCGAGCGGGACGCAGCGGCGCGGGCTTCCGGGCGCCGCAACGCGGACGATCGAAAAGTCGGTCGTCCCGCCGCCGAAGTCGGCGACGAGGATCGTCGCGGGCTCGGTCAGCCGCGAGGCATAGCTGTGCGCCGCGCCCAGCGGTTCGTGGACATAATAGATTTCGGTGCCGAACGCCGCGAGCATCGCATCGTATCGCCGGCGCGCGAGTTCGGGGTCGGGCCGCGCGCCGGCATATTCGACCGGACGGCCGACGATGACGCGGCGCGGCCGCTCGTCGAGCGCGCCGCCGGCATGCGCGACGAGGCGCTGGAGGAACAGGCGACCCATATCCTCGAAGCGGAACGGCTTGTTGAAGATCATCGCGCGCTCGAACAACGGGCTCGCGGCGACGCTCTTGAACGACTGGATAAAGCGGCTGTCGAGCGGCGACTGGAGATATTCGTCGATCGCCCACGGCCCCGCCTCGTGCGCGATCCCGTTCCAGCCGCGCTCCTCTTCCCAGAAACAGAGCGCCGAGCGGAACACCGCATCGCCTGCGTTGCCGAACGCGACAAGCCGCGTTTCGCCCGCGCCATCGGCCAGCGCCACAACGCTGTTCGTCGTGCCGAAATCGAGGCCGAGCGCGCTCGCGGCCGCCTTGTCCATGACACGCTCCTGTGAGTGGGATTCCCTGCGGGGCGGCGCCTATTGCACAGCAAGGACCACGGAGCAAGGTCGCGGCCCGGTGATCAGGCGTCGGGCTTCCACGCGCGATAGAAGGTGTCGACTGCCGCGTCGACATCGCCCCGAAGGCGGTCGAGGTCATGGCTTTCGGGAAGGTTGAGCATCGCGAACTGATAGAGGCCCGATTGGCACAGCCCGGTGAACTGCTGCACCGCGCGCATCGGGTCGCCCATCCTGAGTTCGCCGCGCACCATCTTTTCGCCCACCCATTCGGCCGCGCGCGCCTTTCCGCGGCGCGGGCCGCGTTCGTAGAAGGTTTCGGCAAGGTGCGGGAAACGCTCGGCCTCGCCGACGACGAGGCGAAAGAGCGACAGGATCGGCGTCGCGGTCAGTTTCGTCATCAGCAGGTTGCCGAAAATGCGCAAGACATCGGACACCGGCTCGTCGAGCGGCAGGTCGATCGCGAGCGCGTCGCCATATTGGGCGACGATGTCGTCGACCACCGCCGCGAACAGATCCTCCTTCGACGGGAAATAGGTCCAGAGCGTCGTCTTCGACCCGCCGACCTTGCTCGCGATCGACGACATCGTCGTCCCTGCATAGCCGTTCGCGAAGAACAGCTCGCGCGCGGCGTCGACGAACGCCTTGCGGCGCATCGCCGCGGCATCGTCGAGGGCAGGCGTACTATCTGGTATCATTTCGATTGACAACGCATCCTCCGAAGTCCATTTGCGCATGATACCAGCTAGTATCGTTGGAAGCCATGCCCCGGACAATTTTTCTCTCCTCCGCTGCCCTCAGCCTGCTCGCGGGCTGCGCGAGCGTTCCCGACCTGGGGCCAAAACCCGCTCCGGTGACGGCCGGGTCGCTGCAATCGGGCGCGACCTTCGCCGGCTCGCAGGGCGAATGGCCCGCCGAAGGCTGGTGGCAGAACCTCGCCGACCCGCAACTCGACACGCTGATCGCCGAAGGCCTCAAGGGTTCGCCCGACGTCGCGATCGCTGCCGCGCGCGTGCGCGCCGCCGAGGCGATGGCGCAGCAGGCGGGCGCCGCGCTGTTGCCGCGCGTCGGCGCCGAGGCGAGCGCGGGCGGGGTCCAGCAAAGCAAGAATATGGGCATCCCGCCCGCCTTCGTGCCCGACGGCATCCAGGACACCGGCCATATCGCCGCGACCTTCGCTTTCGACCTCGACCTGTGGGGCAGGAACCGCGCCGCGCTTGCAGCGGCGACGTCGGAAGCCGAAGCGGCCCGCGTCGACGCGGCGCAGGCGCGGCTGATGCTCACGACGGGGATCGCCGCAGCCTATGCCGATCTCGCGGGCTATTATCAGGCGCTCGATACCGCGAACGAGGCGGTCCGCGTCCGCACCGCGAGTGCCGATTTGTCGGGCGAGCGCGCCCGCGCCGGGATCGAGAGTCAGGCGAGCCAGCGGCAGGCCGAAAGCCGCGCCGCCTCGGCGCGCGCCGACGTTGTCGCACTCGAAGAGGCGATCGCGACCACCCGCAACCGGCTCGCTGCGCTCGTCGGCGCCGGACCCGATCGCGGCCTGTCGATCGCACGCCCGCAAATGGCGCGCCCGGCGCTCGGCCTGCCGGCGAATGCGGGGATCGACCTGATCGGGCGCCGCCCCGACATCGTCGCGGCGCGCTTGCGCTCCGATGCCGCTGCGAAGCGCATCGACGTCGCGCGCGCCGATTTCTACCCGAATATCAGCCTCTCGGCGCTCGTCGGCCTCCAGTCGCTCGGCCTCTCCAACCTGTTCAAATCGGGCTCCGAATATGGCAATGGCGGCGCCGCGATCAGCCTGCCGATCTTCGACGGCGGACGGCTTCAGGGCCGCTATCGCGGGTCGCGCGCCGACTATGATGCCGCGGTCGCGACCTATGACCGCACGCTGGTCGGCGCGCTGCGCGACGTTGCCGACATCGTCGCGAGCCGCGCCGCGAACGAACGCCAGCTCGCCGCGCGGCGCGACGCGCTGACCGCCGCGGCCGAAGCCTCGAAGCTCGCGGGGCTGCGCTACCGCGCCGGCCTCTCGACCCAGATCGTCCAGCTCACCGCCGAAGACAGCATGGTCGCGCTCAGCCGTTCGGTCGCCGACCTCGAAGCGCGCGAACTCGCGCTCGATATCGCCCTCATCCGCGCGCTCGGCGGCGGATACCGCACGCCCAACCCGACAGGAGACGAATGATGGCCGACGAAACGGCTGCGACCGAAACCGGCGCTCCCCAGCCTGCCCCCGACACAGCCGACGCCCAAGCCAATGGCGCAAAGCGCAAGAAGCTGCTCCGCATCCTTGCCATCGTCGTGGTGACGGTCGGGGTCCTGTGGGGCCTCTGGTATTTCCTGACGCAGGCGGGGCGTGTCCACACCGACAACGCCTATGTCGGCGCGGACTCGGCGCAGGTCACCGCGCTCATCGCGGGACCGGTCAAGGAAGTGCGGGTCAGCGGCACGCAGGCGGTGAAGAAGGGCGACATCCTCGTCATCCTCGACGACGCCGACCAGCGCATCGCGGTCGCCGACGCCGAAGCGGCCTTGCGCCTCGCGCGCCAGCGCTACGGACAGGCCGATGCCAACGCCGACGCGGCGCGCGCGCGCGTCGCGGCACGCGGCGCCGACATCGCGCAGGCGCGCGCGCGGCTGCGCGACGCCAATGCGACGGTCGAGCGCGCGCGCGCCGAACTCGCACGACGTGAAAGCATCGCGGGCACCGGCGCGGTGTCGGGCGAAGAGCTGACCGCAGCGCGCGCGGCGCTCGCCTCGGCCTCGGCCGCCCGCGACCTTGCCGCCGCGGGCATCGCCTCGGCCGAGGCGACGCGCGGCTCGGCGAGCGGCGACCTCGGCGCCGCCGAAGCCGTCGTCCGCGGCACGACAATCGACACCGCGCCCGATGTCGCCGCCGCCGAAGCGCGGCTCGAAAAGGCACGGCTCGACCTCGCGCGCACCGTGCTGCGCGCGCCGGTCGACGGCATCGTCACCAACCGGCAGGTCCAGGTCGGCCAGCGGATCGCCGCGGGCGCCCCGATCATGGTGCTTGTCCCCATCAGCACCGCCTATGTCGACGCCAATTTCAAGGAAAGCCAGTTCAAGGATATCCGCATCGGCCAGCCGGTCGAGCTGACCTCGGACTATTATGGCGGCGATGTTGTCTACACGGGCAAGGTGATCGGCATTGCCGGCGGCACCGGCGCCGCCTTCTCGCTGATCCCCGCCCAGAATGCGACGGGCAATTGGGTGAAGGTGGTGCAGCGCCTGCCGGTGCGCATCGCGCTCGATCCGAAGCAGCTCAAGGAGCATCCACTGCGCGTCGGGCTGTCGATGGAAGCCACGATCGACACGCGCGGCAACTGATCGATGGCAACCGCCGCCGCCCCTGCTCTATCCGCCAGCGTCCCCGCCGAGCCGCAACCGCTGACTGGGGTGCGGCTGATCGTCGCCGCCTTCGCGCTCGCGCTCGCCAATTTTGTCGTCGTGCTCGACACGACGATCGCCAATGTGTCGGTGCCGCATATCGCGGGCGGACTCGCGGTGTCGCCGACGCAGGGAACGTGGGTAATCACCAGCTATGCGGTCGCCGACGCGATCAGCGTGCCGCTCACCGGCTGGCTCGCGATGCGCTTCGGCACGGTGCGCTGGTTCATGATCTCGATCATCGGCTTCGGCATCTTCTCCTTCCTCTGCGGCATATCGCGCACGCTCGATGCATTGGTGCTCTTCCGCGTGCTGCAGGGGCTCGCGGGCGGGCCGCTGATGCCGCTGTCGCAGATATTGCTGCTCCGCATCTTCCCCAAGGAAAAGGCGGGTATCGGCCTCGCCATCTGGGCGATGACGACGACCACCGCGCCGATCCTCGGCCCGATCCTCGGCGGGACGATCAGCGACAACTGGACCTGGCCGTGGATCTTCTTCATCAACCTGCCCGTCGTCGCGATCTGCGCCTTCGGCGTCTTCACGCTGCTGTCGCCGTTCGAGACGAAACGCGCCAAGGCGCGCATCGACGTCATCGGCCTGATCCTGCTCGTCGTGTCGGTCGGCGCGTTCCAGATCATGCTCGACACCGGACGCGAGCATGACTGGTTCGGATCGGCATGGATCGTCGGACTCGCGGTCGTCGCCGCGATCAGCTTCGCCGCTTTCGTGATCTGGGAACTCACCGACGCCAATCCGGTCGTGAACCTGCGCATCTTCCGCTTCCGCGGCTTCACCTTCGCGACGATGGCGATATCCTTGGGCTTCGGCGCCTTCTTTGCGCAGGTCGTGCTGACGCCTTTGTGGCTCCAGCAAGTCGCGGGCTATACCGCGACACAGACGGGCTTCATCGTCGCCTGGCTCGGCGTATTCGCGGTGCTGCTCTCACCCGTCGCCGCAGGGCTGATCACGAAGATAGACGTGCGCATCACCATCTGCGCGGGGATTCTCTGGATGGCGTTCATGTCGATCCTGCGCGCGAGCTGGAACGCCGATGTCGGTTACTGGACGCTGGCGCTCCCGCATATCTTGCAGGGAATCGGTATGCCCTTCTTCTTCGTCGGGCTCACCGCGCTCGCGCTGAGTTCGGTGCCCGCGCAGCACCAGACGTCGGCGGCGGGGTTGATGAGCTTCCTGCGCACCTTGTGCGGCGCAATCGGCACCGCGGTCGCGACGACCGCGTGGGACGACGCCAGCCGCACCTCGCGCTCCGAACTCGTCTCGTCGCTCAACAATCCCGAAGCGACGATGACCTCGCTCCAGAATGCCGGCTTCACGCTCGAACAGGCGCGCGCCGCGATCGAGCGGCTCGTCGAGGTGCAGGCCTCGACCCTGGGCGTGCTCCACCTGTTCCTCGCGTCGGGCGTCGTGTTCGTGCTCGCCGCCATTTCGGTGTGGTTTGCGCCGCGCCCCAAACAGATTTCGATGGGCGGCGGCGGCCACTGACGCGGATACTTGGGCTTCGGCGCGGGTCATGCTAGGCGCGCCGCCATGTTGACGATCAATGGCCTCACGGTCCGCCTCGGCGGACGCACGATTCTCGACCGCGCGGGCGCCAGCCTGCCGGGTAAAAGCCGCACGGGCCTCATCGGCCGCAACGGCGCGGGCAAATCGACGCTGATGAAGGTGATGATCGGCCAGCTCGAAGCCGACGAGGGCGGCATCGAAATGCCGCGGCGGACGCGCGTCGGCTATATCGCGCAGGAAGCGCCGAGCGGCACCGCGACGCCGTTCGACACCGTGCTCGCCGCCGATACCGAACGCGCCGAACTGCTCGCCGCGTCGGAGGTCGAGCAAGACCCCGACAAGCTCGGCGATATCCACGAACGATTGATCGCGATCGACGCCTACACCGCGCCCGCGCGCGCCGCGCGCATCCTTATCGGCCTCGGCTTCGACGAAGAGATGCAGGGCCGCCCGCTCGACAGCTATTCGGGCGGGTGGAAGATGCGCGTCGCGCTCGCCGCGCTGCTCTTCTCGAATCCCGACCTGCTGCTGCTCGACGAACCGTCGAACCACCTCGACCTCGAAGCGACGATGTGGCTCGAAAGCTTCCTCAAATCCTATCCGGGCCAGCTCGTCGTGATCAGCCACGAACGCGACCTGCTCAACAATGTCGTCGACCATATCCTCCACCTCGAGGGCGGAAAGATCACGCTTTATCCCGGCGGCTATAATGATTTCGAGCGGCAGCGCGCCGAACGGATCGCGCAGCTTGCTGCGGCGAAGGCGGCGCAGGACGCGCAGCGCGCCAAGCTCCAGGACTATGTCGCACGCAACAGCGCGCGCGCCTCGACCGCGAAACAGGCGCAGTCGCGCGCGAAACAGCTCGCGAAGATGCAGCCGATCGCCGCGGTCTCCGAAGACCCCAGCCTCGCCTTCGATTTCCCGAGCCCCGACGAACTGAAGCCGCCGCTGATCACGCTCGACCTTGCGAGCGTCGGCTACACGCCGGGCGCCCCCATCCTGACGCGGCTCAACCTGCGTATCGATCCCGACGACCGCATCGCGCTGCTCGGCCGCAACGGCAACGGCAAGACGACGCTCGCGCGGCTGCTCGCGGCGCAGCTCACCCCGATGGACGGCGCGATGGCGGCGTCGGGCAAGATGCGCGTCGGCTATTTCACGCAATATCAGGTCGAGGAACTCGACGGCAGCGACACGCCATTGGGCCATATGACGCGCGTGATGACGGGCAAGACGCCGGGCGCGGTGCGCGCGCAGCTCGGGCGCTTCGGCTTCACCGGCAACAAGGCGACGACCGAGGTCGGCAAGCTGTCGGGCGGCGAACGCGCGCGGCTCGCGCTCGCGCTGATCACCCGCGACGCGCCGCACCTGCTCATCCTCGACGAACCGACCAACCACCTCGACGTCGACGCGCGCGAGGCGCTCGTGCAGGCGCTCAACGGCTTCGACGGCGCGGTGCTGATCGTCAGCCACGACCGCCACATGCTCGAACTCACCGCCGACCGCCTCGTCCTCGTCGACGACGGCACCGCGCGCGATTTCGACGGCAGCATGGACGATTATGTCGCCTTCATCCTCGGCAAGGGCGCACCGGCGAAGGAAAAGGCGTCGAAGGCCGACCGCAAGGAAGATCGCAAGGCCGCCGCCGCGGCGCGCGAGGCGGCAGCGAAGATCAAGAAAGACGTCTCGGATGCCGAGGCCGACCTCGCCAAATATCAGGTCATCCTCTCCGCGATCGATCGCGCGATGTTCGACCCGCAGGGGGCCGCGAACGAATATAAGGGCCTGACGATGAGCGAGCTGTTGCAGCGGCGCGGCAAGATCGTCGCCGCGCAGGAAGCGGCCGAAGCGCGCTGGGTCGCGGCGAGCGAGGCGCTGGAGGCGTTCGAGACGGCGGCGGCCTAGATTATCCGGCCCTATATCGTCACCCCGGACTTGATCCGGGGTCCAGCCAATCGCGGCAGCTTCGTCATGGATCGGCCTGCATTGACTCAATGACCTCGATCCATCATAATAGTTTCAATTGAAACTAGATGGGATTGCGATCATGGCCGACCTCTTCGAAAATCCGCTGGGCCTCGACGGCTTCGAGTTCGTCGAATTTTCGGCGCCGGAGAAGGGCATTCTCGAACCCGTGTTCGAAGCGATGGGCTTCACGCTCATCGCGCGCCACCGCTCGAAGGACGTCCAGTTGTGGCGCCAGGGCGGGATCAACCTGATCGCCAATTACGAACCCAAATCGCCCGCGGCCTATTTCGCCGCCGAGCACGGCCCGTCGGCGTGCGGCATGGGCTGGCGCGTCCGCGACGCGGCCAAGGCCTATAGCGAAGCCGTCGAACGCGGCGCCGAGCCGGTCGAGGTCACTCCCGGCCCGATGGAACTCCGCCTCCCCGCGATCCGCGGCATCGGCGGCTCGATCATCTATCTGATCGACCGTTACGGCGACGACCTCAGCATCTACGACATCGACTTCGTTTATGAGGAAGGCGTCGATCGCCACCCCGTCGGCGCGGGGATGCAGCTGATCGATCACCTGACGCACAATGTCTATGGCGGCCGCATGGCGCATTGGGCCGCCTTCTACGAGCGCATCGCGGGCTTCCGCGAGATCCGCTATTTCGACATCAAGGGCGAATATACCGGCCTGACCTCGAAGGCGATGACCGCCCCCGACGGCAAGATCCGCATCCCGCTCAACGAAGAGGGCGCGGGCGGCAAGGGCCAGATCGAGGAATATCTGCGCGCCTATAACGGCGAGGGCATCCAGCATATCGCGTTCAGCTGCGACGATCTCTACACCGCGTGGGACAAGCTCAAGGCGCTCGGCAATCCCTTCGCGCCGTCGCCGCCGGCGACCTATTACGAAATGCTCGAAGAGCGCCTCCCCGGCCACGGCGAATCGGTCGAGGGCCTCCAGTCGCGCGGCATCCTGCTCGACGGCTCGACCACCGAAGGCGACCCGCGCCTGCTGCTCCAGATTTTCGGCCAGACCGTGATCGGCCCCGTCTTCTTCGAATTCATCCAGCGCAAGAAGGACGAAGGGTTCGGCGAGGGCAATTTCACCGCGCTGTTCAAATCGATGGAAATGGACCAGATTCGCCGCGGTGCGCTGACTGTCGAGGAACCCGCCGAATGACGAGCCCGATCAAATTGGGCGGCGTGCACCACGCCGCCTATCGCTGCAGGGACGCGAAGGAAACGGTCGACTGGTACGAAACCATGCTCGGCATGACCTACACGACCGCCTTTGCCGAGGATCATGTGCCGTCGACCGGCGAGTACGACCCGTACATGCACGTCTTCCTCGACGCGGGAAACGGCAACATCCTCGCCTTCTTCGAACTCCCGAACCAGCCCGACATGGGGCGCGACGAGAATACGCCCAAATGGGTCCAGCACCTCGCGTTCAAGGTCGGCAGCTATGACGAACTCGTCGCCGCAAAGGCGCATCTGACCGCGAACGGCATCGACGTGCTCGGCCCGACGCATCACGGCATCTTCAAGTCGATCTATTTCTTCGACCCCAACGGCCACCGTGTCGAGCTCGCGTGCGACATCGGCACCGACGAGCAATATGCCGAACTGAAGCGCGTTGCGCCGTTGATGCTGGAAGAGTGGAGCCAGACGAAGAAGGCGCCGCGCCACGCCGACTGGCTGCACCAGGCGGCAAACGAGTAGGCGCCTTGTGCCCCTGCGAAGGCAGGGGCCCATCATCCGCCGTTTACTTGCCGATCGACCGTAGCTGAAAGTACATAGCTCCGGTGATGGGCCCCTGCCTTCGCAGGGGCACAGCTGCCTACTTCCGGTCCAGCCCGATGCTCTCCAGCGTCGCGCCGCTGCACTTGTCGGCTTCCTTGCTCTGGCCGTCGCCCGACAGCGCGCCGATCGCGAGGAAGCCCGCGACCACCGCGACCAGGAACGCGCCGGTCACCCAGATCAGATATTTGTCGATGAACGCCTTGATCGGCGCGCCGAACAGCTGGAACAGGATTCCGACGAGCATGAAGGAAAAGGCCCGGCTGGCGAGGCTCGCCCACAGGAAGGTCCAGAAACTCATGTGGATGAAGCCGGCGGTGATCGTCAGCAGCTTGAACGGGATCGGCGTCGCGCCCTTGATCAGGATGATCTCGGCGCCGAATTCGCGCAGGTAACAGGCGGCCGGCGGGAAGGCGTCGGTCAGCCCGAGCACGCCGAGCAGCCACAGCCCGACGCTTTCATAAAGGAAGAAACCGATCCCATAGCCGAGCACCCCGCCCGCGACCGACGCAAGCGTGCAGATGATCGCATAGCGCACCGCCTTTTTGGGGTTCGCAAGGCACATCAGCCCAAGCAGCGGGTGCGGCGGGATCGGAAAGAAGCTCGCTTCGACGAAGGACACCAGCGCCAGCCAGAACTCGGCGTGCGGATGCGCGGATTTCTCCATGGTCCAGTTATAAAGGTTCTGGATCATGGACTTGTTACGCGGTTTGGCGGTCATGCTGGTCCTTCGGTGCGCGAGGTGCGCCGCGACTCTATGCCGTTCGGTTCGACCGAAGTCGAGCCGGTCAGTGGCGGAAGTGGCGCATCCCGGTGAACACCATCGCAAGCCCCGCTTTGTTCGCCGCCGCGATCACCTCGTCGTCGCGGATCGAGCCGCCCGGCTGGATCACGCAGGTCGCGCCCGCCTCGACCGCCGCGAGCAGCCCGTCGGCGAAGGGGAAGAAGGCGTCGCTGGCGACGGCGCTGCCGACGGTGCGCGGGCTGGCCCAGCCATGCGTTTCAGCGGCTTCGCGCGCCTTCACCGCGGCGATACGCGCGCTGTCGCGGCGGTTCATCTGCCCCGCACCGATGCCCGCGGTCGACCCGCCCTTGGCATAGACGATCGCGTTCGACTTCACATGCTTGGCGATCGTCCACGCGAACAGCGCGTCGGCCAGCTCGTCCTCGGTGGGCGCGCGGTCGGTGACGACCTTGAGGTCGGCGCGCGTGATCCGGCCATTGTCGCGGCTCTGCGCGAGCCAGCCGCCGGCAATCGTCTTCATCATCAGCCCGCCGCGCGCCGGATCGGGCAGCTCGCCCGTCAGCAGCAGGCGGAGATTCTTCTTCTTCGCAAACACCGCGCGCGCATCGGCGTCGGCGTCGGGCGCGCACACGACCTCGGTGAAGATGCCGCTGATCGCCTCGGCGGTCGGCCCGTCGAGCGGCCGGTTGACCGCGATGATGCCGCCGAACGCCGACACATCGTCGCATTTCAGCGCCGCGTCATAAGCTTCGGCGATCGTCGCGGCGGTTGCGACGCCGCACGGGTTGGCGTGCTTGACGATGACGCACGTCGGATCGGCCTCGCGGAATTCGGCGACGAGTTCGAGCGCGGCGTCGGCGTCGTTGATATTGTTATAGCTGAGCTCCTTGCCCTGCACCTGCTCGGCCTGCGCGATACCGCGCGCCGCGGGGCCTGCGGGCAGGTAAAGCGCCGCCTTCTGGTGCGGGTTCTCGCCATAACGCAGCTCGGTCGCGAGCTTCGCGGTCAGCGGCAGCGTGTCGGGGAAGAGCTTGCCCTGATCGGCAAAGGCGAACCAGCTCGCGATCATCCCGTCATAGGTCGCGGTGTGCGCAAACGCCGTCGCGGCAAGGCGCTTGCGCAAGGCGAGCGTCGTCGCGCCGCCGTTGGCATCCATCTCGGCAATGACCGCGGCATAATCTTCGGGCTCGGTGACGATGTTCACGAAGGCGTGGTTCTTCGCCGACGAGCGCACCATCGCGGGGCCGCCGATGTCGATATTCTCGATGATCTCGTCGCGCGCCGCGCCCTTCGCGACGGTTGCGGCGAAGGGGTAGAGGTTGACGACCACCAGATCGATCGCGCCGATGCCATGTTCCTCCATCGACGCGACATGCGCCGCATCGTCACGGACGGCGAGAATGCCGCCATGAACCGTCGGATGGAGCGTCTTGACGCGGCCGTCCATCATTTCGGGAAAGCCGGTGAGGTCGGAGACGTCGAGGACGGTATGCCCCGCCTCGCGCAGCGCCTTCGCGGTGCCGCCGGTCGAAACCAGCTCGACCCCGTGGCGGACGAGCGCGGCAGCAAGCTCGGCGAGCCCCGCCTTGTCGCTGACGGACAGGAGGGCGCGGCGGACGGGAATCAGGTCGGTCATGGGAAGGGCGGCCTTTGAGGATGGGAAAGACGCGGCCCCCCTAGGCGGGTGCGCCCGCTATCGCAAGCCGCGTTGGCGCAGAAAAGCACCGTATCCCCGCGAAGGCGGGGGCCCATCTCCCGTGGGTTCAAGGCAGCGCCTGCGGAAGATGGGCACCCGCCGTCGCGGGTGCACACGGCTTATCGGGTCACTCGGGGCTTACAATCCCAGCGCCGCGGCGATCCGGTCCCAGCGCACCAGTTTGAAGTTCTGCGCCTTGGGCGCGTTGTCGCCGTCCTGCGCAAGGAAGATGCCGTCCGGATAGTCGGGCCCGAAATTGCCCGCGACCGCTTCGATCCCGTCGGTCTCGCTCGTAGCGCCGAACGCGCCCGCCGCGACCGCAAAACGTCCGACATACTCCACGCCGGGCAGGCGGAAGACCGCATAGCTATTGTCGCCCTGGCTCGACGCGATCAGGTAGCGCTGTCCCTTGTGGTCGATCGTCGCAAGGCCTTCGACGTCGGCGACGAGGCGCTGGTTGTCGACCGGCGCGACGAGGCGCGCGGTCGCGGTGTTGCCGTTCGGGACGAGCTGCCAGATTCCCGCATCCTCCTCGCCGACATAGAGCGTGTCGCCGTCGAAGACGCAGCCTTCGGACTGCGTCGGAATCCTATATTCCCACTGGACGGCAAAGTTCGGCGTCGCGCCGTCGACCGTCAGCGCGCCGACACGCACCGTGCCGTCCTTGACGATCAGCGCCGCGGTGATCGGCGCGCCCGGCGCGGTCTTCTTGAGGCAAAGGCCATAGGCTTCGCCCGTGCCCGCCGCCGCGCGCCCGAGCGCGACGATCGCGGGCTTGTCGGCGTCGAGGCGGAATACTGCGAGATGCGCGTTCACTCCGTCGTTGCGATCGCTCGCGACGATGATGTTGCCCGCAACGTCGACATTGTTGACCAGGCCCGCCTTGGTGAAGGCGATATCCTTGCCGGCAAGGTCATAGACGTGCAGCCCCGCCTTCTTGTCGGTCGCGACGATCAGCGCGCGGTTCGGATTGGCGGGATCGACCCAGATCGCCGGATCGTCGGCAGCATCGGCGCGTCCGGTCCCGACGGGTTCGGTTTCGCCGCTCGCGGTCACCTGAACGGGCGGCAGGCCGAAGAATATGGGTTCCTTTGCCGCGCATCCCGCAAGCGTCGATGCAAAAACGAGCGAAGTCAGCAGCTTCCATTTTCCGTTTGCGGCCATGTCGATTTCCCCTGTTTTCGATTGCGTATCGCGCAGCTGGCGCGCCCCGTTCCAGCAAAGACGTCCGGCGTCAATCCCACAATATTTCCGTCACTTAACTGTCATCAAAGCGTCATGTCCGTCGCCGCAAACTGTCACACGTCCCCCCTAGAGGCCCGGCAACCAACAAGGGGGTACGACAAGATGATTCGACGTTTCAGCCTGCATAACGCCGCCGCGCTCGCCATCGCCACGGCGCTGGTCGCCGTCCCCGCCGCCGCGCAGGACGTCGCGCCGATCGTCGACGAAAGCGGCGACGGCACGATCACCTCGGCGCGCGACATCGTCGTCCTCGGCAGCGTGGGATATCGCAACCGTAGCGAAGACCAGGCCGAACCCGTCATCAGCTACGACAGCGAATATTTCCAGCGCTTCGAACCGCTGACCGCGGGCGACGCGCTGAAGCGCGTGCCGTCGGTCACCTTCCTGTCGGACGTCATCGAAAGCGACGGCGCGCGCCTCCGCGGCCTGCCTCCCGGCTATACCCAGATCCTGATCAACGGCGAGAAAGTCCCCGGATCGAACGCCGACCGCAGCTTCTTCCTCGACCGCATCCCCGCCGAGCTGATCGACCGCGTCGAGATCGTCCGCTCATCGTCGGCGCGCCGCACCGGCGACGCGGTCGCGGGCACGCTCAACATCAAGCTACGCGACGGTTATGAACTCGACGGCGGTTATCTGCGCGCGGGCGGCCTCTATTATGACGACAAGGAACTCGAACCCAGCATCGGCGGCGTGTTCGGCGGCGCGCTCGGCCCGGGCCGCTTCCTCATCGGCGGCAATTTCCAGGGCCGCCACAACCCCAAAAAGAAATATTCGCTGCGCTACAGCGATTCGCCCGAGAATAATCCGAACTTCGCGACCGACGACTTCGACAATCGCGAAGACCAGACCGATACGCGCGACGGCAAGGATTATTCGTTCAACGCGACCTACGACATCAAGGGCGACACGACCGATTTCTCGTTGAGCGGTTTTTACGTCCACACCGATCGCACCGAGACCGAGCGCAGCTTCGAATATAATCACCCGACGAACATCAACGGTCCGGTCCGCGCGACGCCGCCGGGCAATCTGACCGTCGACAACGCCAATGTCGCGAAGATCAATCAGGATAATTACAGCGTCAACGGCAAGCTCGCGCACCGCTGGTCGGCGGGCGAGACGAGCCTGAAGATCGGTTACGCCTGGTTCGACGAAGACCGGTTCGAAACCGAATATGAGGTCGAATTCGACCGCGCGCTGCCGCGCTTCACCGGCGACCAGACGCGCACCGGCATCACCGACAAGGAATTTTCGGTTCGGCTGGAACATGAGTTTGAGCTGGGCGAGAATACCAAGCTGCTCTTCGGTGGCCTGTGGCAGGACAAGGACCGCGACACCTCGATCACCGAAGCGCCGCGCGACCGCTACAACCTGACCGCCGCCAATCGTCAGGGTTACGACCAGTTTTCACGCAATCCGACCGAGTTCGTTCGTACCTTCGGCGCCTTCGTGCCCGCCGTCGGCGGGATCAACACGATCGAGGAAAAGCGCCTCGACGGCTTCGTGCTGATCGAGGGCGATATGCCCGGCGTGAAGTGGGAAGCGGGCGTGCGTTACGAAACGACCGACCTGACCATCGACGACCTGACCCCGCCCGGGACGCGCATCGACAATGACTATGAAAAGCTGCTCCCCTCGGCATCGGTGAAGATCGACGTCGGCGCGCGCGGCCGCGTCACCGCCTCGGTCGCCCGCACCAGCCGGCGCCCCGAATTCAATTTCCTCTCGCCCGCGACGCTCGAGGAAGAACTCGGCGACAACGACCTGCTCGGCAATCCGCTGCTCGATCCCGAAACCGCGTGGGGCTTCGACCTCGGGTATGAGCACCGCCTCGGCCGTTCGGGCATCGCGGGGATCAATGTCTTCTACCGCAAGGTCGAGGACCTGATCGAGCTGACCAACACCGGACCGATCGTCGGCCGTCCGGGCGCCTTCACCTACCAGCCGCAGAATATCGGCGACGGCAAGGTGTGGGGCGTCGAGTTCGACCTGTCGACCGACCTTGGTTTCATTGGCCTGCCCGACACCGGCGTGTTCGGCAATGTCTCGTGGCTCGACAGCAAGATCGTCGACGAATTCGGCGAGCGCCGCTTCAACGGCCAGAGCAAATATGTCTACAACTTCGGCGCGATCCAGGACATTCCGTCGATCGGCGCCGCGTTCGGCGCGACCTATCGCAAGCAGGGCGGTGCCTTCGACCGCACCGTCGGCGAGGAGGTTTTCACCAGCTATGGCGCCGATCTCGAAATCTTCGTCGAAAAGCGGTTCGGCAAGAGCTTCACGATCCGCGCGGTGGGCTCGAACCTGCTGAATGGCGCGAAGCGCGAGACGTTCAACAAATTCACGACGATCGCCGACCAGAAGGACCGCAGCTTCGACGAATATGAACTCGAAAGCGAAAAGGCCGGTCCGGTCTTCCAGCTGATGGCGCGCTACGCCTTTTAAGAGGGTTCCGACAGCCGACGCTCAGTCCCTTGGGCGTCGGCTGCTGGAAATATATGCGTTGCGTGTCGCCATTGGGGTGGTGAGCGGACGCTCTCTCGCCCTCATTCGTCATCCCGGACTTGATCCGGGATCCATAGCGGCGCTGAAGTCATGGACCCCGGGTCAAGTCCGGGGTGACGAAGAATGAGACGGCCGCAACCGGTCTAAAGCGGGCACCTATCCGATATGCTTGAAAATCCAGCCGATGCTCGCGCCGCCCGCGGGCGCGGTGCCGGTGACGACGATCTGTTCGGTCGGGTGCGGCCGGCCTTCGCCGTCGACCCACAGGCTCGGTTCGATGTCGAGCCCGCCTTCGGACGTGCGAAACTGCCACAGCGGGCCGCCGTTGATGCGGAGCAGCGCGCCGAGCTTGTCGGCGGTCAGGCTCGCCGAGATATGCGGGCCGAGGTGGAAGCGTAGCGTGAACCCCTTGTCGCCCTTGCGCCGCGTGCGCGGGGCGGGAAGCAGCATATCCTCGCCGCGCAGCTCGCGCCCGTTGGGCGAGAGGATCAGCAGGCGGCGGTGGATCAGGCCATGGCGCCGCGCATAGCCGTCGTGGCTCATCTCGACCCGGCTGCCCTGCGGCGTCTCGCGCCGGTCGAGTTCGACCTCGGTCACGCCCTTGCCGAGCGAGCCATTGGGCAGGATCGCGGTCGAATTGCTGTCGCCGAGCGTCAGCGTCGAATGCGCCGCGGTCGTGCGCAGCCCGCGTGCGAGGTCGGCGGGGATCGTCGCGCCGGTCAGCGCCGCGCCGCCGCAATTGACGACGATGCGCTCGTCGCCGTCGCTTAGTTCAAAGGCGAGGGTCGAGGCGCAGCCCGCCTCGGTCACGCGGGCGATGGGCGGCGGCGCCGCGTCGGCGAGCAGCACGACCTTGTTCGCGACGAGCCGCTGGTACCCCCAGTCGCGCGCCTGCTTGAGCGGGCGCGTGCGGATGCCGCTCGCCGCGACGATCGCCTGGATCGTGGCGGCCGACGTCGCGCCGCTACCCTGCCAGCTCCCCATCCCGCCGTCGCTGTGGGTCAGGCCGAGCAGCGCGGGCACCGTGCGCGCGAGCACTTCCTGCACGAACGGCGGCACCTCCATGCGGCGCATGTCGTATATTTTCGCGAGCATCGACAGCGCCATGATCGCGTCGAGCTGCGCCTGCGGCGAGCGCGAGATATTGCCGCCGTCGGCGTAGAAACTCGTCTCCAGCACCTTGCGCAGGCCCGCCTCGCCGAACACCTGCCGCGGTTCGCCGCCGGGCATCAGCAGCGACGCGGCGACGATCCCGACCCACGCGACCATCTGGCCGGTGCCCGGCCGCGTCTTGTCGGCGACGCGGTCGAGGTGGCGCGCCGCGCGCGCGAGATGGTTGAGCACCGCCGAACGATAGACAAGGTCGCTCGACGACAGGATGAGCGGCGCGTGGCACGCCCAGAACAATATGCGCCAGGCGGTATTGTCGGCCTTCCACGCGGGTTCGCTCACCGTCTCGCCATGCGTGCCGAGCCAGTGGCGCACGACCGCTTCGGCGATCGGGGCGCCGTCGGCGCGCGAACCGGTCGCGGCGAGGTCGCGCAGCCAGGCGAAGCTGTGCAGATAGTCGGCAAAGGCTGGCGCCACCGCGAGTGAGGCGAAGTCGAGCTCGCCGAGCGGCAGCTTCAATCCGCGGTGGAGGAAATGTCCGGCGCGGATCGCGGTGCCCGCGCGCGCGTCGCCCGGCACGGGATCGGTCGGCACGCCGAGCAGCTTGAGCGGGAAGCGTCCCTTCAGGCGGAAGGCGTGGAGCGGGGTGCGCCAGGTCAGCCGCGTGATCGCATTGGCGACGCGGTCGCCGAGCGAAAGCCCCTTGTCGGCGGGAAGGCGGATCAGCCTTTTGCCGGGCTCGATCGTGTCGTCGATCGGCGCGGCCTCGTCACCGGAGTCGAGCGGTGTGTCGGCGGGGGCAGATGTCAATGGCCTCCCCTTCATCGATCAGGCCCCGCGCAAACGCCGGATATTGTCGGCATAAGCGTCGGGTCCGCCCTTGAAGGTCGCGGTGCCCGCGACGAGCACGTCGGCCCCCGCATCGATCGCCAGCGGCGCCGTGCCCGCGTCGATGCCGCCGTCGACCTCCAGCCGGATGTCGCGGCCCGATTTCTCGATCATCTTCCGCACCGCCTCGATCTTGCGGAGCTGGCTCGAAATGAAGCTCTGCCCGCCGAAGCCGGGGTTCACACTCATGATCAGCACCAGGTCGATGTCGTCGATCAGATAGTCGAGCATCTTTGCCGGGGTCGCGGGATTGAGCGACACGCCCGCCTGCTTGCCGAGCGACTTGATGTGCTGGACGGTGCGGTGGATGTGCGGCCCGGCCTCGGGATGGACGGTGATGATATCGGCGCCCGCCTCAGCGAAGGCGTCGAGGAAATGATCGACGGGCGAGATCATCAGATGGACGTCGAAGGGCAAGGTCGAGTGCGGGCGCAGCGCCTTCACCACCATCGGGCCGATCGTGAGGTTCGGGACATAATGGCCGTCCATCACGTCGATATGGACCCAGTCGGCGCCAGCGGCCTCGATCGCGCGCACCTCTTCGCCAAGGCGCGCGAAATCGGCGCTGAGGATCGAGGGGGCAATACGGACGGGAGCGGTGGCGGCGGTCATAGAGACCGGCCTTAACCATCTAGTGAGTCGGGGGCAAGCGGAGCAGGGCCGCTATCGACAGCTATCCCCAAATAATGTCGCGCGGACCTATCGCCAGCGCCACCCGCCCTCGGTCTTGGCGCGATAGATCGGCATCGGGGCCAGCCCCGCCAGCACGACCGCGATCGTCATCGCCACCGGCCGGCCCTGCAGCACCGTCGCCAGCCCCGTGATCATCGCAATATGGAGCGCGAGGAAGAACCAGCCCTCCCAGACCATCGGCAGGCCGGTGCCATAGCCGCGGCGCTTGGCGCGAAACCAGGGCCCCTTGCGCATGAACAGGTGCAGCATGATCAGCTTTCCTCTTTCGGGGGCCGCCCGCGCTTGGGCGCTTCGGATTGCCCGACATTCACGCCCCGCCGCCCAAGCGCCTCGCGAAGCAATATCTCGATCTCGGCATTGGCGCTGCGCAGCTCGGCCGCCGCCAGCCGCTCGATCGCCGCGTAGAGCGCGGGATCGAGGCGGAGGGCAAAGGCCTTCTTGGACTGCACAGCCATCGTCCGGCCTCAGTAGAGCGAGCCGGTGTTGACGACGGGCTGCGTATCGCGTTCGCCGCACAGGACGACCATCAGGTTCGACACCATCGCCGCCTTGCGCTCGTCGTCGAGGTTGACGACATTCTTCTCGGACAGGTGCTGGAGCGCCATTTCGACCATCGTCACCGCGCCTTCGACCAGCTTCTTGCGCGCCGCGATCACCGCTTCGGCCTGCTGGCGGCGCAGCATCGCGCCCGCGATTTCCTGTGCATAGGCGAGGTGCGTCAGGCCGCATTCGTCGACGGTGATCCCCGCGACTTCGAGCCGTTCGATCAGCGCCTTGCGCAGTTCGACCCCGACCTCGTCATGATTGCCGCGCAGCGTGACTTCCTGATGCTCGATATCGTCATAAGGGTAGCGCGAGCCGATCGAGCGCACCGCGGCCTCGATCTGCGCCATCACGAATTCCTTGTAATCGTCGACGTCGAACAGCGCCTGCGCGGTGTCGGTGACGCGCCATACGACCTGCGCCGCCATCTCGATCGGATTGCCGCGCAGGTCGTTGACCTTGATCTTGTCCGAAATCACGTTGTTCGCGCGCACCGCGATCTTCTTGCGCGTCAGCCACGGCAGGACCCAGCGCAGCCCCTCTTCGCGGTCGGTGCCCTTATACGCGCCGAACAGCTGGATCGCCGCCGCCTCGTTCGGGTTGATCAGGTAGAAGCCGCAAAGGATCAGCAGGCCGACGATCGCCGAGGCGACGACGACGATCCATTTCCACGCGACCATATATTCGGCGTTGGCGTTGGTGATCCCCGCCCACGCCGCGAGCCCGAGCAGCAGCAACCAGATGAAGAGCATCAGATAACCGCTCTGCGTGGCGGCGCGCGTCTCGCGACTGCGGTTCAGCGCCGGTGTCCCTGTCTCGACCATGTTTCCCTCCGAATCACTCGATATAATGATGATATCATATTTATATCGAATTGAGCCGCGGTCAATCGGGATTTCGGCGAACCCGGCCGGTGACGGTTTTGGGGTGGTGAGCTGTCACACCCAATATTCGTCATCCCCGCGAAAGCGGGGACCCAGAGCGTGCGTAGGCTGACCCCACACTGGGTTCCCGCTTCCGCGGGAATGACGAAGTTATAAGAACCGAAACGGCCGCAACCGGTCGGTAGCCGCCGCTTGACGCCGCTCAGGACGGAGAAACAGGTCTTCACGGCACGCGGCACCGCCACATCGCGCCCGCCGACGCCCGTCATCCCCGCCCCGTCGGCGCTTCGTAGAACAGCTGTTGACATCGCCCCCGCGCTTGCAAAATTCCCCCATCGACCGGTTTTCCGGCTCAAATTTCGAAGGGGCATCTTCATGAAAGTCTTTCCGTTGCTGGGCGCCGCGACGCTCGCGCTCGCCGCCGCTGTCACCGCCGACGCCCAAACCCCCGCGAAACCCGCGGGCGCCGCCGCGCAGGTGCCGCCGATCGCGTACAAGGAACGCATCCTCGCCAACGGCCTGCGCGTCCTTTCGCTGCAGGATAATTCGACCCCCAATGTCATGGTGTCGGTCTGGTACGACGTCGGGTCGAAGCACGATCCCGAAAAGCGCTCGGGTTTCGCGCACCTGTTCGAACATATCCTCAGCCGCAAGACCGTGAACATGCCGTACAACATGATCAACCGGCTGACCGAGGATGTCGGCGGGGTGCGCAACGCCTCGACCAGCTTCGACCGCACCAACTATTACGAAACCGTCCCCGCGCAATATCTCGAAACGATGCTGTGGACGCACGCCGAGCGCATGGCACGCCCCGTCGTCGACAAGGAGGTGTTCGAGACCGAACGCAATGTCGTGAAAGAGGAACTGCGCCTGCGCGTCCTCGCGCCGCCCTACGGCCGCCTCTTCTTCTTTGCCCTCAGTGAAAACACCTTCGACGTGCTGCCGCACCGCCGCCCGGTGATCGGCACGATCGCCGACCTCGACGCCGCGACGCTCGATGACGCGCGCGCATTCCATGAGGCTTTCTACGGCCCCGACACCGCGACGCTGATCGTGGCGGGCAATTTCGACGAGGCGCGGCTCCAGTCGCTCGTCGACAATTATTTCGGCGCGATCCCCAAGCGCGCGAAGCCGATCCCGCTCGCGATTCCCGGCACCGAACCGCCGATGGCGCCGCGCCGCGTCAATGCGACCGGCCCCAATGTCCCGCTGCCCGCGGTCGGTGCGATCTACAAGGTGCCCGGCGCCGGCCACCCCGACACCGCCGCGCTCGAGGTGATGAACGCGATCCTGTCGAGCGGCGAGAATTCGCGGCTGCACAAGGCGCTCGTACGCACCGGCATGGCGAGCCAGATCGACGCGAGCGTCGATTTCACCGAGGAAGCGGGCGGCCTCACCCCCTTCGCGATTCTCAGCGACGGGCAGGATCCCGAGAAAGTCGCCGCCGCGCTCGATACGGTGCTGACGGGCATCGCATCGGCCGAAGTCTCCGACGCCGAACTCACCGAGGCGAAGACCGAGCTGCTCGCCTCGACGCTCGAGGAACGCGAGACCTTCTCGGGCCGCGCCTTCGAACTCGGCGAGGCGCTCGTCCTCACCGGCGATCCCGCCGCCGCGAACAAGCGCCTCGACGCGATCGCCGCCGTGACCAAGGCCGATGTCGCGCGCGTCGCGAAGCAATATCTCGACCCCAAGGCGCGCGTCGAATTGCGCTACGCCGCGGGCGACGGCGACCCCAAAAGCTGGGCGAACCCCAAGCCAATGCCCGTTTTCCCGAGCGTCCCCGCCGCAACCGGCACGCCCAACGAGCTTGCCGCCGAGGGTGCGCGGCAAGCGCCCCCCGCACCGGCCGCCGCGCCCGCGGTCACCCCGCCGAAAATCGCCGAAAGCCGCCTTTCCAACGGCATCCGCGTCGTCGCGGTCAAGACCGGCAGCGTCCCGCTCGCGACGCTCAGCGTCGTGATCGGCGGCGGCGCGTCGACCGATCCGAAGGGCCGCGCCGGCGTCGCCACCATGGCCGCCGACCTCGCCGCCAAGGGTACCGCCACCCGCTCGGCCGAAGACATCGCCGCCGCGCTCGAAAGCCTCGGCGCGTCGATCAACGCGGGCGCCAGCCCCGACGGCAGCATCTTTTCGGTCACCGCGCCCGCGGCGAACCTCGATGCAGTCGGCACTATCCTCGCCGACGTGATCCGCAACGCCAGCTACCCGCAGGCCGAATTCGACCTCGAACGCAAGCGCATGACCGACGGCCTCCGCGTCGCGCTCAACAATCCCGGCGCGATCGCCGCGATGGTCGCGCAGCCGTTGCTCTACGGCACCGCCCCCTATGGCGGGCAAGCCGGCGGCACGATGAAAAGCCTCGCCGCGATCACCCGCGACGACCTCGTCGCCTATCGCCGCGCCTGGTGGCATCCCGCGAACATGTCGGTCGTCGTCACCGGCGGGATCGAACCCGCCGCGGGCGCCGCGCTCGCAAAGCGCCTGTTCGGCGACTGGAAGCCCGAAGGCCGCGCCCCCGCCCTTCCCAAATCGCGCGCGGGCGCCGCGCTGCCGCCGCGCACGATCGTCGTCGACCTCCCCGGCGCGGGGCAGGCGGCGGTGCTCGCCGCGGTGCGCGGGGTCAGCCGCGCCGACGCCAACTACCCCTCGCTCCTCCTCGCCAATTCGGTGCTCGGCGTCGGCTCGAACGGGCGCCTCTTCAACGAGGTGCGCAGCAAGCGCGCGCTGAGCTACGGCGCGTACAGCTCGATGCCCGCGCGCGCCGACACCGCGCTTTTGAGCGCCAGCGCGCAGACGAAGAACGAAACCGCGACCGAGGTCGCCGAAATCTTCCTGAACGAGTTCAAGCGCCTCGGCGCCGAACCGATCACCGCCGACGCGCTCGCCAAGCGCCGCGCTTTCCTCGAGGGCGCCTATGGCCGCCAGCAGGAAACCGGCGGCGGATATGGCGCGATCGTCGCGGGGCTGATCCTCCAGGGGCTCCAACCCGCCGACGCGCTCGATTACGCCGCGCGGCTCGCCGCGGTGACGCCCGAGGCCGCGAACGCGATCGCGGCGAAGAATGTCACGCCCGAAAATGCATCGCTGATCGTCGTCGGCGACTCCGCCAAGTTCATCGACAAGCTCCGTGCGCTCCGCCCCGACCTCGTCGTCATCCCGGCCGACAAGCTCGATCTGGAGGCGCCGACCCTGGGGGCGACGCCCTAAAAACCGGCAGCGGCACCGGCCCGCTCCCCCGCCCGGCCTCCCCTAGGCTACTATCGTTGGGGAGGCCGGGCGGGGGAGCGGGCCGGTGCCGAATTTCAAACTTTAAGACGCGGTAGCCCGTCCATGATCGCGGTGAGCGCGAGGGCATTCTCGCGCTCCATCGCGCTGTGCCCGGCGTTGGTGACGACATAGGTCGCGGGCTCCGACCCCGCATCGCGCAGCGCCGCGACCAGCCGCGACGCCTGCGTCAGCGGACACACCTCGTCGAAACGCCCGTGCACGATATGGATCGGGATGCCGGCAAGCGTCGCAATATTATCGAAGAAATGTCCCGCGGGGATGAACAGCGCGTTCGCGAAATAATGCGCCTCGATCTGCGCAAAGCTCAACGCGAAATCGGCCTCGCCGAACTTGCCCGTATCGGCGGTCTCGGGAATCATGTTCGAGATCACGCCCTCCCACAACGACCAGGTCAGCGCGGCCTTGAGCTGGCGCTCCTTCTCGGCGTCGTTGGCAGGCACCATGTCGAAAATCGCCTTGTACGATTTCATCACGTCGCCGCGCTCGGCCGGCGTCAGCACCGACAACAGCTCGGCCCATTCATCGGGATATTTCATATAGGCGCCGGGTTCGGTCAGCCCGTACGGATCCTCACCCCATGTCGCGGCATTGCCCTGATAGAGGTAAAGCAGATCCTCGGGCGCGCCGAGGAAGATGCCGCGCAGGATCAGGCTTGCGGTATGTTCGGGGTGCGCGATGGCATAGGCCATCGCGAGCGTGCTCCCCCAACTCCCCCCGAACACGTGCATCGGCCCGCCGATTTCCAGCTCCTCGCGCAATTTCTCGATATCGCCGATCAGGTCGGCGGTCGTATTCTTGGCGAGCGCGACCGCAGGGCCCGCCGACGCCACCGTCGGCTCGCTCTTCCCGCACCCGCGCTGGTCGAACAGGATGACGCGATAGCGCTTCGGATCGAAAAAGCGTGCCATGACCGGCGCGCACGCCCCGCCCGGCCCACCGTGCAGGAACATCACCGGCTCACCGTCGGGATTGCCATATTCCTCCCAGTAAATGCGATGCGCCGGGTCGCGATCGACTTCAAGCCAGCCGAAGTTCAGGCACGGCGGCTGCGGATAGACCCAGTCGTCACCGATCTTGCTCGAAGCCTGCAACCGCGAAAAATCCATGTCCATGCACCCTTGTCGATGATTCCGTTGCCACGGGCCTAAACGGTCGCGGCGCTATGTCCACCGTCTCGCGGGCTGCGGGGAACTTATCGCGCGAGCCATCGTTCAAAAAACACCCCTGATCGCGGGACGGATGACGCGCCCCCAAAGCGGCGCATGGCTGAAATTCCGGGGTTGGGCACGCGCGCATGGAAAGCGATTTCCATGGGCATCAAAAAGGAGTGGTCTCATGCGTTTCCAACCCATTTTGCTCGGTGCGCTCGGCGCACTGGCGCTCTCCGCCTGTTCGCAAAAGGAAAATGTCGCGATGGCACCGCCCCCGCCGCCGGGTGCGGTGCCGGGAAGCGTTGCCGCCGACCGCGACGGCGACGGCATCATCGACGGCTATTATACCGCCGACGGCATCTATCATCCGAACTATGTGCCGCCGCCGCCCCCGCCGCCGCCCGCCCCGTCGCGGTTGGGAGAACGCGGCTGATTACGTTGTTTCGGGGGACGCAGCGCCGCTGCGCCCCCCTTTTCCTGATCGGACTGGCGCTCGGCACGCCCCTCGCCCCGCCCGTCCTCGCGGCGCCCGCAGCACAGGGGGCGGCGATCCCGCTCGCCGGCGCAATCCGCGAAGAAGCCGGCGGCGACGTCAAACGCTTCTACGCCGCACGCAATTTCAAGCCGCTCTGGCTCCGCGCGGGCAAGCTCGGGCCCGAGGCGGTAACGCTGCTCGGCTATCTTTCGACTGCGTCGCGCGACGGTCTCAAATCTTCATCCTACGACCTTGAAAAGCTCGAAGCGCTGATCGCCCGCGCCCGCGGCGGCGCCCCGCAGGACCTTGCGCGCGCCGAAGTCGCGCTCTCGACCGCCTTCGCGCGCTATGTCCGCGACATGCGCAGCCCCGGAGCCGCGAAGATGGACTATGCCGACAAGTCGCTTCGCCCCAGGAAGGCCGACCCCGAAACGGTGCTTCGCGCCGCCGCCTTCCCCAAGGATTTCGGCGCCTATATGAAAAACATGGGTTGGATGAGCGAACATTATGTCCGCCTCCGCACCCTGATGGGCCGCGCTTTGGCGCAGGGGACCTCGAAGGACGCGATGGCGCGCCTTCGCCTCAACCTCGACCGCGCGCGCCTCCTGCCCGGCCCCTATACGCACCATATCGTCGTCGACGCCTCGTCGGGGCAGCTCTACTATTATGACGCAGGCAAGCGCGCGGGGTCGATGAAGGTCGTCGTCGGCGCCCCCGAAACGCAGACCCCGATGCTCGCGGGCAAGCTCCAATGGGCGATCCTCAACCCCTATTGGAACGTCCCCGACTATCTCGCCCAAAAAAGCATCGCCCCCAAGGTTCTCGCCGGGCGCAGCCTCGCCTCGCTGCGCATGGAGGCGCTCTCCGACTGGGGTCCCAACCCGCGCAAGCTCGACGCCTCCGAAATCGACTGGCCCGCGGTCGCCGCGGGCGACGAGGTGCTGCGCCTCCGCGAACTGCCCGGCGGCGCCAATTCGATGGGCCGCGTCAAATTCCTCTTCCCCAATGACGAGGGCATCTACCTTCACGACACCCCCGAACGCGCACTGCTCAAAAAAACCGACCGCCATTTTTCGAACGGCTGCATCCGCCTCGAGAATGCGGCCGTGCTTGGCCAGTGGCTGCTCCACCGCTCGATCGTGACCAAATCGAAAGCCCCCGAACAGGCGGTCGCGCTGCCCGTCGAGGTCCCCGTCTACCTCACCTATATCACCGCGATCACGACCGATCGCGGCCTCGCCTTCCGCGACGATGTCTACGGCCGCGACAGCTGAGGGGCTGCCGGGCGGTTGACCCGCTCCGGCGAAACGTACAGACCTGCCTCCTCACTGAAAAAGGGGCGAATCTTCATGCGCAAACTGGCCATCCTCGGTGCGAGCCTGCTCGCGCTCTCCGCGCAACCGGGTTTCGCGCAGGAAGACCCGGCGGCTACCGCACCCGCCGCGGAAACCGCCGCGCCCGTGTCCGCCGCCGCCGTCGGCAGCGCGCGCAAGGGCCCCGAGCGCCGCCTCACCGGCGCCGACCTCTTCGACATCTCGATCGCCTCCGATCCGCAGATCAGCCCCGACGGCCGCCACATCGCCTATGTCCGCCGCTCGAACGACATCATGACGGACCGCGCGGTCAGCTCGATCTGGCTGATCGACACCGCGACGGGCGAGGAAACCCCCGTCGCAGGCCGCAGCGGCGGCGCCTTTTCGCCGCGCTGGTCGCCCGACGGAAAGCGCCTCGCCTTCGCCTCGACCGAAGGCGGCAGCGCGCAGCTCTGGGTTCGCTGGATGAACGGCGGCGAAGCGGTGCGCCTCACCGGCCTGCCCACCAGCCCGTCGAGCCTGGCCTGGTCCCCCGACGGCCGCTCGATCGCCTATACGATGCTCGTCAAGGACGACGGCCCCAGCTTCGGCTCGGCACCGAAAAACAAGCCCGAGGGCGCGAAATGGGCCGACCCGCTCGAGGTCCACGACCTCCTCGCCTATCGCGCCGACGGCGAAGGCTATCTCGAATCCGGCTTCGAAAAGATTTTCGTCGTCCCCGCGACGGGCGGCTCGCCGCGGCAGCTCACCTTCGGCCCCTATCATGACGGCGGTCCCTTGAGCTGGTCGCGCGACGGCCGCACCCTCTATTTCAGCGCGAACCGCAAACCCGATTGGGAGAAGGACCCGGTCGAGAGCGAAATCCATGCACTCGACGTGGCGAGCGGCGCGGTCACCGCGCTGACCGACCGCAACGGCCCCGACACCAACCCGCTCGTCTCGCCCGACGGCGGCAAGATCGCCTATCTCGGCTTCGACGACAAATTGCGCGCCTATGAGAATACCCAGCTCTACGTCATGAACCGCGACGGATCGGGCAAGCGCGGCCTGACGGCCAATTGGGATTATGGCATCGACGCGATCCAGTGGGCCGCCGACGGCAAGTCACTCTATGCGCAGTACGACGATCATGGCGAAACCAAGGTCGCGCGCATCGGGCTCGACGGCGCGGTGCGCACCGCCGCGACCGGCCTTTCGGGCGGCGGGCTCGACCGGCCTTATACGGGCGGCAGCTTCACCGTGTCCGACGGCGGCGCGATCGCTTTCACCGGCGGCACCGCGACCCGCCCGGCCGAGGTCCAGCTCAATCGCGGCGGCACCGCGCGCATCCTCACCGACCTCAACCGCAGCTTGCGCGAAGTGAAGTCGCTCGGCGAGGTCCGCAAGATCACCGTGGCATCGAGCCACGACGGCAAGACGATCGAGGGCTGGCTGACCCTCCCGCCCGGCTACCGCGACGGCCAGCGCGTGCCGCTGATCCTCGAAATCCATGGCGGCCCCTTCGCGGCCTATGGCGGCCATTTCTCGACCGACAACCAGCTCTACGCCGCGGGCGGCTATGCCGTGCTCTCGGCGAACCCGCGCGGCTCGACCAGCTATGGCGCCGCCTTCGCGAACGAGATCGACAAGCAATATCCCGGCAATGATTATTTCGACCTCATCAGCATCGTCGACCGCGCGATCGAGCTTGGTGTCGCCGATCCCGACGCGCTCTTCGTCACCGGCGGCTCGGGCGGCGGCGTGCTCACCAGCTGGATCGTCGGCAAGACGAACCGCTTCAAGGCGGCGGTCACGCAAAAACCGGTGATCAACTGGACAACGCAGGCGCTCACCGCCGACGGCCCCGGCTTCTTCGGCCCCTATTGGCTCGGCGCCGAGCCGTGGGAAAAGCCCGAACTTTTCTGGTCGCGCTCGCCGCTTTCGCTCGTCGGCAATGTCGAAACCCCGACGCTCGTCATCGTCGGTGCCGAGGATTATCGCACGCCGGTCAGCGAATCCGAACAATATTACACCGCGCTCCGCCTCCGCGGCGTGCCCAGCGCGCTGATCAAGGTGCCCGGCGCCAGCCACGGCAGCATCGCCGCGCGCCCCTCGCAATCGGCCGCGAAGGCCTCGGCGATCCTTGCCTGGTTCGAAAAATACAAGAAAGGCTGGACCCGCCCGGCGGGGGATATGGCGGCAAAATAGGCGAGCCGCCCGCCGCGTCGCCTTAGGGGCGGGAAGCGGGCGTTTTATATATCATCCCGGCGAAGGCCGGCAAAATTTGCACCCAGCCGCCAACCACCCTACATTGGCGGCGCAATCGATCGCATCGGAGTATCTCGTCATGGACAACAACCTGCCCGCAACGCCCCACTGCCTTGCCGCCAGGAAAGTCCATATCCATGCCTTCGATCACCATCTCCAACCTCGGCTGGTCCACGCCTGACGGCCGCGCCGTCCTCTCGGGCCTCGACCTCAACTTCCAGTCCGAACGTGCCGGCATCGTCGGCCGCAACGGCGTCGGCAAGTCGACGCTGCTGCGCCTGCTGACCGGCGAGCTCACGCCCGCGACGGGCAGCATCGCGATCGACGGCAGCATCGCGATGCTGCGCCAGACCGTACAGGTCGCGGCGCACGAAAGCATCGCCGACCTGTTCGGCGCGCGCGCCGGCCTCGCGTTGCTGCGCAAGGCCGAGGCGGGCGCAGCGACGATCGAGGAAATCGGCGACGCCGACTGGACGCTCGAGGCGCGGATCGACGAGGCGCTCGCGGGCGTTGGCCTGCCGCTTCCCGCCGACACCCCGCTTGCCCAGCTCTCGGGCGGCCAGCGTACGCGCGCCGCGCTCGCCGGCGCGATGTTCGCCGCGCCCGATTTCCTGTTGCTCGACGAACCCACCAACAATCTCGACCGCGAAGGGCGCGAAGCCGTGCGCGACCTGCTCGCGGACTGGCGCGGCGGCGCGATCGTGGTCAGCCACGACCGCGAATTGCTCGACGAAATGGACGCGATCGTCGAGCTCACCAGCCTCGGCGGCGCGCGCTATGGCGGCGGCTGGAGCGCCTATCAGGCGCGCAAGGAAATCGAGCACGCGGCGCGCGAAGCCGAACTCGCGGGCGCCGAAAAGGAGCTCGGGCGCGTGCGGCGCCAGGCGCAGGTCACCGCCGAGCGGCAGGCGCGCCGCGACGCAGGCGGGCGGCGCAAGGCCGCGCGCGGCGACGAGCCCGCCATCCTGCTCGGGACGCTGAAGGGGCGTGCCGAGGAAAGCGGCGGCGCGAACCGGCGCCTCGCCGAACGCCAGCGCGCCGAAGCCGAGCAGGCGCGCGAGGCCGCGCGCAGCCGGATCGAGGTCGTCGACCCGCTCGCGATTGCGCTGCCGTCGACCGGCCTGCCTGCATCGCGCACGGTCCTTCAGCTCGACCGGGTGAGCGCCGGCTATGCCCCCGATCAGCCGATCATCGAACATCTGTCGCTCACCCTCACCGGCCCCGAACGCGTGGCGATCACCGGCCCTAACGGCTCGGGCAAGTCGACGCTGCTGGCGCTGATTGCCGGGACGCTCGCGCCCTGGTCGGGCACGGTCCGCGTCGGCGTTCCCTTCGCGCTGTTCGACCAGCGTGTCAGCCTGCTCGATCCGGCGCTGTCGATCGCGGGCAATTTCCTCGCCCTCAATCCGGGGACGACGAACAACCAGTGCCGCGCCGCGCTCGCGCGCTTCCGCTTCCGCGCCGACGCCGCCGACCGCACCGTCGGAACCTTGAGCGGCGGCCAGATGCTCCGCGCCGGCCTCGCCTGCGTCCTCGGCGCACCGCAGCCGCCGCAGCTTTTGATCCTCGACGAGCCCGGCAACCATCTCGATATCGAGTCTTTGACCGCGGTCGAAACCGGCCTCGCCGCCTATGATGGCGCGCTGCTCGTCGTCAGCCACGACACGGCGTTTCTGGGCGCGATCGGGATCAGTCGTCAGATCGGATTGGGCAGCGCCACAAAGGACGAGGCCTAGGATATTCGTGCGGACGCGCCATCTTTCGGCGCACCGGCTAACCTTCTTTTAACCAGCTGATCCCAACAATCGCACATGCCAATTTTCGGACATTTTCTATCCTCCGCACCCGACACCGACAAACGTCACACCGTGCGTCGAAAGCTCAGTCTTCTTACTTCGGGCATTGGGCATGACGGCACCGGTATCGATGTCCAGATCCACAATATCTCGGGAACAGGCCTGCTACTCGAAAGCGACGTCAAGCTGGCGGCCGGTGACAAGATCGAAATCGAGCTTCCGCATGCCGGCGACATAACGGCCCTCGTCATCTGGGCCAGCGGACGGCTTTTCGGTTGCCAGTTCGAAGGCCCTGTATCGCCGGCAACGTTGAGCGCGGTCGAACTCAAGAGCGCCGTCGACTCCGCGCCCGATGTCGACGAGGGATACACGCCCTCGGCGATCGACGAGGCCTTCGGAGCCCGTCTGCAGCAGCTCCGCACCGGCGCGGGACTCAATCAGGCCGAGATCGCCGAGCGGATGGATGTCAGCGCGGCGTCGGTCTCGAGCTGGGAAAAGGGCCGGGCGCGCCCCAAGCATGATCGCATCGAGAAGCTCGCCGCCATTCTCGGCGTCGAGACCTCCGACCTGCTCCAAGACGATCCGCCGGACGGGCCGCCGGACGGGTTGCGGGAACTGGTCGAGCGCAGCCGCGAGCAGATCGCGCGTGCCATGGGCATCGGCGTCGACCAGGTGCGGATCGTCGTCGAGCTCTAGCGAAGAGTCTTCGCCGCCATCACGCGCGCGATCAGCCGCTCTTCCTTCGCGATCCACGGCGCCATGCTCGGCCGCGACAGGATCGCGTCGCTCCATGCCGCAATCTTCGGATGCACCGCCGCGTCGATGCACGCGCCGCAATGGCGGAAATTCATCAATGGTGAGGCGACCGCGAGGTCGGCGAGCGTCAGCCGGTCGCCGACGAGGAAGCCCGACGCCGGGATCGCGCTTTCGAGATAGGCAAGCAGCTTCGGCAGTTCCTCGCCCTCCGCCTGCGCCGCCGCCGCAAGGTCGCCTTCCCGGCCGAGGAATTTCGGTGCGACGATGCGGTTGAAGAACATCTTGCCGCTGCACGCCGCGAACACCGTATCGCCGAATTCTTCCCACCAGATCACCCGCCCGCGCTCCTGCGGGTCGGCGGGGATCAGCGCGGGTTCGGGATATTTCGCCTCCAGATACTGGATGATCGCGCTCGAATCGGCGAGCAGGAAGCCATCATCGTCCATCGCCGGCATCTTGCCGAGGGGCGACGCCGCCTGAAACCCCGGGTCGGGGTCGCCGATCCCGACGCCCTTCAGTTCGAAATCGATTCCCTTTTCACCCAGATATCCCAGCAATTTCCGAACGAACGGCGACACCAGCGAGCCATAGATAATCATCGCGCATCCTCCCTTTGACCGGTGCAGCATAAGCGAAAGGTTGCGCATCGCAACCCGTCCAGCACCGCCGCGCCACCATGTGCGAAATGGGCTTGCCATCGACCGCGCACCATGGAACATCCGGCGCTGGAGGGGGGCGCTGCTACGGCAGCCATCAGGCAGGATAAATAATGCGCCCTTCGTCATGGGCTGATCGGCTGTTGTCGCTGCTGGTCCGTTTCGTCGGGCTGGTAATCCTGCTTGCAACGATTGCGGCCGCCGCCGCCAGCTTCCTTTACAACCAGTCCGACGAGGAGGACCAGGCCGCGCAAGTCGCGGCGCAGGTCAACATGCGGCTACGCGATCATGTCGCGGTGCTCGAAGGCGTGCGCGCCCTCTACCAGTCGGACAGCGCCGCGAGCGGCCCCGGCATCCGCGCCTATCTGGGCGCGCTCCAGCCGCAGGTCCGTGCGCCGGGGATGGAAGGGGTCGGCATCGCCGCGGCAATGCGCGCCGCCACCCCCGCCGCGCTCGAAGCCAAGCTCCGCGAGAATTATGGCGAGGACATCAAGGTCTGGCCGACGACCGACCAGCCGATCGGCTTCGCGGTCGTCCTCGTCGAACCCTATACACCGCGCCGCCACGTCGCGCTGGGGTTCGATATGTACAGCGAACCGGTGCGCCGCGAGGCGATGCGCCGCGCCTGGCAAACCGGCCAGCCGGCGGCCAGCGGGATCGTCCAGCTCGCACAGGAACGCGCGGCGAAGGTCAAGCAGCCGGGCTTCCTGATCTACCTCCCCGTCTATGCGCGGGCTCCCGCCGGAGCTGGCCCCGGCGACGTCGTCACGGCCGACGGTGTGCGCCCGATCGAAGCCTTTGTTTATGCGCCGTTCCGCACCCGCGACATGATGAACGCCGTCCTCGGGTCGCAGCTAAAGGGGGTCGACGGGCTCGAAATCTATGCCGGCGAAGGGCCGTCGGCGCCGCTCGTCTTTCGCAAGGGCAAGGTCGGCTGGGACGCGCACGAGCAGAAATTGCGCGTCGCCGACCGCATCTGGACGATGCGTATTTCCTACGGCCGGTTCCTCGAACGCCTCGGCCGTCCCCTCGGCATCTTCATCTTCGGCGTCGCGCTCGCCCTGCTCGCGACGCAGCTCCACCGCGTCCAGCGGCGGCGCCTCACTGCCTTCCAGGCACTCGCCGCCCAGAAGGCGCGCCATGCCGAGGATCGCGAGCTGATGATCGGCGAGATGGCGCACCGGATGAAAAATGCCTTCGCGCGCATCGGTGCGCTCGCGCGCATCACGCTGCGCGAATCTCAAAGTCTCGAAGAGTTCGAGACAAAATTCGACGGCCGGATGCGCGCGCTGTCTGACGCCAAGCAGATGCTCGTCACCGGCGCCGTCGACAGCGTCGAACTCGGCCGGATCGTCCACCGCGAGCTTGAACTCGCGGGACGGTCGCCCGACCAGCTCGCCGCGGTCTCCGGTCCCGAGGTCCGCCTCGACGACGAGGGCGCGCAGGCGCTCTCGCTCGCGGTGCACGAATTTGTCACCAACAGCATCAAATATGGCGCGCTCGCCGGCGAGGGCGATCTCGCGGTCAGCTGGCGCCGCATCGGCGACGACATCGAGCTCAGCTGGGTCGAAAGCAATCTTCGCGAAACGCCGCACATCGACGCCGAAAGCTTCGGGACCCAGTTCATCCGTACGTTGATCGAGCGCCAATTGAAGGGCAGCTGGCAGCGCACAGCGATTGACAACAGCCTCGCCATCGTCATTCGCTGGCCGGACAATGGCACCCCCGACTGATCATCGCTGGCAGATCTGGATCGACCGCGGCGGCACCTTCACCGATGTCGTCGCGCGAAGCCCTGACGGTACCGTCGTCACGACCAAATATCTCAGCGAAGATCCTGCGCGCCCCGGCGATGCGGCGGTCAATGCGATCCGCGATCTCACCGGCGCAGGGGACGGCGCATTACCCCCGCTCGCGATCCGCATGGGTTCGACCGTCGCGACCAACGCGCTGCTCGAACGCAAGGGTGAACCGACCCTGCTCGCGATCACCCAGGGTTTCGGCGACGCGCTCACCATCGGCTACCAGGACCGCCCCGAGCTGTTCGCGCGTAAACTGGACCGCATCCCGCCGCCGCACGCCGCGGTCGCCGAAATCGTCGAGCGCATCGGCCCCGATGGCGATATCCTGACACCGCTCGATGAGAACGCCGCGCGCGCATCGCTGCAAGCCGCCCGCGACCGCGGCATCACCGCCATCGCGATCGTCCTGATGCACGGCTATCGCTACCCGGCGCACGAGCTGCGCCTCGCCGACATCGCGCGCGAAACGGGCTTCACCCAAATCTCGACCAGCCATGACGTCAGCGCGCTGATCAAGCTGGTCGGCCGCGGCGATACGACGCTCGCCGACGCTTACCTGTCGCCGGTGCTGCGCCACTATGTCGACCAGTTCGTCGGACAACTCGGTGAGGGCATCGACCCCCAGTTCATGAAAAGCTCGGGCGGCCTCGCGTCCGCCGCTGCCTTCCACGGCCGCGACGCCATCCTTTCGGGCCCCGCGGGCGGCATCGTCGGCATGGTGGGCAGCGCCGCGCCCTTGGGCAAGTCCCGCCTGATCGGCTTCGACATGGGCGGCACCTCGACCGACGTCAGCCACTACGCCGGCCGCCTCGAACGCGATAACGAGACGGTCGTCGCGGGCACGCGCATCCGCGCCCCGATGCTGCGCATCCACACGGTCGCGGCAGGGGGCGGGTCGATCTGCCGCTGGGACGGCGCGCGCCTCACCGTCGGCCCCGAAAGCGCGGGCGCCAACCCCGGCCCCGCCGCCTATGGCCGCGGCGGCCCGCTCACCGTCACCGATTGCAACGTCCTGCTCGGCAAGATCCAGCCCGATCATTTCCCCCGGCTCTTCGGCCCCGCAGGCGACCAGCCGCTCGACCGCGATGTCGTCGTGCAGAAGTTCGCCGCGATGGCGGCCGAGATAGGGACCATCACGCCCGAAGCGCTCGCCGAAGGCCTGCTCAGAATCGCGGTCCAGCAGATGGCGAATGCTATCAAACGTATCACCATCGCGCGCGGCCACGATGTATCGCAGGGCTACAGCCTCACCGGCTTCGGCGGCGCCGCGGGCCAGCATGTCTGTCTCGTGGCCGACGCGCTCGGCATCGACGAAATCCTGCTCCACCCGCTTGCGGGCGTACTCTCGGCCTATGGCATGGGCCTCGCGCGCCCCTCGGCGATCCGCGAGCGCACGCTGGGCGCAAAGCTCGACGAGGATTGCGCGGCGATGCTCGCGGACGCCGAAACCGAACTGTCGGAACAGGCCCGCGCCGACCTTGCGACCGGCGCCGAAACCGCCCGCGAAACGCTGCTCTTCGTCCGCCTCACCGACAGCGACAATGCGATTGAGCTCCCGCTCGCCCCGCCCGCCGAAATCGCAGAGGCCTTCGCCGCCGCATTCCGCCAGCGCTTCGGCTATGCCCCGCATAGCAACCTCGTCGTCGATCGCATCCGTGTCGAGCTCACCGAAACGGGCGGCGCGCCCGCAACGCTGCCCGCGCCAGTGGCGACGGCGGAAACCGCCCCCGAGACCGTGACCGCCTGGCTCGCCGGCGCGGCGCACGACGTTCCGCTCCACCAGCGCGGCGCCCTCGCCCCCGGCCGCACCCTTGCCGGCCCCGCGATCATCATCGACGCGCTTTCGACGACCATCGTCGAACCCGGCTGGAACGCCGCGGTCCAGAGCGAGGGCAGCTTGCTCCTCACCCGCACCCGCGCCGCCGAAACGCCCGCCGCCGAGACGGAAGACCTCGCCGCCCCCGACCCGATCCGCCTCGAAATCTTCAACAGCCTGTTCATGGCGATCGCCGAGGAAATGGGCGGCGCGCTCCAGCACAGCGCCTCGTCGATCAACATCCGCGAGCGGCTCGATTTCTCGTGCGCGATCTTCGACGGCGAGGGCCGCCTCGTCGCGAACGCGCCGCACATGCCCGTCCACCTCGGCTCGATGGGCGAGAGCGTGCGCACGATCCTCCGCCAACGGTCCGGGGCGGACGGCCGACCTGCCGACGGCCGCGGCATCCGGCGCGGCGACGCCTACGCCCTCAACGCCCCCTATGACGGCGGCACCCACCTGCCCGACATCACCGTTATCATGCCGGTGTTTGTCGCCAAAGAAGAGGGGGACGGCGACGCCCCCAGCTTCTTCGTCGCCGCGCGCGGCCACCACGCCGACCTCGGCGGCATCGCGCCCGGATCGATGCCCCCCGACAGCAAGAGCATCGCCGACGAAGGCATTCTCTTCGACAATGTCCTGATCGTCGACGACGGCCATTTCCGCGACGCCGCCGTCGCCGCGCACCTCGTCGACAGCCCATGGCCCGCGCGCAACCCCGCGCTCAACATCGCCGACCTCAAGGCGCAGGTCGCCGCCTGCCAGCGCGGCGCCAGCGCGCTCGCCGACCTTTCCGCCGCACACGGCGCAAAAACCGTCGCCGCCTATATGAAGCACGGACAGGCCCAGGCCGAAGCCGCGGTGCGACAGCTCATCGCGCGCCTCGACGACGGCGCCTTCCGCTATGCGATGGACAATGGCGCCGAGGTTGCCGTCGCCGTGAGAGTCGACCGGACGGCGCGCCATGTCACGATCGACTTCACCGGATCGTCGGCGACGCTCCCCGACAATTTCAACGCGCCGATGCCCGTCGTCCGCGCCGCGGCCCTCTATGTTCTGCGCACGATGCTCGACGACCCGATCCCGATGAACGAGGGCTGCCTCGCGCCCGTCACGCTGATCGTCCCCGACGATTCGATGCTCAGCCCGCGCTATCCCGCCGCGGTCGTCGCGGGCAATGTCGAGACGAGCCAGGTCATCACCGACGCGCTGTTCGCCGCCTTCGGCGCGATGGCCCCCGCGCAGGGAACGATGAACAATTTCACCTTCGGCAATGACGCTTACCAATATTATGAGACGATCGCGGGCGGCTCGGGCGCGGGTCCGGGCTTCAACGGCACCAGCGTCATCCAGACGCATATGACCAACAGCCGGATGACCGACCCCGAAGTCATGGAAACACGCTTCCCCGTGATCGTCGAGGAATTTTCGGTCCGCAAAGGCTCGGGCGGCGCGGGCCGCTGGCACGGCGGCGACGGCGCCACCCGCCGCATCCGCTTTCGCGAGCCGATGGCGGCGAACATCCTCGCGAACCGCCGCCGGATCGCGCCAAAGGGTCTCGCGGGCGGCGAAGACGCCGCACCGGGTCACAACCGGGTCGAACGCACCGACGGCCGCGTCGAGATACTGGCCGCCACCGGGAGCGCCGACCTCGCGGCGGGCGACGCCTTCGTGATCGAAACGCCCGGCGGCGGCGGATACGGGAAACCAGGGGAGAGGTAATTTGGCGACAGCGCGGTCTACCCCACGCGGGGATGACGGGACGAACGGATACCCATCATGCTCGTGCTGATCGGTATCCTCATCATCATCGCGGGCTTCCTGCTCCGCTTTAATCCGCTGCTCGTCATCATGGCTTCGGCGCTCGCGACCGGGCTCGCCGCGGGGCTCGACATCGCCGCGATCATCGCCGCCTTTGGCAAGGCATTCAACGACACGCGCTACGTCTCGATCATCTGGATCGTCCTCCCCGTCATCGGTCTGCTCGAAGCCTATGGGCTGCAGCAACATGCGCGCAGCCTCATCGGCCGGATGAAGGGCGCAACGCTCGGCCGCCTGCTCACCGGCTACCTCCTGCTCCGCCAGGCAATGGCTGCCGTCGGGCTGACCTCGGTTGCGGGCCATGCCCAGACCGTCCGCCCGCTCGTCGCGCCGATGACCGAAGCGGCGGCCGAGGCACAGAATGAGGCGCTCACGGACGACCAGCGCGAGGAAGTGAAAGCCTTCTCCGCCGCGACCGACAATGTCGGCCTCTTCTTCGGCGAAGATATCTTTCTCGCGATCGGCTCGATCCTGCTGATGAAGGGCCTGCTCGAAGGCTATGGCTACGTAATCGAACCGCTGCACTTCTCGCTCTGGGCGATCCCGACCGCGATCGCGGCCTTCCTCATCCACGGTTTCCGTCTCCGCCGCCTCGAGAAACGCATGGCGCAAAAGACCTTGGCGCAGGAGGCGGGCGCATGATCACGCTCGGCTTCGTCTATGTTCTCACGGGCCTCACTTTCGCACTCTTCGCCGCGCTCGGCGTCGCCGACCGCAGCAACCCGAAACGTTTTGGCAACGCCGCCTTCTGGGCGCTGCTCGCGCTCTCGATGCTCGGCGGCGACTGGCTCGGCGACTTCGGCAATGGCCTGCTCGTCCTCGCGCTCGTCGCAATCGCGGGCACCGGCCAGATCGGCCGCGCGCCGGGCGGCGATATTCCCGCCGATATTCAAGCCGAACGCGCCGCGCGCCACGGCCCCTTCCTCCTCCTCGTCGCGCTGATCATCCCCGCGGTTGCGCTCGCGGGCACCTTCCTCTTCAAATGGATCCCCGGCCTCGCCGATCCGAAGCAGGCGACGCTCATCTCGCTCGCGCTCGGCGTGCTCATCGCGCTCGGCGTCGGCATGGCGCGCCTCAAGCCCCCCCTCGTGCTCCCCGCGCAGCAGGGCCGCCGCCTGCTCGATGCCGTCGGCTGGGCCGCAATCCTGCCGCAGATGCTCGCGAGCCTCGGCGCGGTCTTTGCACTCGCCGGCGTCGGCGAAGTCGTCGGCGACCTGATCGGCACCGCGATCCCGCACGGCAGCCTGTTCGGCGCAGTGCTCGCCTACGGGCTCGGCATGGCCTTTTTCACCATGGTGATGGGCAATGCCTTCGCCGCCTTCCCGGTCATGCTCGCGGCGGTCGGCATGCCATTGCTCATCATGCAATATGAAGGCGACCCCGCGGTCGTCGCGGCGATCGGTATGCTCGCAGGCTTCTGCGGCACGCTGATGACCCCGATGGCGGCGAACTTCAATCTCGTCCCCGCCGCCCTGCTCGAACTCAAAAATCCCTATGGGGTGATCAAGGCGCAGATCGGCACCGCGTTGCCCTTGCTCGCGGTGAACATCGTCTTCATCTGGCTTTTCGCCTTCTGAATATCCTCCCTGCGGCGAAGCCGTGGGGAGGGGGGACCGCTCGCGAAGCGAGTGGTGGCGGGGCCACAACAGGCGCACCAAAGCCCCTCCGTCAGCGCTCCGCGCTGCCACCTCCCCATCGCTACGCGACAGGGAGGATCATCTTGGTTAGGACGATAATCATGAATCTCACCCCCGACCATGCCACCCGCTTCGCGACCGCCACCCTCTCGCATCTCGGCCGCGAATATCCGTACAAGATGGACCTCGTCCTCAACGGCCCCGAGGACGCCAGGCCCCCGCGCGAACATCACCCGATCTTCCACGGCAGCTTCGACTGGCACAGCTGCGTCCATGGCTGGTGGCAGATCCTCCGCCTCGCGCGCCGCTTTCCCGATCTCCCCATCGCCGTCGACATCCGCGCTCGCGCCGATGCCATGCTCGTCCCCGAAAAGGTCGCGGGCGAACTCGCCTTCCTCGACCGGCCCTACGCAGCGGCCTTCGAGCGTCCCTATGGCTGGGCGTGGCTCCTCGCGCTCCACGCCGAGGCGGCGCGCCACGACGCACCATGGGCGGCCGCCCTCGAACCGCTCGCCGCCGCTTTCGCCGAGCGCTTCCACGCCTTCTTGCCCAAGCTCACCTACCCCTTGCGCGTCGGCACCCATTTCAACATAGCTTTCGCCCTCCTCCTCGCGCGCCACTGGGCCGAAAGCCGCGACCCCGCACTCGTCACGTTGATCGATGTCCGCGCGCGCGACTGGTTCGCGAACGACCGCGACTGTCAGGCATGGGAGCCCGGCGGCGACGAATTCCTGTCCTCGGCACTTACCGAAGCCCATCTGATGGCCGTCGTCCTCGGCGGCGATTTCGCCGGCTGGTTCGACGCCTTCCTGCCGCGCACCGCGCACGAACAGCCCGCGACGCTCTTCACCCCCGCCACGGTTTCCGACCGCAGCGACGGCAAGATCGCGCATCTCGACGGCCTCAATCTCAGCCGCGCGTGGAGCTGGCGCAGGGTCGCCGCCGCGCTCGGCCCGGCCCACCGCGTCGCCCCGGTTGCAGAAGCCGCCGCGCAGCGCCATCTCGCCGCCGCGCTCCCGCACGTCACCGGCGACTATATGGGCGAGCACTGGCTCGCGAGCTTCGCCTTGCTGGCTTTAGATGATCTCTGATGACACCATCCTCCTTCGTCACCCCGGACTTGATCCGGGGTCCATAGCTCCGGCGCTGCAATGGATGCCGGATCAAGTCCGGCATGACGAAGAAAGGAAATGCTGGCCGCACGCCGATTGACAAGCCCCGCCCTCGCGGCGAGAGACGGCGCAAGGGGGGAGAGAGGCCAAGGTGAACGGAAAGATGCTGCGTCCCACATCGTTCGACGTTGCCGAGCGCGCCGGCGTGTCGCAATCGACCGTGTCGCGTGCGCTCAGGAACAGCCCCGGCGTCAACGCCGAAACGCGCGCGCGTGTCTCTGCCGCGGCGCGCGAACTGGGCTATGTCGTCGATCGCCACGCCTCGTCGCTTCGTCTCAAGAGCAGCGAGACGATCGCGCTCGTCACCATCTGCCGCCCCGGCGAGGATCGCAGCGCGATCAACCCCTTCTATTTCGCGTTGCTCGGCAGCATCGCCGCAGCGACCTCGGCGCGCGGTTTCAACCTGCTCGTCTCGTTCCAGGAAAATCCCGACAATTTCCGCGCCGATTTCGTCGCATCGGGGCTCGCCGACGCGATGATCGTCATCGGCACGACCAGCAACCGCGAAGCGTGGAAATATTTCGCCGATGCGCAGGCGTCGGGCCTCGATTTCGTTTGCTGGGGCAGCCCCGGCAGCCCCTTCCACTGGATGCGCAGCGAAAATGACATCGGCGGGCAGCTCGCCGCCGAACATTTCGTGAAGAGCGGCCGCCGCCACATCGCCTTTGTCGGGCCGCAGCAATCGCCGCAGCGCCAGTTCGACGAGCGCCGCGACGGCTTCACCGCCGCCCTCGCCGCGCACGGGCTCACCCCCGTCGTCGCCGAGCCGCCCGCCGCCGCCGACCGCCACGCGCAGGGCGTCGCCGCAGTGCAGGCGCTGCTCGCTGCGCACCCCGAAACCGACGCGATCTTCGCCGCCTCCGACATGCTCGCCTTGGGCGTGCTTCAGGGCCTCAAGGACGCGGGGCGTCGCGTTCCGCAGGACGTCGCGCTGATCGGCTTCGACGGCATCCGCGCCGGCACGCTTGCCGATCCCGCGCTCACCACGCTCGAACCCGACCTCGACGCCGCGGGCGAGGCGCTCGTCGCGATGGCGCTCGAGGATGACGAGCGCACGCGCAGCGGCACGCGAATTCCCGTCCACCTCGTGGTACGCGGCACGGCCTGAAGCCCGGTTTTCGACGCGTTACCGTGACTTAACTCCCCGAAAAGTAACAAGTCGTTATCTATGCACTGCTACCCGTGCGGGTGGGGGCAGAAAGCGGTAGTGTGAACGGTCAATTTTTCATTTCGCTGCTCAACCCGGGCATCGGCCTGCTCTTCGCCATCGCCTTTTTCCTGCTGTGGCTGAACCGCCGCGAACGCTATGTCGCCTATGCGGCGGGCGCCTACACCGCCTCGGCGCTCGCTTTCCTGATCCAGGACGTCGGCCCCGTGCTGCCGATGGAATTGCAGCGGCTGCCCGCCAATCTCGGCTTCCTCGCGACCGGGGTGCTGTTCGCTGCGGCGATCATCAAACGCTACGCCCTGCCCGTGCCTTGGCGCACGATGGGCGTAACGGTCGCGGTGTCGATCACCGTCTTCCTCTGGTTCCTGCTCGGCCAGCCGGACATCGCCGCGCGCATCCTGTCGATCAGCATCGGCGCAGGCATCATCGCGGCGATGGTCGTCCGCGCGCTGTGGCCGATCGACAAACCCTATCTCATCGATCGCGTGCTCTTCTGGGTCGCCGCGCTCTCGGCGCTGAACCTCATCATCCGTCCCATCGTGCTGCTCTCGCTTGTCGGCGGCTTCGATAATTATGTCGGTTTCCAGCAGTCGGTCTACTGGACCACGGTCCAGTTCAGCCAGGCGATGGTCTCGATCGTCGCGGCGATCAGCCTGATGGTCGCGGTCGCGATCGACCAGATCAGCGAGCTGCGCCGGCAGGTCGACGACGACAATCTGTCGGGCCTGCTCAACCGCCGCGGGTTCGAGGCGCAGGCCGGCGCCGCGCTCCGCCGCTGCATCGACGAGGATCGCCCCGTCGCGCTGATGATCGCCGACCTCGACCATTTCAAGTCGATCAACGACAATCACGGCCACGCGGTCGGCGACGCGATCATTGCCGCCTTCGGCGCGCACGTCCGCCTGATCGGCCCCCCGGGAATGATCGCGGGGCGCATCGGCGGCGAGGAATTCGCGCTGCTCGTCCCCGGCGCGGGGATCGAGGCCGCACGCCAGCTCGCCGAAGCGGTTCGCAAGGGACTCGCCGCGGCCTGTGCCGACCGCATCCCGGCGAGGCTCTGCCCGACGACGAGCATCGGGATCGCGATCGGCGCCCCCGGCACCAGCCTCTCGGCGCTGATGGCCGACGCCGATCAGGCGCTCTACGAGGCAAAGCGAACGGGGCGCAACCGCGTACGCGCCTTCACCCCCAAGGCGATCCGCCTCGCCGCAAACGGCCGCTGATCTTTTAAAGTCAAATATAACAATGGACTGACAGAAAAAAGTATCGACCATATCTGAATAAGATAATCTTTACTCGTTCCCGATAGGAAGCAATACGGGGACCGGGGGGATTATTATGTTCACTGTCCTCGAATGCGTTGCCTATCAGCATGACCTCCGGCTGGTCCTGGTCGCCGCGCTTGTCTGCATCCTCGGCAACGCCTGCCTGTTCGTCATCCTCAACCGGTCGACCTTCTGCATCGACACGCGCCGCCGGCACTGGATCGTCGTCGCGGCGATTGCGCAGGGCGTCGGGGTCTGGGCGACGCACTTCGTCGCGATGCTCGCCTATCGCGGGTCGATGCCGATCCGCTTCGATGCCAGCCTGACCCTGCTGTCGGTCACGATCGCGATCGCATTCTTCTGGGCCGCCTTCCGCTGGCTCGGCGCGGCGCCAACGGCGCGCGATTGCGCGATTGCCGGCGCCGGCGCAGCGGTCGGGGTCGCCGCGATGCACTTCACCGGCATGGCCTCGATCATCGCCCCCGCGCGCGTCACCTACGATGTCGCCCCGATCCTCGTGTCGGCCGCGCTGTCATGGGCGTGTTTCTCCGCCGCGCTCCTCGTCTTTTCGCGCGCGTCGGGGTGGCGCAAGATCGCCCTGCCCGCCGCCTTGTCGGTGCTCGCGATCGTCGCGCTGCATTTCACCGCGATGTCGGCGACGACGCTTGTCCCCGACCCGACGCGCGGCGCCGATCTCGCCGGTTATGCCAGCCGCGACTGGCTGGTGCCCGCGATCGTGTTCGCCAATGCCGCGCTCATCGCGCTCGCGCTCACCGGCTCGCTCGTCGACCGCTGGCTCACCGACGCACACGGCCTCGCCGAAGCGACGCTCGAAGCGCTGGCGATCACGCACGACGGCCGGATCGTAGAGGTCAACGGTCAGCTTTGCGAACTCGCCGGGGTGAGCAGCGGGGCCTTGCTCGGCAGCGCGCCGGGCGACTGGTTCGTCGCGATCGACGGCGGCCCCTTCGACGCACCCGCCGGCTATTCGGCCGAGGCGCGGCTGCGGAACAGCGCCGACGAGGACCAGATCCTCGAAATCGCGACGCGCACGATCGAATATCGCGGCCGCAGCTGCCAGGTCATCGCGATCCGCGACCTGTCCGACCGCAAGCGCGCGCAACGCGCGATCGAGCATCTGGCGTCGCACGACGCGCTGACCGACCTCTCCAACCGCGCGCATTTCATCCACGCGCTCGACGCGGCGATCGATGCGAAGGAACCCTTCGGGCTGCTCGCGCTCGACCTCGACCGGTTCAAGGCGGTGAATGATATCTTCGGCCACGGCGCCGGCGACGAGATTTTGTGCCGCATCGCCGACATCCTCCGCGCCTCGGTGCGCGGCGACGACCTGGTCGCGCGCATCGGCGGCGACGAATTCCTGATCATCCAGAAAGCGGTGTCGAGCCCCGACGACACGCGCAAGCTCGCGGGGCGCATCCTCGAAAATGTCGCGATCGACATGGACGTCGCGCACGATCCGATGGCGGTAGGGGTCAGCATCGGCGTCTCGCTGTTCCCGCAGGACGGCGACAATGCCGAAACGCTCCAGCGCAACGCCGACACCGCGCTCTACCGCGCCAAGAACAACGGCCGCGGCCACGCCGCCTTCTTCGACCAGGAAATGGACGAGATCGCGCGCGAACGCCGCGCGCTCGAACATGACCTGCGCCACGCCATCGCGCGCGGCGAGCTCTACCTCGTCTTCCAGCCGCTCGTCGCCACCGCCTTCGGATCGGTCGTCGGCTATGAGGCGCTGCTGCGCTGGGAGCATCCCGAACGCGGCGATATCCCGCCCGACGATTTCATCCCCGTCGCCGAGGAGATCGGCGCGATCCTCCCGATCGGCGAATGGGTGCTGCGCGAGGCATGCGCGGTCGCCGCGGGCTGGCCCGACAATGTCTCGGTCGCGGTCAATGTGTCGACGATCCAGTTCCAGGTCCCCAACCTGCCCGCGATCGTCCGCGACGCGCTGGCGCAGTCGGGGCTCGACGCCCGCCGGCTCGAGCTCGAGATCACCGAAACCGCCTTCATCCGCAACCGGCAGGCGGCGCTCAAGATCCTGCACGAGATCCGCGCGATGGGCGTGCGCATCGCGATGGACGATTTCGGCACCGGCTATTCGTCGCTGAGCAACCTCAAGGCGTTTCCGTTCGACAAGATCAAGATCGACAAGAGCTTCGTCAGCTCGATCGACGACGACGAGGCGGCGCGCTCGATCGTACGCGCGATCGTCGGGCTGGGGCGCAGCTTCAACATGCCGATCGTCGCCGAGGGTGTCGAGACCGAGGAACAGCGCCAGATGCTGCTCGACGAGGGCTGCCCGCAGGCGCAGGGCTATTTCTTCGGCTATCCCGCGGGCGATCCCTACGCCGCGGAAATCCCGCGCGAAGCGCGCTCGGACGGATGAACCCAATGACAAGCAAACCACGCCTCCTCCGCGACACGCGCGGCGCCACCGCGATCGAATATGGGCTGATCGCCGCGCTGATCGCGCTCGCGTCGATCATCGCCTTCCAGATGCTCGGGCTGAACCTCGCGGCGATCTTCACGACGATCGCCGACGCGCTGCCCTGACCACCGGCGGCGTGGCGCGCGGCGGCAGGGGCGCGCTGCGCGTGTTCCCGCTAATCGGCCTCTTCGCCGCACTTGCTGCAAAGCGGGGTGTTCCACCCGCGCTGTTTGCGCAGGATGGCGAGCCGCGCGATGATCGCCGCGTCGGTCTCTTCGGACGTCGGCCCCTGCACCTTGCCCGCGTCCCAATCGCGGCGCGACTTGTCGAAAACGATGCCGTCGAAATATTCCTCGCGCGACAGGAAACGGTGCCGCACCGCCTCGGGCAGCTCATAGGCTCGCGCCTCCTCCGGCGTCAGCTGAATGTCGCGTCCATTCTTCAGGTCGCCACGTTTCAGCAGCAGCCCCAGCAGCCCGTCCGACGGCACGATCCGCCGCTCGACCTCCTTGCCCCCGCGCAGGATCACCATCTCGCGCCCCTCGACCGCACGCTCGTATGCAACCGCCTCCAGCCCGCGCAGCGCCCGCGCGATCGCCTCGCCGCACGCCGTGTCGAACGGCGCGAACAGCGCGCGCGAGCGATTGACCGAGGTCGTGCTGACCCCCGCGATCCGCGCCGCATCGGTGATGCACCCCGTGCGCCCCAGCGTCGCAAGGAACACCCGCGTCCGCGCCGCCGTCCACCCGTCCGAGCGCACCCGCAGCCCGGGCATGAAGGGATTGGAGTGCTTAGGCCCCTGCCGCCCCTCTTTGATCCCCTCCCGCTTGCGGGAGGGGCAGCGAGACTTGCGGGCTTGCCCGCTAGTCGCAGCGGGGAGGGCATGACCACCCACGCTGCCCGTCTCGCCCGATTTCCCCCGCGAACCCCGCGCCACCTTACGTCCCATAGCTCCATCTCCCGAATCACTGGCAATTATATACTTTACTTAGCAGCGTGAGTGGCGTATCAGGGCTTCAACAGGGAAGAGGCCATGAACATCAATATCACCAACCCCATGTTTCACGACGAAGCCAAGGCGCTGGCGCATCTTGAAGCCTCGCGCTGGCCCGATGGCGCACATTGCCCGCACTGTGGATCGGTTCGCGTTCGTAAGATGGAAGGCAAGACGCAGGCTGGCATGTGGCTCTGCAATGATTGCCGCGACAAGTTCACGGTTCGCACCGGCAGCGTCATGGAGCGTTCGCACGTTCCCCTGCACAAATGGCTCCTTGCTACGCACATCATGGCCGCGTCTAAGAAGGGTATGAGCGCCGCGCAGATGGCCCGCATGATCGGCGTCACCTACAAGACCGCTTGGTTTCTCTGCCATCGCATCCGTGAAGCTATGGACGGTGCCGACAACGGCGGCCCGCTCGGCGGCAACACTCCCACGCGCATTGTCGAAGCCGATGAAACCTATGTCGGTGGCAAAGCCAAGAACCGCGCTTGGGGCAAAATCCCCGAAAAGAAGATCGTCCTGTCACTGGTCGAACGCGAGGGCCACGTTCGCAGCTTCCATATCGCCAACCTCAACGCGAAGAACGTGCGCGCGCTGATCGTCACCAACGTGGACCGCAAGGCCCACCTGATGACCGACGAAAGCAGCATGTATAAGATGGTCGGCCTAGAAATGCGCGCCCACACGTCGGTCAATCACGGCAAGAAGCAGTATGTCCGCCACCAAGGCCTTTCACACAGCAACACCGCCGAAAACTTCTTCTCAATCTTCAAGCGCGGCGTGATCGGCACCTATCACCACATGAGCGAGGCGCACCTTGGCCGCTACTGCCGCGAATTCGATCTTCGCTACAACACTCGCGACATGACGGACGCCGAGCGCGCAGACGTCATCGTAAAGGGCATGATCGGCCGTCGCCTTACCTATCGGCGGATTGACAAACTCGCCGCCTAAATGGGCGGCGATCCCGCGCCTGATCGGCGCGCGTCGCAAGCGCTACTTTGATTGACTCGACTCTTTACGCCGCTTCCCGCTAGCCTTGTGAGGCTTGTGGGGGGTGGCAAACATGCGCTGTAGCGCCGCCTCTCTGCGCGATTGCGTCTCTTCGTCCGAGAAGGTTTCCAATGCTTCTTTGCCAGTTTCCATGGTCAGATACTTCCAAATAGCTGCTCGCAAGGTCGAGTTAGCATGGTTGCGCTACAAACAGCGAGCGATGAAACGCAAAATTGACGCGTTAAGGAGCGAGCGACTTGAAGCGCTGACAGGCCAGATCGGCTTGATGACGATAACGTGGGCCAAGCTTGAGATGATTTTGGACATCACAATAGCGATGGTGCACGCCCACGGTGGCAGCACAGAGATACAGCCCGATCTGCCGGCGTCGCTGAAATCAAAACTAGCCTACTTTCGCAAGGTTCCACGGAAAATTTCCGCGTTGGCTCATACAGATGGAGAAGTTCAGGACTTCATCGACTCGATACAGAGCATAAAAGACATCAGGCATGACAGCGCGCATGGCCTAATCGAAATCCTAGACGAAGGATTTGACGTCCAGATTACACGCTTCTCCTACGCCGGAGCCTCCTTGGCGCGGAACTCTAGGGTTGTCGGGCAAAAGGAGCTGTCCGAAGCCGCAAAAACAATCCTGGACCTATGCCAGCGGAGCGCTCCCTTGGCAGCGTCCTTTGCAAATGCCCTTGGCGAGAGCGAGCTGGAGGATGCTTTCCGCGACCTCGCGATAAAGGCCTCCCTCTCGGTCGAACTCAGCAACGATCCGCGAGCAGTCATCAATCAAAGAAGCTGGTAGCTCGCCACCCGCCGTTAGCTGCCATTCACAAGATTCACACATCACCTCTGCTCACTCAAGTATATAATTGCCGAATCACTTGGAATGAATCGGAACAACTTTGAACCTATTTGGATAATGTAGGAAAGGCCAAATCTCCCGGCACCAGCCACTGTAGTTGCGCCAAATTGCGAGAGGCTTCATGAGGCTTTTATCGCCGCTAAGACAAACCATATCGCGGCTTGAGTGCTTCCCATTCGGCATGGATCGTTGCGTAACGACTCTTGAAAAGCTGCTCTTCATCCCCTCGAAATTGAATACGTCGACCAGAAATCGACTTGCCGCGCATAACATCGACAATTTCCATCTCTTCCAACTCGACAGCTGGAAAAGCTTCTTTCATCAACCATAGGCCGACACGACCCCATCGCTCAGAAAGCTCATACTCCTTACAAAAATAGGGGTAAACTAAACGGACCCGCTCGCTTCCCGCGTGCATCGCCATCACATTATCGACCTTAAGCGTTAGATGCAGTTCGGGAAAATCATGATGCGCGTGGACGGTTCGCTCAGAGGGTACCAGTTGCCTATTGGTATCGCGCCGGGCGAGTTCAAGCCATTCTAGAAAGCCGTCCCTTAGCCGAGGATACAGTGCGGCCCGTTGGCCGAGTTCCTGAATGCGCACCTTCGTTGCGACATGGAGATCTTGCCCACTTGCAACGTAAGCCTTTGCGTCAGCCCAAAAGGGAACGTAGAAATCGCCGCCCGGTCCCTTGGAACCTTCGAGCTTCTTACGCTCTTGATATAAATCCTCGCGTATCAATCGACGACGCAGTCGATCATCTGCACCAAATATCTTCAGTAATTTCGATAATCCGATTTTCTCAATGGACATATGCTTTTCCCTCCAGACATGACCCCCTCTCCCATTATTCGTCATTTAAGCTGGGAATCCCAGTTAGCACTCGATTCCCAAGAGTGCTAAATATTCGCTTTTTGTTCCCATGACAAGCGCGCACGATCAAGCGGGCTTTGGAGTGAAAGCTGCCTCCGAAACGATAAGTTTTTCAGTCATATAAGGGTAAAGAGATGGGGCAGCTTGAGCGTTTCCGCACCACGGCTTATGTGGTAGCGCCGATTAGGCTGGCACCCTAATGTCCTGAAATCGAAACTGCGCCCCACTTAAGAAAGAGCGATGCATGCCGGAACCGATGGACTCTCTCCAAGCAATCTTAGAAAAGCATCCTGCCGCACCATTTCTGTTCGTCGGCTCAGGATTTTCAAGACGATATCTAGGTATTGAAGATTGGCCCGGCCTCTTAACCCGGTTTTGCAATCCAATCCGCGATTTCGGCTACTATCGTGCAAAAGCAGATGGCGACCTAACTCTTGCGGCCTCATTCATGGCAAACGATTATCACGAGTGGTGGTGGACATCTCCGGAAGCCGAACCAAGCCGCATAACATCAGCGGAAATCGTTAAAAGCAAATCCGACGCCCTAAAAGTCGACATTGCAAGCCACATGCGGAATTTCTCCTTAGAGAACGCAAGAAAATCTGAGTTTGGCAATGAAATTTCTTCATTTTCTGATATTTCAGTCGACGGAATCATCACAACGAATTGGGATTTTCTTTTAGAAGAACTATTTCCTGACTACAAAGTTTTCGTTGGTCAGCAAGAATTACTTTTCTCAAACCCTCAAGCTATTGGAGAAATATATAAGATACATGGATCAGCCTCCGATCCTAAATCGCTTGTTTTAACCGCGGAAGACTATGCTGAATTTTCTGCAAAAAACCCCTATCTCGCTGCAAAGCTAGTTACGATATTTGTTGAACACCCTATTATTTTCCTAGGCTACTCAATTGCCGACCCGCATATCCGGGCTATCATCACGTCGATTGCGCAGTGCCTCACGCAAGACAAGATCGCAGCTTTCCAGGAAAATCTCATTTTTGTTCAACGCACACGCGATGGCGAAACGCCCGCTATCGAGAAGACAACGATACAATCGGATTCGTTCAGTGTTACGATGATGATCGCCAAGGTTACCGACTATGCGCAAATTTACGATGCGCTCTCAGGTAACAAGAGGAAGATACCTGCTCGCGTCCTCCGTTTTTTTAAGGAACAGCTGTACGAATTAGTTCATGCGCCAGAAGATATTGAAAAGAAGCTTGCGGTCGTGGACTTCGATGAAATCGGTTCTGCAGATGAAGTTGAATTCGTCGTCGGCGTGGGCGTAGCAAAGCGCCAGCAAGAATTCGGTGAGAAGGTTCAAAACGCATTAGCCGCAAAGGGCTACGCTGGCGTATCGGCAGACGAGCTATTTGACGATTGCCTCGCAGATGATTCGAAGTTTGACGCTCAAGACCTTCTTGGATCAGCCTTTCCGGCGTTCGCTCGGTCTAACCGTACATTTACACCGATATTTAGATATCTCCGCGCTGCAGGGATTACGTCGGACGCCGATCTTGCAGCGTCGAAATTCGAGGGGGCAAAAAAGGTCGTTCAAAAAATTAGAGCTGCAGAATTTACCTTTCCGTCCTATCTCGGACGGTATGAGCGATCATTTGCAGGACTTTCTACCTCTGACATTATAGAAAAATCTTCCTCGCCGACAGAAGCAATCCTTATGCTTAGCTTCCAACCGGACGGCGACGTCGATACAAATTTGCTCCGTCATTTTCTCCAATCAAACGCCGGCAAAGTTACGGCTGAACCTTACCGGTCTTCGTACCGGAAATTGGTATGTCGCTTTGATCGTTTAGTTTATGGCTTCTAATCAATGCTCTCCCCGGATAGCCGACAGGACGTGCACGCTCGTCTATCCCGCGCCACCCCACCCCCTTGCATTTCCCGGCCCCCGGCGTAAGGCGGCGCCAACATAAACCCGCGCGTGCGACTCCCGCTGGCCCCGCTCTCCCGCTTCGCCACCGGACAGTCATTCCCCGCCGCGCCAACATGGGGACTGCAATCCTATGACGACCACGGGCAACGACACGCTGGGCACCCGCTCGACGCTGAGCGTCGGCGGCAAGAATTACGCCTATTATTCCTTCGACAAGGCTGCGGCCAAGCTCGGCGACGTTTCGCGCCTGCCCTTCTCGATGAAGGTGCTGCTCGAAAACCTGCTGCGGTTCGAGGATGGCGGCTTCACCGTGTCGACCGACGATGTCCAGGCGATCGTCGACTGGCAGAAGGACCCGCATTCGAACCGCGAGATCCAGTATCGCCCCGCGCGCGTGCTGCTCCAGGATTTCACCGGCGTGCCCTGCGTCGTCGACCTCGCCGCGATGCGCGATGCGATCGCGACGCTCGGCGGCGACACGACGAAGATCAACCCGCTCGTCCCCGTCCACCTCGTCATCGACCACAGCGTCATGGTCGACGAATTCGGCCACCCCAAGGCGTTCGAACAGAATGTCGAAATCGAATATTATCGCAACGGCGAACGCTATGACTTCCTGAAATGGGGTTCGAAGTCGCTGTCGAACTTCAAGGCGGTGCCCCCGGGCACCGGCATCTGCCACCAGGTCAATCTCGAACATATCGCGCAGGCGGTGTGGTCGAGCGAGGATGCGTCGGGTGAAACCGTCGCCTATCCCGACACCTGCGTCGGCACCGACAGCCACACGACGATGATCAACGGCCTCGGCGTGCTCGGCTGGGGCGTCGGCGGGATCGAGGCCGAGGCCGCGATGCTCGGCCAGCCCGTGTCGATGCTCATCCCCGAAGTCGTCGGCTTCAAATTCACCGGCGCGCTGAAGGAAGGCGTCACCGCGACCGACCTTGTGCTCACCGCGACGCAGATGCTGCGCGCCAAGGGCGTCGTCGGCCGCTTCGTCGAATATTTCGGCCCCGGCCTCGCCTCGCTCAGCCTCGCCGACCGCGCGACGCTCGCCAATATGGCGCCCGAATATGGCGCGACCTGCGGCTTCTTCGGCGTCGACGACAAGACGCTCGATTACATGCGCCTGACCGGCCGCTCGGAAGAGAATATCGCGCTGGTCGAAGCCTATGCCAAGGCGCAGGGCCTCTGGATCGTCGAGGGTGCCGCGGACCCCGTGTTCACCGACACGCTCGAACTCGACCTGTCGACCGTCGTGCCGAGCCTTGCGGGGCCGAAGCGTCCGCAGGACCGCGTCTCGCTTCCCGAAGTCGACGATGTGTTCAACGCCGACATGGCGAACACCTATAAAAAGGCGCAGACGCGCGTGCCGGTCGAGGGCAAGGATTTCGACATCGGCGACGGCGACGTCACCATCGCCGCGATCACCAGCTGCACCAACACCTCGAACCCCGGCGTGCTCGTCGCCGCGGGCCTCGTCGCGAAGAAAGCCGACGCGCTGGGCCTCAAGCCCAAGCCGTGGGTCAAGACCTCGCTCGCGCCCGGGTCGCAGGTCGTCACCGACTATCTGGAAAAGGCCGGGCTGCAGAAGCATCTCGACAATATCGGCTTCAACCTTGTCGGCTATGGCTGCACGACGTGCATCGGCAATTCGGGTCCGCTGGCCGAGCCGATTTCGAAGGCGATCAACGAAAACGGCCTCGTCGCCGCGGCCGTGATCTCGGGCAACCGCAACTTCGAAGGCCGCGTGTCGCCCGACGTGCGCGCGAACTTCCTCGCCTCGCCGCCGCTCGTCGTCGCCTATGCGCTGAAGGGCACGGTGATCGAGGATTTTACCACCACGCCGATCGGGCAGGACCAGTCGGGCAACGACGTGTTCCTGAAAGACATCTGGCCGACCAACCAGGAAGTCGCCGAGACGGTGGCGGGCGCGGTCGACCGCGACATGTTCGAGGCGCGCTACGCCCATGTCTACAAGGGCGACGAGCATTGGCAGAAGATTTCGGTCGAGGGCAGCGACACCTACCAGTGGCGCGCGGGCTCGACCTATGTCGCGAACCCGCCCTATTTCGAGGGCATGACGATGACCCCGGCGCCGGTCAGCGATATCGTGAACGCAAAGCCGCTCGCGATCCTCGGCGACAGCATCACAACCGACCACATCAGCCCCGCCGGTTCGATCAAGGCGGACTCGCCGGCCGGAAAATGGCTTATGGAACATCAGGTTAGCAAGGCCGACTTCAACAGCTACGGCGCCCGCCGCGGCCACCACGACGTCATGATGCGCGGCACCTTCGCCAACATCCGCATCAAAAACGAAATGGTTCCCGGCATCGAAGGCGGCATGTCGCGCTACGGCGCCGAAGTCATGCCGATCTACGACGCCGCGATGCGCCACAAGGCCGACGGCACCCCGCTGGTCGTCATCGCCGGCAAGGAATATGGCACGGGCTCGTCGCGCGACTGGGCGGCGAAGGGCACCAACCTGCTCGGCGTCCGCGCGGTGATCGTCGAGAGCTTCGAGCGCATCCACCGCTCGAACCTCGTCGGCATGGGCGTGCTGCCGCTCCAGTTCCTCGAAGGCCAGAGCCGCGAGACGCTGGGCCTGACCGGCGACGACCAGTTCACCATCACCGGCGTCGCCGACCTCAAGCCGCGCCAGACGGTGACGGTGAACGTCACCCGCGCCGACGGCTCGACCTTCAGCTTCGACACGCTTTGCCGCATCGATACGGCCAACGAGGTCGAATATTATATGAACGGCGGCATCCTGCACTATGTGCTGCGCAAGCTTGCCGCCTGACGCGGCAGACAGCTGATGCTAAAAGCGCCCGCCCCCTCACCGGGGCGGGCGTTTTTGTTTGGAGAGGATGCGCATGAGCGCCGAAGTGATCGTGATCGAAGCCATCGGCTGGGCGGCCGCCGTCATCATCCTCGCCGCCTACATCCTGCTGTCGCTCGGCAAGCTCGAAGGGCGCAGCTATCTTTATCAATGGATGAACGTGGTCGGCGCGGGCGGCTTCATCATCAATTCGGGCTATAATGGCGCGTTACCCTCGGCGGTGCTTAATGTCATCTGGGCCGCGATGGGTTTGTTCACCCTGTGGGGTGTCTGGCGCGCACGGCAGGTCGCGCGCGCAGCCCTGCCCTAGGGCCTGGCGGCCTCGGCATTCCAGGTCACAACCTTCGCGCGCGTGTCGGCGAGCATCTTGTCGAGTGCCACACGATCGAGCACCTCGCCGCGCATCACGACCGTATCGATCGCGCGGGTCGCGGCGATGTCGTCGAGGGGATTTTTCGACAGCAACACCAGATCCGCCGCCATGCCCGGCTTCACCGCACCATAGCGATCGAGCCAGCCGAACCATGCCGGCCCCGCGCGTGTTGCCGAAGCGAGCGCCCGCGCGGGTGTCAGGCCCTTCTCGACGAACAGGCCGATCTCGTCGTGCAGCCCGAAACCCGGATAGTTGAAGCTGTTGAGGAAGCCCGCATCGGTTCCCGCGATGATCGGCACGCCCGCCTCGGCTAGCATCGGCAGGATCGTCGCGACATCCTCGATCTGCTTGTGCCGTGCCTCGATCCCCGCCGCGTCGGCCTTCGCCGCACGCTCGATGCGCCAGTCATAGGTATTGCGCAGCTTCGGTCCGATATAGGCGAGGCCCGCATCCTTCGAATGATCGTCGCGGTCGAGATAGGCGATGATCCGGCTGCCGTTGAGCGTCGGGGTGACGAACACGCCCTTTGCGGCAAAGCGGCGATAGGCCGCCATCGCGGTGTCGCGGTCGAACCCCGCATCGAGCCGCCGATTCGCCTCGGCGCGGTCGATGCGCTTTGCCGCGAAATCGGCGGCGATCGCGGCTTCGTCCTTCGCCCCGGCATTATAGGCATAATCAAGATGCTCGATCGAGCTGATCCCCGCGTCGACCGCCTGCTCGGTCGTCAGCGCCATCGGGATATGTCCCGACGTCCTCAGACCGAGCGCCTTCGCCTGCCGCAGTGCATAGAGGAACAGCTCGGGTTTCAACGTGCTGTCGGTGATCTTGACGAAATCGACCTTGTCCCGATTCTTGAGCCGGTCGAGCGCGGCATCGACATCGGACTCGGTCCCGACCTCGATCGTGCCCTTCCACACCGGCGCAATGCCCTCGATCTTCGCCCCCGAACTCAGCAGGCGCGGACCGAACAGCGTACCCGCGGCAATCTCGCCGCGCCATGCGAGCACCTGTTCGGGCAAATCGCCCGACGCGTCGCGGATCGTCGTGATGCCGTTCGCGACATAGAGCGGTAACAGCGCCTTATTCTCTTCGATCAATTCCGGGCCGCCGCCGAAATGGACGTGCATGTCCCAGAGGCCGGGGATCAGATAGCGCCCCTTGCCATCGACAGTCCGCCCGGCGCGCCAGTCCTTGGCAATCGCGGCATCGGCGCCGACCGCGACGATATCGGCGCCTTTCAGCACCACCGCCTGCGCCGCGACCGTCTTCGCCGCCTCGACATCGACCACCGTCACATGGCGAATGATGACGTCGCCCTGTTTCGGCGCCGCGAACGCCGGGGTTGCAAAGGCGAACAGCGACGTTGCGAGGACTAGGAACAGAGATTTCATGGAGCGACCTTTCCGACTGGAAAGGGCCTTAGCGCCGCCGTGCCCCAAACAACAAGGAGAAGAAATGGTGGGCGCTGACGGGCTCGAACCGCCGACCCTCTCGGTGTAAACGAGATGCTCTACCAACTGAGCTAAGCGCCCCTCCAGATGTCGCCATCAGCGGGAGGTGCGCCCTGCCACAAGCCGCCACCGCTGGCAAGCAAGACGCGCGGGTCAGAGCCAGCCAATATGCTTGAAGCGCCAGAAGACCAGCCCCGATCCGCCAAATATCAGGGCGAGCGCGAACGGATAGCCAAAGGCCCAGTCGAGTTCGGGCATGAATTCGAAGTTCATGCCGTATATCCCCGCAATCGCCGTCGGCACGGCGAGAATTGCGGCCCAGGCGGCGAGCTGGCGTGTGATCACGCCCTGACGTTGCTGTTCGAGCATGCCGTTGGTTTCGATCACCGACGCTGCGATGTCGCGCAGCCCGACGAGGCGATATTCGGCACGCTGCACATGATCCCAGATATCACGGAAAAAAGGGCGCACCGCGGGGTCGATATTAGGCAGGTCGTCTTCGGTCGCAAGGCGTCCGGCAACCTCCTTCATCATGCCGACGAGGCGCTGGAAACGGATGATTTCGTGCCGCTGCGCATAAAGATGGCGAATCTCTGCGGCATCGAGCGGCGTGTCCATCACGCTTTCCTCGACAAGCAGCATCCGGTCCTCGATCGCATCTACAACAGGGAAATAGCCGTCGACGATAAAGTCGAGCACCGCGTAGAGGACATAGTCGGGGCCATGCGCGAGCTTGGCGGGCAAGGTCTCGAGCCGCGCGCGGATATCGGTGTGCGTGCGCGCCGACCCGTGACGGACGCTCACGAAAAAATGCGGACCAAGAAAAAAGGCGGTCTCGCCCGGATGGATCGTGTCGGCATCGAGGTTCGCGGTGCGGGTGATGACAAAAAGTTGGTCGCCATAGGCCTCGACCTTCGGCAACTGGTTCGCTTTCAGCGCGTCCTCGACCGCGAGCGGGTGGAGCCCGAAGCGTTTGGCGATACCCTCCAGCTCGCCCGGCGTGGGTTCATAAAGACCGAGCCAGAAGAAGTCGCCGTCGGCGCAATCTTCAGGAAGTTCCTCGTCCGGACCGATATCGCGAACGAGCTTGCCGTCGTGATAGAGGCGGGCGGCCATGATCGGCATGCGGCGGAAACTCCCTTGATCTGCGGCGCCTACATAATGTGCCCGGCGCCGAAGGGAAATGCGTTCAATCGTCGCGATTGGCGATATTGGTGAAGGCCGCCCATGCGGCCGGATGCGACCAGTCGGGCTTCCAGCCCGCGATCGCGGTGCCGTCGGCGCGCTTTCCGCTGCGCACTGCCTTCATCCCCGATTGCAGCGCTTGCGCGCGCGACATGTCGGGATGCGCGCGGCGCGCCATCAGCGTTTCGACGGTCAGGACCGCGGTCGCTTCGTCCGAAACGCGCCAGTGGCTCGCGAGCAGCGCATCGGCGCCAGCATAGAGGAATCCGCGCGCAAGCGCCGAGAGGCTGTCGCCGCCGCCCGAATTTTCCGCCGACGCGGTGTTGCACGCCGACAGGATCACCCAATCGGCCGACAGCGTGAGTCGGGCCGCCTCGGTCGCGGTCAGCAATCCGTCGTCGAGGTCGCTAGGCGCGGCGGGCGGGGTCAGCACCAGTCCCGGTTCGCCGAGCCCGAGACCCGGATCGGGGAGCAAGCCATGTGTCGCGATCGCAACGATGTTGCTCGTCGATAGCGCGGCGTCTTGCCGGAGCGTCGCTTCGGTCGCCTTGGCGTCGAGCGTCAAGCTGGCGGTCGACGCGCCGAACAGGTCGGCCATCGCCGAAAGTTCGACCTTGGTGCCGGGAAGCGGAGCGAGCCGGCGAAGCGCATCCGGGTCGGCGAGCGGCGAACCCGCAGCGGAAACCCCGTCGAACACACCGACTCCGGCGGCCGCCCGCGACCCCGTGTCGCCGCCGAGCAGCACCGGCGCGCCATAGCCGCGAAAGCTGCTGTCGCGCCCTGCCGCGCGTGCTTCGCGGGACAAGGTCAGCGCCGCAACCGAGGGGAGGCTGGTAAAGGCGAAGCGATCCGCCAGCCAGCCTGCGCGGGCGAGCGTGTCGGGATCGGCGAGGTCGCCCCCTTCGGGCAGCGGTGTCGCCGACAGCATCGCGAGCGGCAGGTCGCCGAGCTTCCCCGAACTCGCAACATAAAGGCGCTTCGTGTCCTTCAGCAGCGGTTCGATCGGCTCGATCAGTTCCTTGTAGAGCGCGTGCGCGGTGTCGATATCGAAGCGGCGATGCCCTTCAAGCTCCTTCACCGTCGCCGGCAGCGCATCGAGTTCGGCCTTGCGCGCCGCCGAGCAGGTCGCGAAATCGACGTCGCAGCGCAAATCCGAAATCTGTTTGAGGATGACGTCGATTTCCTTCGCCGGGCGACTCCAGCCGACCGCGTTCGGGGTGACGACGAAAAGGTGGAAGGTGTTCGCCGCCTCGGTCATCAGCAGCAAGGCTTCGCCCGGTCGCAACGCCTTTTGCGTATCGGCCAGCGCGATCGGGCGCGGCGACACGAGTTGGCGGTACGACGGATATTTCCTGTCGATCAGCGCGCTGACGTCGGCCAGCTCGGCCTGAACGCTATCGAACTCGCCGCGCAGCCGGGCGGCTTCGACCGATTTCCGGTCGGCGAGCGCGCGCAGAAGATTCTTGTCGATGAGGTTGGCGCGCGCCGCGAGATCCTGCTCCTGGCGCACCGCTTCGGCCATTTGCGGCGTTTTCGCGGCGCCGCGCGCGGCGGTCTGAAGCACCGCGCGGCCCGCAGCGGAGCTGACCGCGTCCTGCGCGGCACGGAACGCCCGGTCCTGGATTTGCGATTGCTCTGCCGCGCCCGGCGTATCACTCATCAATCCGAACGCCGCGTTCATATAGGTCGTGAATACGCCGCGATTCGGATTGGCCTGTTGCCGGTCGAGCCCCGACAGCGCGACCGCATTGCGGCCCGCCACGCCCTGATCGTTCTGGCGCCGTACGATCGCAACCGCCTTGCTCGCCGCCTGTTCGGCCTCGGCCGCCTTGCCCTGCCGCAGCAGGTTCGACGCGAGATTGTCGTAGGCGTAGGCGGTGTCGATATGCGCCTCGCCGACATTGTGCTGCAGGATCGCGAGCGATTGACGATAATAGGGCTCGGCCGCCTTGTCGCCGTTCGCGCCGCCACCGCGGACCAGCGCCGCCGCCACGCTGTTATAGGCAACGGCGGTGAGCGGATGATTTTCGCCGAGCAGGCGGCGACGGATTTCGAGCGCCTTGATCGTCATCTCGGCCTCTTCGGCGTTCCGGCCCATTCCGCCGAGGGTCGACCCCAGGCTGAGATAAGCCCAGGTGGTTTCGGGATTGTCGTCGCCGAACTTGCCCTGAAAAATCCCGAGCGCCTGCCGCATCAACGGCTCGGCGGCTTCCGAACGCCCGTCGTCGCGCAAATTATAGGCAAGGTTGATCAGCGTGGTGGCATAGGATGGGTGATTGACTCCACCGACGCGCTCCTGAATTTCGAGCGCACGCCGGTACATCGGCTCCGCCTCGGCATAGCGGCCCTGCTCGTTCAGGTTGTGCGCAACATTCGCGTACATTGTCGCGGTGCGCTCGCTGCCTTCGCCGAGCGACTGGCGCGTGATGTCGAGCGCCTTGCGCACCAGCGGCTCGATCGCGCTCGGCGGCAGGCCCTGCTTTTCCATGTTCAGCCCCAGATTATTATAGGCCTCGCCGGTCAGCGGGTGGTTTTCTCCGAGCATTTTGGAACGGATCGCAAGCGCCTTGCGATAGGCGGTGTCAGCCTCGCCGAACCGCCCCGCAAGCGTCAGGCCGTACGCAACCGCCGTATATCCGAGCGCAGCCTCGGTGCTGTCGTCGCCCTTCGCGGCGCGTGCCAGGTCGAGCGCCTTGTTCGCAGCCGCCAATGCCTCGGCATAGCGCCCCATGTCACCGAAATTCACCGCGCTGTTGTAATAGCGCAACGAAAGATCGGCGCCGGTCGTCCCCGGCAGGCTTTCGTCGATCACGCGCGCCTTTTCGAGCAGCGGCTCCGCCTCATCATACCGCGCCAGGCCGCGCAGCACGACGGCCAGATTGGCATATCCCGACGCGGTTTCGCGGTGCTGTTCTCCGTGGACGGCAAGGCTGGTCTCGAGCGCCTTGCGATAAAGCGCCTCCGCCCCCTTCATGTCGCCGAGTTCGGCCATCACCGATGCCAGGTTGCTCGTCGCGACAATCGTCTTCGGATCGCGTTCGCCCTTGGCCGCGGTGCGCGCGGCGAGAATCGCGCGGCGCAGCGGCAGCGCCTCAGCGGGGCGGCCCTGCTTCATATAATTGGACGAAAGAAAACCATATGCCGCCAGCGTTTCGTCGTCACTTTCGCCCAGAACCGTGCGGTTGATGTCGAGCAGGCGCTTCCAATATCCCTCGGCTTCCTTCGGCTGGTTTTGGTCCTCGAGATTCCCGGCGAGCAGGCGGTAACCCAGGCTGGTGATAAGGCCGTCGGCGCCGTAACGCTTCGTTGCCTCGCCAATCCAGCGCCGGTAGATCGCACCCGCCTCGCGCGTCTTGCCCGCACGGTCGAGCTCCATCCCGCTGTTGATCAGCTCGAGCATTTTCTGCTGGTCGCCGTCGAGTTCGGCCGGCGGCGCCTCCTGACCGAGGGCGAGTGGAGCGGCGGTCCAGAGCGGCGCGGCGAGAAGGAGCGCGAGGAGGCGGAGTCGACGGCTGGCCATAAAGCAGAATTCCCTGTTTTGACCCAACATACAGAATAGATTGGGATATTGTCACTTGTCGCGGGCTTAGGCCAGAGCATGTCGCCGCGATGTGACGGGTATCACTGGGAGGGCGTGGGGTCAGATATCGCGGCTGTCATAAGCCCATTGCAGCAGCGCCTGCCGCTGCTTCGGCCGGCAAAAGGGGTCGCCCGGCTCGCAATGTTTGCGGACCTGCGCGGCGTGGCGCCGGAAGGCGCGCCATCGCGCGATCTGCCGATCATCCTCTCCGGCCATTCGCCGTCCCGAATGATAGCGGCAATACCATTGGAACCAGCCGCGCGGATCGTCGGGATGGATCCACCCCTTTTCGATCCAGGTGCGCAAGGGTACGCTCGCCCGGATACCGAAATAATTGAGCGAGCAATCGGCACGCCCCGACGCGAATTTGGCATGTTCGAACCAGTCCGCCGGGAATTCGGCGGTGCAGTCGGTCATATATTTGCCGCAGAACACGCCCAGCGCCAGCATCTCGGCGGGGGTTAGTTCGGGCTCGAAACCGGGATCGAACGCCCGCCCCATCGGCGCGGTGCGCGTATAGCGATAGCCCTGCTGCATGCGGTCGTTCACGACCACCTCGACATCCTTCATGGAGCCAAGCCTAATCGCTCCGCCCCTGCCGGACCACGCCTATTCGTCGAGCGCCTCGAAATAGCGCGCGAGCGCATCGCACGCTCCTTCCGCCAGCGCGATAAAGATCCGGCGCCCGTCGTGCGGATCGGCTTCGCGCAGGAACAGCCCGGCGTCGGTCATCGTCTTGATCCAGCGCAGCGCGGTCGTCGCGGGGACCGCGGCAGCGATGCACAGGCTCGACACCGACACCGGCTGGCGTTCGAGCCGCGCGGCATAGAGGTCGAGCAGCATGTCCCACGCCGGATCGGCGAAAAGGTCCGCAGGGAAATATTGCTCGCGCATCCGGCGCTGGCGCAGCATGCGCCTCACCTGTTTGGCGCGTTGCCGGTCGAGCGTGCGCTCTTCGGGAACAAAGCTGCGCGGCATCGCGGCAAAATCACGCGACGGCGCGCGGACTTGCTCCGCATAGTCGGCCGAATCCACATCCCAGGGCGTCACGCCGGTCGGCGTGCCCGGGAGCCCGCCGCGCTGCCCCGCCAAGTCACCGAGAAGGCGCGAGATACGCGCGACCTCTTCCTGCAACCGGTCGATCCGCTCAATCGCATCGTCGCGCGCAATGTCATGGACCACGCCGTGCCGTGTACGCCGCGCGGCCGCGAGTGCGACGAGCCTGTCGGTCGGATCAGCATCGACGAGCAATTGGACCCCAAGCGACGCCGGGATCGCAGCGACCACCGCATCGAGCCCCGATAGCGAGGTTTCGCAAATCAGGTTGCACCCCTGTTCGCCTGTCGCCGTCAAAATATCGGCGAGCATTTCCTCACCCACCATGTCCGCCGCCGCCAGCCAGACGATGTCGAGCGTATCGGTCTGCCGGATATGAGCCGCCGCCCGCTCCGCCGGGAGCGTTCCTGCCACGCGTATGCCGCGAAGGATCGACTTGTCGGGCAAGTCGGCCTGCGTCCCGATGAACAGCAGCGGGGATGCGGCTCCTGCACCGATCCGATCGCTGGTTTCGGGCGCGACCCAAAGCTCGCCCGGGTGAAAACCGCGCGCCGGAAGCGCCGACGTGTCGAAATCGATTTGCGTCCTTTGGTCCATCATGCCGCCATCCCCGTTTCCATCGCTCCACCCTGGCGTAACTATGTCGTCATTTCGGCCATATTCACCTTTTGTTCGTTCCTGTTTGCCGCCAATCCGGACCCAAACCCCTGTCGCGGCATGAGCCGGCGCATGATGGCCGGGTCGGAATAGTCCATTTTGGACATGGTTTGTTCTTCTCGTCAACATCTTATTCACGCTTGCCAAGCCGCCGCATCCGGGTCAGTCGGCGAGTGATGCCCCCTCGCCCGCCCTCCCTTGCCCGCATCCGCTGGCGACGGCGCGCCCGATCGCTGGCCGGACTGCTCCTGCTCGCCGCGCTGGCGTTTGCCGCATGGGTGTGGCTGCCCGCGCCGGTTGCCACCGTTCCGCTGGCCCATGTTATCGACGGCGACAGCCTGACCGTGCGGCGGGACGATGCGCCGCTGACGATCCGCCTGGCAGGAATCGACGCGGTCGAGTATCGGCAGGATTGCACGCGCACCGGTGCGCCATGGCCGTGCGGGCGGGAGGCGCGGTCGGCGCTGGAAAAGCTTGCCGGCCGCGGCGCGCTCCATTGCGAGCTGGCGGCGAAGGATCATTATGGACGCACCCTCGCTACATGCCGTACCGCGGCCTTTCCGGGCGGCATCGATCTCGGCGCCGAGATGGTACGGCAGGGCTGGGCCGTGGCGACGAGCGACGCCTATATGGTCGAGGAAGCCGAAGCGCAGGCCCGGCAGCACGGAATCTGGCAGGGCAACTTCGTCCGCCCCGCCGACTGGCGCGCCGTCCATGAGCGCCCGGCGACGGCGCTGACACCACCCGACGCATAAGCTCGCGACACATCCGCTATGCCTCGTCGCCGTTTCCGGCTAGGGCGAGCGTCATGAATAGCTTGTTTCCCGTCATGATCGGCGGCGCGATTGGTGCCGGCGCCCGCCATCTGGTCGGGCAGGCGATGCTCGCGCGGCTCGGCCCCGGCTTTCCCTGGTGGACGCTGTCGATCAATATCGCCGGCAGCCTGTTGATGGGGCTGCTCATCGGCCTGCTCTCGCGCAGCAGCGACGTGGGCGAAACCGCACGCTTGTTCGTTGGCGTCGGGATTCTCGGCGGCTTCACCACCTTTTCCTCTTTCAGCATGGAATTCTGGATGCTTTTCGAACGCGGTCAAAATGCACAGGCGACCGCCTATGTCCTCGCGTCGGTGATCGGCGCGGTCGCCGCCTGCGGGCTTGGCCTGTTCCTCGTACGGCAGGTGCCGGCATGAGTGAGGGCAAAGCAAAGCTCGACGGCGCAACGATCGCAGAGGAAGACGACGGCATCCGCCTCGACCGCTGGTTCAAGCGTCACCGCGAGGGGACGCCGCACGCACTGCTCGCGCGCTGGGCGCGTTCGGGGCAGCTCACGCTCGACGGCAAGAAGGCCGATGTGTCGGACCGCATCGCGACGGGCCAGAAACTCGTCATGCCGACGCCGCCGGTCGAAACCGAGGCCCGCCCGGCACGCAAGGGCCGCCCGCTGACCGACGCCGACATTGAGCTGGCGACCGGGATGGTGATCCACCGCGACGCGAGCGCGATCGTGCTCAACAAGCTTCCCGGTCTCGCGACGCAAGGGGGAACCAAGACCGAGCAACATGTCGACGGCCTGCTCGACGCGCTGAAATATGACGGCCCGACGCGCCCCAAGCTTGTCCACCGGCTCGACAAGGATACGTCGGGCGCGCTGCTGATCGCGCGAACCCCGCGCGCCGCGGCCTATTTCGCCAAGAGCTTTTCGAACCGGAGCGCAAGGAAGACCTATTGGGCGATCATCGTCGGCGTGCCCGACATCCAGCAGGGCGAGATCGACCTGCCGCTTGCCAAACAGCCGGGATCGGGCGGCGAAAAGATGCACGTCCACGACAGCGGCCTCGCGTCGAAGACGCGCTATCGCGTGATCGAGCGCGCCGGGAACAGCGCGGCGTGGGTCGAACTGCAACCGCTCACCGGGCGCACGCACCAGCTTCGCGTCCATATGGCGGCGATCGGCCATCCGATCGTCGGTGACGGCAAATATGGCGGCAAGGGTGCCTTCCTGACCGGCACGATCAGCCGCAAGATGCACCTTCACAGCCGCCGGCTGCGCATCGACCATCCCGATGGCGGCGCAATCGACGTGCATGCCGAAGTGCCCGAACATTTCGCCGCGAGCCTCGACGCGCTCGGTTTCGACCTGCTGCTCGGCGAGGTGGGGATCGACGATGTAGTCAAGGGGCCGCCGCCCAAAGCGGCGCTGAAGGCGCAGGCAAAGGCGCACAGCAAGCAGATCCGCAAGGCACGGCGCGGCGAGCGGCGTGGCCGCACCGCCGACAGCAAGCCCACCGACTTCGTCGGCAAGCCAAAGCCCAAGGCAAAAGCGGGGCCCAAGGCAGGCAAGCCCGCGCCAAAGAAACCGGCGGGCAAACGGCCGACCGCGAAGAAACATCCGGCGCGCCCGCCCAAAGCGAGCTGATGCATCCCAACAGCGCCTTCCGTCTGCGACAGGACGATCTTGCCGAATTGCTGGTGCGCGAGATCGGCTTCGCCGCGATCTTTGCGGCCACTCCCGACGGCCCGCGCGTCGCGCATGCGCCGGTAGTGCTGAGCGACGACCGCGCCACGCTGCAATTCCACCTCGCGCGCGGCAATGCGCTCACGCGTCACCTCGACGGCGCGAGCGCGCTTGCCGTCGTGCAGGGCCCCGACGCCTATGTCAGCGCGAGCTGGTATGCCGACGCCGACCAGGTGCCGACGTGGAATTATATCGCGATCGAAATGGAAGGCACAGCGAGGAAGCTGGGCGATACCGAGCTGGTCGCGCAGCTCGATACGCTGTCGGCGAACCATGAAGCGCGCGTCGGCGCGAACCCGCCGTGGACACGCGACAAGATGCAACCTGCATTATTCAGCAGGATGACCGGCGCGATCACCGGGTTCGAGATGCGCGTCGCCGCGTGGCGCCCGACGATCAAGCTGTCACAAAACAAGTCGTCCGACGAGCGCGCACGCGTGATCGAGGGCATCGAGGCGACCGGCCATGGCGCGCTCGCGCAGTTGATGCGCCACCTCGGCGGCGATAGGGAGGGCGCATGACGCAAGCCGACGACAGCCTCGCCAAAAAACGCTTCTTTGCCATCACCGCGATGCGCCTGATGGGTGCGTTCTTTGTGCTGGTCGGTTTCGTGCTGATCCGCGGCGGATGGGAACTCGCGGGGCAGCCGACCGATCGCTGGATCGGGGTTGCAGTCGTCCTGATCGGCGCATTCGATTTTGCGGTGATGCCGCTGCTGCTCGCGCGCCGCTGGCGCTCGCCCAAAAGCTCGTGAAGCGTTTCTGGAAGGAGGCTGCCGTCGTCGACGAAGACGGCGGCTGGGGCATCGCACTCGACGGCCGGCCGGTGCGCACGCCGCAGCGCGCGCCGCTGGCGGTCGCGAGCGCAGCGCTCGCCGAAGCGATTGCCGCAGAATGGCGCGACGTGGACGAGACGATCGATCCGGCCGCCATGCCGATGACGGGCCTGAGCAACGCCGCGATCGATCTGGCGACACCCGACCTCGTGGCCTTCGCCGCACCGGTCGCTGCTTATGCCGAGAGCGACCTTTTCTGCTATCGCGACGCGCGCGACGCATCGCTGCAGGCCGAACAGGCCGCAGCGTGGAACCCGCTGCTCACCTGGGCCGAAGCACGATATGGAATCGAATTCATACTGACGCAGGGCGTGCTGCCGGTCGACCAGCCTCAGGCGACGATTGCGACGCTGCAAGATGCAGTGCTGGCGCAGGACGCATGGCGGATCACCGCGCTGACGCCGCTGGTGACGATAGGCGGATCGCTGGTCGCAGGCCTCGCCCTGCTCGAAAACGCGTTCGATGCCGACGCCCTGTGGGAAGCTGTCAGCCTTGACGATCTCTATCAGGAACGCCGCTGGGGCGCTGACAGCGAAGCGCAGCAGGCGCGCGCCACCCACAAACGCGACTGGGACAATGCGGCGCGGTTCCTGACCCTGCTCTAATCGGTAAAATTCGGCTTTCGCTTCTGCATCCCCGCCATCACGGCTTCCATCTGGTTCGGGGTGCGGATGACCTTCACCTGTTCATCGCTTTCGGCCTGCAATATCTCGGCATCGCTCGCGTCGGCGAGCATGTTGCAGAGCCGCTTGGCCCCGCGGATCGCGTGCGGATTCTTATCGGCAATCACCGCCGCCAGTTCCATCGCCTTCGCTAGCGGATCCTCGGACACATGCGTCGCAAAACCCAGCAGTTTCGCTTCCGACCCGTTGAATTCGCGATTGGTATAGATCAGCTCGCGCAGCACATCGTCGGCGACTTGCGTGCGCCACAGCGCCATCCCCGCGACGTCGGGGACGAGGCCCCAGCGCATTTCCATGATCGCGATGCGTGTGTCGGGATGCACGATGCGGATGTCTGCCGCCGCCATGATCTGGCTCCCGGCACCGAATGCGACGCCGTGCACCGCGGCGATTACCGGAACCGGGATTTCGCGCCAGCCCCATGCGGCATATTGCGCGTTGTTGGCGACGCCCTTCGTGCGGTCGGCGAGCGACCCGCCCGCGCTGCTCGCGCCCGGATCGCGATCATTGCTAAGGCTCGACAGGTCGAGCCCGGCGCAGAAAGCGCGCCCCTCGCCCGACAGCACGACGACGCGAAGGCCCGCGGTCGCCTTGAGCTGGTCGACCGCTTCGGCGAGCGCCTCCCACATCGCGGGGTCGAGCGCGTTCATCTTGTCGGCGCGGATCAGCCGGACGTCGGCGATGCCCCCTTCAAGCATGGTGATCGAGATACGGTCCTTCATGGGAGAGTCCTTGCAAGCGCTGCCTCAACGAGCGGCAGTTGGTCGTTTCCAAAATACATATCGTCGCCGTCGACGAAAATCGTTGGCGAACCATAGCCGCCGCGCGCGATGACTTCATCGGTATTCGCACGCAACCGGGCCTTGACGGCATCGGTACCCGCCGCGATCGCCAGCGCGGCACCATCCAGCCCTACGACATCGGCAACCGACGCGAGCACGGCGGGGTCGTCGAGATTTTCCTGCCGGTCGAAATAGCTCGCAAAGGCGCCGCGCGCGAAGCGCACGAGCGCCGCCTGATCATTCTCGATCGCGCAGCAGAAACGCATCGCGGCGATGCTCTTTGCTGGGTGCCATTGCGACGGGAAATTCATCGGCACGCCCGCGAGCCGCGCCCAGTCCTTCAGGACCTTCCAGCTATGCGTCAGCCGCCGGTTGTCGGCCTGCTCGCGCGCCGCATAGACGGCGGGGTTCACCGCGTTGAACACCCCGCCGACCAGAATCGGCCGGTAGACCGCGGTCGCGCCCGTGCGCTCCAGCACCCGCGGCAGGTTATGGAACGCAAGGCAGGTCCAGGGCGACGAGAGGTCGAAGAAGAATTCGACGCGCGCGGTCACCGGGTCAGGCCTCAGCCTTCGCCTTATCCCAATATTGGTCGCGGAGCAGGCGCTTGTAGAGTTTGCCGGTGTCATGACGCGGCAAGGCTTCCATGAAGTCGATGCGGCGCGGAATCTTTACCCCCGACAATTTTTCGCGCGCATAGGCGATCAGTTCGTCGCGCAATGCCTCGGTCGCGTCGGCCATGTCGGCGGGCTGGATCACCGCGATCACCTCCTCGCCCATCTCGTCGTGCGGGCCGCCGACGACCGCGACATCGGCGACCTTCGGATGGGTCACGAGGTGGTTTTCGATCTCCTGTGGATAGACGTTCACCCCGCCGGTGATGATCATGAAGCTTTTGCGGTCTGTCAGGTAGAGGAAGCCATCTTCATCAACTTTGCCCACATCGCCAAGTGTGGACCAGCCCTTGGAGTTGCGGCTCGACGCCGTTTTTTCATTATCCCCATGATATTCGAAGACATTTTCGCTTTCAAAGAATACGGTGCCTTCTTCATTCGCGCCAAGCTCGGTCTCGTTGTCCTCACCCATGATGTGCACGGTGCCGAGGATCGGGCGGCCGACGCTGCCCTTGTGGGTCAGCCAGTCGGGGCTGGAGATGAAGGTCATGCCATTGCCTTCCGACCCCGCATAATATTCGAACAAGACCGGTCCCCACCAGTCGATCATCGCCTGCTTGACCGGGACGGGGCACGGCGCCGCGGCATGGATCGCAACCTTCAATGACGAGGTGTCGTAACGGGTGCGCACCTCCTCGGGCAGCTTGAGCATCCGTACGAAATGCGTCGGCACCCACTGGCTGGCGTTCACGCGATATGTCTCGATGTGCGCCAGCGCCGCCTCGGGATCGAATTTCTTCATCAGGACGACGGTGCCGCCAAGCCGGTGGATCGTCATCGACCAGCGCAGCGGCGCGGCGTGATAGAGCGGTGCGGGCGACAGATAAATGCTGTCGGCATTGATCTGGAACACCGCCGAGGCGAGCATGACAAGGCTGTTGACCGCGTCGATCGCGGGATCTTCGGGCAGCGGCACGCGCACACCCTTCGGCCGCCCGGTCGTGCCCGACGAATAGAGCATGTCGACCCCGGCGCGCTCGTCGGCGACGGGCGCAGCGGGCATCGCGGCGACCGCATCCTCCCAGCTTTCGTAGCCGGGGATATCGCCGCCCATCGCGAAGCGCTTGATCCCGGTGGTCAGTTGCTGCGCCGCGCCCGCGAGGCTCGCCGACACGACGAGGATCTGCGCGCCCGAATTTTCGAGGATATAGTCGGTTTCGTCCTGTGTCAGCCGCGACGAGATGCAGACATAGCGGAGACCCGCGCGCTGCGCCCCCCATGTGAGCCCGTAATAATGCGGGGTATTGTCCAGCATGAAAGCAACGACATCCTCATGCCCCAGCCCGTGAGAACGAAAGAGCTGCGCGGCGCGGTTCGACGCGGCGTCGAGATCGCCATAGCTGATCGCCTCCCCGGTCTCGGCGACGATGATCGCAGGCTTGTCGGGGTTGGCGCGGGCATGAACTGAGGGGTGCATCGGGCATCATCTCCGGGAATCGTTGCTTTCTTTATGTCGAAGATCAGTAGCAACCTGAAACTTTCGGTCAAGCAAGCTGGGGCTCGTGACAGGGGCCCGATCAAGAAGCGGCAAATTGCGGCGCAAGATCGGGCGACACCAACGCTAGTCCGGGCGCGACCGCAACGTGTACCCCATGCCCTTGACCGTATGCAGCATCGGCCAGTCGAATCCGCGATCGACCTTGGCGCGCAGCCGCGACATGTGTACCTCGACGCGATTCGTCCCCGGATCGAAATCCAGCCGCCACACCGCACGCAAAAGCGCGGCACGCGATAACGGCCGGTCCGGCACGCGCGCGAGATTGGCGAGCAGGTCGAACTCGCGCAGCGGCAAGCGGATGAGGCGCCCCGCGCGTTCGACGCGCCGGTCGATCAGGTCGATGCGGAGTTCGCCCTCGCCCAGCTGACCAGCGGCGATACGGCTGCGGCGGAGCAGGCTGGCGATACGCGCCAGCACTTCGGTAAGATTGTCGGTCCAGCCGACCGCATCGTCGGCGCCGGCATCCAGCGCCACCATGCGGTCCTCAAGCGAATCGCGGTCCGATATGACAATCAGCGGACGCCGCCCCGCGATCGATGCCGCCAACCGGACAAACTCGAAGGGCTCCTGCCAATCCAGGAAAGGGTTGATGAGCAACAGCTATCGGTCCAGGGCCGGAGGCCGTTCACATGTGGCGGCAGCAGCACGACCTCACACCCCGCCGTCTCGATCGCGTTGCGCAGGCTCTCCACCCGCTTCACCAACGGATGATAGATGGCGACCAGCAACTTCCTGTCGCCCATCCCGGCAATATCCGATGATGCCATCCGCATCCCCCGTCGTCGACGCAACATCTTGTCGCCCCGCCGCCCCACCGGCATTGCACCGCCTTTCGGCTGTGCTAGTCCATAGGCATGACCAGTATCGAAATGCTTGACGGCGACTTCGCCACCCTGCCCGACCTTGTCCGCGCCCATGCTGCGGAACGTCCCGATGCCGTAGCGGCTGCCGATCCCGCGCGGCGGCTGAGCTGGTCCGAACTGGATCAATTGACCGACCGAATCGCCGCGCGGCTCCAACAGGACGGATTCGTAAAGGGCGACCGCACCGCGATTGCCGGGCTCAACAGCGTCGAGCAAATGGCGGTGATCCTCGGCACGCTGCGCGCCGGCGGGGTCGCGGGGCTGGTGACCAACAGCGCGACGGGCGAGCAGATGGCGGCGATGATCGCCGACACTGGCGCGCGCCACCTGTTCCTCGACAGCGCGGCGAAGACGAGCCTCGAAGGCCATGTCATCGCCGCGAGCGACCTGATCGCGATGGACGGCAGCGACGCCGGCACGCCGCTCGACGCCTGGCTGCCGCCGGTGGGCGCGAAGCCGGCGCCGGTCGAAATCCTGCCAGGCGACGGGTTCAACATCATCTATTCGTCGGGCACTACAGGGACGCCGAAGGGCATCGTCCACAGCCATGCGATGCGCTGGCAGCATATCATCCGCGGCGCGCCCGCTTATGGCCCCAATGCGGTGACGATACTGTCGACCCCACTCTATTCGAACACGACGATGGCAAGCTTCATGCCCACCGTCGGGTCGGGCGGGCAGGTCGTGCTGATGAAGAAATTCGACGCGCACGGCTTCCTCGAGCTTGCGGCGCGCGAGCGTGCGACGAACACGATGCTGGTCCCGGTGCAGTACCGGCGGATCATGGCGCTCGACGATTTCGAAAGCTTCGACCTGTCGAGCTTCGTCGTCAAATATTGCACGTCGGCGCCCTTCCCCGCCGCGCTGAAGGCCGATGTCCTGCGGCGCTGGCCCGGCGGGCTCGTCGAAATTTACGGCATGACCGAGGGGGGCGCGGCGTTCATCCTCGAAGCGCACCAATTCCCCGACAAGCTCCACACCGTCGGCAAACCCGCACCCGGGCATATTGCGAAGGTCATCGACGAAGAGGGCAACGAGTTGCCGCAAGGATCGGTCGGCGAAGTCGTTGGCCGGTCGCCGGCGATGATGACGGGGTACAATAACCGCCCAGACGCGACGAAGGCGATGCACTGGTACGACGCCGAAGGGAATCTCTTCTACCGCCACGGCGATATCGGCCGCATCGACGAGGACGGGTTCCTGACCTTGATGGACCGCGCGAAAGACATGATCATTTCGGGCGGGTTCAATATTTTCCCGAGCGACCTCGAAGCGATCCTGATCGCCGACGACCGCGTTATCGAGGCGGCGGTGGTCGGGATGCCGAGCGAGGAGTGGGGCGAAACGCCTGTCGCCTTCGTCGTGCTGAAACCCGCCGCCGATGCCGAAAGCGTGCGCGCCGATTGCAACGCCAAGGTCGGCAAGACGCAGCGGTTGAGCGCGATTACGGTGGTCGACGAACTGCCGCGCAGCCCGATTGGCAAGGTGCTGAAGCGCGAACTGCGGGATGCGCACACCAAGTAGCGTCGATCGGCCGCTAGCGACCGAAAGCGACCGTTCTTCTCCCCTCCCGCTTGCGGGAGGGGTCGGGGGTGGGTGGCGACGTTGCGATCAGCCCACCCCGCTGCGGCTAACGAACAAGTTCGCAAGCCTCGCTGCCCCTCCCGCTTGCGGGAGGGGAGAAGAACGGTCGCCACCCCAAAGCCGACACTTTCCCCATCCACAAATTCGGTCAGGGCAACTCCGCCGCGATCGCGGCTAGCGCGCTCTGGAGCCGCGCATCGCCTTCGCCCCCAACCCACGCCCATTTGAGTTTGCGCCGGTCGAGTTCGCCGATCGCGACCGCCATGAACTGCATCCGTGCGAGTTCGCTACCGAACAGACGGGTGCCGTCCTCCTGCCAGGGCAGGTCCATCGCGGGGACGAGATACAGGTCGGCGACCTCGTGCCACTGATCGATCTCGGGCAGGCGGCGGCCGAGCAGCATGATCGCCCACGCCTGTGTCATCAGCGGGTCGGTGTCCGAAACCAGCCAGTCGGGCCGTTGTGCGAGCGCGGTCCGCGTTGCTGCGCGGTGGCCGTCGAAGATCGCGAGCAGGTCGACCTCGTCGAGGTCGGTGCCGTTCGCTTCGGCATAGGTGCGACCATATTCGGGTACGACAAGCCCGCCGAGCCGGAGCGCGATCCGCGGCGCTAGCGTCGACTTGCCGGTGCTTTCGGCGCCGTGGAGACAGATATGCCGCGTCATAGCGCCACCCTGCCCGTCGCGGCGGCGCGGCGCCACTGGATCAGTCCGTCGATCGAGAGGCCCAGCAGAACGACATAGACCGCGCTGGTCGCATAAAGGCCGCGCGACGCGAACAGCGGGATCGCGATCAGGTCGACGAGGATCCACAGCAACCAGCTTTCGACCCGGCGGCGCGCGAGCAGCCATTGCGCGGTGACGCTGAGCATCGCGATCGCACCGTCGATCCACGGCGCCGCGGCGTCGGTATAACGGTCCATTGCAAAGCTCCAGCACGCCCAGGCGGCGATCGTCGCCGACGCCCAGCCGCGGCGCGCGCGGTCGGTCATCCAGCGCACCGGAACCCCGCTATCGTCGCGCGCGCGCATCCATGCGGCCCAGCCATAGAGGTTGAGCGCGAAGAAAAAGCCCTGGAGCAGCATGTCGCTGTAGAGCTTCGCTTCGAAGAAGACGAAGGCGTAAAGCGTCACCGCGACGAGCGCGAAGGGATAGTTCCACACGCTGCGCAGCGCGACGAGCGCGACGTTGGTGAGCACGAACGCCGCGGCGATCCACTCGATATAGCTCATGCGCTGGCCCGCCCGCGCGGACGCGTCCAGAGGCCCTCGCGGCTGATCCGCCGTTGCGGCGGGCGGCGGAGCACCGACCAGCCCGCACGCGCGACCCAGCCAAGCTTGGCGCCCAGGGAACTCGACGCCCTGTGGTCCCACGCATGGTCGCCCCGCGCGCGCACCTCGCGCGCGATATCGCCGTAGATGCCCGCGGCGGCGAGCACCGCCCAGCGGCTGCGCGGGGGCAGCTTGCGCGCGCCCCAGCGCGCCGACGCTTCATATTCCTCCGCCATTTCGGCGAGCCATTTCGCCATCACGGCGAGGCGCGGACGGAAGGCGGGGTGCATATGCTGCCCTGGCGGGATATCAAGTTCGACCATCCATTCGACGGGCAGGTAGCAACGGTCGGCGGCGGCGTCCTCGGCAACGTCGCGTGCGATATTCGCGAGCTGGAAAGCGATGCCGAGATCGGAGGCGCGGTCGAGTGTCGTTTCGTCGGCGGGATCGATGCCCATCACGAGCGCCATCGCCACCCCGACCGCGCCCGCGACATGATAGGAATAGCGCAGCAGATCGTCCTCGCTGCGCGGGCGCCAGTCCTTCGCGTCGAGTTCGAAACCCGCGATGATGTCGTCGATCACCGCGCGCGGGATCGCGACCTCGGTGAGCAGGAAACCCAGCGCGTCGAACGCCGGCTCGCCGGTTGGTTCGCCGGCAAAGGCCCGGCCGGTCTGCGCCCGGATATGCGCGACCGCCGCGACCGGATCATGACCCGGCGTCATCGCGCCGCCATGATCCTGCCCGTCGGTCAGGTCGTCGGCGGCGCGGCACCAGGCGTAGAGCAACCAGACGCGTTCGCGCGTTTCGCGATCGAAAAGCTGGCTCGCCAGCGCGAAGCTTTTCGATCCGCGCGCGATGCTGTCGTGCGCGAAACCGTGGAGGGCATGTGCGTCATAGGCCCCCGCCGCGATCATTACAGATTTTCGGCCTTCATCGCGAAGATCGTCTTGTGCGGCTCGTATGAGGCCATCTTGTCGAGCAGGTCGTCGAGCCCCGCATCGACGATCATGATCCCGGCGTGCGCGGGCCGGATGAAGCCGACCTCGACCATATGGCGGTTGAACGCGATCAGGTCGTTATAGAAGCCCGCGGCGTTGAGCAGCCCGACCGGCTTGGCATGATAGCCGAGCTGCGCCCAGCTGATCGCTTCCCACAACTCGTCCATCGTACCGACGCCGCCAGGGATGGTCAGGAAGCCATCGGAGAGGTCGGTGAACATCTTCTTGCGCTCGTGCATCCCCGAAACGACGTGCAGCTCGGTGCAGCCGCGGTGCGCGACTTCGGCGCCGACGAGCGCGTCGGGGATGATGCCGATCACCTCGCCGCCGGCTTCCAATGCGCTGTCGGCGACCGCGCCCATCAGGCCGAGGCGGCCGCCGCCATAGACGACGCCGATGCCGCGCGCGGCCAAGGTGCGGCCGACGTGGCGCGCGGTTTCGACATAGATCGGATCTTCGGGGGTCGCGGACCCGCAATAGACGGCAAGGCGTTTCATCATTTTTCCAACATCAGACTGGCGGTCGCCTTGGCACTGCCGACGACCCCCGGGATACCCGCGCCCGGATGCGTCCCCGCGCCGACGAAGTAAAGGTTGGAAATCACATCGTCGCGGTTGTGCGCGCGGAACCAGGCGCTTTGCCAGAGGACCGGCTCGAGGCTGAACGCGCTGCCGAGATGCGCCGACAGGTCGCGGCCGAAATCGGCGGGCGTATAGTGAAAGCGGGTCACGAGATTGGCGCGGAGCCCCGGCGCCACGCGGCGTTCGACTTCCTCGATGATCGCATCGGCGAACTGCTGCCCGAACGCGCCGTCCCAGTCCGCCTGCGCCTTGCCGAGATGCGCGACAGGGGCGAGCGCATAGAAGGTCGAATGGCCCGGCGGCGCGATGCCGGGATCGGTGACGCTGGGGTGGTGGAGGTAGAGCGAGAAATCGCCCGGCACGACGCCGTTCCTGTAGATATCGTCGAGCAGCCCCTTGTAACGCGGGCCGAACAGGATGCTGTGGTGCGCGACATCGGGATAGGTGCCCTTGACCCCGAAATGGACGACGAACAAAGAGGGCGACCAGCGTTTGCGCGACAGGCTCTGCGCGGCCTTCGCCCCCCTCGGATGCCCCGCCAGCAAATCGCGGTAGCTGTGCATCAGGTCGCTGTTGCACGCGACCATTTCGGCATCTCCGCACCAGCCGCTGCGCGTCGTCACCCCCGTCGCCCGGTCGGCGGTGGTTTCGATGCGCGTCACGGGATCGTCGAGCCGCAGCGTGCCTCCCAGCCGCTCGAACAACCGCACCATGCCCGACACCAGCGCATTGGTGCCGCCGCGCGCGAACCAGACACCGCCCTGTTTTTCGATCGTGTGAATCAACGCGTAGATCGCGCTCGTCGTCATCGGATTGCCGCCGACGAGCAGGGTGTGGAACGACAAGGCTTGCCGCAGTCGTTCGTCCTCCACATAGGACGACACGATCGAATAGACGCTGCGCCACGCCTGATATTTCATCAGCGCCGGCGCCGCCCTGATCATCGACGCGAAGTCGAGGAAGGCGACCGCACCAAGCTTCACATAGCCCTGTTCATGGACGCCCTTCGAATACGCGAGGAAACGGTCGTAGCCCTCCACATCCGCCGGGTGGAGCTTCGCGATTTCGGCGCGGAGCGCGGCTTCGTCGTTCGAATAATCGAAGCTGGTGCCGTCGGGCCAGTTAAGACGATAGAAGGGCATGACCGGCGCCAGATCGACGTCCGCGGCCATGTCCTGCCCGGTCAACGCCCACAATTCCTGCAGGCACGGGGGATCGGTGATGACGGTCGGCCCCGCGTCGAAGGTGAAACCGTCCTTCACCCAATGATAGGCGCGCCCGCCCGGCCCGTCGCGTGCTTCGACGATCGTCGTGGCGACCCCCGCCGACTGCAGCCGGATCGCGAGCGCAAGCCCGCCGAACCCCGCGCCGACGACGATCGCGCGGCGCGTCATCGCCAGTCGCGTTTCGCCAGCGCGGCGATCGCCCGGCCGATCGGCACCGGCGGCTTGCCCGAAAGGATGCGCAGCTTGTCGGCGGTGGTCAAGCGGCCGGCATAGAAGCGCGCGATCAGGCGCGGCGACAGGCGGTAGAAGCGCTCGAAGATCCGATATCGCGCATCGGGTTCGGCGGCGCGGAACAGCATCGCGCCGAGCATCCGGTAGAAGCGCTGGCGCCGCCAGGAGACCCGGGCGAGGTCGCGCAGCACCTCGGCGAAATCGCTGCGGTCGACGAGCGACGGCAGCGCCGCGGCGGTTCGCACCGCGTCGGGCAGCGAGTAGCCGGTGGTGGCGTGAAACATCCCGGCGCGCGCGCCGATCCGCGCTGTCCGGTCGGATGCCGGCCACAGCCGGTCGAAATCGCCCGCGATCACCACCGGCAGCACGCCGCTTTCCTCACGCGTCGTCGCGGCGATGTCCCAGCCCTGCGCGGCAGCATAGGCCGCGATGCGCTCGCGGATAAGGGAGACTTCGAGGTCGGGATCGTCGCTATAATAGGTATCCTCGACGAACAGCGTCTCGGCATCGAAAGGCAGCAGATAAACGAAGCGATAGCCGTCCTTCTGCTCGACCGTCGCGTCCATCACGACCGGATGGTCGACGCCGTGCCCGCCGGTCACGGTCAGCGCCTGCCCGACGAACTTCTGCCAGCCGCAGTCGAGCGTCGGGAATTTGCCCGCGCCGCGCGCATCGATGACGCGCTTCGCCGAAAGCCGCCCGCCGCGCGAGAGCAGCAGATGGTCGGGCGCGACATGCTTCGCCTTGTCGGCGATGACATGGCCTTCGGGCAGCGCCGCCGCGACCGCCTCAGCCAGCGCCTCGCCGGTGATGCTCTTGTAGCCCATCCGCATGGTGCGCCGGTGCGCGGGGAAGGTCACGTCGTAGCGCGGCCAGTGATAGCGCACGAGCGGCGCGACGAGCCAGCGATCCTTCTTCGCGATGTCGCTGTCGAAGAAGGACCAGACATGGTTGCCGCCGACCGGCCCCGGTTCGACCAGCCGGACGTCGAGGTCGGGCCGCTGCCGCGCCAGCGCGAGCGCCGCCAGCCCGCCGGCAAGCCCGCCGCCGACGATCGCGATATCGCATTTATCGATGCTTTGCCCCGCCATCCCCCTGCCCTAGCCCGCCTGCCGCCCCGGCGAAAGCCATTGCAACACCGCGCCGAGCGACTAGCCTTGCGCGATGACCGGCTGGGCGATCCTGTTCTCCGCGCTTGCGATGACCGCGATCGTCGGGGTGCGCTACCTGATCACCAGCGGCGCCTTCGCCTTTGCAACGCGGCTGAAGCATCCCGGCCTCTATCGCGGGCTCGAACGCCAGATGAAGCGCGAGATCGGCTGGAGCCTTGCGAGCGCCGCGATCTACGGCATCCCCGCCGGCATCGTCGCATGGGGATGGCAGGCGCACGGCTGGACGCGTATCTACACCGACTGGGACGCCTTTCCGCTCTGGTATTTGCCGGTCAGCCTTTTCGCTTACCTTCTCCTCCACGACACATGGTTCTACTGGACGCACCGCTGGATGCACCGTCCGCGCCTGTTCCGCGTCGCGCACAGCGTCCATCACGAGAGCCGGCCGCCGACAGCATGGGCGGCGATGAGTTTCCATCCGCTGGAAGCGGTCACCGGCGCGGTCGTCATCCCGGCGCTCGTCTTCTTCATTCCGATCCATGTCGCCATGCTCGGTCTCGTGCTCGCGATCATGACCCTCATGGGCGTCGGCAATCATATGGGGTGGGAGATGTTTCCGCGCGCGCTGGTGCATGGACCCGCGGGGCGATGGCTGATAACCGCGACGCATCACGAGCAGCATCACGCCGCTTACCGGGGGAATTATGGGCTCTATTTCCGCTTCTGGGACATGGCGTGCGGCACGGATATCGGGCTCGGCGATTTTGTTGCTGCTCACCGCCGCCGCGAGCGCACCGCCACCGACGGTTGACGTCAGCATCACCGGGCTGCGCAACACGAAGGGGCAGCTGCTGGTGTGCCTGACGACCAACCCCAAGGCCTTCCCCGATTGCAGCAAGGACACGGGATCGGTTCGCATGGCGGTGAAGGCGGCCGATGCCGGAGATTTCGCCGTCCGCGCCCCCGCAACGGGCACCTATGCGATCGCGGTCGTCCACGACGAGAATAGCAACAACAAGATGGATACGGCGATCTTCCTGCCCAAGGAAGGCTTCGGCTTTTCGCGCAACCCGACGATCACCGTCGGCCCGCCGAGCTTCAAATCGGCGAGCTTTGTGGTCACGGGCGACATGCGCCAGTCGATCAGGATGAAATATATGCTCTGATCGCGGCCTAGCCGCCCGCCATCGCGAAACAGGCCGCGCGCCGCGGCTCGGTAATCGCTTTGGGCAGTGCGTCGAAGGCTTCGGGATCGAACCGCACGACTTCGTCGTTCAGTTCCATATCGGCCGTTTCACCCGTACCGCGATCGGCATAGTGACGCTTTTCGAGGCGCGCGCGGATCGCCTCGATCCGGCGTTGCTCCGGGCTGGCGAGTTCGGCGCGGTCGGCGAGGACATTGACGATCGCATAGCATTGCGCGGCGTTCGGCCCGGCGACCGGGGTCAGTGCCCGCGCTGCGCCACCCGAAAGATCGATGCTGTCGAACAGCGCGCGGCAGCGGCCGAGGTCCTGCGCCATCGCGGCCGAGCGCTGCGCCTCGCTGCGCTCCTGATTTTGCCAGGACATGGCTTCGAAATCGGCGTTGTAGATCGCGGTCACCCCCGCTTCGCTATAGCCATTCTCGACCATGATCGCCTCGGTCAGCCGCGCCGCCAGCATATCGGCTTTCGCGGTGGTCAGGCCCAGGCTGTCCTTGCGAAGGCCGCCACCAACATCTTCCAGCACCTGGTCCGCGAGCGTCACACAGCGCACCTCGCGGCGACGCGCCTCGGGCAAGGCGTCGAGCCAGCCCGGCGCCTGCATCGCATAGCCTGCGGTTTCGAAATCCTCGCCGGCCACCGCCGCCTCGGCGGCGTCGGCCGCCGGATCCTTCACCATATCCGAATAGCTGCCCGCGAGCAGCATCGCTATCGCCCACCACATACGCGTCTCCCGCCCATGTCCTGCCCTGCGCGACCGGCGCGGAAGTTGGCCAATGGTGCAGGATTTGGCAAGCGCCATTGTCGCCATCGCGGCGCGCGGCTAAAGCAGCGCGCGTGACCGCGACCTCTTCCCGCATCGCCGCTTTCGCCGACCGCTGGCCAAAGCTTCTATCCCTGTTGCTCGGCGCCGTTTCGGCGACGGGTTTTGCGCCGCTTCACCTCTGGCCGCTGACCCTCATCGCCTTTGGCGGGTGGATGACGCTCGTGGCACGGAGCCCGCGCGGCTGGCGCGCCTTCGGGCTCGGCTGGTCGTTCGGCGTCGGCCATTTTGTCGTCGGGCTGGGCTGGATCGCGACCGCTTTCACCTACCAGGCCGCAATGCCCGCGTGGCTCGGGTGGATCGCGGTCGTCTTGCTGTCGCTCTATCTCGCGGTCTATCCCGCGCTCGCGGCGTGGGGTGCCTGGCTGGTCGGCCGGACCGCACGGCCCACCGCGCCCGCAACGACATTGTCCTTCCTGCTCGCTTTCGCCGCGCTGTGGACGCTCACCGAATGGCTGCGGAGCTGGGTGTTCACCGGCTTTGCATGGAATCCGCTGGGGGTGATCGCGGTGCCCCATGTTGCGGCGCCCGCGCGATGGATCGGCACCTATGGCATGAGCGGCCTGATCGTCCTGCTTGCCGCCACTCTCCTGCTCGCGTGGCTCCGCCGCCCCAAGGCCGCGGCCGGGCTGTTCGCCTCGGTGCTGTTGCTGTGGGGTGCGGCAACGCTGGCACAGATGGCGAGCAGCGCCGACGCCGCGGTCCGCTCGAAGGGCGCGCGCGGGGTCCCGATCACCGTCGTCCAGCCCAATGTCGGCCAGCAGGACAAGTGGGAGGGCAGCAAGGCCGACGCCAATTTCGCCAAGCTCGCGCGGCTGACCGCGCCGAAGGACGCCACCCCGCGCCTGATCCTGTGGCCCGAGGCGGCGGTGCCCGACTATCTCGAAGCCGGTTATCCGACACCCTATTACGACCGCACACCCGCCGAAGCGCGCGCGCGGCTGGTCCGGCTGATGAACCCGAACGACCTGATGCTGCTCGGCGCGCTCAAGCTCGAACTCGACAAGGCCGGCGACGTCGTCGGCGCGCGCAACGCGGTGATGACGGTGCACGCCGACGGAACGCTCGGCCCGCGCTACGACAAGGCGCATCTCGTCCCCTATGGCGAATATCTGCCGATGCGGCCGATCCTGTCGGCGATCGGCCTGTCGCGCCTCGCCCCCGGCGACATCGATTTCTGGCCCGGTCCGGGCCCGCATACGCTCGACCTTGGCGCCTTCGGGCGGGCGGGACTGCAGATCTGTTACGAAATCATCTTTTCGGGACAGGTCGTCGACCGCGCCCACCGCCCCGATTTCATCTTCAACCCGTCGAACGACGCCTGGTTCGGCGCATGGGGGCCGCCGCAGCATCTGGCGCAGGCGCGGCTGCGCGCGATCGAGGAAGGCCTGCCCGTCGTGCGCGCGACCCCGACGGGGATCAGTGCGGTGATCGGCGCCGATGGCCGGCTGCTCGAATCGCTGCCCATGCACGCTGCGGGACGCATCGACACGCGGCTACCCCCCGCCCATGCCCCCACCCTCTTCGCCCGGTTTGGCAATATGCTGCCCGTCGGGTTTGCGTTGCTCCTGTTCGCGCTGGCCATTGCCTTTCGTCGGCGCGGGCGTTAACAGCACACCGACATAAAGCTTCCTTTATATCCGTTCACAGAAGGCTCTCCATGCGCAACAGCTTCCTCTTCACCTCCGAAAGCGTGTCCGAAGGACATCCCGACAAGGTGGCCGACCAGATCAGCGATTCGATCGTCGACCTGTTCCTGTCGAAGGACCCCGAAGCCCGCGTCGCATGCGAAACGCTCACCACGACCCAGCTCGTCGTCCTTGCCGGCGAAATCCGCTGCAAGGGCGTGTTCGAAAATGATGAATGGGCACCGGGCGCACTCGAAGAGATCGAAGCCACCGTGCGCAAGACGGTGCGCGAAATCGGTTACGAGCAGGACGGCTTCCACTGGGAAAGCTTCCGCTTCGAAAATAACCTCCACGCCCAGTCGGCGCATATCGCGCAGGGTGTCGACGAAAGCGGCGACAAGGACGAAGGCGCCGGCGACCAGGGGATCATGTTCGGCTATGCGTCGGACGAGACCCCCGACCTGATGCCCGCGACGCTCGATTACAGCCACAAGATCCTCGAGCGCATGGCCGCCGACCGCAAGGCGGGCACCGCGCCCTTCCTTGAGCCCGACACCAAGAGCCAGGTCACGCTGCGCTATGCCAACGAGCGCCCGGTCGAGGCGACCGCGATCGTCGTGTCGACCCAGCATGCGCCGGGCTATTATTTCCACAACGGCGAAGGCGACGAAGCGAAATATACCGAGCTGCGCAAATATGTGCTCGGCGTGATCGCCGACGTGCTGCCGGCCGAGCTGCTCACCGCGAACACCGTCTATCACATCAACCCGACCGGTCGTTTCGAGATCGGCGGCCCCGATGGCGACGCCGGCCTTACCGGCCGCAAGATCATCGTCGACACCTATGGCGGCGCCAGCCCGCACGGCGGCGGCGCGTTCAGCGGCAAGGACCCGACGAAGGTTGATCGCTCGGCTGCCTATATCACGCGCTATCTGGCGAAGAATATCGTCGCGGCGGGCCTCGCGCGCCGTTGCACGATCCAGCTGAGCTATGCGATCGGCGTCGCCGAACCGCTGTCGATCTATGTCGACCTGCACGGCACGGCAGCCGAGGGTGTCACCGAGGCGGCGATCGAACAGGCGATCCCGCAGCTCGTGCGCCTGACCCCCAAGGGCATCCGCACCCACCTCGGCCTCAACAAGCCGATCTACAAGCAGACCGCGGCCTATGGCCATTTCGGCCGCACCGCGACGGGCGAAGCCTTCCCGTGGGAACGCACCGACCTCGTCGACAAGCTGAAGGCCGCGATCGCCGCCTGAGGCACCAACCGGCGCTTGCCAACACCGCCCCGATCTGACAGCCTCGGCTGCGGATCGGGGGATATCGCACATGGCAAGTCATTGGTTGAAGGCCCTTTTGGGGGCCATGGCAGCGGTAATGGTTGCCGGCACGCCGGCAGCGGCGCAACAGCCGCTCCCGCTCAAAGCGGGCAAGGCCTGGAAACACAAGCATAGCGGTATCAGCATCCCCGCGACGCTCGGTGGCGCGCCGCGCGACCGCGGCATGGCTTATGCCGCCGACGACCTCGACGTCGGCCTCTCCTATACCGTCGGCAACGCCGCCGAATCGCTCACCTTCTACATCTTTCGCAACACGAACGGCGCGGTTCCGGTGTGGTTTGCGCAGGCGCAATGGGGGATCGAGAACCGCAATACATTTGGCCGTCCGGCAATTGCCGTGGGGCCGCAGGCTTTCGTCCCGCCGGGGCAATCGAGCGCGTCGGGGCTGAAGGCCGTCTATGAACCGAAAAGCGGCCCCTATCGCAGTTCGGGGGTGATGATGCTTCCGGTCGGGGGCTGGTATGTGAAGCTGCGCGCCTCGTCGCAGACCCGCTCTCCCGCCGAACTGTCGCAGTGGATGGACGCCGCGCTGGCCGAGGTCCAATGGCCGCGAAAAATCCCGGCAGCGCCCGACGCGGCGCCGGTGACCGATTGCCCCGCCCCGCTCGCTTTTCCGGTAGCCGCAAAGGATGCGCCGAAAAACGGCGGCGCCGACCTGATGTCGGGCCTGCTCGGCATGGCGACGGCACAAAGCAAGACCAAGGCCAAACCCACGCCCGAATCGGCAAAAGCGCTCGCCGCGGTGCGCTGGTGCCGCGATCCCGATATCGGCGGCAACGCGGCCCTCTATCGTCAGAACGCCGACACCGAAAATTACCTGCTTGCGATGGGGGACAATGGCAACGGCATCTGGGTCGGTCCCGATCCGGGTGCCAAGGTCATAGCGATGGCCGACAAGGAGGCTCCGGCGACGCCGCGCTATTCGATCACCCTCATCACCGCGGCGCAGAACGTCGGCTTCGTCGCGCAGGACCAACTGCCCTCTCCGCAGCGGGTCATCGAGATCGTCAAGGCCAACCGCCGTGTCACCACGGTTCCGACCTGGGGCAACAGCAAGTCGATCAGCGTCAACAGCGACGCGCTTTGACCACGCGCCTCCTTTGCCACGTGCCGCCTTGCGGCCGAGCTTGACGACGCGCCGCCTTGCGGCGGCCGGGCCGCGGCGCTAACGCGCGCGGCATGACAGCGCACAAGCCCGGCGATCCCACGACGATCAACCGCCTCTATGGCCGCTCGAAGGGCAAGCCCCTGCGCGCGGGCCAGCAGGATCTCGTCGATACGTTGCTGCCGCAGATCGCGGTACCGCTCGACGGCGAGGTCACCGCGACGCGCCTCTTCGGCTACGACCGCCCGCTGCATTTCGAAATCGGTTTTGGCGGCGGCGAGCATATGGCGGGGCGCGCCGACATGTTGCCCGATCATGGCTTCATCGGCGCCGAACCCTTCATCAACGGCGTCGCGCAGGCGCTCGTCCATGTCGCGGGCGATCATGGCGCGAGCCTTCCGCTCGGCAATGTCCGCATCCACCATGGCGACGCGCTGGAAGTGCTGCGGCGCATTCCCGACGGCGCGCTCTCCTTCGCCTACCTGCTCCATCCCGACCCCTGGCCCAAGGCGCGCCATGCGAAGCGGCGGATGATGAACGACGGCCCGCTCGACCTGATCGCGGCAAAGCTGAAACCCGGCGGCGAGTTCCGCTTCGGCACCGACCACCCCATCTATCTGGCCCACGCCCTGATGGTGATGCGCCGCCACCGCCATCAGTTTGAATGGCTGGCGAAGGATGCGCAGGATTTCCTCGTCCGTCCCGCCGGCTGGCCCGAAACGCGCTACGAAGCCAAGGCGCGCGCGCAGGGGCACGAGGTCTGGTATTTCCGTTACCGGCGGCGCTAATCCGTTTCGGCCTCGCGTTTCGCGGCGCGCTCTTTCCGCAGCCGGTTTTCGCGCATCGCCAGCTCTTCGTACCGGCAAAGCGGCGCCGCGGCCTTCGCGGCCGGGCGATCGGAAGGCGTTTCGCGGCGGGGCGGTTTGCCGGACATGTCGCGGATCATCCTAACCCACACCCGGCGCACAAACAAATGGGGCGGCCTCTTTGCGAGTGCCGCCCCAGTTTGGTGGATCCGTCGGGGAGAGGGAGAGGACGGTCCGGAGATTGGTGTCAGTCTGTCTTAGCGCGACGCCATCTGGCTGTCGGTTTCGACTTCGGCGACGCCGGCGATCTTCAGCGCGGCGCGGAACTGCTTGGCAGCGGCGCGTTCGTTGCCCGCTTCGCACAGCTTCTTGCCGGTCGAAACAAAGCGCTTGGCGCTCGACTGCTTGCCGGCTTCGGCGCCGTTCGCGGCGACATGCGCCTGCTCGGCGAGACCCGCGCAGCGATAGTCGCTACCCGACTGGGCATAAGCGGGGCTCGCGGTCGCCATCAGGCCGGTGAAGGCGAGCGCCGAGGCGGCGACGATGGCAAAAGCGGCAGGAAAACGGCGATAAGAGGAGAGCTGATAGGCCATGGGAGAGAGTTCCTTTCGTTTCTTTGTGCAACCTTTTTAGTCGCGGTTGCGCAGATAGATAATCCTCTATAATCTGCAAGTGCTTTGAAGCAGGATTTAACAATCCCTCATGGGGCGCTCGACGGGATCGAAGCCTTCCTGCGTGTCGCGGAAAGGCGGAGCTTTTCCGCCGCCGCCGCCGACCTCGGCGTCTCACCCTCGGCGATCAGCCAGACCGTCAAAGCCCTCGAAGCGCGCGTCGGCGCGCCGCTGTTCATGCGCACGACGCGCAGTGTCGGCCTGACGCAGGCGGGCGAAATGTTCCTCGAACGCGCGGCGCCCGCCTATACTGGGCTGGCCGATGCCTATGAAGCGGCGCGCAACCTCGGCAACCGCCCCGCCGGCCGCCTTCGCATCAACCTGATGCGCGGCGCGGTCCAGCCGCTGTTCGAACCGATCATCGCGGGCTTCTGCGAAACCTATCCCGACATCGAGCTCGAGATTTACGCCGACGACGCGCTCGCCGACCTCAGCGCCGGCGGGTTCGACGCCGGGGTACGGATGGGCGAATCGCTCGACGCCGATGTCATCGCGGTGCGTCTGACCGGCCCCTTCCGCTTCGTCGTCGCTGCCGCGCCTTCCTATCTCGACAAACATGGCCGCCCCGAAACCCCCGAAGATTTGCGCGACCACCGCTGCATCCGCTTTCGCCTTGCGACCGGCGCGCTGATGCCGTGGACGTTCGAGCGGGGGAACCGCGAGTTCGACGTCGGCGTCACCGGACCGGTGATCGTCAACGACTGGATCGCCGCGCTCGTCGCGATGCGGACCGGGGTTGCGCTGAGCATGATGGCCGAACCGATGGCCAAGGCAATGGTGGAGACAGGCGAGCTCGAGCTGGTGCTCACCGACTATGCCGCCGCGACGTCGGGCCTCTTCCTCTATTACCCCGGCCGCAAGCAGGTGATGCCGAAGCTGCGCGCGTTCATCGATTATGTGCGCGAATATCTGCCCGACGAAATTACCGGTTGATGGGGGTTCGAAGCGGTTCGATCAGGCGCAGAAACAAATCCCTTTGCCGCACGCAGAAAAATTGGGCTGGCGCCGTGCTGTGAATCCCGGCAGCAGGTTGTCAATCAAAAGGGTTGGGATGAATTATGATCGATTTTGCGGCTATCGACTTTGCGTCCCTGCTGCCCTTCATCGTCATCGGTTTCGCCGCGCAGCTGGTCGACGGCGCGCTCGGAATGGCGTTCGGCGTCATCTGTAACACGCTGCTTGTCGCGGTGCTCGGCGTTCCGCCGGCGACCGCATCGGCGCGCATCCACGTCGTCGAAGTCTTCACCACCGCGGCATCGGGGCTCAGCCACCTGTTCCACGGCAACATCGACTGGCCGCTCTTCTTCCGGCTGCTCATCCCCGGCGTGATAGGCGGCGTCCTTGGCGCCACCGTCCTCGCGTCGCTTCACGCCGAAGCCGTAAAACCCTTCGTCCTCGGCTATCTGGTGCTGATTGGCGTCTGGCTGCTCGTGCGCGGGCTCCTTTACCCGCCGAAGATCCGCAAGCCGACCGTCATCGCACCGCTCGGGCTGGTCGGCGGCTTCCTCGACGCCGCGGGCGGCGGCGGCTGGGGCCCGGTCGTCACCTCGAACCTGCTCGTCCAGGGCGGCGAACCGCGCAAGGTCGTCGGCACCGTCAACAGCGTCGAATTTTTCCTGGCGGTCGCGGTTTCGGCAACCTTCATCTGGCATCTCGGCCTCGACGATGTGCTCGGCCCGACGCTCGGCCTGATCATCGGCGGCGTCGCAGCGGCCCCGCTCGGCGCGATGATGGCGAAGCGCTTCTCACCGAAGCTGATGCTCGTCATGGTCGGGATCGTGCTGATCGCCACCAGCGCCTTCGGCCTCTACCGCGCGCTGACCTGAATCGTTTCCGGCTGGTGCCGGAAGCGCTCAATTCGCCGGCCGGGTCTCGTCGATCTTGTCGACCCATTCGGGATAAAAGCTCGGCTCGCGCGCCGACCAGCCCGGCGCGGTCGCAGCGGCTTCGCTGATCGACTGGAGCAGCACGCGGCGCTTGTCGGGATGCAGGTGCGGGAGCGACGCCGCAGCGCAGAAAGCGCCGGGCAGCCAAGGCCGCGCATGGGCTCCAAGCAGCCGTTCGTAAAGGAAGCGATAGGGTGCGAAGGCGTGCAACCGGTCCTGCCCGAGGTCGAAGGCCGACACCGCGATCAGCGGCGCCATGAAATGTTCGAGCGCGTCAAGGCCGCTGTCGTCGGGGATATGTGCGCGCACGTCGATGAGCCGCTGGTAGACGCGCGCCTGGACGCGGATCGCGGTTTCCTCGACCATGTCGCGCGACCAGCGCGCAATCGCATCGTCGCGCTCGAGCCCGATGTCGAGCGAGCGGCGGATATAGCGCTGCGTCGCCGCAGGGAAGCTCGCGAATTCCTTGATTTCCGATATCGACAGGTCGCCTGCTGCCGGTCCCGAACGCGTCGCCATGGTCATGCTCCCGCACGGCGCCCGGGGAGCCATCCCCCCGGAGGCCTGCATCAAACAGTCTGCCACCAAAATGGTTAGTGGCGGGTTAACCATATTGTCGGTGATCGTTCAGCCAGCGCGAGGGCGTTGCGCGATGCCGCGGCGAGGCCTAATCAGCGTGTCTTGAATCGATAAGACACATGAGAGCCTTATGTCGCACACACCGCAGCCGGTCATTTCCGCAACCGGCCTCTTCACCCCCGTCGAACGCATCTCCAACGAAGAACTTGTCGCCAGTTTTAATGAATATGTTGCGCTGCACAATATGGAAAATGCCGCGGCGATCGCGGCAGGCGAAATAGCCGAACTGACTGAATCGAGTGTCGAATTCATCGAAAAGGCAAGCGGGATCGGATCGCGCTTTGTTGTCGACAAGGCAGGCATCCTCGACCCGCGCCACATGGCGCCGCGGATCGCCGAACGCGGGAACGACGAACTGTCGATCCTCGCCGAAATCGGTGTCGCAGCGGCGAAGGATGCGCTCGCGCGCGCCGGCCGCGATGCGGCGGATGTCGATGCCGTGCTCTGCGCCGCGTCGAACATGCAGCGCCCCTACCCGGCGATGGCGGTCGAGATCCAGGACGCGCTCGGTATCGACGGCTTCGGTTTCGACATGAACGTCGCCTGCTCGTCGGCGACCTTCGGCATCCAGACCGCCGCCGACTATATCCGGGCGGGCCATGCGAAAAGCGTGCTCGTCGTGAACCCGGAAATCTGTTCGGGCCACCTTAACTGGCGCGACCGCGACAGCCATTTCATCTTCGGCGACGTCGCGACCGCGATCCTCGTCGAGGACAAGGCCATCGCGCCCGCAGGCCATTGGGATATTCTCGGCACCAAGCTCAAGACGCAGTTCAGCAACAACATCCGGAACAACTTTGGTTTCCTCAACCGCGGCCACGGCGGGATCGACCAGTCGGGACCGAAGAGCGACAAGCTCTTCGTCCAGGAGGGCCGCAAGGTGTTCAAGGAAGTCGTGCCGTGGGTGGCGAACCTGATCGTCGAGCAGATGGAGTTGCTGGGGCTCGAAGGCGGCGACATGCGCCGGCTGTGGCTGCACCAGGCGAACACCAACATGAACCGCCTGATCGCACAGCGCGTGCTCGGCCATGAAGCGAGCGAGGACGAAAGCCCGACGGTGCTCGACACCTATGGCAATACGTCGAGCGCGGGGTCGATCATCGCCTTTCACCTCAACCATGAGGATATGACGGCGGGCGACACCGGCCTCATCTGCTCGTTCGGCGCGGGCTATTCGGCGGGGACGGTGTTCGTTCGCAAGACGTGAGATTTTAGTCGTCGCCCCCGCGGAAGCAGGGACGCCGGAAGCCTTGCGCCATACCGGCTGCGGCCCCTGCTTTCGCAGGGGCGACGCTCAGGGCACAAACGTCGTGAACAGGTAGATCGCGAACAGCATCAGGTGGATCACCCCCTGCAGCACCGTCGTGCGCCCGTTCGCGAGCGTCTGCACCGACACGATCAGCGACAGGAAGAGCAGCACGGTCGACTTGGCGTCGAGCCCGAGGCTGATCGGCAGGTCGGTCATGATCGACAGGATCGCGACCGCCGGAATGGTGAGGCCGATGGTGGCGAGCGCCGACCCGAGCGCGAGGTTGAGGCTGGTCTGGAGCCGGTCGGCCTTCGCCGCGCGCACGGCTGCCAGCCCTTCGGGCGCGAGGATCAGCGCCGCGATCAGCACGCCGAGAACGGCGGGCGGCGCGCCCCAGTCGGCGAGCAGCGCGCCCATGATCGGCGACAGGCTTTTCGCCAGCAGGACGACCGCGACGAGGCTTGCAAGCAGCAGCGCGCCCGAAATCGCCGTGCGCTGGGCGCTCGGCGGTGCCGCGTGCGCGTCAGGTTCGTCCTGCGCGTCGCCTTCGGGAAGGAAATAGTCGCGGTGCCGCACCGTCTGCACCAACGCAAAGGTCGCGTAGAGGATCAGCGACACGACCGCGACAAAACCGAGCTGCGTCGCCGAATAGAAGGGCCCCGGGATGCTCGACGTGAAATTGGGAAGGACCAGCGTCACGACCGTGAGCACGGTCAGCGTCGCGAGCGCGGCGCCGATCCCGGTACGCTGGAATCGTTGCTCATGGTGCCGGATCGCCCCGCTGAGCAAGCATAACCCCATCAAGAGGTTCAGGATCACCATCACCGCCGCGAACACCGTGTCGCGCGCGAGCGACTGCGCCTTTTCGGGTTCGGCCTGCATCAGCGTGAGGATCAGCCCGACCTCGATCACCGTCACCGCGAGCGCGAGGATCAGCGTGCCGAACGGTTCGCCGACGCGGTGCGCGATGACTTCGGCATGGTGGACCGCCGCGACGACCGCGCCGGCGAGGATGAACGCCACCAGCCAGGCATTGAGCGGCATCGCAAGGCTCGCCATCGCGGCGAGAAAGCCGAGGATCGGAAAGAGGTCGTTGGTGCGGTCGGCGAGGCGAAGTTTTGAGGTCATGAGCTTCTATTGCAGCCCGCTTTCCGCATGACTACCCCTTCATCGTCCGCAGGACGGATCGCGATAAAAATCGACTGCCCGGGCATCGGGGTTACCGAGCATCGTGAAGCCATTGGCCTTTTCTATATCGATGACGGTATAGCGTGCCTCCGGCGCAAAGCGGCGAAGGGTGAGATTGGGAATCCAGCGCGAGTCCTTGAGAGTCGTGATCTGAAAAACAGGAACCTCGACGTCGGCCTCGACGGTTATCGTCATCTCCGGAACAATGGTGAGGCCGACCTTTTCGCGCGTTACGGCGAAAGCGATCGACCTTTCCCCGCCCGGCAGCAGCCGGAGCCGGTCGCCGTCGATTACGACGCCCAGTCCCAATTGCGACGTGTAGCAACCATCGAGAGAGGCGGTGTTCAAACGCTCGGGCTTCTTTTGTCCGCTATTCATAACGGCCCAGCCGAACAGCAAGAGGGCCGCGATAGGAATCAGAACTCCACGGCCGAGCTTTTCGCGTCGAACCATTCTGTCGAGTTCGGCATTCGACATTAACTAGACAGTCGAACGGGCAATCCCGCTGCAGCGAGCCGCGCATGGGCTTCAGCGATCGTCGCCTCGCCGAAATGGAAGATGCTTGCCGCCAGCACCGCGCTCGCGCCGCCTTCGATCACCCCGGCGACGAGGTGGTCGAGATTGCCGACGCCGCCCGATGCGATGACCGGAACGCTGACCGCGTCGGCAATCGCGCGCGTAAGGGTCAGGTCATAACCGTCCTTCGTACCGTCGCGGTCCATGCTGGTGACGAGCAATTCGCCCGCACCGAGTTCGGCGAGGCGGACCGCATGGTCGAGCGCATCGATCCCGGTCGGCTTGCGGCCGCCATGCGTGAAGATTTCCCAGCGGTCGTCCGTCACGCGGCGCGCGTCGATGCTGCCGACCGCGCACTGACTGCCGAAACGATCGGCGATGTCGGCGACGAGTTCAGGGCGCGCGACCGCGGCACTGTTCACCGCGACCTTGTCGGCGCCCGCGAGCAGCAACGCGCGCGCATCGTCGGCGCTGCGCACCCCGCCGCCGACGGTGAGCGGCATGAAGCAGACTTCGGCGGTGCGGGCGACCATGTCGAGCAGGGTGCCGCGCCCCTGGTGGCTTGCCGAAATATCGAGAAAGCAAAGCTCGTCGGCGCCTGCGGCGTCATAGGCGCGCGCCGCCTCGACCGGATCGCCAGCGTCGCGCAGGTCAACAAAATTGACCCCCTTCACGACGCGGCCGTCGGCGACGTCGAGGCAGGGGATGACGCGGACGCGGACGGTCACGCCGCCCCCGCCGCTATGGCTTCGGCCAGATCGAGCCTGCCGTCGTAAAGAGCGCGGCCGGTGATCACACCCTCGATGCCGTTCGCGACATGCGGCCGGAGCGCATGGATGTCGCCGATATCCGCAACGCCGCCGCTGGCGATCACCGGAATGGCGACCGACCGCGCGAGCGCGACCGTCGCTTCGACATTGCAGCCCTTGAGCAGCCCGTCGCGACCGACATCGGTGAACAGCAGCGCCGCGACCCCGGCATCCTCGAAGCGGCGCGCGAGATCCTCGACGCGCACGTCGGAAACGTCTGCCCAGCCCTCGGTCGCAACCATGCCGTCGCGCGCGTCGACGCCGACGACAATCCGTCCGGGCAGGTCGCGCGCCGCCGATTTGACGAATTCAGGGTCCTTCAGCGCCGCGGTGCCGATGATCACCCGGTCGACGCCGAGTGCCAGCCAGCGATCGACGCCCGCGCGGTCGCGGATACCGCCGCCGACCTGAACCTTGCCCGGGAAAGCCGCGACAATGCTCTCGACCGCCGCGCCATTGACGCTTTCGCCCGCAAAGGCGCCGTCGAGGTCGACGACGTGCAGGTGCGAGTCGCCCGCGTCGGCGAAGAGACGCGCCTGCGCCGCCGGGTCATCGCCATAAACGGTCGCACGCGCCATATCGCCCTCGGCGAGCCGCACCACCTGTCCGCCCTTGAGGTCGATCGCGGGGAAGATGGTCAGGGGCGCCAATGGAGAAACCTTTCGAGCGTCGCGAGGCCATAGGCCTGGCTTTTTTCGGGGTGATATTGGACGCCGACGATATTGTCCTTCGCCACCGCAGCGGTGAAGGTCGCGCCATGGCTGCTGGTCGCGGCGACATCGACCGCGTCGGCGAAATGATAGCCGTGGAGATAATAAGCCTCGCCCGCGGCGATCACCGGATGCGCGAAGGCGGGCACGACATCGTTCCAGCCCATATGCGGGATGCGCAGGCCGGGCGCCGGGTCGAACGCGCGCACCGTGCCCGAAATCCAGCCGAGCCCTTCGTGCCGCCCATGCTCCTCGCCCGCGTCGGCGAGCAATTGCATGCCGACGCAGATGCCGAGGAAGGGCGCACCTTCGCCGCGCACGCGCTGCTCCATCGCCTCGACCAGCCCGTCGATGGCCGACAGGCCATTCATGCACGCGGCAAACGCCCCGACGCCAGGAAGCACGATACGGTCGGCTTGTCCCACGACATCGGGATCGGCGGTAACGGCGACATTGTCCGCGCCCGCCGCGACGAGCGCATTATGCACCGAGCGAAGATTGCCCGCGCCATAGTCGATCAGGGCAATAACGCTCATGACTGGCCTCTAGAGAACGCCCTTGGTCGAGGGGATGGCGTCGCCCTTGCGCGGGTCGATCTCGACCGCCTGCCGCAGCGCGCGCGCAAGCGCCTTATACATGCTCTCGGCGATGTGGTGGTTGTTCTCGCCGTACAGCATCTCGATGTGCAGCGTGATGCCGGCGGTCTGCGCGAAGCTGTGGAACCAGTGCGGGAACATCTCGGTGTCCATCTCGCCGAGCCGGGGCTGCGAGAAGGAAGATTTATAGACGCAGTGCGGGCGTCCCGAAATGTCGAGCACGCAGCGCGTCAGCGTTTCGTCCATCGGCGCATGCGCCTCGCCGTACCGCGCGATGCCGCGCTTGTCGCCGAGCGCCTTCGCCACCGCTTCGCCGAGCGCGAGCGCGCTGTCCTCGACCGTGTGGTGCTGGTCGATATGAAGGTCGCCCTTCACCTGCATCGAAATGTCGATCAGCGAGTGGCGCGACAATTGTTCGACCATATGGTCGAGGAAACCGATGCCGGTGGAGACCGAATAATCGCCCGTTCCGTCGAGATTGACGGCGATCGCGATATCCGTTTCCTTGGTCGTGCGCTGGACAGTGGCGGTTCGCATGGCGCACGCCTTAGAGCCTGATTTTCACGTTGCAAGGCGATTCTCCCCCCTTGACCGGCGTGCGGCACGCGTTCATCCCGTCGCGCATGAGTGACGATGTCCGCGACAGCCTGATTCCCTATGACGAAATCGTGCAGGACGCCCTGCGCGCCGTGGTCGGCCGCGTGCTGAGCCAGATCGAAGGCTATGACAGCCTGCCCGGCGAACATCATTTCTATATCACCTTCAAGACGCAGGCTCCCGGAGTCGATATCCCCGCGCATCTGATCGCCAAATTCCCCGACGAAATGACGATCGTGCTGCAGAACCGCTTCTGGGACCTCAGCGTCGCCGACGATCATTTCAGCGTCGGCCTGTCGTTCAACCAGACGCCGTCGATGCTGACGATTCCCTATGCCGCGATCACCGCCTTCGTCGACCCGTCGGTCGATTTCGGCCTGCAGTTCCAGGTCAGCGACGATGACGCGGCACAGCCCGAACCGCATGACGAGGCCGACAACGACCGCCCCGACGTGACCAGCGAGGACGGATCGAACGTCGTCACGGTGGACTTCGGCAAGAAGCGCTGACGCCATGGGCGGCCCCATCTGGCCCCCCAGCCGTTTCTGGCAATATTGGGCCCTCGCGGGCATGCTCGTGCTCACCGCCGCCTTCTGGTGGGGGGTCGAAGGCTATGCCCTCGCGCAAAGCGCCACTCCGCGCGGACAGATTGCCGACGGGCTGTTGCGCTTCAGCGTGCTGATCCTGACCCCGGCGCTCGTTATCGTGTGGCTCGCCGCGGCATGGCTGCGCCGCCGCGTCGGAGAAGGCGGGTTTTGGCAGCTGCTCGGCCTCGTCGCGATGATCTGGGCCGGGTCGGTGCTGGTGACAAGGATGCTGGTGGTATGAGTATGCGGGTCGAAAGCGACAGTATCGGCGAGATCGAGGTCGCCGCCGACGCCTATTGGGGCGCGCAGACCGAACGCAGCCGCCACAATTTCGCTTTCCCGGCGCATGAGCGGATGCCGATCCCGATCGTCCATGCACTTGCGCGGATCAAGGGTGCGGCGGCGCGCGTCAACCGCGCGCATGGCCTCGACGGCCGCCTCGCCGATGCGATTGCCGGCGCCGCAGAAGCGGTCGTCGCCGGCCGCCACGACGACCAGTTCCCGCTCGCGATCTGGCAGACGGGAAGCGGCACCCAGTCGAACATGAACGCCAACGAGGTGATCGCGGGGCTCGCCAACGAGGCGCTCGCGGGAACACGCGGCGGCAAGTCGCCGGTGCACCCCAACGACCATGTCAACATGGGCCAGTCGTCGAACGACAGCTTCCCGACCGCGCTGCACGTCGCGGTTGCGGTCGAGACGACCGCGCGGCTGCTGCCGTCGCTCACGACCCTCACTGACGCGCTCGCCGCCAAGGCCGCAGCGTGGGACGATATTGTCAAGATCGGACGCACCCATTTGCAGGATGCGACCCCGCTGACGCTCGGACAGGAATTTTCGGGCTATGTCCAGCAACTCGCCGCGTGCCGTGCGCGGATCGAGGGCGCGCTGGCGGACGATATCTGCAAGCTCGCGCAGGGCGGCACCGCTGTCGGTACCGGGCTCAACGCCCCCGCGGGTTTCGACGCCGCGATCGCGGCCGAGCTGTCGAAGAGCACAGGCATCGCCTTCGAACCCGCGCCGAACAAATTCGAGGCGCTCGCCTCGAACGACGGCCTCGTCTTCTTTTCGGGCGCGCTCAATACGCTTGCCGTAGCGCTGACCAAGATCGCGAACGATATCCGCCTGCTCGGCTCGGGCCCGCGCGCGGGACTCGGCGAGCTCGACCTGCCCGCGAACGAGCCGGGCAGCTCGATCATGCCGGGCAAGGTCAATCCGACACAGTGCGAGATGCTGACGATGGTCGCCGCGCAGGTGATCGGCAATCATCAGGCAGTGACCGTCGGGGGCCTTCAGGGTCACCTCGAACTCAACGTCTTCAAGCCGCTGATCGGATCGAACGTGCTGCGCTCGATCGAGTTGCTTGCCATCGGCATGGCGGGTTTCACCGAGCATTGCGTCGTCGGCATCGAGCCCAATCTCGACCGCATCGACGAGCTGATGAAACGTTCGCTGATGCTGGTGACTGCTCTCGCGCCCGAAATCGGGTACGACAAGGCGGCGAAGATCGCGAAGCATGCGCACGAAACCGGCAGCACGCTGAAGGAAGCCGCGCTCGATCTCGGCTATGTCGATGCCGCGACCTTCGACCGGGTGGTCGACCCGCGCACGATGCTGGGGCCCGAGAGCTGAACGGAACCCGCGGGGCCTTCCGGGGATTGATAGAGGGAAGGAGAGAGAAGATGATCGGTCGGATCGTAGGCGGCGTTCTCGGCAGCGCCATCGGGCGCACGAAGGGCAATCATCCGGTTGCGGGCGCCGTCATCGGCGCCGGCACGCTCTTTGCAGCGCGGCGGCTGTTCCCGCAACGCTACGCGGTGCTCGCGGCGACGGTCGCGGCGGGCTACCTCACCAAGAAATGGGCCGAACGCGCCGAGGCCCGCAAGGCCGCCGCGGAGGCACATGCGCTCGATCCCGCGCTGGTGAATGCCGGCGTCGTCGACAGCTATGCCGGAACCGCCGGCGTGCCGCCCGACGGGCAGACGATGGGCGACGCCCTGCCGCCCGCAATCCCGCTCGACGCGAACGGACGAAGCGGCGCGCTGCACTGATGTCGCTTTCGCCGGATTAACCCGATTCTCACCCTGACCCGCTATCACCGGGTCATGACCTTCAACCCGCCCGGCTTTCGCACCGTCATGCTGCTCGCGTTCGGCTTCGGGCTGAAGTCGTTGAGCAATGTCCTCGAACGCGCGGGCGACCTCGCTGGCGATCCGGGCGTCCGCCTCTTCAACCATCTGGCGGCGCTCGTCGTGCTCATCGCGGCGGCGGCTTGCTTCATCTGGGCGCTGAAGCTGATGTTCTTCGACAAGCCGGGCGGACCAGGCAAAACGAAGGCGGCGCCCGACCCGCCGCCCGGATATGTCGACATCTATCCCGACGAGACGGATTTCGATCCCGACGCCGCGCTCGCCCGCTATATGACCAATCGTACGGGCGCCGACACGGGCGATCTGCCCGCCGCGAAACCCGGGAGCTTCGGGCGCAAGGGCCTGTAGGCGTTTCTCAACTGCCCGCTTGCCACTCCTTGATCGCCTCGACCGGCGATACCAGCATCAGCACATTGAGCGTCAGATTGTCGCGGATCGTCCACAAGGTGAACAGCTCGAACGCGATCGCGATCGCGACGGTTACCCACCAGCGCATTCTGCTCGCGGCGAGAAAGCCGAGCGTCATGAACAGCGCGTCGCTCACCGAATTGAGGATCGAATCGCCCGAATAGCCATAAGCCATCGTCACCTCGCGATAACGGTCGATGATGACGGGCGAATTTTCGAGTATCTCCCACGCGGCCTCGACGCCGATCGCCAACGCGAGCGCGATCCACAGCGGCTGGCGCGGAAGCAGCCAGCGCGACAGGCCGAAGAAAATGAAGCCGTGGATGATATGGCTGAAGCTGTACCAGTCGGAAACCTGCTGGCTGTTCTGGTTCGACTGCACCACGCCGTGCCACAGGCTGACGGTACCGCAGGGGCAGATCGGCGGGCGCCCCATCGCGAAGAGAACAGCAGCGAAGACCGCGAGCAATCCCGCGGCGACCAGCCAGCCCGTACGTGAAATTCCCGTCATCCGAGCCCCCTTGACCGCCGCCTCTCGTCAGGCGAATAGCGCCCATGGCTGAAAGCGTCCACCTGAACCGCCGCGGCGTGTTGTTCGTCCTCTCCTCGCCCTCGGGCGCGGGCAAGACCACCATCTCGAGGATGATGCTCGAGGCCGACAAGGATATCGCACTCTCGATCTCCGCAACGACGCGCCCGCCGCGTCCCGGCGAAATCGACGGGGTCCATTATCATTTCGTCGACACCGAAACCTTCAAGAAGATGGCGGCCGACGGCGAGTTCCTCGAATGGGCGCATGTCTTCGGGCACCGCTATGGCACGCCGCGCGCGCCGGTCGAGGAACTGCTCGCCGCAGGCAAGGATGTGCTCTTCGACATCGACTGGCAGGGCGCGCAGCAACTCTATCAGGAAGCGGGGCCCGACGTCGTGCGCGTCTTCGTGTTGCCGCCAACGATGGAGGAACTCGAACGGCGCCTGCGCAGCCGTAACACCGACAGCGACGAGGTGATCGCCGCGCGGATGGAGCGCGCCGCGAACGAGATCAGCCACTGGGACGGCTATGATTATGTGCTGATCAACGACCATGTCGAAGGCTGTTTCGACGAAGTTCGCGCGATCCTGCGCGCCGAGCGGCTCAAGCGCCGCCGCCAGATCGGCCTGATCGGCTTCGCGCGCGACCTGATCCGCTCGGTCCCCGACGCCGACAAGAATCTCTAGGCTGGCTTTACCAAATTAGCTTCGAGCTCCGCGACCATCTCGGCGCGGAGCGGTTTCGCCTGTCCGTCGGTGCGGCACACGACCACCGTATCGCAGGTGGCGATCGCGCGACCATTCTGGAACATCGCCTGCACGATCGTCCAGCTCGAGGTGCCGAGCCGGCCGATGCCGGTCGCAATCTGCACGGGGTCGGGAAAATTACCCTCGGCGAGATAGTTGATCTCGACCGCGGCGACCATCGTGCGCTCGTTCGACGGACGCTCGTCGAGCGGACGAACCTGCCGGTTCAGCAGCACGCGGCCGCTCTCGAACAAGGCGGCAAAGGCCACATTGTTGAGGTGGCCGTTGATGTCCATGTCCTGAAAACGCGTCTGCAATTCGATGCAGACAGGGTAGCTGGCGGCATCGAGCCGCCAGCTTTCCGGTTTCGGCATGTCAGCGCGGCGCCATGCGGATGCCGCCGTCGAGGCGGACGTCCTCGCCGTTGAAATAGCCATTCTCGATCATGCACATCGCGAGATTGGCATATTCGACGGGGTTGCCGAGGCGCTTCGGGTTGAGCACCGAGGCGCCGAGCGCATCGCGGACATTCTGCGGCGCGCCCGCGAGCAGCGGGGTGTCGAAAATGCCCGGCAGGATCGTGTTGACGCGGATATTCTCGTTACCGAGATCGCGCGCGATGGGGAGCGTCATGCCGACGACGCCGCCCTTCGACGCCGAATAAGCCGCCTGGCCGATCTGGCCGTCCTCGGCCGCAACGCTCGCGGTGTTGACGATCGCACCGCGCTCGCCGTCTTCCATCGGGTCAAGCGTCATCATGCCTGCCGCCGACTTCGCAATGCAGCGGAAGGTGCCGACGAGATTGATCTGGATGATCCAATTGAACGCATCGAGCGGGAAATGCTTGATGCTGCCGTCTTCCTTCGAGCGGCTCGCGGTCTTGATCGCGTTTCCGGTGCCCGCGCAATTGACGAGAATACGTTCCTGACCGATGGCCGCGCGCGATTTTTCAAAGGCCGCATCGACCGAGGCGTCGTCGGTGACGTTGCACTCGCAGAAAACGCCGCCGAGTTCGGCCGCAAGCGCGGTGCCCTTTTCTTCCTGCAGGTCGAAGATCGCGACCTTGACGCCCTTCGCAGCGAGCGCGCGCGCAGTGGCGGCACCGAGGCCGGAGGCGCCGCCGGTGACGACGGCGGATACGGTGGAATCGAGTTTCATTTATTGTCCTCTCTAATGTTCGTCATCCCAGCGAAAACCGGGATCGCAGGCGACGAAGCGCCCAGTTGGATAGCGGCCCCAGCTTTCGCCGGGGCGATGCCGGATTGACTACAGCCGCTCGATGATCGTGACGTTGGCCTGACCGCCGCCTTCGCACATCGTCTGCAGGCCGTATTTGCCGCCGGTCGCGTCGAGCACACCGAGCAGCGTCGCCATCAGCTTGGTGCCCGAAGCGCCGAGCGGGTGACCAAGCGCGATCGCGCCGCCATGCTGGTTGATCCGCGCGGGATCGGCGCCGAGATATTTGAGCCAGGCGAGCGGCACGGGCGCAAAGGCTTCATTGACTTCATAAGCATCGATGTCGCCGATCTTCATGCCCGCCTTTTTAAGCGCGCGTTCGGTCGCGAACAGCGGTTCTTCGAGCATGATCACCGGGTCGCCCGCGGTCACCGAAATATGGTGGATGCGCGCACGCGGGGTCAGATTATGATCCTTCAGCGCCTGTTCCGAAACAACAAGTGCTGCGGACGCGCCGTCGCAGATCTGGCTCGCCGACGCTGCGGTGATCGCGCCGCCTTCCTGGAGCAACTTCACGCCGGCAATGCCTTCGAGCGTCGCGTCGAAGCGGATGCCCTCGTCAACGAGGTGGATCTGCTTGCCTTCGGGCGTGTCGATTTCAACGCCGACGACTTCGCGCTTGAAGTGGCCGGCTTCGGTGGCGGCGGCCCCGCGGCGATGGCTTTCGAGCGCATAGGCGTCGAGGTCATCCTTGGTGAAGCCATGCTTCTTGACGATCATCTCGGCGCCCATGAACTGGCTGAACATGATGCCGGGATATTTTTCCTCGAGCCGCTCGGACTTATAATGGCCGAGCCCTTCTTTCATGAAGAGCGTCGCGACGGCGCCCATCGGCACGCGCGTCATGCTTTCGATCCCGCTGGCGAGCACGATGTCCTGCGTCCCCGACATCACCGCCTGCGCGGCGAACTGGATCGCCTGCTGCGACGAGCCGCATTGGCGGTCGATCGTCACCGCGGGGATCGAGTCGGGCAGGTTCGACGCAAGCACGGCGTTGCGGCCGAGGTCCATAGTCTGCTGCCCGCCCTGCGACACACAGCCGGTGATGACGTCGTCGATCGCCTTGGTATCGAAATCATTGCGGTCGGCAATCGCGTCGAACACCGCTGCGCCAAGGTCGACGGGGTGGACGCCCGCGAGCCGACCGCCGCGCTTGCCGCCCGCGGTGCGGACGGCGTCGACGATATAAGCAGTAGCCATGGGAATATTCCTTTCCTGCTGGTTCAAGCGATCAGAGCTTGCGCCCGATCAGTTCCTTCATGATCTCGTTCGTGCCGCCGAAGATGCGCGTCACGCGCGCGGCGCGCCAGGCACGGGCGATCGGATATTCGTTCATATAGCCCGAGCCGCCGAACAGCTGGAGGCACTTGTCCATGACTTCCCACTGGAGGTCGGTGTGCCACAGCTTGGCCGCGGCGCCCTCTTCGGGGGTCAGTTCCTTCTTCATGTGGCGCGCGAGCGCCCAGTCGAGATGCGCCCAGCCCACCTGCAACTTCGCCTTCAGATCGGCGAGCACGAAGCGGCTGTTCTGGAAATCGAGGATCGGCTTGCCGAACGCCTTGCGCTCGCGCGTATATTCGACCGTGTCGTCGAAGGCGCGCTGCGCCGATGCCTGTGCCGACACCGCGATCGACAGGCGCTCCTGCGGTAGCTCGCTCATCAGATAGATGAAACCTTGCCCCTCTTCGCCGAGGCAGTTGGTGATCGGGACGCGGACGTCGTTAAAGAAGAGCTCCGAGGTATCGGCTTCGTCCTGCCCGATCTTGTCGAGGTTGCGGCCACGCTCGAAACCTTCGCGGTCGGCTTCCACGAGGACGATCGACACGCCCTTCCACGCGGGCTCGACCTCGGTATCGGTCTTGACGCAGACGAGAATCAGGTCGGCGTTCTGACCGTTGGTGATGAAGGTCTTCGACCCGTTGATGACATAATGATTGCCATCCTTCTTCGCGGTCGTGCGCATCCCCTGCAGGTCGGAGCCGGTACCCGGTTCGGTCATCGCGATCGCGGTGATCGTCTCACCCGACACCATCCGGGGCAGCCAGTGCTTCTTCTGCTCTTCGCTGCCATATTTGACGATGTAGCTGGTGACGATGTCGGACTGGAGCGAGAAACCGGTGGTCGCGCGGCCGTAATAGGCGCTTTCCTCGTCGACGATCGCATTGTAGCCGAAGTCGAGGCCCAGCCCGCCATATTCCTCGGGCACCGTCGGACACAGCATGCCGAGTTCGCCAGCTTTGGGCCAGATCGACTTGGGGACGATCTTGTCCTCGGCCCATTGCGCGGCGTTCGGCGCGACTTCCTTTTCGAGGAACTGGCGCACGGTAGCACGGAACGCCTCATGATCGTCGGTGTAGGCGGAACGCGAGAGACTATCGAGCGACATGATGCTTCCTTTTTCCCAGGGGACGTCCGGCCGGTCTGTCGGAGCCGATACGCCATTGCCCCGCATCGAGGGATGCGGGCTTCGGCCCCAAATGACCTTACGTTTACGTCCACGTCAAGTAGAAATGCCGCTACGGCAGCAAAGAGGGTCGAAACGCGCGCCGGGCGGCGGCGCAACGAATAGGTTTGCAGCCGCTGGGCAGCTTCGGCGGCGCGCGCTAAGGTTTGGTGCATGGTCCAACTGCTTCTCGATGCCGGCGCCCTGCTCGGCGAATCGCCCTTCTGGCACGCCGCCGAAGCCCGTCTCTATTGGGTCGATATCGAGGGCCGCAAAATCCATCGCACCGATCCCGCGACGGGTACCGACGAGACGATGGACCTCGCCGAGCAGGTCGGCTGCATTGCGCCACGCGCGGGCGGCGGTCTCGTCGCGGCGCTCGAAAATGGCTGCGCGCTGATCGACGGCTGGGGCGCCGCGCCGCGCCCCTTCGGCCCGGCGGTGCTCGCCGACAAGCCCGAACAGCGCTTCAACGACGGCCGCGTCGATGCCGCGGGCCGCCTGTGGGTCGGCAGCCTGACGAGCGACAAGGCGAACCCCGCCGCGACGCTCTACCGCCTCGACCCCGACGGGTCGCTGACCGAGATTTTCGGGCAGCTGACGACGAGCAACGGCGCCGCGTTCAGCCCCGACGGCCGCACCTTTTACCACGCCGACACGCCGACCCACGCAATCCGCGCCTATGACGTCGACCCGGCCGCGGGCACGCTCAGCAATGGCCGCATCTTCCACCAGTTCGAATTCGGCAACGGCCGCCCCGACGGCGCCGCAGTCGATGCCGAAGGCTGTTACTGGTCGGCGCTGTGGGACGGCTGGCGCATCGTGCGCTTCTCGCCTGCGGGTGAATTGCTCCAGACCGTGGAGCTCCCCGTCCAGCGGCCGACGATGCTGGCGTTCGGCGGGGCCGACCTTCGGACCGCCTTCGTTACCAGCGCGGGCAAGAACCTCACCGACGAAGAGCGCAAGGCACAACCGCACGCGGGCGGCGTCTTCAGCTTCCGCGTCGATGTCCCCGGCCTGATCCAGCGGGATTTTGGCGCGTAGGCACCTTGCACCCCGCTGTCACATAAGGTTAAGACGGCTCCCGACATGGTTTCGTCCGAAACCTTATCCTCCGGGGAGATTAATCGATGTCGCGCGCCGCGCAGCCTTTTGCCCGTCATTTGTCGATCATGCTTGCATCCACGGCGATGATGGTGGGTTATAGCCAGATGACCACCGCAACCGCCGCCGAACCGACCGCCGCCGCCAAGCCCGCGGCCACCGCCCCCACGGTCGAAAACCCGATGACCGCGCCGTGGACCGGCCCCTATGAAGGGGTGCCGCCGTGGGACAAGATGGACCCCGAACTCTTCCCCGACGCCTTCACCAAGGGCATGGCCGAAGTGAAGGCGCAGGTGCAGGCGGTGATCGACAATCCCGCGGCGCCGACGTTCGAGAATACGCATGTCCCGATGCAACTCGCCGGCGACATGATGGACCGCGTCTATGCGCTGTGGGGCGTGCAGACCTCGAACAAGTCGAACGACCGCGTCGAGGACATCGACGCCGAGTGGAGCCCCAAGCTCACCACCTTCTACACCGAGCTGTTCCTCGAGCCGAAGCTCTTCGCGCGCTACAAGGCGGTGTACGACAAGCGCCATTCGAGCGGCCTCAACGCCCAGCAGATCCGCATCGTCGAGCGCAGCTATGACGAAATGGTCCGCGACGGCGCGAACCTGTCGCCCGCCGACAAGGCAAAGCTCGTCGCGATGAACTCGAAGCTCGAAGGCCTGTTCTCCGCCTTCTCGTCGAAACTGCTCGGCGACGAAAAGCTCTACACCTTCGTCACGGACAAGGCCGAGCTTGCAGGTCTCGAACCCGGCTTCATCGCCTCGCTCGCCGCCGCCGCCGAAGCCAATGGCAAGCCCGGCCAGTGGGCGATCAAGAACACCCGCTCGTCGGCGCAGCCGGTGATGCAGGGCGCGACCAACCGCGCGCTTCGCGAACGTGTCTACAAGGCGTTCGTCAGCCGCGGCGACAATGGCGACGCGAACGACACCAACGCGACGATCGTCGAGATATTGAAGCTGCGCCAGCAGCGCGCCGAACTGCTCGGCTTCGCGACGCACGCCAATTACCGCATGGCCGACACGATGGCGAAGACGCCAGAGGCAGCGATGGGCCTGATGATGAAGGTCTGGCCCGCCGCGGTCGCGCGCGTGAAGGAAGAGGTCGCCGACATGCAGGCGATCGCCGATACCGAAGCGAAGGCTGGCAAGGGTCCGAAGATCACCATCGAGCCTTGGGACTATCGCTTCTATGCCGAGAAGGTCCGCAAGGCGAAATATGATCTCGATGAAAGCGAGGTGAAGCCTTACCTCCAGCTCGACAAGCTGGTCGACGGCATGTTCTGGTCGGCGGGGCAGCTCTACGACCTCGGTTTCCGCGAGAATACCGGCACGATCCCCGTCTTCGACCCCAAGGTCCGGACCTTCGAGGTCTATAATCTCAAGACGAACGAGAATGTCGGGGTCTTCTATCTCGACAATTTCGCGCGCGACGGGAAGCGTTCGGGCGCATGGATGACGACCTATCGCAGCCAGCAGACACTCGGCGGCGAACGCAACGTCCTCGCGTCGAACAACAATAATTTCACCGAAGCCGCGAAGGGCGAGCCGACGCTGATCAGCCTCGACGACGCGACGACTTTGTTCCACGAATTCGGCCACGGCATCCATTACCTGCTGCAGCATATCTATTACCCGGCGCTCGCCGGGGTGCCGCGCGACTTCGTCGAATATCCGAGCCAGGTGAACGAGAATTGGCTGATGACCCCCGAAGTGCTGTCGAAATATGCGACGCACTACAAGACGGGGCAGCCGATGCCGCAGGCGCTCGTCGACAAGATCCTCGCCTCGGACAAGTTCAATCAGGGCTTTTCGACGGTCGAATATCTTTCGAGCGCCATCGTCGACATGAAGCTGCACGATCGCAAAACGCCGCCCGCCGACGTCGACAAGTTCGAGCGCGAAACGCTCGCCGCTATCGGCATGCCGAAGGAAATCGTCATGCGGCACCGCCTGCCGCAGTTCGGTCACCTGTTCAGCTCCGACGCCTATTCGGCGGGCTATTATAGCTACCTCTGGTCGGAAACGATGGACGCCGACACCTGGGCGGCCTTCACCGAAGCGGGCGGCCCGTGGGACCGCACCGTCGCCGACAAGTTCCGCACCATCCTGCTGATGACGGGTAACGAGACCGACCGCGCCGAAGCCTATCGCGCCTTCCGTGGCCGCGATCCCGACGTGAAGGCGCTGCTGAAAAAGCGCGGTTTTCCGACCGAATAGGCGAACGATACCGGGGAGGCAAAGGGGGCGTTTTCGCCCCCTTTGTTTTGGGAAACCGACGCCGGACTCGGCCGATAGCCGTTGCTTGGCGTTTGGCGGGAGCTCGCCTAGACAGGTATTTGTTCATACGAAAATCGGTTCGCGGGAGGGGATATACTGATGTTCGCTCTTGCTTTTGTCGCCGCAGCCTCAGCACTTCCACCACCGGATTTCGCGTCGGACAGCTTGCTTCGGGTCCAGGTGCTTGCGGAGAACGGGCTTCCCGGCGAACGCCCCGTCAAACCCGGCCGCCCCTTCTATGCACAGCAAATCACATTCGACGGATTGCTCGAATTTGCCGATCGCGAGCAGGAGAAGGAAGCGCGCCGCAAATATGACATGGATATGAGTGACAATTTCTCTTTGACCGAATGGATCGGCGTGTCGGCCAAGGATGGCAGTTTTCACCATAGAGGATGGCTGTACTGCGTGAGACGCTCGCGCTTTGGCGCCGAAAAATGCTTTCGGGATTTCGATGGGAACGGGACGTTCGATCAACTCACGGCACTGGACCCCGATCGGCCCGATCGCTTCCTCAAGTTCGATACGATCCCTGCCATTGCATATCGCTACATCCCCCGCGAACGAAAGCCGGCGAAAAGTGGCACCTACAGACTGCCCGAGGTCTATCTTTCCTACGATCTGGTCGGCGGAAAACTCGAGTTTCGCGTTCTCGCATACACGGGGCTTGCCTCCACGGTCGATTTTGGCCCGGTGGAGACCGTCGATCCCGGGAGCCTCCCGCGGACGATCAGTTTGGCCGGCGCACGCGTCAGGATAGCCAGCTGGGACGGAAAGCGCGCCACTCTCGCCGTTGAAACGCCGATGAGCACTTCGGCCGTCCGGTTTATCGCTCCCGACGAGGGCTTTGTCTTCGGAGGGAATCGAAAAGGGTGGCGCCTGAACTTTGTCGAGGCTCCCCTTCCGGCCCGATAGCCGGGCGCCTCGCCTGCTGTAGCTTCAGGACACAGCAAAAAGCCCGCCGTCCTATAGGGAAAGCGGGCTTTTTGATGGTTGCGGGAGTAGGATTTGAACCTACGACCTTCAGGTTATGAGCCTGACGAGCTACCGGGCTGCTCCATCCCGCGCCAACCAACGGCGATCGCCATAGGGACCGCCGAAACAGCAAAAGGCCGGCATCGCTGCCGGCCTCTAACTTTGTGAATGGGTTTCCGTTTCGACCTTACGTCGGCTGCAATGCCTGGCGACGTCCTACTCTTCCAACGCTTAAGCGGTAGTACCATCGGCGCTGTCAGGTTTCACGGCCGAGTTCGAGATGGGATCGGGTGGGTCACTGACGCCATGGTCACCAAGCAATGAAGCCGGCGTAGGGTCAAAAAGGGTTTCAATCGATGTCCGTGCAATATTTGTCTGATCAATCATCCACTATCGTGGACAAACCGGTCAGGCTTGTCGTTGATGGCGGGACTCTTAAGTGCGAATAGAGCAATTAGTATCGGTTAGCTCCACGCGTTACCGCGCTTCTACATCCGATCTATCAACGTGGTGGTCTTCCACGGCTCTAAGAAATCTTATCTTGAGGGAGGCTTCCCGCTTAGATGCTTTCAGCGGTTATCCCGTCCATACATAGCTACCCTGCTGCGCGGCTGGCGCCACGACAGGTACACCAGAGGTATGTTCAACCCGGTCCTCTCGTACTAGGGTCAACTCCTCTCAAATTTCGACGCCCACGGCAGATAGGGACCAAACTGTCTCACGACGTTCTGAACCCAGCTCACGTACCACTTTAATTGGCGAACAGCCAAACCCTTGGGACCTGCTCCAGCCCCAGGATGTGATGAGCCGACATCGAGGTGCCAAACGATTCCGTCGATATGAGCTCTTGGGAATCATCAGCCTGTTATCCCCGGCGTACCTTTTATCCGTTGAGCGATGGCCCTTCCACTCGGGACCACCGGATCACTATGACCGACTTTCGTCTCTGCTCGACTCGTCAGTCTCGCAGTCAGGCAGGCTTATGCCATTGCACTCTAACAGACGGTTTCCAACCGTCCTGAGCCTACCATCGCGCGCCTCCGTTACTCTTTAGGAGGCGACCGCCCCAGTCAAACTACCCGCCACAGAGGGTCCCTGATCCAGTTTCATGGATCGAGGTTAGACATCAGAAAACAACAGGGTGGTATTTCACCTATGGCTCCACACCGGCTGGCGCCAGTGCTTCAAAGCCTCCCACCTATGCTACACAGTTCTTTCCTAATGCCACTCTGAAGCTGCAGTAAAGGTGCACGGGGTCTTTCCGTCTAACCGCGGGTACTCCGCATCTTCACGGAGAATTCAATTTCGCTGAGCATCTCCTGGAGACAGTGGGGAAGTCGTTACGCCATTCGTGCAGGTCGGAACTTACCCGACAAGGAATTTCGCTACCTTAGGACCGTTATAGTTACGGCCGCCGTTTACCTGGGCTTCATTTCGGAGCTTGCACCCCTCCACTTAACCTTCAGGCACCGGGCAGGCGTCAGGCCCTATACGTCGTCTTGAAGCCGACTTAGCAGAGCCCTGTGTTTTTGCTAAACAGTCGCTACCCCCTGGCCTGTGCCCCCCACAAATGGTTGCCCAAATGTGGGGCCTCCTTCTTCCGAAGGTACGGAGGCAATTTGCCGAGTTCCTTCAGGAGACTTCTCTCAAGCGCCTTGGTATACTCTACCATCCCACCTGTGTCGGTTTAGGGTACGGTCTATAATGGAGGGGCTATTTCCTGGAACCTCTTCAAAGCCTGACCAATCCAATAAGGTCAGACAATTTACGAGATCCGTCACACACCTCCAGGCCCACGAATATTAACGTGGTTCCCATCGACTACCCCCTTCGGGCTCGTCTTAGGGGCCGGCTTACCCTGCTCAGATTAGCTTTAAGCAGGAACCCTTGGGATTTCGGCGAGAGGGCATCTCACCCTCTTTATCGCTACTCATGTCAGCATTCGCACTTCCGATACCTCCACGACCCATTACCAGATCGCTTCATCAGCCTACGGAACGCTCCGCTACCGCGTGTAGTAAACTACACACCCTAAGCTTCGGTGCATCACTTTAGCCCCGTTACATTTTCGCCGCAGGAACCCTTATTTAGACCAGTGAGCTGTTACGCTTTCTTTAAAGGATGGCTGCTTCTAAGCCAACCTCCTGGTTGTTTTGGGATTCCCACATGCTTTCCCACTTAGTGATGACTTGGGGACCTTAGCTGTAGGTCAGGGCTGTTTCCCTTTTGACGACGGACCTTAGCACCCGCCGTCTGTCTGCCGGATATTACT